>Ga0302319_10016386_pt1 | contig 13668 bp, 11 predicted proteins | sample Bog_T0_2_FD_203319 | JGI IMG/M metagenome (GOLD analysis project Ga0302319, IMG submission 203319) | Peat permafrost microbial communities from Stordalen Mire near Abisko, Sweden - Bog_T0_2 | ecosystem: Environmental > Terrestrial > Soil > Wetlands > Peat | place: Sweden: Abisko, Stordalen Mire...
CTTCGCGACAAGTACCACCTCGACGATTCGGCCTCCGGCATTGTTGGCCGCGAGGATATTGAAGATGTGGTCAGCCGCTGGACCGGGGTTCCCGTCACCAGCATCAAGGAAGAAGAGACGCAGAAGTTGCTCCGCGTGGAAGCCGAGTTGCACAAGCGCGTCATCTCGCAGGAAAAGGCCATCTCCGCTCTCGCCCGCGCCATTCGCAGGTCGCGCGCTGGCCTGAAGTCTCCACATCGCCCCATCGGCAGCTTCCTCTTCCTGGGACCCACCGGCGTCGGCAAAACGGAAATGGCCCGCACCCTGGCCAACTTCCTCTTTGGCTCAGACAAGGCGCTCATCCGCTTCGATATGTCGGAGTTCATGGAGAAACATTCGGTCTCCAAGCTGATCGGTTCGCCTCCGGGATATGTGGGCTATGAGGAAGGCGGCCAGTTGACCGAGCGCGTCAAGCGTTCGCCCTACTCGGTAGTCCTGCTGGACGAAATTGAAAAGGCGCATCCGGATGTGTTCAACATTCTGCTGCAGGTTTTTGAAGATGGCCAGTTGACTGACGGCCTGGGAAACACGGTCGACTTCAAGAACGTGATCCTGATCATGACCTCCAACATCGGCTCCAAGTACCTGATCAAGGAGAAGAAGAACCTTGGCTTCCACAGCGATAGCGAAGATCAGATAAACGAAACTGTCGAAAAGAATGTCATGGCCGAGGTAAAGAAGGCATTCAACCCCGAGTTCCTCAACCGTCTCGACGAGGTCGTTTTGTTCCAGTCGCTTTCAGACGCGGATCTGATCCAGATTGTCGAGCTGCTGGTGCAGAGCCTCAACGCCAACCTGGCCCAGAAGTCCATCACCATCTCGGTCACCGAAGAAGCCAAGAAGTGGATTCTCGACAAGACCCTCGTCGATCGCAGCTACGGTGCTCGGCCTTTACGCCGCGCCCTGCAGCGCTACGTCGAAGACCCCTTGTCGGAAGCCCTCATCGCCGGCAACATCACTGACCGTCCAGCGTTCCTCGAGGTTTATCTCGACGCCAACCAACTGTTCTACCGCCCCGTCAGCGCCAGCGATGACGCCGTGGAAGAAAAGCCCGCGGGCATCCTGCTCTACAGCGCCTGATCCGGCATTTCGGTCAAGCCTCAACAACGTAGCCCCCGGGTATACAAACCGGGGGCTTCGTTTTGAGCAATGGGCCCGTCGACTACAGAACCGCGAGTGGAGATGGGGGTTCTGCGTGGCGGTGTCCAACTCCTGCATCGCCAATCGATTTCTTTCCCTGGAATTCCATCAGCTGATTCGAGTAATACGAAAGTGCGTCGGTGGCAGCCGCGCGTTTTGGGTCGGAACCTTCGAGCATCACGTATTTTTCCAGGCAATAGCAGGTCGGGTGCGGGCAGCTCACCGGTTCCTTTGGGAGCGAGGGAAGCTTGCTGTCGAAAAACGATCCCGAAACCGAGTTGAAGCAGGCAACGGCAATTGTGCCGGTGAAGTCCATTTCATACGCCAACGACGGGTAAAAGCAACTGCGGCCCTTTGTCCGCACTCGAAGCGCTTTGTGCTCGTAGTCGACGGCGGGTATTTGGCCCAGCAGAAACTCCTTCTCTGCCTGCGTTGGATTCGCGTGGAAATCCGGGTTGGGGTTAATCGGGACTCCCAGCTTTCTCAGCCTTGCCTGATATTCAAAATACCGGTCAATGCGATTGCCAAAAAAGACGTAATTCACCATGCCGATGCGAAACCCAGCCTCGACAATTCGCTCAAGTCTGTTGAAGTAGTCTTCCTCATTCGTCTGCTCTGGGTGATACGAGAAGTTGAAGATCAGCTTGGAGCGATCAAGATCCTTGAACCACTCGGGCGACCAGTAGGCATTGCTGTCCATGCGGATGGATTCGACAGTCGGCATCGCGCTCAAGCCGTTGAGCAAAGCGATCACGGATTTGCGATCCGCCATGGTCTCGCCGCCGCTGATGCTCAGTGCCAGCCTGTTGACGGAAAAATGCCGCTTGAATGCAGCCAGCCACTCTTCTACGGGATAGTTTGCGAAACCATGGTTGCTGACGCCATTGCTTCGTTCAAGCTTGTGGTGCTGGTTGCAATACCTGCAGTTGTAGGGACAAAGCTCAGACATCAACCAGCGCAGGGCAACCACTGGAGGCTGATGTTCCGGCCTCCACGATGCCAGCACTTCGCGAAATGCCTCGCGGTGGCGCAAGGCCCTTTTGTGCTGCAACCGGGCGGATAGGAACCAGTTCGAACGGTAATACGCTGAGCGCAGCTTGCGGGACGGGACCCGGATTGCAGGAACTCGCTTCAGCTGTTCGACGGATTGCCTGAGACGTTTTGATGCTGAATGCAACATGGCCATCCCCTTCCGTGCCGGCGCGAACCGTGCTCGGGACCTTGATCGCGCTAAGTCCATATTCCGTGATGCTTCAGCCTGGACACAAACATGGGAACGCCGCGATCAAAGCACATTTTGTTCAGAGACCTCGATTTGAGACCTCAGCACCCACCAATTGGTGCGTAAGCCAGCTTAAGCGGGGTTCCCGGTTCACATGTCTGGAGTGGCAAGAATACACCAAACTCGCCCGAGCGACCACCATTCTCGCATAGGTCCTGAACGGATCTCAGTGTCCCTCGGTTGCCACCTGCTTGATCGCGCCCCACTTCGGGTGCTTCTCTGTTGAGCCGCCAGGCCTCGCTTCGTAACCCTGATCTTCGTCGATGTCATAGTCGAGACTGGTGGCCAACCCCCAGGTGTCGGCGGAGCAAACCTTGTAGTAGAAAAACGTTCCGCCGCCCTGCCCAAACCATGAATCCAGCAGCGTAGTCGTCACGCCTCGCATCCCGACGCTTGTCTGCGCCGCGACAGAGCCGGTAGTCTCATAAAGTGCTCCCTGCCCGCCCTCATACGCCAGCATCCCGCCCTCGAGCTTCTCGGCTTGTGCCACGGCCGCAAGGTCGCCGATCCAGGGCACTACGTTGGCCTTCTGATACGCTTCCATTCCGCTGATGATCTGGCTGGCAGTCAGCTTGTTGCGAGGTGTATCGCCGTTGAAGTCTACATACGGAGCGCCTGCGATCGCCCAAACATACTGGTTTGCGCCGCCATGCAGTTTGTCGAGGTATTCGAGCCCCGCAAACGTCCCGGCATTGGCAACCTGCCCGGCAAGCACCGGCCGATATACGGTTCCGAATCCGGCGGTGCCGTATACCGACTCGAGGGCCTGGGCAATCAGCATCACGCCCTTTGCGTTGATCCGCCACATCAGGTCGTATTCGTTCTTATCGTGATCCCAATCCAGGTCCTTATCTTCCACACCAATCGCAACGCGTGCCTGTTTCTCAATCCACGCCGACTGATCGCCTACCCCCGACCAGAACTCGTTGGAGTATTCGAGGTAAACGTGCAGCCCCGGCTTCAGCCCGGGATTGACCGGCCCCGTTTCAGGCTGGGGATTTTCTCCGTCCGATCCATTCAGCCCCGAGTACGGGTTTCCACTCGCATCGGACCCATACCTCAACAGCAACGCCAGGTTGGTCACCCACTGCTTTGAAACAAACTGGTACGTTCCCCCAAACGCCATGTGCGGAACGGTCAACCACAGGTCCTTTCTGGCCTGGTTCGCAAGTTGAATCGCATACTCATAGCTCGCCCCGGTCACATACCGGGGTGCAACGTTTTGCGAGGCGTGCGGCGGAACCTGCTGCTGGCTGGCATTCGCCGGAATCGCTCGTTGCGACCAGATTGACTCCGTGGAACTATTCGTGTTCAGGTAGTCCATCATGCGAATCGCCGAGAAGTACTTCAGCCGATCCAGGAACCGATCGGTAAACACCGTGCCAGGTGCATGCGGCGTTCCATTGATGGTTGGCCGCATCAACGAAATATTGGTTACGCCACTTCCCGCCGGGCTTGCAGAAGTTCTTCTTGTCTTTGTGAAGACCAGGTAAACATTCTGATACGCCGGTCCCACTGTCACGGTTGCTGTGCTGGTATTGGTGGCACTGTCATAGGTCAACGGGCCTACGCTCACGTTTTCATCGCCCCACGACGCCACCTCGGCCAGCCCCGTAAATGCAAGAGCATAGCGGCCGACCGACCATGCGCCCTGGTTGCCCACGATCACAGCAACGCCAGCGTCCTTCAGCGGCCAACCCAGCGCGTCAATTGCTTCTGCCTCGTCGTACGGACGAGCTGTACTTCCGAACTTGCGCGCCTGTTTCATGGCGTCGGCAAACATCTGCGTCGGGTCCCAATCGGTCACCCAGCCAATGTTCACTCCGAGAACGGGTTCCGCGGCTTCTCTGACGGCAGACTGCGCCTTCAGGGTTTGCTTTCCGTCTGCGTTCCTTGATCGGTCAGGGAGAATTCCGGGTTGATCTCCGGCGAACGGCGCTTCCGGAATGGGAGCAGAACTCGACGGACCATCTTGGGCAAGTAACTCATTCGAAGGATTAAGGCAAACGGCGAGCACCAGCAGGCTTACCGAAACTGCCCCGCAAAAGAGCGGGGACAAGACAGCACACACGGAGAATCTCTTCATGGCACTTCCTGAATGTCAGAAATTGCAATCGAGGAGAGACCCATCGGCAACACTATTTCAAAAAGTCAATGATCCAATGGCCTGATTGAGGGGAGCCCTTATAGCTATAACATGGATCGGGCGGGGGTTGTCCATTTATTCATCCCGGAGCGCCTGCATCGGATCAATTCGTGCTGCGCGCCGCGCAGGCAGCCAACTTGATAGGAGTGCCACCGCGATAATGGTTGCGGTGATGCTTGAGAATACCACAGGATCGTTCGGGCTCACCTCGTACAGCAGGTTGGCCACCCCATGCGCCAGGGCGAAAGCCAGCACTAGGCCGATGCTTACCCCGGCACTCGTCAGCATCACTGCACGCCGTAGAATCATGCGCAGTACATCTTCCCGCTGCGCTCCCATCGCCAGCCGCACGCCGATTTCGCGTGTCCGCTCACCCACCAGGTTGGCCATCACGCCAAAGATGCCGATTGCCGCAAGCAGCAACGCAATAAACGCGTCAAAGCCCAGCATCGCAACCACATAAAACATGCCGGTCATCTGTTCATGCGTGTAGCGCGCATACGTCTGCAGCATGTTCAGCGGCAACGCAGGGTCAAGCGACCCCAGGGCTTTGCGCACTGTCTGAGCCAGAGCCAGTGGATCGCCGCTGCTGGTAATCGCGTAGGTTGCGCCGTCAGGCGGCATCTGCGCAGTGTCCATATAGACCGCGGCGGGACGCTCTTTTTGCCACAGCGAATAAGTCGTTTCCTCCACCACCCCTACGACAGTCATCCACGGAGACTGGCTCGACATTGCGATGCCCATGCGGATGTGTTTTCCAATCGGATTCTCGCCGGGAAAATAGCGGTTCGCGAACGAGCGGCTCACCACCGCTACGGGCTGCGAGCCAAGCCCGTCACCTGTGCTGAAGAGACGCCCCGCGAGCAGCGGAATATGAAACTCGCCGAAGTATCCTTCGCTCACCGGCAGCCGCAGCGCGGTTCGCGATTGGCCCGGAGCCAGCGGACGGCTCTCGATCTGGGCGTCGTCCACCCAGCCGTTATCGCTGAAGGGCAGGGCACCGGTCACCTCGGCGCGCTCCACGCCCGGCAACTCGCGCAGCCGGTCGAGACTCTGCTTGTACCAGGCGGCTATCTTCTCCGGTGTGTCGAAGCGTGTGGCCGGCAGGTGGACGGTAAACGTGAGCATGTGCGTCGGGTTGTATGGGTCGGTCTGATGCAGCATTCCAACCATGCCCTTGCACATCATGGTCGCGCCAATCACCAGCGCCACGGCCAACGCGATCTGCGATACCGCCAGGACATTTCTCAGCTTCCGGCTGCGGCTTGAACCCAGCACAGCCCTCGACCCGGATTTGAGCTGATCGGCCAGATTGACGCGCAATGCCGCCAGGGCCGGCGCGAATCCGGAGACGATTCCCGCGCCAACCGCAAGCAGCAGCGAGAGCGCCAGCGCCCTGCCGTTCAGCGAGATGTTGGACCATCCGGCCATGTACCGGGCCACATGCTCCGGCATGGCAATTTCGCTCAGGCGCATGTCGCCGGCGGCAAACAGCAGCCCGCCTGCGCCGCCCAGAAGCCCGAGCAGAATGTTCTCGGTCAGCAACTGTCCGAGCAGGCGGCCGCGGTTGGCTCCCAGCGCCGTTCTCATGGCGATTTCCGGCCGGCGAGAGATGCCTCGCGCAAACTGCAGGTTCGCGATATTCGCGCAGACCACCAGCAGTACAAACAGCGTGGCGCCCTGCACCAGGCTGAAGTATAGGGGCGTGTATTCCCCGTTCACGTCCACCAGCAGCGGATCGACACGGACTTGCCGGTCCTGGTTGGTAGCCGGATAAGCCTCTGCCAGGTGGGTTGCAACGACATTCATATCCGCTCGCGCCTGGGCGACGGTAACCCCCTTGCGCAACCGCCCCAGCACAATGATGTTGTGCGATGTGCGGTCTGCCCATTGCGCACTGGTCGGCGCAAAGGGCAGCAGGAAGTCGGCCACCGAGGGGTACTGCATGGTCTTGGGCATCACGCCAATGATCGTGTACTTGTGCAGGTCCAGCTCGATAGTTCGGCCCAAAATCCCAGGATCGGCGCTGAAGTGCGACTTCCAGAACGGGTAGGTCAAAACGGCCACGCTGTTTGCCCCGGGCCGTGTCTCGCTTTCATTGAAAATTCGCCCCAGCATCGGATCTGCCCGAAGCACGCTGAAGAAGGATGGAGATGCAAACTCGGCCCACACCTGTGCCGCATCGCCCGCACCGGTAAGGCTCATGTGCGCGTCGCTGCGTACCGCCATTTCTTCAAACGACCGGCTCTGTCGCTGCCAGTCGGCGAAGTTCGCCAAAGCAGCTGGTTGGTTTTCCCCGTGATTCTTCTGCTCATAAACTGTGACCACATGGTCTAGGTCGGGCACTGCAAGCGGCCGGAAAACCACCGCGTCCATGATGCTGAAGGACGCAGTGTTGGCGCCAATGCCAATGGCCAGCGTCAGCACCGCCGTCACTGTAAAGCCGGGCGACTTCCACAACTGGCGAATGGCGTAGCGAATGTCCTGAAGAAGATTGCGTAGCAATGAGTGCATGAAACTCTCCAAATCTGTGGACCGATAAACGTAACAGGGCTTACAAATGTATGAGCATTTGACCCGCCAAACTGAAATCTGAGCCAAGTGGTTGATTTCAGGCAGAGAGGTCCCTCTCGACCGGCGCAATCCCCCTACCCGCCTGTCCGAAATCGCACTCTTTCGTCCGCAATCGGACACCGTCGCGCACCATCGTACCCAGGACAAACCGGGGTAGTGGCTCAGTTTGAAATTACTCTTGGGGATCGAAATCGGGAGGGGGATCGGGAGCGCCAACCAGCATGTCGCTAATATCTATTTCATCTAGGATGGGAGCATCTTCCGCATCGTCGCCGAAAATATCGGTTGTGCCTGACCATAGTCTGCGCCGGATTGCATCGCGCACTTCTCGCGGCACATCGTCTTCGCCTGGTTCCATAACCCAGGTGGAGTACAGGTAACGACCGATAGCGAAGGGGGGAGAAGGAGCGGCGCACCCCACGATGATGGTGCGCCAGCCTTCGGCGTCTGTTTCGTTCTTGAAAACGCGGACGTTGTGTTTACTAAGCCGCGTTAAGACTGAGTTCAGGTTCATCGATCTTGGTTGTATATGCCGTCCTGATCAGGTGCGCGTTGTCGATCCGGATTGGCTCTCCGATGCTTAGAGTTGTCTCCGGAGTCAGAGCTGCCCAAAAATCCTCTGGAGCTTTGAAAAGAATATCCTTAGTGATATCCATTTGGATACCAAATTCGACATGCGCCTTGACCGCCATGCGCAATTTCTTCTTGGCGGACTCCTCGGAAGTAGAGACTGCGACCAAATCAAAGTCTAGGGCATGAGCGACGGTACCGTGAGGCTGTTTGGTCAAAAGTACGTAGGTCATCATTGGCAGTTCAAAAGGAACTGGGGCCGGTGGCAATTGGGTGGTACGGGGTTCGAGGGGCGAGTTCATAGCGGCGGTTCTCCGGTCTCAGGTTTGTTTCGTAATAGTTTTTTCTCTCCAACGGGCGCGGCTGGCATTTCTTGCGATCTCTGATCTGCGCTCCGGCGTCATGGCCTTCGCGCGAGAACGACCACCAGACAGACCGCCTTTGCGGGCCGCTTGTTTTTTCTTGTCTACGGGCACAGATTCCGCCATTGCAGCTTGCACTGTACGGAACGCTCGCACATTCAGGTCCATCGATAGCCTCAACTCATTGGACGTTTCCAATACGTGTCCGGTTGCACTACTTGCGCATTTAGGCGCAAGGATACTCCGATGCTTAGACACGCGCAAGAGAGAAATTATGCGTGTATCTACTATGACACGTAATATCGGCAGTCGCCTCAATCCAAAGTAGCACTTTGCACGCAATGTGTAAGTATCTTTAGTAACCACCCGCATCAAAAGTAGAAACAAATTGATTAAAATGCTTGACTATAGCCATTTACTCAAGCATAATTATCAATATGAACTTGCTTAGCCAAGACGAGCGCATTCGGATTGTAGCGGCCCTAGTCGAAGGAAACAGCCTTCGGTCGGTATCGCGCATGACCGGCATCGCTCGGAATACGATCACCAAATTACTGGTTGATCTAGGCGAAGCATGTATGCAGTACCACGATACACATGTTCGCAACCTTCGTGTTCGTCGCCTCCAGTGCGATGAGATTTGGGCCTATGTGGGAGCCAAACAAAAGAACGCTTCCCCTGCAAAGAAAGAAATTGGATGGGGCGACGTTTGGACCTGGGTTGGCCTAGACGCAGACACGAAGTTGGTTGTGAGCTACCTTGTAGGCGGACGTGGCGCTGTTTGGGCGAACGATTTCATGGAAGATGCCGCCAGCCGGATTAAAGGCCGCGTACAGGTCACTACAGACGGTCACAAAGCCTACCTGGAGGCGGTAGAAGGGGCGTTCGGTATGGATGTAGACTTCGCCACCCTCCAGAAGATTTACGGGGCCTCAGAAGAGACTGAGAAACGCTATTCGCCTGCAAAGTGCATCGGCTGCGAGAGCAAGGTAGTGATGGGAAACCCGGACCCTAAGCACATCAGCACATCGTATGTGGAGCGCCAGAACCTAACCATGCGGATGAACATTCGTCGGTTTACTCGCCTCACGAACGCATTCAGCAAAAAGCTCGACAATCACGGTTACGCGGTTGCGCTTCACTTCATGTATATGAACTTTGTCAGGATTCACCAAACCCTGCGCGTAACGCCAGCGATGGAAGCCGGACTAGCCAAGCATCCGTGGACCATTGCTGAATTGGTTGCGATCCTTCCAGAGGCAGAGGCAGGCAAGCGCGGACCTTACAAGAAAGCCGAGCCAATTTCAAACTGAGCCACTACCCAAACCGGCCGCTCCTTGACACAACCGGCCCAGCCCTTGATGCTTAACTGTTCCGGCTGTTTAATTTCGTGCGGCCTAAAGTTGTAGCAAGGGGAGTGTAAGTTTGCGGGTTCGGGTCTTCTACCACGACAAATGTTTTGACGGAGCCTGCTCAGCTTCCCTGTTCACGCGCTTTCACCGCGAGTGCGTCGCGCCGGATGCCACCTACGAATACCATGGATTGGTACATCGCGCCGGGGCGCTCTTTGACGAAAGCGAGTTCACCGGCGACCAGAACGCCATTGTCGACTTTAAATACTCGTCCTCGCCCAAAATTACCTGGTGGTTCGACCATCACCAGTCGGCCTTCCTCACTCCCGCTGACCAGCAGAATTTCCTTGCCTGCAAGCAGGACCCCGACTGCAGCCGCCGCAAGTTCTTCGACCCCCAATACACGTCCTGCACCAGCTTCCTTGCCCACATCGCCAAGACCCAGTTCGGCTTTGACACCGCTCCAGTCGCCGAGCTCATCCACTGGGCCGACATTGTGGACGGCGCGCAGTATGAGAGCCCGGAGTCGGCCGTCGAAATGGCCGCGCCGGCCATGAAGCTCACCCTCATCATCGAGTCCACACAGGACCCGGCCTTCATTCCCCGGCTCATTCCATTGCTGACCGCCATGCCCCTCGCCGAGGTGCTCAGTCAGCCGTTTGTCGCAGACCTGCTGCCGCCGCTACTCGAAAAACACAAGGAAGCGCTGGACCTGATCCGCAGCCGCGCTGAAGAACGCGATGGAACGATCTTCTTCGACATCACAGACCATCCGCTCGAGGGGTTCAACAAGTTCATTCCGTACTATCTCTACCCCAACGCCACCTACTCCATCGGCCTGTCGAAGTCGAGCTTCCGCACCAAGGTTGCCGTCGGCTCCAACCCGTGGACTAAGGCCGACCCGGCCAAGATGGTCAACCTGGCACAGGTCTGCGAGCGCTACGGCGGCGGAGGCCACGCCCGCGTCGGCGCCATCAGCTTCCCCCCCGACCAGGCAGACAAAGCCCGCGCCGCCGCCTCCGAAATCGTCGCCGAACTCCGCGCCACCAACCCCTTCGCCTGAGAGAGCCCTACATGCGGCCGCGCCTCATTAAGACGGGTGCCCCCGGTCCCTCGCTTTTGGGGACCGGGGATTGGTGCGGATTTATTGTTGACGCGGAGTTCCGATGAAGATTCTGCGCAACGCCGTGATCGCCATCGCCAGCTTATATCTGCTGCTTTTGCTCGTGTTTTTCGTGGTTCAACGAAGCCTCCTCTATTTCCCCAGCTCGGACTCCACTTCCCTCAAGGAAGCGCATGCGAATCCGGCTTTCCGGCAACTGACCTTGAAAACCGAAGATGGCCTCGACCTGAAGGCCTGGTACGCTCCGGCCGCAAGCAAGCCGTTCACGTTCGTCTTCTTTCACGGGAACGGCGAGAGTCTTCAGGATTCTACCTACGTTGCTGACCCGTACATCGAGGCAGGCTACGGATTTCTCGTCACCGAGTATCGCGGATACAGCGGTCTCCCCGGCAAGCCAACAGAATCCGGCCTTTACGCCGACGGTCGCGCCTGCATCCATGCCTTGAACGCGCAGGGCATTCGCACTGAAAACATCATCCTCTTCGGACACTCCCTCGGCACCGGCGTCGCCGTCGAAATGGCCAACGAGTTTCCCGTCGCGGGACTGATCCTGCTTGCGCCCTGCCTGTCCATCCCAAAAGCAGCCCAGGTCCACTACCCATTTATCCCCGCGGAGATTATCGCCCTCGACCGCTTCAACAATGCCGCCAAGATCGGGCAAATCCACGCGCCCCTGCTCATCGTCAACGGCGTCAACGACGATGTCGTCCCGCCATCCCAGGGACAGCGTCTCTATGAATTGGCGAATGAGCCGCGAGAGTTCCACTCGCTCCCAAACCACGATCACAACGACCTGTTCGACGACTTCGCCCCGCTAGGCATCGCCTGGGTAAGCCGAGTTTGCGGCAACGGCAATAGCCCAACCTAGTCAAGAACCACATCCCAGACGTGATCCTCAACTGACCACTTACCACTGACAACTGACAACTGAAAACTGAATACTACGCCCCCACCTTCACCCGCATGCTTGGCCAATCCGCCCGCCGGTGCTGCTTGAACGCCAACACGCCTTCCTTGAAGTCCTCCGTGGACCGTTGGGAAGCATTCACTTCAATGGCGTCCTTGATCTCTTCGTCCAGCCGCCGCCTGGCGTGCTTGCGCAGCAGGCACTTTACCGCGTACATGGCCTGTGGGCTGTTCAGCAGCAGGGTCTGCGCCAGGGCGCGGGCTGAAGCCATCAGGTCCTGCTGATCCACTATCTGCGTCACCAGGCCCAGGTTCATCGCGTCGTGTGCGCGCAAAATCTTGCCCGAGAGCAGCAGCTCCCGCGTGCGCAGCTCACCCACCTGCCTCATCAGGAATGATGCCACAATTGCCGGGACAAACCCGACACGCACTTCGGTATAACCGAACTTGGCCTCTGGAGCGGCCAGCGTAAAGTCTGGAATTGTTGCCAGCGCCATGCCTCCGGCAATTGCCGGCCCGTTCACCGCCGCGATGATCGGCTTGGGAAAGTCGTATAGCGTGCGCAGAACCCGCGCCATGTTTTCCGAGTCGCGGCGATTTTCCTCAGGGGTACAGGCATGCATTGTTTCCAGGTTTTCCATGTCCAGGCCGGAACAGAAGGCCGGCCCAGCCCCTGTCAGGATGACGACCCCGCAGCTGCTTGCCTCAGCCTCGTTGAGCGCCAGCGTGATCTCCTCAATCAGCAGCGGGCAAAGCGCATTGCGCTTCTCCGGCCGATTCAAGGTGATGGTCATGACACTGTTGCTGGATTCTGTCAGAACATGGTGGAATCGCGGCATGATCTCTGTCCTTTGCATGGGATGGTCACGCAATCCCCATGCGAACACTCATCCTACCGCAGATTCGCCGCTTTTTGCTGGTGATTTGGATCACTCATAGCGAGTCAACGGGCTTAGATCGGCTTCAGGGATCCGAGCGCCACGATCCAAAGCACCAGGCCGCACACGAAATGCAGGCCGGGAAGGGGTCCGATTGCCATCGCAAGACTTCTGCCCTGGCGCAGGTTCATCGCCACCAGCAGGCCTTCGAGCGGGAACTGCAGGTAAAGCATCAGCTGCGGCAGCGAGCGGTTCAACTCATCGCCAATGCCGATCTCCCGCAACCCAAGAACCTGCACGAACGGGAACACGATCCGCAGTCCCCATGGATCCCACAGGGATGCCAGTGAATGCAATTGGGGAGATAGAAATCCCAGCACAATCCCCGCGGCCAATGGCGCCCAGTTGATCCAGTTCGTTGCGAGTGCCGGCTGCTTTTCCTTGGCCGCAGCCTCTGTCTTCCCCGTTGTCTTCCTCGTCGCAGCCTTCGACCCCGCCTTCGATGCGGCAATGGTCGGCTTTCTGGCAACCTTGGGACGTTCCCTCACGGGGGGAATCGTCGAAACCGTCAGTGTTGAGGAAACAGCTGCAATTGTCGAACTCGTCGAGCTGACCGGCCCGGCAGGGGCCGCGGTGATCTGAGAGATATCCGGAACCGCCAACGCAGCCGCCTTCGCCGGCTCCAGCGCACCAGGCACCGCTGAGACGGCAATTGCACAGACCGGCTCATTCACAGGTTGAGCGATATTGAGGGGAATGTCGGCCCGCGTGCCGGACTTCCTGCGTCCTTCGACAGGCTTTTGCCCAGCAATACGATCTTGCTTCGCGGCTGCAGGTTTCTGGACTGTTTTCGGGCTCGGCTTTTGAGGTGGAAGCGCAAGAATCGTAGGGCGTTTTGCGACCTTTGGCCGTTGCTTGATTGCGGGCATGGTTCCGAGAATTTCAGCCACTGCGGAGAGCTCCTTGGTCTTAACGGCAAGTTGATCTTTGCATGCAGGCGCACGTCTGGTAACTCCCACTTTTGTGCCAAACTGGTTGCACCATGTTGATCGAAATCTGGGAACGCCTGCGCGGCTATGACAAGTGGATTCCGGCCAAAACCCGCGTCTATTCTGCGGCAGATATTCGCAGGAAACTGGGCGAGCGTTACCAACTTTCTCCAGAAAGCCAGTTTGAACGAAGTCGCTGACGCGACGGACTGAGAGTTGTGACTAGCTCAGCGAGGCACTCCGGGTTAGGGTGAGAGGTCATAGGGAGGAGGTTCCTATGACCCCACTTCGCCAGCGCATGCTGTAC
>Ga0302319_10016388_pt1 | contig 13666 bp, 10 predicted proteins | sample Bog_T0_2_FD_203319 | JGI IMG/M metagenome (GOLD analysis project Ga0302319, IMG submission 203319) | Peat permafrost microbial communities from Stordalen Mire near Abisko, Sweden - Bog_T0_2 | ecosystem: Environmental > Terrestrial > Soil > Wetlands > Peat | place: Sweden: Abisko, Stordalen Mire...
ACGTCCTCGGGGTGATTCGCGTTCACCTCTAAGCTCTGTGCGCCGTTGTAGGCGATGGAACCACCACCGAAGACAGTGGGGTTGTCGATTTCGATGAGGCCGGCGGGATCAGTCGTGGTCCAGCCTGGCACGGAGCCATTGGCCAACATGCCCCAACTCCCCGACTCGTTGGGGAGCTCGAACGACCCGTTGACAATTATGCTGGTCGCGGTGGCCTGGGTGGCGCCGCTCAAGAAAAATATGAAGACTGCCACAGACAAGATACCAAATCGCTTCAAAAGAACGCCCTCCTGAAAACCGGGCAACAGCCACGGTATGAGACAACCATTTCTTTGTGCGCAAGACTAATGAACCAAGATTAAGGCGCGCTCCTTAACGAGTCGATAGCTCTTTGTTGTCAGCGCCATAGGGCCATTCGTTACCTGGAACTGTGTTACAAAAGCGCAAATCCAGAGCATTTAGAGGAACTTTAGAATGCGGCAATTGCTTTTCTTGAGGCCTGCGGCTATGATTTCGATATGGAAGACCGCTCCTGTTGTCGCCGCTGTTCGCTGCTTCGCTCACGCGGGTGACCTGGGCATAAAAGCACGATCCAAATCCAAGGTTTCCGAGAGCCCGCGCAGCAATTACGCTGTTGCGGGATTTCTATTTCTGCCGGAAAAAGGAAAAAAATGGCTCAAGCTGTTCAAGGAAAAGAGACGGGCGCCCAGCGCGCGGAGCGCCTGAAGCGCGAGAAGAACCCCTGGGAAGCCTTTGACGAGGTGCGTGCGTTTGCGCGGGCCGGCCGCAGCAGCGTGCTGCCGGAGTGGGCAGCCTTCTACTTCAAGTGGTGGGGCATCTATACGCAGGGCGACGGCGTTGGCGCCATCGGCGGCAAGGGCGGCGAGGGTCTGGTCTCGGATTACTTCATGATGCGTATCGCCATCCCCAACGGCATCGTCTCCGCCAGCCAGCTTCGCGCTATCGGGGGAATCACGCGGAAATACGCACGCAATCTCGCCGACATCACCGTCCGCCAGGCCATCCAGCTTCATTGGCTCACAATTGAATCGCTGCCGGAAGTGGTGGACGCGCTGAATGCGATCGGACTTTCTCCCCGAGGCGCATGCGGCGACGTGGTACGCAATGTGACCGGCTGCCCGCTGGCCGGTGTTGCCGCCGACGAGCTGATTGACGCTTCTCCGCTGGCCCGCGAGATTGCCCAATTGCTGACAGCCAATCCAGAGTTCTACAATCTGCCCCGGAAGTTCAAGATCTCCGTGTCGGGCTGCCCCTCGTGGTGCAACAACCCGGAGATCAACGACATTGGCCTCACGGCGGTGCGGCATAACGGCGAAATCGGCTACTCGCTTCACGTAGGGGGCGGACTCTCGACCGAGCCGCATCTCGCTGTGCGCCTGGACGCCTTTATCCCGCCCGGCCAGGCGATTCGCGTGGTTCGCGCCGTGGCAGAGATCTTCCGCGACCAGCAGGGGTTGCGCGAGAGCCGCGACCGTGCCCGCTTGAAGTATCTCTTTATGAAAGAGGGCTGGACCGCTGCGAGCTTTCTGGCCGAACTCCAGTCGCGGCTCGATTTCAAGCTTTTGCCCGGCGCGCCCGAGCACGCGCCCAATGATGTCTTCCGCGACCATGCCGGCATCCACGCGCAGCGGCAGGCAGGCCTGAGTTCCGTTGGCGCTAGCGTTTTGCGCGGCCGGCTGACTGGAGAACAGTTGGAAGCCGCTGCCGATCTGGCCGAACGCTTTGGCAGCGGAGGATTGCGGACCACGGTCTCGCAGAACCTGCTGTTCATCGATATTCCCAACAGCAAGACCGCGGCCCTTGCTGGTGAACTGAACAAAATCGGCCTACAGGTGGATGGGTCGTCTTTCTGGCGCGGCGCTATCGCCTGCACGGGAACCGAGTTTTGCAAGCTGGCTATTACCGAGACGAAAGGATTTACCCGGTGGCTGGTGGATGAACTCGAAGAGCGCCTGCCGGGATTTGACCAGCAGCTCAAGCTGAATGTGACCGGCTGCCCCAACGGTTGCGGCCAGCACTGGGTTGCGGACATCGGCATCGAAGGAAAAAAGATCAAGCACGAGGGCAAGCTGACCGACGCCTTCTATTTCTGCCTGGGGGGGGCGGTTGGCAAGCATGCGGCGATTTCGCGCCCGGTCGGCTACCGCTGCCCCGCGCCGCTGATTCCCGACGCGATTGAGCGCTTGCTTCGCCAGTACCTGGCCGACCGGCAGCCGGAGGAAAACCTGCGCGCCTGGTTCAGCCGCTATTCCAACGACGAACTGCGCGGCTATCTGGCCGGCGAAACGCTGACTGCCGTTGAACGCGATGTGCCGGCCGGGCGCGTGCCGCATGCAGTAGCCGATTGAAGATGAAGTCATGAGCCTTTTGCCGATCTTTCTGAAACTCCAAGGCCGCCGCTGCCTACTTGTCGGCGCGGGCAACGTGGCGCTGGACAAGATTGGCAGCCTGCTCAAGACTGGACTGCATCTCACGGTTGTGGCTCCGGAGGCTCGGCCTGAAATCCGTCAGTTAGCAAGCGAAGGCAAGCTGGAATTGATTCAGCGCGCGTTTGAGCCTGCCGATCTGGATGGCTGCTTCCTCGCCGTCACGGCCACCGATTCGCCTGAGGTCAACGCGCTGGTGCATCGCGGATCGGCCGAGCGCGGCATCCTGTGCAACAGCGTAGACGACATTCCCAACTGCGATTTCTATTTCGGCTCGGTGGTCAGCCGCGGCGACCTGCAGATTGCCATCTCCACCAGCGGGCTAAGCCCCGCAGTAGCGCAGCACCTGCGCCGCGAGATCGAAGAGCAACTGCCGGCGGACCTTGGCCCGTGGCTTGAGAACCTGGGCCAACTGCGCCGCGAGGTTCTCGAAGCGCATCCCAGCGGCGAGAAACGCAAGGCCCTGCTGCATCTGCTGGCCCAGAGGCAGGTCTGCGGGTCGGAAGATTGCCCAACGCGCCAACTGGCCTTAACGCCGCTTGACGATGAACAGATCGCGGAGGACGGCGAGGATCTTGCGAACGAGAGCTTCGGCCTGACTGAGGAGTTCCCGTACGAGGCAGGAGACGAACCCGGCAATGCGGCAGAAACGGTTCATCTGGTGGGCGCGGGACCCGGCGACCCGGACCTGCTCACGGTGAAGGCTGTGCGCCTCATCCAGACCGCCGATATCGTGCTGCACGACGACCTTGTTCCGCAAGCGATTCTCGACCTCGCCTCGCCGTCGGCTGAGATTCTCAACGTAGGCAAGCGCTGCGGCACGAAGGCCATTACCCAGGGCGAAATCAACAACCTGATGATCGATCACGCGCGCGGAAACCGCGGCCCAAATCGCAGTGTCGTTCGCCTCAAGAGCGGCGACCCGCTCATCTTTGGCCGCGCTGCCGAAGAGATGGCCGCGCTGGCCGAAGCGGGCGTGCCGTTCCAGATCGTTCCCGGAATCACCGCAGCTTTCGCTGCGGCCGCGGCCATCGGCTGCTCGCTCACTAGCCGCAACAGCGCATCGAATGTCATCTTCTCGACCGGCCATCACGCGCAGTCGCACAAGCTGGACAAGGAGCCGCCCATGCCAGCGCTCGAAGACGCAACCCGCGTCGTTTACATGCCGGGACGCGACCTGCATCTGCTGGCGCAGGAATGGCTCGCGGAGGGCCTGTCGCCGGAGTTCCCTTGCGCCGTGGTTTCGCGCGCCGCCCAGCCGGATCAGCAATTGCGGCGTACCAACCTGGGCGCCCTGGCCGATGCCGAACCTGTTCCTGCACCGAGTTTGCTGATCGCGGGCTGGGCTGTGAGGGAGATTGCAACAGAAGGCCAACTCTCAGCGACCGGCGTGCCAGTTACCAAAAGCTGACTGGATCATAAAAGCTGATCGCCCGAGCGAAAGCTCTTTCCCATGAACAGCATCTTAAGACCAATGCACATTCGTGGAAGCGCTTTTGTCGTACAAGGGAATCTATCCCCGACTGGCTCCTGGGCAAAGCCAGTCAGAAGATCGCCTTGGCTCAGGCTGTTCCGCAGAAGGTGATTCGCATCTTTGAGGGAGATTCCAATTGCCTGAGCGGATTTTGGTGCTAGTTTCGTGGGGCGGATGCCGGCAGTATGGACAAATCCTCCGGCACATCGCCATTCAGGAAGGCTTCGCGATGATCGGGATCGCCCAGGTCCATCTTGAAATGGTGCCAGGTGTCGTCTAGCAGGACGCCCATGTTCCAGGGGCCTGAAACCGAGCCGGAAAACTGCCAGACGATGTGGAAGCCTTCTTCGTTGGTGAAGCCTTCGCCGTCGGCCTGAATGATGGCATCGCCGCGCTCCCACAAGGCCGAGCGCAGCGCGTGCAGGGCGTTGCCGCCTTCCTCCGTATCCGCGCCTTGCAGGTGCTGGAAGGCGTAGACGGTTTTGATCTCTTCCAGGTATTCGGCGAGCCACGCGACTCCAGTTTCCGGCTTGCAATCCTGGGTTTCATCGAGGAAATCCGCGATCTCGTCCTGCCCAGTCGAGCCGTCGAAGACCGGGTTGCGCTCGATGACTGCGACCTCGACCTCGTCAACGCTGGAGAGCAGAAGCGACTCCCATTCCTCCTCGTCTCCGCTTTCGATGGACAGCCTGAAGCCGGGATGCTGCGCGCGAATCAGCTCCGCGAGTTCCTCGAATGCGGGGAACGATTCGTCTTTTGAAAGGACCCGCGTGTAGTAGCCCAATGGCCTTCTCCTGCGGAACGCTCGATGGTTCCGTGTTTAGAGTTTAATACTCTGCGAGGATACCCTCTTGCAAAATTCCTGACGTTGGCACAGAGGGCAACGCGGGCAGAGCGATCATGACCAGCACCAGCCGAAAGCTTGTGCGCGGCACATTAGCGCCCGGTAAACCTGTCATGGCGCTTCCCTCCCAACTCGGCGGACGGTTAACGAAGTATGGCCCTGCAATCAGTCACTTACCGAAACTCTCTTCATTTTTCTCCGGACACGCGTGAGTTAGCTCAGGCCCTATTGCCCCGAGTTAAATAGCTGTTGTCATCTCCAACGAAAAATGCGCAGAGAGACCGCAAACGGCACAACGAACCACGCCAGCAAGATCCCCACCTGCGTAATCATTTGTCCGATATTCATACCTTGCAGCATATTCCCGCGCAGCGCGTCAATGGCCGCGGTGAGCGGCAGCGCCAGAACCAGCGGCTGAATTGCCGCGGGAAAACGCGTGGCCGAGAAGAAAACACCGGAGAGAATCCACATGGGGAGCATCACCAGATTCATTAGTCCCGAAGCTGCTTCCATCGTTTTCGCCCGCGAAGAGACAAGCAGCCCCAGCGCTGAAAATGCCATGGAAGTCATCACACACAGCAATCCCAACTGCAAGAGCGAGCCGCGGAACGGCACTCCGAAAGCCACCCGCGCAAACCCCAGAAACACCACGACCTCGACAACCAGCATCGCCAGCCGCGACAGCAGAAACGACATGAGATATTGCCAGCGCGGCATGGGCGAAGCCACCAGCCGCTTCAGCAGCTTCTTCTGCCTGGCTTCGACGATCGAAAAACCCAGCCCCCACATCGCCGATCCCATCAGGTTCATGCCCAGCAAGCCAGGCACCACAAAGTCGATATACCGCGCTCCCGTCTCATGCACTAACTCATTCTCGGCGCGCACTGCCTCGCGTCTTCCCGCCGCCGTTTGGATCGCACGATCAACCAGTTGGCGCGCTGTCCGCGCATCGGGATTGGTGTCGTCGAATTTGTAAGCCACACCCTCTGGTCTTTGGATCGCCAGCAGCAGAATGCTCCCTGTCGCCAAAGCATGAGCGCCGGAACCCTCATCCATCGTCGCCGCCGTCAGCCCCTTGTCCGCATTCAACGCCTGCGTCAGTTGCGCAGTTGTCGCGGCCACCTGCAACACATCCGCTGGCCTGTTGCGGAAGGCAATTCCCAGCCCCACCGCCAGCAGAATCGGAAAGATGAAGATCCAGAAGATCGCTTCCGGCTCGCGCAAGAGCAAACGAAAACGCACCATGGTCAATTGATACAGGCTGCTCAGCTCCAGACTATTCATCGCGCAGATTCCTTCCTGTCAGCCGTACAAACACATCCTCGAGCGATGCGGAGTGGGTGCGAAACTCGCTCAGGTGCAGCCCCTGCTCCCGCAAAACAGCAAAGATGCGCGGCACGGCGGTGTGCAGCTCGCTCACTGAAAGCCGATGCAGCCCTTCATCCACAACGAGCGACTGCACGCCGGGAATCGCCCTCAGCAGGGCTGCATCCACCACGGTGCGACTCGTGTCTGCGCTGCCGACGGCCAACTCCACAATGTCTTCTCCGCCCACCGTCGCAATCAGTTGTTGCGGGGTTCCGAGGGCAATCACGCGCCCATGATCCATGATGGCAACCCGGTCGCACAGCCGCTCGGCCTCTTCCATGTAGTGCGTGGTCAGAATGATTGTCCGCCCCGCCTGCTTGAGCCGGTCCACCAGATCCCACAAGTGACGCCGGGCCTGTGGATCGAGCCCCGTCGTCGGCTCGTCCAGAAACAGCAACTCCGGGTCGCCCACCAGCGCGCAGGCCATGGCCAGCCGCTGTTTTTGCCCGCCCGACAATCCGGCGACGCGCGACGCGCGTTTCTCCTCCAGTTGCGCCGTTTCGATGGACTCATCCACTGAAATACCGCGCTTGAAAAAACTGCGGAAGAGCCGCAGCGTTTCTTCCACCGTCAGCTTGTCGGGAAACTGCGTCTCCTGGAGTTGAACCCCGATGCGCTGGCGCAGCTCGCCAGCCCCTGCGCGCCAGTTCAGGCCCAGCAGCTCGACCGTCCCAGCATCCGGTGCGGTCAGCCCTTCGCAGATTTCAATGGTTGTTGTCTTTCCTGCCCCATTTGGCCCAAGCAGCCCAAAACATTCGCCGCGCGCCACTTCCAGGTCCAGACCGTCTACCGCCTTCACATCCCCATAGACCTTCCGAACTCCGCGCAGCATCAGCGATGGGCCGCTCGCTAGCGCCTTTGCAGTTTGACTGCTTAATCCGTAATCCACTCGTACCGTACCTCATCGCCCCAGCTTACCGCATTTTCCATTCCGGGGTCGTTTCAATGAAGCATCGAGGAGCTTCCGGGTAGGCGAAGATTCGACCAGAACATCACCACCGCCATCACCAGGATGGTCACGAGCCGCCAAGAAAACAAGGCGGATTGCATTGTATGGAGAATGCCGTCTGTCCAACAAGGAAACATGGAGAGGGCTTAAGCGATGAATATCCAGACGCTTTCAAATGGAATGTTTAGAGCAGCGCTTTGCAAAATTTCATTGTGCTGAATCCGATAGGCGCGCCATGCGGCAAGGCCCCATCGGCAGCGGAGTCGATGGGCGTCAAGAATCCGGTCGAGATCGGCTTATGTTCCTCGCCGCGGAAGTGCTCTGGTTAGAGAACATTGATAGCGGCGGCGCCTAGCGCGAGCTGAGAGAATATCTGAGACCAATCGAGAACATTGCGAAGCGCGGTGGGACGCAAAGTCTTATCCGGAACGATAATCGTATCGCCTGGATGCAAGCGCAGCTGGTTGAAGTCTTTGCCCCAGAAACCCACCCCCTTGAGAGCAACGCTGCTGATCACAGAGCCGTCTGCGTGAATGACAAAGGAGTGACGCTTGTCTGCATTGCGATTTGGCCCTCCCGCCATATTCAAATAGTTGCCCACAGTTTGCCCCGGCTGATAGAGGAAGGAGTTCTGGTCATAGACCGCCCCAATCACATTGACTGTCGAAGGCACATACGGCACAACGAATTTGTCGCCATCCTGAAGGTCGAGCGCGGGCACATTTTCAACGTTAGCGCCGTTGGGTTGAAACCGCAAAACGATGCGCCCGGTAGCGCGAATCTGGGAGAGACGGGCAACCAATCCCTGCCCAGCCGAGCGCGAGGCGGAGACGTCCGATGCGCTGGCTGCCGAGGAGGTTGCCGACATGGCCAGTTCCTGGGTACCACGCTCGGATTCCATACTGATGGTGCGGACGTACTCGTCCAGCCGCTGTTGCTGGAGCAATCGGGTTGACTCTCGCGTAAACTCCGAGGCATAGAGATAGGCCTTGCTCGTCAGTCCTCCGGCCCGGCGCACAAGATCGCGCAATGTCTCGCCGGGCGTCACGCTATAGAAGCCAGGGTGAGCAAATTCCCCCTCCAATTTGACGTACTTGACCTGCAAATCGATCGGCACGCGGATATCGGCTTGGGAGAAAACGGTGATGGTGTCACCGGGCTGCAATGCCAGATCCTGGGCGGCGTCGTGGTTGAGCACCAGCCTGCCCAGATCGAATGGGATCAATGAAGACTGCAATGTCGTTGGATCGGTGCGCTCGATGACCGCGTAATTCCAGTTGATTTCAGGAGCCGCCAGACGGATCGTATTCAGACTCGGTTTTCCTGCGTTGCCTGGAATAGATTCCTGCGCAAGTTGAGAGCCGAGCGATCCGCTGTTTCCCATCTGAGCAGACTTCGCGGAATCGTTGCCGGGCCTGTCGGAGCCCGGCTGGTCAGATGGGGTCAGAGCAGACATCAGAGTCTCTTGCGTCACCGATGTAGTCAAGCGGCCCTTCATGTCGGATTCCGCTGGACGCTGAGCTTGCCCGATGGTGGAGATCGCGGGCTCAAACTCTGGAGCCGGCAAACCTAGATGGCTGCGCTTCCACCAGTAGTCCCTGCTAACTAGGGAGTCTTGGTCGGGGATCAGATCGCTCAAATGCATGCCGGCACGCCAACTGAAGCGGCCTGGGTTGGCCACGTTCCCGCGCAACATAACCGTCTTCTGGTAGGCGGGGAGAACGGAATAAATGCGCAAGATATCGCCGCCCGCAACCGGCGCGGAGAGGCTGGTTGCGTCGAAGCCAAACTCCATGGCCTGGCGGTGCTGCGGCTCTTCCAGGCGTTCGAGTGAGATTCGCGAGTTGGAGGCAACTTCGCTGGCGTTACCCGCGGCATCGATCAGATTCCGGATGGTATCCCCGTCGCGCATCTCATAGATACCGGGATTGTTGATGCTGCCGGTGATCGCGGCTTGGGGACCGACAGGGGGAATATAAAGAACATCCTCAGGCTGCAAGCGCACGTCATGGGACTTGTCCCCGTGAATGAGCAGCGCGTACAAGTCGAAATCGGCAACGGTCTTTCCGCCCCGGTTCACAAGAATATGGCGCAGGGAACCTTGCAGAGAAGGGCCGCCGCTTGCGAAAAGGGCATCGACCAGCGAACTAAGCGAACTGACGGTATAAACTCCAGGACGCCGGGCGCGCCCCGTGATATAGATTTGGATTGATCGAATCCGGCCCATATCGACGGAAAGATCGAAATTGCGGTAGGTTGCGCCAACTGCCTCGCGCAAATGCCGATCCAAAGCGGAGAATTGCAATCCTGCCACGCCCACGACGCCGATCTGGGGCAAGTAGATATTGCCGGACCGGTCCACGCGTACGTTGCCGCTGAAGTTGATCTGGCCCCAGATTCGAATGCGCAGCTCATCGTCCGGCCCGATTACGTAATCGGATGTGACCGGAGACAGATCGCTGGGCGCAAATGTGGATGGAACATTGCGAAAGAGATCCTGCCCATAGATGACCAGCAGTTGGCCGGTGGTGGCGGCGACGAATTTTTGAAACTCGGTGGGCTGGTCGGGTGGCAGCGCCGCTCCCTGCATCGGAGCTTTGGTCCTCGCCTGTCCGCCGATCGCGGTGTCGTCCGCTCCAGATGTTCCAAGAGACTTGGGAAGATTCATCCTGGACCCCTCGATGCTGATCTGTTGCAGGCTCTGCGGTGGCAGAGTCTGCTGCATGCCCTGTTGTAAATCCTGCGCACAACCAGCTTCGGAGGAAGATGCGGTATCGGCACAATTGACCGAGGGATATTGCTGAGATTGCTCAGCGTCGTTCCCTGTCAAACTTTGAGAAAGGATTGCGGGGGAGGCCGCGAGTAGAAGCAACGCGAAAGTTGCAAAACGGCGTATTTCCATAGGTGAGTTCAATTCTCCGGGATTCCACCCTCGGCGCGCAACAGCCTTCAATACCTGACCACATCCCATGGGGGAGCGTCTGTATCGCGCGCATATTCCCCACTGGCCAATGTAGCCGGCCAATCGTTATATCCATGCTTATTGAACCAGGACGCCGCGCAGTCCGAATCTTCTGGCGACGGGTCCAAACCTATACCGCTAGTATGCGCCGATCCGGCCTAGCACCGCGGGGACCGTCCGAAGCAGTATGCCGATGTCAGTTCTCATGCTCCATGAGGAAACATAGAGCGCGTCCAATCTTGCTCGGTCTTCGTAACCGATTTCGCTCCGTCCAGAGACTTGCCAAGCCCCCGACAGCCCTGGCGTTGCGGCCAGATAGTATGGAAAAAGCTTGCCATAAAAATGTGTTTCCGCCGCTACGATGGGCCGTGGTCCGATGAGCGACATCTCCCCGCGAAGCACATTCAATAACTGGGGAATCTCATCTATGCTCCAGCGCCGCAGAAAGCGCCCAACGGCGGTAATCCGTGGGTCGCGGCCCTTCTTCCGCATTCTCCACTCCAGCACAACCCCACCCGTCTGCCGGTTTTTGATACGGCCAAGGCGCGGAGCATTCCAGTACATCGAGCGGAATTTCCATATTCTGAATGGCTTTCCGCCGCGGCCGATCCGCTCTTCACGGTAAAAGACGGGGCCCGGTGAAGACAGAACCACAGCGGCCACGATCAGCACGCCGGGAACGGCAAACGCGAGGATCAAAATCAGCGCGCCAAGAGTGTCGATCATGCGTTTCAAGTATTGATAACGCCAGCATTTCAAAAGCGATACGTCAGGTCGAGGGGATAATCCAGGTTCAAGTTCAACCAGACCGCATTCTAAAGGTTCGACTGAATCCTCAACTGTGGCCTGACTCATGTGAGTTCGCACAAATTCCTCCATACACAAAAGACGGATGCACTAGATGAAATGAAGCAAGCTAATAGAGACAAACTCGACGGGTGATGATGTCCACCGGTATGAAATCCTGCATTCATACCGTGCAAACCAGCGTGCATGGCAAATGTTTACTCGTAACAGTTTAATTCAAGCCACGGCACGTAACGATCTGCAATCCCTCTTTCTTTCTTGTCATATTGCGTCAACATGCGACACAAGAGATAAATAGACTGCTACGCGCGTTCGGGTCGGCAACTTGTTAACAACACATGAATAATGAACCACTTAGGAATGAGAAGAGGGCTGGCTGGCGTGTGCCGGGAGGATTTCAAAATACGAACATGCTCCGCAAGAATTTGCAGCCAGAAAAATTGCCCCTTACGTGAAGATTATAAACGATTTAAATGTCGCATGGTATATTCAATCACATACTTATGTTCCTGGGCAGGAACCGCTCCTGCCGCGCATTGGCAGCGAGATTACCATGGAAGGCTTGCATCGTGGTTTCAGTAACGTCAAAAAACGCCTCATTGGAGCAGAGGCTGGACGGCTGGAAGTCGATTGCCCGGCATATGAGCCGCAGTTGCCGTACCGTTCAGCGATGGCATGCCGAGTATGGCCTGCCGATTTGCCGCCTCGGTGGCGAGAAGAGTTCCGTGTATGCCTATTGCAAGGATCTCGATACCTGGATGATGAACCGCGGCCTGCGGTTGAAAGGCCTGCTTACTGAAATTGCCATCCCCCCGCAGGTCGAATCGCCTCTTGCGAACAAGGATTCCCATCACCAGGCGCAGCCCATCGATTACCTCCACCTTCCCGAGTCGGCCAACTCCCGTTCCGCTGGTTTGGCAGCCCACGCATTCAAGTTTTGGCCGCTTCTCTCGACCAGAAATATCACAGAGATGGCTGTGCTTTTCCGAAAAGCTATCGAACTGGACCTTACCAATGCAACGGCATTTGCTGGCCTGTCGCTGGTCTTGATTGTCGAGGGTTTATGGGGCCTCGTGCGCACTCCGGAAGCAACCATTGCCGCTCAATCCGCACTGCATTGGGCGCTGGAGATTGATTCCGAACTGCCTGCGGCAAAGTGCGCGGCGGCGTGGCTCAAGATGATCGTAACCCGGGATTGGCAGGGCGCGGGCCGCGATTTCGATGAGATATTAATGCGCCAACCTCCTCCCCCGCTCGCCTTGATCGGACGGGCTGTGCTTCAAATCGCGGCAGGATCGCCTCAGCGGGCTTCCGGCCTCCTTCTGAAGGCGGCACAGGCATATCCGCTAAGCTCCAATGAAGTTGGGTGGTATTGCTGGAGCGAATATCTGGCAGGAGAGTACGCGAACGCCCTCCACCAAATTGAGGAATACCGTGCCAGCGGCCGGAGTGAACCCCTCACCGATGCGGTGGAGGCTCTTGTTTCTATCCAACTGGAGGAATCGGGCGCTCAGATTGAGCGCCTGGAGATGCTGACCGCGTCTTCTTTGCGGAATGACGTGCTCCGTGGCGCGCTCGGATATTCTTATGCCATAGCTGGCCAGCGGGAGAAGGCAATCGCGATTCTGAACGCGATGACGTTGCCGAAAGCAAATGAGAAGAACCACGAACCGTACGCGATCGCACTCGTTCTAACCGGCCTGAACCAGAGGCAGCAGGCGGTAAAATGGCTGGAGCGGTCCTATCGGGAGGGATCGCTCTGGAGCATCGGATTCCTTCACGACCCGATCCTGGCGTCCATGCACAACGATCTGCACTACCGGATGTTCTTAAGCGAGGTCATTTGTGCCGTTCCTTCGCGTTCAGATTCACGACTTGGATTCACCGGCTGAATTCTGTAACTGAAGCAGAGCAACGATTCGAATGAGACTGATCCCATGCAGATAGAATGGGCATTGGGGGAAGAGAAGGTGGTCTTGGATAACGGAAGCCCGGAGATTGGGACGGCAAGCGAGCTGGATTCGTCCGCACAAGACGTGTACTTGTTGGATATACTAATCATCCTCTCAAAGCGCAGGAAGTTCATCTTCTGGTTTACACTCGGCGTTGCTATTGCGGCTGCAATCACTGTTTTGTTGATTCCAAGCCGCTACACAGCGGAGACCGTCGTTTTGCCTCCGGGCCAGAATTCCTCCACGAGTTCCGCACTGTTAAGCCAGATGGGAGGCGGTGCCCTTGCTTCCCTGGCTGGTGGGAGTCTCGGCATTAAAAATCCCGGAGATATGTACGTCTCGCTCTTTCGCGGCCGGACTATTGAAGACTCCCTGATTCAACGCTTCGGGCTCATGCAAAGCTACCATGAGAAGAGGTTGTCCGATGCGCGGCGTGAATTCGAGAAAAACTCTACTGTGGTTCTCGGAGTCAAGGACGGACTGATTCGAATCTCTGTTACCGACCGCGACCCGAAACTGGCGGCGGATATCGCCAACGGATATGTGGATGAGTTCCGCAAGCTCTCCGCCAGCCTCGCCATCAGCGAGGCATCGCAACGGCGCGCATTCTTCCAGCAGCAGTTGCTGGAAGCAAACGCCAATCTCGCGGCGGCCGAAGAGGCGATGAAGCATACCGAGCAATCCACCGGCATCCTGCAAATCGACAGCCAGGCGAAGTCCCTGATCGAATCGGCCGCGATTTTGCGCGGCCAGATCGCGGCGCAAGAGGTTGAACTTCAGGGGATGACGTCCTATGCCACAGAGAAGAACCCTCAAGTGGTCACAGCAGAACAGCGGCTGCTCGCGCTCAAGGCACAACTTGC
>Ga0302319_10016389_pt1 | contig 13666 bp, 8 predicted proteins | sample Bog_T0_2_FD_203319 | JGI IMG/M metagenome (GOLD analysis project Ga0302319, IMG submission 203319) | Peat permafrost microbial communities from Stordalen Mire near Abisko, Sweden - Bog_T0_2 | ecosystem: Environmental > Terrestrial > Soil > Wetlands > Peat | place: Sweden: Abisko, Stordalen Mire...
GTCGCCTTCCGAGGAAACGCGTGGGACGAATTTGGGCTCTCGCGCTACGGGATCACGATCAATGTCGCCGGGAGCGGCGATCAGGAGATTCTCCTGGGCAAGGAGACCGGCGTTGACGAGAAGCGCGAGTTCACGCATCTGCTGAAACTCGAGGAACTCGGCGTGAAACCCGACGATCTCGTTTCCTGGTTTCTCTGGGCCGAGGATGCGGGACCCGACGGCCATGCGCGCCGCACGGAGAGCGACATTTATTTTGCAGAGGTCCGGCCATTTGATCAGACCTTCCGGCGGGACAACGGAGAAGGCGGCGGCGATCAGGGCGAGGGCGCGGGAGAAGCCGGGAAGTTGAGCGAATTGCAGAAGCAAATCGTCTCGGCCACATGGAACCTGAAGCGCGCCGAAGCGGCCCAAACGGGGCCGGATAAACCGAGCGCCAGGTATCTGAAAGACGAACCGGTGGTGCGCGCTTCCGAGGCGGAAGCGCTCCAGCGAGCGGAAAAACTCGCCGCCAAATTCGAGGACCCAAAAACGCGCGGCCTGGCCGATCATGCGACCGAGGCGATGAAGTTGGCGCTCGATCGGCTGACGGCTGCGGCGCCGCAGCCCGATCTGCTTTCCGAAGCGCTCAAGGCCGAGGAAACGGCGTATGACGCGCTGCTCAAGCTCACCGTGCATGAGTTCCGCGTGAGTCTCAGCAAGAAAAGCCAGGGGAAGTCCGGATCGCAGGAGAAGCAGCAACTCGAGCAACTGGAGATGGAGCCCGACAAGCAGAAGTACGAGACGAAGAAGGAAGCCGAGTCGGCGGAGAAACAGCAGCAGCGCGAACAACTGGCCATTCTCAACCGCCTCAAGGAGCTCGCGCAACGGCAGCAGGACATCAACGAGCGCTTGAAGGAACTCCAGAATGCCCTCCAGGCGGCGCGCACGGAGAAGGAGAAAGAAGAAATTCGCCGCCAGCTCAAGCGCCTGCGCGAGGAGGAGCAGCAACTCCTCACCGATCTCGACGAGACGCGCGAGAAGATGGAGAAATCATCGCAACAAGCGCAGTTTGCCGACGAGCGCAAGCAGCTCGACAAGACGCGTGGAGAGGCGCAAAAAACCGCGGAGTCGATGGAAAAGGGCGAGACGACCCAGGCGCTCGCGAGCGGCACGCGCACGCAGCGCGATCTCCAGGAGATGCGCGACGAGTTTCGCAAGAAGACGAGCGGCCAGTTCAACGAGGAGATGCGAAAGATGCGCGCCAATGCCCGCGACCTCGCGACGAACGAAGAAGAGATCGCTGAAAGGCTGAAACCCAAGCCCGAAGCCGCGCCGGACGGGCAAAAGCGGCGGAAACTCGAGACCGACAATTCGAACGAACAACTCGGGGAAAAACTCGCCAAACAGAAGGCCGATTTGGAGCAGTTGACGCAGAAGATGCAAGGCGTGAGCGACCAGGCGGAGAACGTCGAGCCGCTCCTCGCCAAGGAATTGTACGACGCCTTGCGGAAGACGACCCAGGCCGGCACCGGCGATACCCTGGAAAAGACGCAGCAACTGGCGCAACTGGGCAATTCACCGGATGCGCAGAAATTTGAGGAGAAGGCGGGGAAGGAAATCGAGGATTTGAAGGGCGGCGTCGAGCGCGCGGCTGAGAGCGTGCTCGGGGATGAGGGCGAGGCGTTGCGCCAGGCGCGGGCCGAGATCGATACGGTCAGGAAGGAATTGGAACACGAGATCGCCCAGGCGCGTCCCGATTTGGCCGAGGCCGCCGGGCAACCGGAAGCCCAAAAGGCGTCCGCCCAAAATGCACCTGGGAAGGACGGCAAGCAGCCCGGCGACAAGGGCGCGGCATCCGCAGGAGAGAGCGGGCAAGCCGGTGAGCCGAAATCGGGTAAGGCAGGAGATCAGCCAGGGACCGAATCGGGAAAGCAGGCGGGCGAACAGCCTGGGAAGGACGGGAAAGGCGGCAAGGGTAATGGCCAAAAACCCGGCGAAGAAAAGTCCGCGGCTGGCGAGGGCCAAGGGCAGACTGCCTCCGAAGAGCACGGGAAAGGACAGAAAGAGGGCCAGGGAAAAGGCGAAGGCCAGGGGCAAGGAAAGGGCGAAGGCCAGGGCAGCCAGACGGCGCAATCTTCAGAAGGAAACGGGAAAGCAGCGGGGCAAGGCAAAGGCGAGGGCGCCGGAACAGGCGCCGCTGAAAATAGCGGAGGCGCGGAGGCCGCCGCAGGGGGGGCATCCGCCAATGGCGGAGGACAGCGCGCGGCTGGACAGCTCCGCGAATTGGCGGGTGAGGCGCGGGACATTGGCGGCAATCGCAATGCGGGCGCAAATGGAGGAGGGGGCGCCGCGGGCGGTGGCGGTTTCGATGGCGGGTATGGGGGTGGGCCGTTGACGGGCGAACGATTTGTCGAGTGGTCCGACCGGCTGCGGAATGTCGAGGAGATGGTGGACGATCCCGCCCTTCGCACGGAGGTCGCGCGCATCCGGGAGATCGCGAAAGGCATGCGGGTCGAGTTCAAGCAGCATCAAACATTGCCGAAATGGGATATGGTAAAGTCGAAGATCAGCGCGCCCCTCGCGGAGTTGCGCAATCGGCTCACCGAGGAACTCGCCCGGCGGGAGTCGAAGGAAAACCTCGTGCCCATCGATCGTGATCCCGTGCCCGCGCAATATGCGGAGCGCGTCCGGCGGTATTACGAAGAATTGGGCAGGAGTCGCTGATGCCGCAGCTCGCCGCGCTCTATTTTGCAGGTTCGCAATGGCAGTGGCCGGTGGCGCTGACCGGCGCGGCGGCGCTGGTGTTTGTGGCGTGGTCCTACTTCGGGACCGCCGCTCCTCCGCGTCTGAAGCTTGCCGGCGCCGCGCTCAAACTCCTCGGGATTTTCTCGCTTCTCGCCTGCCTCCTCGAGCCGATGTGGTCCAGCCAGCAGGCGCGCCCCGGCGCCAACATCGTCGCCGTCGTCGCGGACAATTCGCAGAGCATGACGCTCCACGACCGCGATGCGAAGGAATCGCGCGGCGACGCGCTGCGCCGCGTCCTGACGGGAGAACGCAATCTGTGGCACACCCAGCTCGGAGCGAATTTCAGCGTGCGCGATTACCTCGCCGACTCGCGCCTTCAGCTCTCGGAGAACTTTCGCGACCTGACCTTCGACGGCCAAACCACTGCCCTCGGGGGCGCCCTGGAGCAGCTCGCCGAACGCCACCGCGGCCAGCCCGTGGCCGCCGTGCTGCTCATGACCGACGGCATCGCCGCCGACCTTGCCGACCCGGAAAAGCTCCGAGGCATGCCGCCGGTTTATCCAGTCTTGTTTGGCAGCGAGACTCCGCTGCGCGACATCGCGGTCACCAATGTCTCGGTGACGCAGACATCTTTCGAGGACGCGCCGGTGACCATTACCGCCGAGGCCTCGGCGGCGGGATTCTCCGGGGAGGACGTAGTCGCGAAGCTCTTCGCGATTGAGCCGGGAAAGGCAACATCCGCCCCGGTCGAGTCGCAGACGATGACCGTGCCGCGGAACGAGGAAAAGCTGGCATTCCGGTTTCAAATTCGTCCCGTGAAAACAGGCGTGCTGTTCTACCGGCTGGTGCTGGCCCCGGCGCGTGCCGGGGCGCCGGAAGCCACGCTGGTGAATAACGAAAGCGTGGTCACTGTGGATCGCGGCGCCGGGCCGTATCGGGTCCTCTATGTGAGCGGGCGGCCCAACTGGGAATACAAATTCCTGCACCGGGCGGTGCAGGCGGACGATCAGGTGCAGCTCGCGGCGCTGATCCGTGTGGCCAACCGGGAGCCGAAGTTCACCTTCCGGGGAAGGGCGGGCGAGTCCAGCAACCCTCTCTTCCGCGGCTTTGGCAATCAATCGAAGGAAGATATCGAGCGTTACGATCAGCCGGTTTTCCGGCGTCTCGACGTCGCGGACGAATCGGAGCTGCGCGACGGTTTTCCGAAAACGCCCGAGGAGCTTTTCAAGTATCGCGCGGTGATCCTCGACGACCTGGAGGCCGAATTCTTCACCGCCGACCAGATGAGCCTCCTGCAGCGGTTTGTGAGCGAGCGGGGCGGCGGCTTGCTCGCGCTGGGTGGGATGGAATCTTTCCGCGAGGGGAAATTCGCGCGCACGGCGGTCGGCGACATGCTGCCCGTTTATCTGGACTCGAAAGCGGACGCTCTTCCCTCCGGTCCGCTCCGCCTGGCGCTGACCCGCGAAGGCTGGTTGCAACCCTGGGCGCGGTTGCGGGCGAACGAGGCCGATGAACGGCAACGCCTCGCCGAACTGCCCTATTTCGCGGTGCTCAATCGCGTGGGCGCCGCCAAGCCCGCGGCCACGGTGGTCGCCACGGTGAGCGATGGAACCCACGATTTCCCCGCGCTCGTCACCCAGCGTTTTGGCCGCGGACGCACCGCTGCGATGTTGATCGGCGATTTCTGGGCGTCTGGCCTCGGGAAGGAAAAGCAGCAGGCCGACCTCTTGAAAGCCTGGAGGCAAATCGTCCGCTGGCTGGTCGCGGACGTTCCCGAATCGATCGAACTGCGCGCCGAACCCGAATCCGACGGGGCCAGTGTGCGCGTGCAGGTGCGCGCGCGCGATGCGAAGTTCCAGCCTCTGGACAACGCCACCGTGACTTTGAAAATCTCGCGTGCCGGGGCGCTCGCCTCCGAACCACCGCTCGTCCTGGCCGCTGATCCTTCCGCCAGCGAGCCGGGCTTGTACGAAGCCGCTTATATTCCGCGAGAAAGCGGGGGATATCGCGTGGAAGCTGCGGCGGCTGGCGACGCGGGTCAGGCCATCGGCGCCGGCGCCACGGGCTGGACGAGCGACCTGGCCGCCGCGGAATTCCGCGACTTGAAACCGAATCGCGCCCTCATGGAGCAGATCGCCCGCGAAACCGGCGGGCGCGTCCTTTCTCCTGACGACCTCGATTCCTTCGCTCGCGAACTTCCCTCGCGCCATGCGCCGGTTACGGACACCGTCACCAGCCCGCTCTGGCACACGCCCGCCATGCTCCTGTTTGCCCTCGCCTGCCTGCTTGGCGAATGGGGATTGCGCCGCTGGAAAGGTCTCGCATGAACGCCAGAATCTCGATCGTGATTTTCTTCGCGGCCTTCTCGCTGGCGGCTTTCGCCGGCGATGAGCCGGAAGAGCGCGCCTCCGTCATCATCGCCATCGGCGCGCCGGGTGACGAAGGTTACGCGGCGATGTTCGCAAAATGGGCCGCCCACTGGCAAACCGCCTCCGCCACCGCCCACGCGAAAACAGCCACCCTGCAGGGCGACGACAAGCAGTCGCTCGTCCACCTGCGCCAGATGCTTGAAGCGGAACCCAGGGATGGCACGGCCACGCTCTGGCTGGTCTTGCTGGGCCACGGCACTTTCGATGGCCTCGACGGCAAGTTCAATCTTCCCGGTGACGATCTCGAGGCCTCCGAACTCGCCGCCTTGCTCAAGCCGTTCCACCGCCCGGTGGTCGTCATCTGCAGCTTCTCCGCCAGCGGCGCCTTCCTGAAACCTCTCTCCGCTCCGGGCCGCGTGATTGTTACCGCCACCAAGAGCGGCGCCGAGAATAACTTCTCACGCTTTGGTGGCTACTTGTCCGAGACCATCGCCGACCCTTCGGCTGATATCGACAAGGATGGCCAGACGTCCCTCCTCGAAGCCTGGCTCGCCGCGTCCAGGCGCGTGGCGGATTTCTATAAGAACGAAGGCCGCCTCGCCACGGAGCACTCTCTTCTCGACGACAATGGCGACGGTTTTGGTTCCCCGCCCGATTGGTTTCAGGGCGTCCGGGTTGTGAAGAAAGCCAGTGACAACCACGCTCCCGATGGCGTCCGCGCGCACCAGATGCATCTCGTTCCCAGCGCTTCGGAGCGGGCGCTTCCGCCAGCGCTGCGGGCCGAACGCGACTCCACCGAACAGGAAATCGAGCGTCTCCGCCAGGCAAAAGCCGGGATGTCTGAAGACGCCTACTACGGCCAGCTCGAAGTCCTGCTCCTGCGCCTCGCGCGGCTTTATCATCAGGGAGGCGAAGCGTTGGAAAAGACGCAGCGTTAATTGTGGATCCGCCGTGGCGGAATGCCTTGCTTTTCTCCTGCGTTCCGCCCACTGTGATCGCAGGCTCTCTTTTCCGCTTTCCCCCCATGACGAGCATCAAGGAAGACATCATTCAAGCGTCCGATTGGATGGCTGCCGCGTTGCGGAGTTTGGGTTACAATATCGACTTTTCCGTGCAGAGCCTCCAGGAGATCGACCGATTTTACGACGAGCACACGGTCAACTGCGCGCCGCGTCCCAATGGCCTTTTCTCAACCGATTTGGACTCGCGAATTTTTGCCGTGGGCAGCTACGTGGGCGAAGTCATTCGCCGCGCCAAAGGCGGGGAATGGAACGGCGACGATTCGGATCCCCATGTAAAACTGCACGTCGAGCTTCGCCTCAAGGATGGAACCCTCTGCTGGCCGACGCAACGCGCCATGAATCGGCTGAGGAACGGACGGGAGGACGGAATCGTCGCCTTCGCGCAAGGTCTTGGGGTATCGATGGGATCGTCCTCCAAACCGGCAGGCAAAGGGCTTTTCAAGCTGCTCTTTGGAAAGTGAGAAAATAGCCAATTGCAGATCGCGGATTGCGGATTGCGGATTGCCAGACTCCACAGCGAAAGGTTTGAGCTGGGTAAAGCGTGCAAGTTTCCTGGTGGACCCAGTCGCCGGACGGCGACTAACTTTTGCTGATTCTGAACGACTTAGGGTCAGTTTTTCCCGGGAATCGGCTAGTTTTTCGGGGTCGTAAGATGTTATCCCCGCACTAAAGATCACGCCCCGTGGTTGGAACCTCAGGTTAGCGCCGGGAAGGGAGCGTGGCTTCGGAATCAATCCGTAATCCGCAATCCGCAATCCGCAATTCTTTAGGCTGGCTTGACGTAGATGCCAATCAGCGGGCGGGGCGACGGCTTGATGGATACAAAGTCGCTGACAAAGCCGAACGGAGTGCGGAATTCCACGTGGCCGGCGCCGCGTCCGCCATACACGAGCACCGAACCGATCGGCGCGTTGTAGGGGTTGTTTTCCCGCAGCAGCTTGAATCCGTAAGTTTCGGTCAATTCCACGGCGGCGTCCTTGGCAAATTCGGATTTTGGCCGGGTATCGATGATTTTCGAGGCCACCAGCGCATCTTTGACGTAGCCCCAGCAGCGGTAAGTGGAGTGCCGGTGAGCGCGAGCCGCCGCGATCTCGGAGGCATGGATCATCCGCTGGTCGTAGCGGAATTTCCCCGCCTTTGGACCGAAGAAAGACAATTTGCTTACGTCCAGCTTCTGCGCTGTTTTCGCATCGTAGAGAGACTCGACTCGATCTGCTGCCATCAGGGCGGGAGCGAGCAGCGCTGCGATACAAACAGACAGGAAGAAGCGAGTTTTCAGGGACATAGGCTCGGATAGGCTCGGGAGAACGGGGCGGAAGTTAGCGGGAATGACGCGTGGGTCAACCCTCTTTTCCGAACCTTCCGGAAGGTATTTGAAGCACGAAGCCTGCCTCAAGGGTCACAATTTTTAAACGTTTTGCATTCCTAAAGAGGCAAAACTGACCGGTGATTTTGCGGCGAAGCGCCCCGTATAACGCGCCCTGTATACATCGCCGCGGGCCGCTTTGCTCTTCAGCACAGGAAGCGCTCCCCGATCGGGAACGGGAGAGTGAAATTGCGAAAGGGCGCTCTTGATCGGCTTTTCCAACCGCCCCTAAGGTGGGTGGGTGAACCTCGCTACGCCGCTGTCTGAGCTGGAGTGGATTCCGCCGCAACGGCAGCGGCAGCTTGATCGTTTCGGTTTGGCCACGGTCGAGGCGCTGCTCACCCATTTTCCCCGGCGTTACGAAGATCGAAGCCGGTTCGATCATTTTCCCACCGGCGAGACCGGCCACCCGGTGTGTGTCTGCGGGGTGGTGAAAAAGACGCAGATGCGGCGGATCGGCGGAGCGAAGCGGATGTTCGATGCCGTGGTCGAGGAGGAGAACGCCCACGCGTTGAGCCAGCCCCTGGTCCTTCGCTGGTTCAATGCCTATTGGGTTGAAAAGGCGATCGTCAAGGGCCAGCGCATCGTGATTTATGGCAAGCCCAGGCGCAGCGGGTCCGCGGTGGTGATGGCGCATCCGGAATTCGAGGTCGTGGAGGAAGACGGCGAGGCGCTGATCCATCTTCAGCGGATCACGCCCGTTCATCGCTCCACCGAAGGGCTCTCGGCGCGCATCCTCCGGCAGTTGATCTGGGATGTTCTGGAGCGGCTCGATTCCCAGACCGTCGAGCCACTGCTGCCCGTGAATCTGGATGGCACGGCGCGGGGTTGGGCGCTGCGCCAGATTCACTTTCCCGATTCCGCCGAGTCGCTGAAAAAAGCGCGCCGTCATCTCGTGGTGACGGAGTTTTTTGCGATGCAGCTTTCCATCGCTGCCAGGCGGACGGAGCAAAAATCGGAGCCGGGCGCGGCGCATTGCGCTTCGGATTCGCTGCTGCGGCGGCTGCTCGCGGCGCTCCCGTTCCCGTTGACGGGCGCCCAGGAGCGCGCGCTCGGCGAGATTCGGGACGACCTCGCCGCGCTGCGCCCCATGAACCGCCTGCTTCATGGGGACGTGGGTTCCGGCAAAACGATTGTCGCCCTTAGCGCCATGCTGCTCGCCGTGGAAGCCGGCTTCCAGGCCGCGCTGATGGCGCCCACGCAGATATTGGCCGAGCAGCATTATCTGAATCTGCGGCGCCTCTGCGAACCGCTTGGCCTCCGGGTCGCCTTGCGCACGGGCTCGCGGAGGGAGGACGCCGCGCCGCTGTCTCTCTTCGCGTATGGGGCCGATGGCTCGCGGCTCGTGACGGCGGGCCAATTTCCGCTGGATACGCTCCCGGAGAATGCCCCGCACATCCTCGTGGGGACGCATGCGCTGCTCTATGAAGGCGCGGGATTCGTCCGGCTCGGGCTGGCGGTCATCGATGAGCAGCACAAGTTTGGCGTTCTCCAGCGCGCCAGCCTGCGCGGCCAGGGCGTTGCGCCGGATGTGCTGGTGATGACCGCCACTCCGATTCCCCGCACGCTCACCATGACCCTCTACGGCGATCTCGATGTCAGCACGCTCGACGAACTCCCCAAAAACCGCCAGCGCATCGTCACCGCCGTGCGGGACGCGGACAAGCTGCCCGAGGCCGCGAAGTTCATCCGGGGGCATCTCGAAGCCGGGCGGCAGGCTTACGTGGTGTATCCGCTGATCGATGAATCGGAAAAAAAGGAAGCCAAGGCCGCGGCCGGCGAGTTCGCGAAGTGGGGGGAACTGCTGGCGCCCATGAAGTGTGAGCTGCTTCATGGGCGAATCGCGCCCGAGGAAAAGGACGCGATCATGGGCCGTTTTCGGAGCGGCGAGACGCGCGCTCTCATCGCCACCACCGTGATCGAGGTGGGCATCGATGTGCCCAACGCGAACATCATGCTCATTGAAAACGCCGAGCGCTTTGGCCTCGCGCAATTGCACCAGCTCCGAGGGCGCATTGGCCGGGGCGAGCACAAGAGCTACTGCATCCTCCTGCGTTCGGCCAAGCCCGCCGCGGACGAGGACGCCGCCGAAAAGTTGCGCGTCATGGAGGCGACATCCGACGGGTTTGAAATCGCCGAGGCCGATCTCCGCTTGCGCGGTCCCGGCGATCTCCTGGGCACGGCGCAAAGCGGCCTTCCGCCGCTCAAGCTCGGCGATCTCTTTTTGGACCACGATCTCATGCGCCTGGCGCGCAACGCGGCTTTTCTCCTCTTTGAGCGCGACCCGGAACTCGCCCTGCCGGAGAATCTCCGCTTCCGCCGGATGCTCGGGGAAACGCGCCAGCGCATGCTTTCGCAAGTGAGCTAAGGCGCCATCGAAGCAGCTCCGGCGCGTTTTTCTAGTCTCCGGAAACTTGTCCGCTAGAGTGCCTTTTTTCATGCGCCGTTCGCTCTTCATTTTCCTCGTCGCCGCGCTTCTCGTTTTCGCCATCTACCGATGGCAGCGCCTCAACCATCTCGTCCACGAAGGCGGTGGCGCGGAGCGCTATACGCCCGCGAGCGGACCGAAGATTGACATCAAGGACGTGCAAGTGCTGGCGGCGCTGGACTCGGAATACACGCGCCTTGTCGATGCGGTTGTCCCGTCCGTGGTTAGCATCGCCACGTCGCGCCACGTCCAGGTCACGCAAACCACCGGAAACAATCTGCTGGATAATATCCTGCGAAACCGCCGGATGTTGCAGGCCCCCCGGGAGCGCATCCAGACCGCGCTCGGCTCCGGTGTCATCGTTTCAAAGGAAGGCCACATCCTCACGAACCGGCACGTCATCGCCCAGATGGAGAAAATCGAGGTCCAGCTCACCGACGGCCGCGTGGAACCGGCGACGCTGATCGGCGCCGACGAGCAGACCGATATCGCGGTCCTGAAGATCGAGGCGAAGAACATCGAGCCGCTGGCTTTTGGCGATAGCGACCAGGTGCGCGTGGGCCAATTGGTCTTTGCGATCGGGAATCCGTTCGGCCTCCAGGAGACCGTCACGCAAGGCATCGTCAGTGCCAAGGGCCGGCGGGCAGTGGCGGACAGCGGCGTGGAGTTTTTCCAGACCGACGCCGCCGTGAACCAGGGCAACTCCGGCGGCCCGCTGCTGAATCTTCGCGGCGAGATCATCGGGATCAACAGCGCCATCTACTCCACGTCCGACGAAGGCGCGTGGCTCGGCATCAGTTTCGCGATTCCGTCGAACGTGGCGCGCCGCGCGCTCGACAGCCTCCTGAAGACCGGGCGCATCATTCGCGGATATCTCGGCGTCAATATGATGGACCTGACTCCCTTCATCGCGCACCAATTGGGCCTGTCCGATACCGTCGGCGCGCTGGTCGGGGACGTGATGCCCGGTTCCCCCGCGGAGAAGGCCGGCGTGAAACCCGGAGATGTGATCCAGCGTTTCAACGGGCGCACAGTGACGGACACCCGCGCCTTGCGCAGCCGAGTCGCCGAAACCGACATCGGCGGCAAAGCCGAACTCACCCTCCTGCGCAAGGGCCAGGAGATCACCCTCACCGCGACCGTCAGTGAGGCGCCCGCCGGAGCCCCCTCCATCCCGCCCCGCCCATCGACTCCGGCGAAACCGTAGGGGTATCGATGATATCAGGCCCGCGCAAGCCATGCCACCGAGCGATTGGCCGGTCGTCGAATGCGCAGGGAACAGCGATTATCGATTTGTCATTCACGCGATTTTAGCGACGCTTACGCCAAGAGCAACAGAGATATCGTGATCGACTTGCTTTCAAGGCTTCCTGAAGATGCGTCATTGCAGGAAATCGCTCGTGAGATCGAACTGCTTGCCGGCATCAAGACCGCCCGCGAGCAAGCGCGCCGGCGCGAAGGCATTCCTGTGGAGGAGGCTCGGAAGCTCGTCGATACATGGGCTGGCCAGTAATTCTTACGCCTCAGTCTCAGGACGATCCACAAGAGATAGTTTCTTTTATTGCCCGAGACAGTCCCGATCGGGCCCGCAGGTTCGGCAACGTCCTCATCGACAAGGCGCTCTTCATTGGGACATTTCCGGAGATGGGCCAGGTTGTTCCAGAAGTGAGGGATCCGTCGGTAAGCCAGATCATTCACGGTTCGTATCGGATCATTTACGAGCTGGCTCGCGATCCGAATACCGTTTTTGTTTTGCGTTTTTGGCATGGAGCGCGAGGGACGCCGGAGATCAAAGAGGTTTAAGCGCTCCTCAATAAGGCGTCACTCCCGAAACTCTTGATCTTTTGACCTAATCGCCCCAGCCATGCCAGATCCAGACGACATTTTCTCAGGCGATGAGGGACAGTTGCAGGAGATTCTGATGAAGATCACCGAGTACCAACGTTCACTGCCAGATGGTCGCGCAGTCGAACTGGCTGAACTGCAGCGTCAGGGTATTCTGTCTTCGGCGGACATTGATTTCATGTCTGCTCACTCGGTCGTGTACAAGCCGCATCGAACCTCCGATTATCACGCGACGGACATGCTTTACATGCCGCTAAAGGAGGGAGGTTGCGTTTTCACGGGTCCGAGTGCCCGAATGCCAATCAAACGCCGGATTCAACTGAGAGAGTTTCAGACCGTCGTTCAGAATTTCCTCAGAATACCGAGACCAGACGACGAGCTGCTCTTGCATATCGAGTTTGCGGAAAATGACGGTTTGGCCGTGTCTCCAGAATGCATCATTTTTCTCTTTGGGAGTGATTGCTGGCGAGAACGACTTCCATCCATTCGCAGCGTAGGAGCGGAGTTTGGATTCGCTCCGCTTCAAGACGGAGTGGTGCAGAATCGCCACATCCTGAGCTTTCGCATTCCTCGCGATGCGGATCGGACGTCTGCCGCCGTGGTCGCGTTGCTGAGCCGGGGGTGCGGATTGACGGACGAGAGCGAGGTGTGCTATGCGGGAGGAGCACTGGACGAATCCGAGTGAATTCAGAATCGACATACGATGAGAAGTGGAAGGACTACAAACGCAGGAAGAGGCTGTTCTGGCTTATCTTTCTCACCTACATGCCCGGAGTTTTCGTTGTCGGCTCGCCGCTCGCTTATTTATTCTCGTCCCAGATTCCATTCTATGTGGCCGCCGGTCTCTGGATGCTCGCATTCGTGGTCAGCAGTAACTACGCACTCGCGTGGTGTTGTCCTCGATGCGGCGAGACATTTTTCCGAGCAAGGTGGCATTACAATTCATTCGCGAGACGATGCGTTCACTGCAAATTGCCGAAGTGGACTGTCGATCCAGCAGCTTAGACATAGTCCTCTCGTTCGAGGGCTTTCCAACAGATGCATTCGCTCTTTACTTTTCGCTTCCCTGGTCGCTCACTTTGAGTCGTTAGGAGCCCCCATCCCATCTTATGGTCAACCAACTTCCGGACCCGGCATTAGCGCCAGCGATAGTCCGCCGCAAAGGGTTTCTGCGTTTCGGCGCGGGACTAGCGGTGTTCGCGCCTGGCCTGGCGTTTGCGGTGTTCATTCTGCCTCGGTGGAATCATCAGTTAGGTCCGGGTGGGCTCGCTCTTTTTGCATTGCCCGGAGCGTACGCTCTTTCCGGTTTAGCTGAGTTTGTCACCGGTATTCCGTTCGTGCATCTCGCCCGTCGCTGGGATCATCTCAAGGGTTGGCAGCGAGGAGTCTTTGGCACATTGATCGTGTTCATGGCAGGATTGGTTATCCTGCTCGGAGTCGCCCTCTTTTTGTCACGATGACTCTGGCGCATTTGGATCTCTTTCGATTCACTTTTCCCCGGGGCGTGCGGCTGAGTGTCTTATCTTAGATCTGTCCGATGCATGTGTGCCCGCTTACCTTTAGCAACTGGGAGCCGCAATCTGCCGCTGAGAAAAGGCTCGCGGAGATTGTGTCGCGCAATCCAGACCTTCGTAAGTGCGTGCTCGACTGCGGACCGATAAAGACGCGGGGCGCGGCGCTGTCGATCGCAAACGAAACAATCTTTGTCCACATCGAACCTACTGCGTGCGAGCATTGCGGCAACAATGTTGGCTGGTGTGCAGTGCCCGATTTTGGCGCCGGAACCCCAGCTTACCGAGAGTTCGTCCTCAAACAACCACGAGAGATTTGTCCATCGTGCGGCCAGCGTTTGAATCGCAGGCTGGTGCTCCGACGATTGGCCTAACTCGCCGCGGGGCGGCGGGCGGCGATG
>Ga0302319_10016391_pt1 | contig 13665 bp, 4 predicted proteins | sample Bog_T0_2_FD_203319 | JGI IMG/M metagenome (GOLD analysis project Ga0302319, IMG submission 203319) | Peat permafrost microbial communities from Stordalen Mire near Abisko, Sweden - Bog_T0_2 | ecosystem: Environmental > Terrestrial > Soil > Wetlands > Peat | place: Sweden: Abisko, Stordalen Mire...
ACGCGCGGGCGCGCGTGGAGGTATTGGTCAAGCGGAGCCGGGAGATCTTGATCGAACCCGCCATGGGCACGAACTGCAGCAGGTCCGAGGCAATTCCATGCGATTTATGCTCGAACCGGCTGTAACCCCGGCCATGTCGAGCGATGTAGGTCGCCTGCGAATCGCGAATGGGCAGCGCTGTCGGGCTCCAGAATTCGCCGGTCTCTTCGTCCCTGACGTAGAAGGCCTCGCCGGGAGGATCACCCACGGGATCGTTCGACCAGGGCGTGAGTTGATTCTCGCGAGAGTTGGCGGACCAGGTGTAGCCGCCGCCCTCGGCGCTCGTCTGAAAGCCGAACGCGGGATTGGCGACAACGTTGATCCAAGGCGCGGGCGTCGATTGGCCCGGCCCCAGAACGGTCACGTATTCCTTGGCCCCGAGGCCGAACCCTCCCAAACCGTTGAAGAATTCCAAGTCGTTCGGGCGTGCGGTCGGCCTGGGCGGCGGCCGCAGCGGGGCGGATTTGGCGAACAGGCGAATGGGCGGGCTCGCGTCCGCGACCCGATCGAGTTGCTCGGCCAGGCTCCCCTGCTGCGCGACGAGTACGACGCGGGCCGCCGACAACAGCGAGGCGCGCGTTTCGACGGAAATCAGATCGGACCTGAGGACGAAAATGCGGCCCGGGCGCCGCTCGGTTCCCTGGACGGGCCGCGACTGGCTGGCGCGGACCAGGGTTTCCAGGGCGATCTGCAAATCCTGGACGTAAGAGGATTTGCGCTCGTTCAGTATCACCAGATCCACGGCGAGTTGCTTCATCCTCCAATATTCGTGCGCCAGCAGGATGTGATGCACGAAGCCGAGATTTTCCGTATCGGCGATCCGCACCAGCGCGATGGGCAGGTCGCCTGAAACGCCCTGTGACCAAAGCTGAGATTGCGGCCCGGAGCCACGTCGAATGGTCTGCGAATTCGGTCTCAGGGCGCGCCCGGAGAACACGATGTGACCGGCCAGACGTTGAAACAGGCCGGCTTCGCCCGGCTTGATCCCCAAATGATGCAACTGAACCTGTCCCTGCGTCCAGGCGAGCGTCGTCGCGCGCTCGTATGCGGCGTCGTCGCGGTGTTTGTCGATGCAGTCGAGTAGCGCCGCCCGCGACTTGGCCGCCATCGTCCAAAACGCGACGCGAACCTTGGCGCCCGGCGCGACATTGACCCGCCGGCGCAAGGCAAAGATGGGATCGAGCACCGCACCGGTCGCCTGGGTCAAGGGGCGCGCGTCCCGCATCGCCAGCGGCGCGCCGACGCGTTGCCCGCGGCCGAGGAACCGGGCGCGGTCGGTTTCGAATTCCGGTTTGCCCACGGCTTCGCCATCGGCGACGCTGAGATGGGCGGCCCAGATCTCCGGCTCCGACGGCGTCCGCTTTCGCCGCGTGGCGAGAAGCACGCCGAGGTCGACGAGGCATTCCGTTTCGACGAACAGTTTCGCAAAGGCGGGATGCGCGAGGTCGGCGGACTGCGGGCCCAGCGCGAGTTCCGCATAAGACGTGATCTCGACTTCGCGCGAGCGTGAGCCAGAATTAGCGATCGTAACGCGGCGAACTTCGGCGTCGTCCTCGGCGGACACGAGAACTTCCAGCGTCGTCGTCAGCGAGCCGTCGCGACGGGTGATCTCGGCGCGGTCCTCGTTGAAATGGATCTCATATTCGTCGGGCTCGGCGCCGGTCGGCTGATAGCCGGCGGACCAAAGGGCGCCGCTACGCATGTCGCGGAGGTAGATATAGGAGCCGCTGTCGTCCCGGGTCGCGTCCTCGCGCCATCGCGTGACCGCCATATCTCCCCAACGGCTGTAGCCGGACCCGGCCGCCGTCAGCATCACGGTGTAACGGCCGTTGGAGAGCAATAGCAACGCCGGCGCCGACAAATGTGGCGAAACGATTTTGCGCCCGCCGTAGCCCTCGTCCTGGCTGGCCCGCGCCGCTGTTTTGACTTCCGTCGCCCAGGCCCGCGGGGCGGGCGTCTCGCGCGGCGCGCGCTCTTGCAACAACAGTTCGGTGGCCTGGACGATAGGCTCGGCGTGAAAGCGGTCGCGCATCACGCCGTCGAAAACCGCGTTGGCGATCGCAACGATCGTCATGCCCTGATGGTGCGCCATGAAGGCGCGAACGAGCGCGAAAGTCTCACCTTCCGGCAACCGGCTGGGCGTGAAGTCCACCGCTTCGTAAAAGCCGTAACGCCCCCGAGCGCCCATCTTGGTTAGCGCTTTGCCGTTTGCGACCGCCGCGGCCGGGTCGACCATGGTCGCCAGCCCGGTGGCATAGGGCGCGACCACGTTGTTTTCGCCGAGGCCGCGCTTCAGTCCGAGGCCGGGCACGCCGAAGTTCGAATATTGATAGGTAAGCTCGAGATCGCGCGCATTGTAGGCGGATTCGGAAATACCCCAGGGCAGCCCATTGGCCGCGCCATAGGCGATCTGGCGTCGAACGACCAACCGGTCCGTCTGATCGAGCAGACTGCCGACGGGCGCGCGCATCACCAACGGCGGCATCAGATATTCGAACATCGAGCCCGACCAGGAGATGAGGACCGCGCCGCGACCCACCGGCGTCGCGGCTCGGCCGAGGCGAAACCAATGACGCGCGGGGATATCGCCTTTGGCGATGGCGAAAAAACTCGCCAGTCTGGCCTCGGAGGCCAACAGATCATAGCTATTGCGATCGAGAACGGACTCGGACGCGAGAAAACCGATGGACAACAATTGACGCTCGTCATCGAACAGAAATCCGAATTCCATCTGCATGGCGATCGAACGGAACGCTTCTTCCAGAACCGTCAATCGGTCGTCGCGCGCGCTCTGAAATTCGGGCGCGATCGTCATATCCGCGCGGTGAGCGGCGATTGCGGCATGCGTCGCCTGCGACCAGAAGAGGAGGTCCGCGCCCGTTTCGTCGCTGCGCTCGAGCCAGATCGTCCTTGCGATGTCGACCAGAATTTCCGATTCTCGCGCAAGTTCATCGAAATCCGGGCCTGATGGCGAAGGCCGTCCGACGATCTCAGTCAATGTCGCCAGCGAATCCTTGAGTTGCCTCGGCGTCACCGTCTGGGTAACGCGCCCGAAATGCAGGTGCGTTGCGCTTTGGGCGGTCAGAGCGAGCATGTCGGCGACACCCGCCATCCGCGCGGCGGCGGCGGTCGGCGTCGAGCGCCACTCGCGGCAAGTATTGGCGAGCGCGATGAGATGACCCGCGAGATTGCCGCTGTCGACCGACGAGACGTATTTCGGTTCAAGCACGTGAAGATCGAGTGTGTCGTACCAATTGTAAAAATGCCCACGAAAGCGGGACATGCGCCTCATCGTCGCAAGCGTCGCCTCCATACGCTCGACGGCTTGCGTCGCGCTGATCCACCCGAAGTCACGCGCGCCGACGATCGACAGCAGATAAAGACCGATATTGGTCGGCGAAGTCCGATGCGCCAGCGCCGCTGGGTCCTCCTGATAATTGTCCGGCGGCAGCATGTTGTCTTGCGCCGTGACGAAGGTCTCGAAGAACCGCCAGGTGAGACGCGCCGTCTGTCGCAACGCTTGGCGATCCGAGTCCGAGATCGCTGTCCCGCCCTCCCGGCCGGGCGTCAGACTGACCTGGCGGGCAATCGCCGGCGAAAGGAACCAAAGCGCGGCGAACGGCGCCGCCAGCATCCAGGCGCCATGACCAAACAGCAACGCGATGATCAGCGCCGCGGCCGCGAGGCCCAGGGCTCCCGACATGCGATGGACGAACCCGACCAGTTCGGGACGCTTGTCCGCAGCCGCCTGCGCCGTCGGGGTCCATTCCAGCAAATGACGCCGACTGACGAACAGCCGCCAAAGCGTGCGCACGATGGCGTCGCTCATCAGACAGGCTTGATCCGCGAGAAGGGTCACATTGAGCGCGAACACCGTCGCAGCCAATCTCACGTCGGTCGACAGCGCTCTGAGGTGGCTCGAAAACGAAGCTCCGGGGCGTCGGGCGAATAAACGGAAAATCACGGGAATGACGGTCGGCGTGGCGATTGCCGTGACCACGAACGATGTCCATGCCAGCGCCGGGGCGGCAGGCAGAGTCCAACCAAACATGAGCGCGATGACGCTGGCCGGCGCGGTCGAGGTCCTGCGCAGGTTGTCGATCATCTTCCATCGACCGATTCGCGGCAGCCCAGCGCCGACCGCGGGGCTTCCTTTGCCAGGGGCGGCAAATCCGAATATCCACGGCAACAATTGCCAATCGCCCCGCGCCCACCGGTGCTGGCGGCGCGCGCTCACGTCATATCGCGACGGAAATTCCTCGACGACCTCGATATCCGACGCAAATCCCGCGCGCGCGTAAGTGCCCTCGAACAAGTCATGGCTGAGCATCGCCGAGTCTGGCGCCCGGCCGCCAAGGACCGCTTCGAACGCGTCGATCTCATAAATGCCCTTGCCGGCGTAGGAGCCCTCGCCAAACATGTCCTGATAGACGTCCGAAACGGCCGAAGCATAGGGATCTATGCCGCTGGAACTCGAAAACAGCGTCTGAAACAACGAGCCCTCGCCGTCTTTCGGCAGGGACGGAGTAACCCGAGGCTGCAGAACGGCGTAGCCGTCCACGACCAAGCCGAGCGCCGCGTCGATACGCGGCCGGTTGAGCGGATGCGCCATCTTGCCGATCAGTCGACTGACGGCGTCGCGCGGCAATCGCGTATCCGAATCCAAAGTGACGACATAACGCACGTTTGCGGGGGGCGTGAGCGGTGATTCGCCGACAGCGACGAAGGTGGTGTCCTTCGCGCCTCGAAGCAGTTGGTTCAACTCATGCAGTTTCCCGCGCTTGCGCTCCCAACCAATCCATCTCTGTTCGCTTTCGTTCCAGACGCGCTTTCGGTGCAGCAGCCAAAAACGCGGCCCACCCGGCGCTGGACCATATTGCGCGTTGAGCCGGTTTACGCCCTCCTGGGCGAGATTTACGAGCGCCTCGTCGCCTGCCACATGTTCGGCGTCGGCGTCGTTCCAGTCCGAGAGAAGCGCGAAATGCAGGTCGCCTCCAGGGCTGGCCAGATGATGGATCTCCAGGCGTTCAACTTGAAACGCTACATCTTCCGGCGATGTCAGAAGCGTCGGAACCACAACCATGGTTCGCAACGATTCGGGTATGCCCCCCCGCAATTCCAGCCCCGGCAGGGCGACAGCGCGAACGAACAAGGTGACGATGCGGTTGACCAAGGCCACGCTCGCGTCGATCGCGGAACAGACGCCCAAAACGCCCAGGATGCCGAGTTGCGTCGACCCCAAACCCATATTCGCCAGAGCCATCAATGGGGCCGCGAGAAAGATCGCGGACGTCGCGACAATCGAGAATGCATAGATATCGAAATTGAGATTCGCGTTCCGCGTCGCCTTCAAGACGCCTCGCTTGCGAAAACCCACGGACGTTTCAAACTCCCGACGTCCGCCGCCGATCAGATAATATCCGCAATCGGCGCGCCGCTGCTTTTCCAATACGGGCAAATTTCCGGTGGGCTCGCGCGACGCCTCCATGGCGAGACCGGCGATCTCGAGTTCGCTGTGCCGCGAACCGCGCGCGAGCTGCTCCACGGCGCCGAGGTAGAGCGTATGCGTCACGAAATCCATCTCGCCAAAGCGACTTTCCATGGCGAGCGCGCGATCGACGAGACAGACCCGTTCGAACAATTCCTTCCAATCGACCTCGACGATCAGGCGAAGACTCGTCATGAGATTGCGCACCGTCACGTTCGCCGCGCCCTGGTTACGATGCACGTCGCGGACGGCCGACTCCGCGGTCATTTGTTGTTTCGACAATCGATCGTCGAGCCACGTCAGGGCCGGTGTGAATTTTGGGTCCTGGTCTCTCAGTCGGTGTACGAGTTGCACCGCGAACGCCTGCGGCAGTCGACCCGCGCCCCATTTCGCGAAGACGACGGAAGCGGGTTCGGCGGCGCGTCCGCTCAGGCCGAGGAGACGATCCGCCGCGACATCCGCCTCGCTGCGCGCGGTGCGCCCCCGTGTGATCTCCAGCGCTAGTCGGCGCAGATTCTCTATCAGGACAATCTGCAGCGTGATCGACACGGCCCAAAGTTCGCCGATCGAGAGCGGTTGAACCTCCTGATAGGCGTTGATGTAGCTGACGAAGATTTCCGGCTCGAAGCTGCTGTCGGTATGCGCCACGAAAGCCCAGGCGAGGCCGAAGATACGCGGATAGCCTGCGAACGGTCCATTGAGGAGCTTCGGCAATTGCCGGTAATATCCCGGCGGCAGGTCGGTCGCGACCTGCCGGAGCAATTTTTCCACGACGTGATAATTGTCGATCAACCACCTCGCCGCGGGCGTGATGGCCTGGTCCTCCTCGATCGCCTCAACCAGGACGCGATAGGCCGACAACAGCACCTTGCCGTTGTCGGCGAGACGCGGCGAGAGCGAGAGTCCAGCCGCGCCGGAGGGCTTCACGGTCTGAGCCGCGGCTAGGCTGCGCGCATGCGCCTCCAGGCGCTCGACGCTGAACAATTCCTGGCGGATCGGCGTTTCATCGTTCCAAGGCGACGATTTGCCAAATGGGGCGCGCCTCCATCGCGATACCCCTTCGAAGCCCGTCCGCAATTCCAATCTGAGCAATTCCTATCTCCGGCGCGCGACGCGCGACGTCGGACTCTGGAATCAACGACGGGCGCGGGTGGATGAGTCTCCGCCTTTTCTATCCCCGGGGTCCTGGGCGCGGCGCCCTCGGATTCTACCCATGCGACCTCGGACTTTGGGCATCGCCGCGGCGGCGGGCCTCATCCGGGGCTGCGCAAGCGTCGAAATTGTCTGGGAAACTTCAAGTTCGACTCGCCCATCTCGACGATCTCGGCGACGATCGCGAGCGCTCGCAGGAGATCGTCGTGGAGGTAGGGCTTGATTAGGCAGCCATCGCCCACGGCGCCTTCGAGCGCCTCTCGCGCGGCGTTTCCGGTGGTGTAGAGTATACCGATGCGGCCCAGGGACGCGAGCCGCTCCGCGACTTTGGTTCCGCGTTCATTGTCCGCCAATCGCAGGTCGATCAGCGCGATATCCGGGTTCGTCGAATGAGCCAAGGCCATCGCTTCGTTACCGGTCGTGGCGATTCCGCAGACTTCGAAATTGTGCTCGCCGAGGAGTTCTGCCGTCATCTCCGCGATCATGACGTCGTCCTCCACGATCAGCACTTTTAAATTTGACGGCATTTTATCAGCTTATAGTGTTAGCGCGACGAGGTCGGCGACATCCAATTTGTCGAGGAGGACGGAAAGCGCGTCCACCCATCTGCCCGACATGGCGGCGTCGGAATCATCGGCGGCGGCCTCGATCGCGGTTCCGCAATCGGTAATTGTCTGAAAGCCGAACATGCCGCCGGAGCCGCGCATTTGGTGGCCGAGAACCGAGGCTGTCGCGAAGTCCTGGTTCGCGAGGGCGCCGCGCAACATGATGACGTTCTGCCGGCAGTTTCTGAGATAGGCGGGGACGCGGCTGGCCAGCCTGGGATTGATTTGTTCGCGCAGTTCGGCTCTGGACGGAATTTGCACTTGCTCCCTGATGGCCTGCAACAAGACATCCTGGCGAATGGGCTTGGTCAGAAACGCAGTGCATCCCGCGGCCAGACATTTCTCGCGATCGCCCTTGAGCGCTGACGCGGTCAGTGCGACAATGGGCGTGGGAGAGCGACCCATTTCCCGCTCCCAGGCGCGGATTTTGCGCGTCGCCGTCAACCCGTCCATGATTGGCATTTGACGATCCATGAGGACGAGATCGTAATGGCCGACCGCGAACTTCTCCACGGCGATGGCCCCGTTCTCCGCGACGTCGATCTTGTAGGGTGTATCTTCGAGATAGGCGATCGTGATGGTGCAATTGTCGGGAGAATCTTCGGCCATCAGGATGCTCAGCGGCGGCAGACGGGCGTCGGAAATGCCGGAGTGCGCGACGAGCGCGGGCCGAGCGGTCGCGGTCGAGATCTCGAAAGGCGCCGAGAAGGCGAAAGTACTGCCTTCACCCAGGTCGCTTTCCACCCAAATACGCCCCCCCATGAGTTCGACGAGCCGTTTGCAAATCGTCAATCCCAGGCCCGAGCCGCCAAACCGACGCGTCGTCGAGGAGTCGGCCTGGGTAAATCGCTCGAACACCTGGCCTAGCTTCGACGCCGGTATTCCGATGCCGGAGTCCGACACGGTGAATCGCAGGGCCGTGGGAACGTCGTAATCTCCGTCTGACGAAACCCGCAGCGAGACTTGCCCACTCTCGGTGAATTTGATCGCGTTGCCGAGCAAATTCAGCAAGACCTGACGCAACCGCGTGGGATCTCCGGTCAGTTCATTGGGCACGCCGGCTTCAATCTCGCATACCAGGATCAGTCCCTTTTCCGCGCCGCGCGCGGCGATCATCTCCATCACCTTGTCGAGATCGTCATGGAGCGAGAAACCAATCCTCTCCAGTTCCAGCTGGGAAGCCTCGACTTTCGAAAGGTCGAGGATATCATTTATGAGGTTCAGCAGATTGTCGCCGGCGCGGCGGAAAATCTGGACGTATTTGTCCTGTTCGGGGGACAGTTGGGTCTTTGCCAACAGGTTCGCGATGCCCATGATCGCGTTCATAGGCGTGCGAATTTCATGACTCATGCTCGCCAGGAAGTCGGACTTCGTGCGACTTGCGCTTTCGGCGACGGCTTTGGCCTGTTGCAATTCCAATTCGACCCGCTTGCGCTCCGTCACGTCGCGGGCGGCCGCGAATACGCCCTGCAAGGTTCGATTCCTGTCGTAGAACGTCGTGGCGTTGTAGGAGACGACCGTGAGTTTTCCGCCCCGCGCGCGCGCCGTTAGTTCATAGTCAGATACCGACTTCTCGCTGAGCACCAACTTGATGCCGGCTTCGGCGCGATCTGGATCGGTAAAGTAGTTCTTGAACGGCGCGCCGATCAATTCGTCGCGGGTGCAATCGGTCAGTTTTTCCATCTGTCGGTTGACGTCGGTGATGATGCCCGCGGGATCGGTGGTCATGATCGCGTCGATATTCGCCTCGATCAGCGAGCGCGTGTAGAATTGCTGATCGCGGAGGCGCTGGTCGGTCTTCTTCTGCTCTTCCTCCACCAGTTTGCGAGCCGTGTTGTCGGTGCCAATGAGCAGATAGCCGATGATGGCGCCCTGTGCGTCTCTCAAGGCGGTGACCGAAACGACCGCGGGAAACCGGCTGCCGTCCTTGCGGATGTAGGTGAGTTCGTAAATGTCCTCGATGCCGCGCGAAGCCTTGAAGACCAGAGCTTCAAATCCGGGGGTGATGAAGGCCTCCAGTTCCATGCTTAGCGCGCGGGCGCGCGTGATCAGCTCCTGGGGATCGGAGATGTCGGCGGGCGTGATCTTGTTCGTGACCTCTGCCGCGGCGTAACCCAGCATCCGCTCGGCGCCGACGTTGAATATTTGTATGACCCCTTTCGCATCGGTGGCGATGCTGGAGAAATTGGCGCTGTTGAAAATGGCGTTTTGCAGCGCCCCCGCGGCCAGTAAAGCTTCCTCGGCTTGCCGGGAACCGGGCTCTTCTCTGACGGCGGCCGCCAAGGCTTCCTGGCCCAAATCCGCCTGCCCGTTGTCGGGTCCCGAGTTGATCGTCGGCTTTTCACGTTGATGCATGGGGAAGGAACGCCTTACGTCACGAGGATGAAAGGAGCCTTCCCGACACCGACAGTAACCGCGGACGATTGCGGCCGGGCTGAAAATTGCCAAGGTTCGGAAATTACCTATGGCCGGGCAGTCTATCCTCCGAGGCTTCGTCACGGCGCCACGCGAATGGTCGCCGCAAGGCGACTCCGAATTACGGCCGAGATCGAGATCTGCGCCGACAATGTCTCGACCGGCTCGAAACTGAGGTCCGGACCCCGGAGCGACGCCGCACCGAAAGGGACGTCCCATTCCCTTGGATGTTCTCAACAGATCAGGGCCGAGTGAAGAGTGTCAAATCCTGTCCCACGCCCTTGCTCGACGCGGCATGATCACGGCGACGGGACACTAGCGACTCACCCCGCTCCCGGGCTAAATCGAAGATGAAATGCTGAGACTCTTTCAACGCCGCCCGCCCGCGCCCGAGGTCACCGAGATCGAGGTTTTCCATGCGGGCGAGGCCTATCGCGTCGCACTGAAGCGCATGGCGACTACGCGCCGCTACACCTTGCGGGTTCGGGCGGCGACGCGCGACATCCTGCTGACGATGCCGGCCAAGGCTTCGCTGAAATCGGCGCGGGAATTCGCCGAGCGGCACGCGGCCTGGATCGGCGCGCGGCTGGCGCGCCTGCCGCATCCCGTCGCCTTCGCGCCCGGCGCGAGGACTCCCTTGCGCGGCGTGGAGCACCTTATCGTGCATCGCCCGACCCAGCGCGGCGTCGTTTGGACGGAGATGACGCCGGACGGCCCGGCGCTCTGCGTCAGCGGCGAGCTGCCGCATGTCTCGCGCCGCGTCGGCGACTATTTCAAGCGCGAGGCGCGGCGTGATCTCGAGGCGGCGGTGGGCCGTCACGCCGCGCGTCTCGGCGTCGCGCCCAAACGCATCGCGCTGCGCGACACTTCGAGCCGCTGGGGCTCGTGCTCGCATAAGGGCAACCTCAACTTTTCCTGGCGGCTGATTTTGGCGCCGCCCTACGTGCTCGACTATCTCGCTGCTCACGAGGTCGCCCATATCGCCCACATGAACCACTCGGCGATGTTCTGGAGCCTGACCCGGCGCTTGTTTCCCGAAACCGAGCGCGCTGAAGCCTGGCTGAAGGCTCACGGCTCGGGGTTGCACCGCTTCGGCGCGGCCTGAACAGCGCGCCAGTTTGGCGAAAGCCCGGCGCCCCATCCTGATTCCCAGCGCCTGCTTGCCGCCCTCGGATTCGCCTCGTCGCGACCCAGCCCGTGAAGTCCGACCTGGCGCCAGAGGATCGTCGATGAAGAGCGAGAACTCCGTTGATATGCCGAAAACGGACGGTTACGGACGGGAACGCCGGCGCGAGGAACGCCGGGAGTGCAGTCTGCCGGCGCAAATCCGCTTCCAGGCGAACCAATACCCCTGCGTGATCAGCGACGTCTCGCCGCGCGGCCTCCGGTTCGCCTCAACGAGTTCGGTCGAACTCGGGCTCGGGGCGCAAGTGACGATGGTGACCGAAAAACTGGGCGCGATCAAAGGAGAGATCCGCTGGACCGCGCACCCGCGCTACGGCTTCCAGATCGCCGATGAAGACACGGGGTCGCCGCCGCTGAACGCCTTCTACGATTCGCTCAGCGCCTTGCAAATGCTGGCGGGCCGGATGGAATTCCTGGGGATGGACGAGAAGACGTCGGCCGCGCTGCGCGACGCCAAACCCTTCGTCGACCGCGAAATGCCGGCCAGTCTCGATTTTTTCTACGATCGCATTCGAGAAAATCCCGGCGTCAGGGCGTTCTTCTCCAGCGAGAGCCAGATCGGGCGCGCCCGAGACGCGCAATTGCGCCATTGGGAGGAAGTGACGGCCGGGGCCTTCGACGAACGGTACTTCGAGCGCGTGCGGCGGATCGGGCTCGCGCACGCCCGAATCGGCATGGAGCCGCGCTGGTACATTGCGGGCTATGCGCATCTGACCGCGCAACTCGCCGCCAAACTGGTCGCCGAGCATTGGCCGAAGAGCCGCTGGGGCTCCTCGTCGCAGGTCGAGGGCAAATCGGTCGCCGCCATGCTGGCCGCGCTGGTGAAGGCGATCTTTCTGGAAATGGACATTTCGATCAGCAGTTACTTCAAGGCGACCGAAGAGGTGCGACTGAAGAACGAAGACGAGGCGATCAATTTCGAACGCGCCTTCGTCGGCAATTCCGTCGGCAAGGGACTGGCGAGCCTCGCGGGCAAGGACCTGAGCTTCCGCCTCGATGAAAATCTGCCCGTGGCCTACAAGAAGCTGCAGGACGATTTCAACAAGGCCGTCGCCTTTCTCGATGCGGCGATGAAGAGCGTCGCCGAGACGGTCGAAGGCGTTGGCTCGGGCATGCAGGAAATTTCCGCGGCTTCCGACGATCTGTCGCACCGCACGGAACAGCAGGCGGCGAGCCTCGAGCAAACCTCCGCCGCCCTCAACGAGATCACCGAGGCCGCTCGGAAAACCTCGGAGGCGGTGAAGGCCGCCGAGGACGCCACCAACAAGGCGCAAGCGGACGCGCGCCATAGCGGCGAGATCGTCGAGAAGACGGTGGCGACGATGAGCAAGATCGCCGCTTCGTCGCAGGAGATCAGCCAGATCATCGGCGTCGTCGACGAGATCGCCTTCCAGACCAATCTCCTGGCGCTCAACGCCGGCGTCGAGGCGGCGCGGGCGGGGGACGTCGGCCGCGGCTTCGCGGTCGTCGCCTCGGAAGTTCGCGCGCTGGCGCAACGCTCCAGCGAGGCGGCGAAAGAAATTCGCGGCCTGATCCAAACGTCCTCCATCCACGTCAACGACGGCGTGGAACAGGTCGCGGAGGCCGGCGCGTCGCTGGAGCGGATCGCCAAACAGGTCATGGCGATCAATTCCGGCATGGCCGATATCGCCCGCACCGCCCGCGAGCAGGCGACGGGGCTGAAAGAAGTCAGCATCGCCATCGACCAGATGGATCAGCTCACGCAGCAGAACGCCGCCATGGCCGAGCAGGCGACGGCCGCGGCCAAGTCCGCGCAGAAGGAAGCGCAAAAGCTGCGCGCGCTGATCGACGATTTCCGCCTCTCCCCCGGCGAATCGCAAGCGCGCGCCGCATCGCCTCCGGCGCTGCGGCGTGCGAGTTGATCATCCCTGGCGATGCGTCCTGCGCCAGGCGACGAAGGCGTCGACGCCCGCCGAGATTGGAGTCGCCGGAATGTAGCCGGTGAGCGCGCAAAGCAGATCCGGCGCGGCCCAGGTCGCCGGCACGTCGCCCTTCTGCATCGGCAGAAACCTGGGTCTGACGGTTTTGCCCAGGCTCGTTTCGATGGCGGCGATGAAATCCATCAGTCCGGCAGGCTTTCCGCCGCCGATGTTGACGACGCGATAGGGCGCGGCGGGGCTCAGCGAATCGTGGACGCCGACAGGTTCGCCCTGGCGCGGCGGCAGGCCGATCAGCCGCGCGACCGCCTCGACGAGATCCTCGACATAGGTGAAATCGCGCTTCATCTGGCCTTGGCCATAGACGTCGATCGGCTCGCCCGCGAGCGTGGCTTCGACGAATTTGAACAAGGCCATGTCGGGCCGCCCCCAGGGGCCGTAGACCGTGAAGAAGCGAAACGCCGTGGTGGGAATCTTGTGAAGATGCGCGTAGGCGTGCGCCATGTCCTCGCCGGCCTTTTTCGTCGCCGCGTAGAGCGTCAGCGGGTGGTCGGTGCGGTCCGTTTCGCGAAACGGCATCGAGGCATTGGCGCCATAGACCGAACTCGTCGAAGCGAACAGCAGATGGCCGGGCCGGACGGCCTTCGCGACTTCGAGGACGTTGAAGGTTCCGCTCAGGTTGGCGTCGGCATAGGCGCGCGGATTTTCCAGGCTGTAGCGCACGCCGGCTTGCGCCGCGAGATGGACGATGACGTCGGGTCGCGCATGCTCCGCGACCCGCGTCAGGGCTTCGAAATCCTCGAGCATTGCCTCATGCGCGGTGAAATGCGTGTAGGCCTCCAGCACGGTATGGCGTTCACGCTTGAGGCGGACGTCGTAATAG
>Ga0302319_10016392_pt1 | contig 13665 bp, 12 predicted proteins | sample Bog_T0_2_FD_203319 | JGI IMG/M metagenome (GOLD analysis project Ga0302319, IMG submission 203319) | Peat permafrost microbial communities from Stordalen Mire near Abisko, Sweden - Bog_T0_2 | ecosystem: Environmental > Terrestrial > Soil > Wetlands > Peat | place: Sweden: Abisko, Stordalen Mire...
ATCCACCCGAAGAAAGACAGCCCTAAATTTGAGGGTGAGACGATGCTTTACATCGATCCCGTAGAATGCATCGATTGTGGCGCCTGCGTCCCGGTTTGCCCGGTTTCGGCTATTTTCGCTTTAGATGATCTTCCAGAAAAGTGGAACGATTTCGCTAAGAAGAACGCGCAGTATTTCGGCCGCTAAAACACGTCCAATTTTTTAGTCATCCTCGACACGCGTTCGCTTGGATAGGTCGTTTGCTAGACTTTAGTCCACGTGACTCTGCCGACGTTGCGCCCGTCCGGTTTTCTCGCTGCGTTCCCGCTCGTTAGTTTCTTATTCGCCGCTCACTCTCAAGATCAAGATAATGGTGTGCCGCCTATTCGCGTCTCGGTGAACCTGGTTTCAGGTTGAGGCTCGCGTTACCGATTCCAAGGGCGTTCAGATCACCGACCTTCGCCCTCAGGATTTCGAAGTTCTCGTCGATGGCGTCCCTCAGCGTTTGACTTCCGCGACTTACCGGCGCACGGGAAGCATGGAAGTAGACATCAGTCCTCTCTTTCGACTCTATCCCCTGTAGACCGCGCAAGACGTATCCGTCTCCCACACCCGCACATACGCCAACTTCGCCGATGCCAGGCCTTTCTGGATCTCTTCGAAAAGGAACTTTGCCACATTCTCCGCCGACGGGTTGATCTCATCGAACGGTTTTAATTCGTTCAAACACTGGTGATCCAAATACGCGCTGGCTGTCCGCAGCCTTTGTTTCAAATCTGCGAAATCGAACAGCATGCCATGTTGATCTAATTCGCCAGTCATCCCCACTTGCACGCGGTAGTTGTGGCCATGCAAATTCTCGCACTTGCCTTTATAGTCCCTCAGGAAGTGGGCGCTCGCGAAGGTGTGTTCTACAAAAATCTCAAACATCGAAAAAGTTCTGAATATCCTGTAAGTCTTTAGTAAGCCGGTAGGGCGGTAGGCTGTCGAAAAAAACCTTGCCGTACGGAAGCTTCGTAATTCTATTATCCAGCAAGACCAATGCGCCGCGGTCGGTGGCGCCGCGAATCAGCCGTCCAAACCCTTGTTTCAGCGCCAAGGCAGCTTGCGGCACTTGATATTCATAAAACGCGTTTCCACCCGCTTGCCGGATGGCTTCCGTGCGCGCCGCAATCACCGGATCGCTAGGCACCGCGAATGGCAGCCTGTCAATAATGACGCAGCTCAATTGCTCGCCCTGCACATCAATCCCTTGCCAGAAGCTCGACGTGCCGAATAACACCGCGCCCGGTGTCTTCCGAAAGTTTTCAATCAACGCCGTGCGCGGCGCCTCGCCCTGCATCATCATCGGATGATCCAACCGTATCTTCAGCATCTCGTAGACCTGCCGCATCTGTTGATAGCTGGTGAACAACACAAAGGCCCGTCCCCGCGAGGCTTCCAAAACTTCATAAATCACATCCGCCGCCCGCCAAGAAAACTCAGGCTGCCGCGGATCGGGCAAATGCGGCGGTACGTAAAGCAGAACCTGCTTTGTATAGTCGTACGGGCTTTCGATGCGCAACGTCCGCGCATTCTCTAATCCCAAACGCTTCTGCAGATAATCGAACTCGCCCGCCACGGTCAGCGTGGCGGACGTCAGTACCACCGTTTCCAAAGGATCAAACAACTTCGCCGCCAGCATTTGCGAAACATCAATCGGTGTCGATTGCAGATATGTTCCGCGGCCGCGCGTCTCAACCCAATAAACGTTCGTCCGCTCTGGTTTTTCGAGCCAGGCTCGCAACCCCTGCTGCAGCGTCTTAGCGCGCCGCACCAAGGGTAGCGTCTCTTCCACCGCATTCAGCACCAGTTCCAATCGACCCGTGATCGTCTCTAACGCCAGTTGCAGTTCGCTGTAAACCGCCTGGTTCGCATGCAGAAACTGCTTATGATTCCGAAACCCTTGCCTTCCTTCCTGCGGAAACAAACGGAAGAATTCGTCGCAACGGTCGCCCAGTTGAATCAAGCTTCGATCCAGTTCCGGCGTGGCAAACATCTTGCGCCGCGAAACAGCGGCCACATCTTTGATCAACTCATGCACTTGCAGGTTGCTCAGGCTCAGGCCGAAATACTGGCCGGCCACATCTTCAATCTCATGCGCCTCGTCAAAAATTACCGAATCATAATCGGGTAGAATCGCGCCGAACCCCCGCTCGCGCGCTGCCAGATCGGCGAAGAACAGGTGATGGTTCACCACCACAATGTCGCTGGCCATGGCGGTGCGGTGCATCTCGGTAATAAAGCAGCGCTCAAATTGCGCGCACTTCTGGCCCGGGCAATTATCGCTGCGCGCATCCATCTTCCACCAGGCACTGCTGCCTTCCGGAATCTCGCTCAACTCGCTGCGGTCGCCGGTGGTAGTTGTTTTTTCCCAATCACGAATGATCTGAAAATCTTTGCGTTCCTCCATCCCCGTCAGAATGGGCTCGCGCTCGGCATCATACAGTTTCTGGCGGCACAAATAATTCTGCCGGCCCTTCATGTAACAAGCACGAATGGGCTGGTCAAACATGCTCTGCAAAAAAGGCAGATCTTTAAAGAACAACTGTTCTTGCAGCGCCTTGGTTCCGGTAGAGATGATGACGCGCTTGCCTGCCAGAATCGACGGCACCAGATAGGCCAGTGTCTTGCCCGTGCCCGTACCCGCTTCCACAATCAAGTGCTTGCTGTCGGCCAGCGCTTCCGCCACGGCGACAGCCATATCAATCTGTCCCGGGCGGTGTTCGTAGTTGGGATGCGCCTTTGACAGCGCGCCGTGCCGTCCAAAAAAGTTCTTGGGCGTCAGCTTCGTTAGGCCGGCGCTGTTAACCGTGTGAATTTGGCTGGCGCTGTTCACTTGTCTCTAAAACAAATGTCCCATTTTCTCGCGCTTTGTCTTCAAATATTCCGTGGTTGTGTCCATCGCCGGTGCAATAATCGGCGCGCGCTCCACTACGCGAATGCCAGCATTCTCCAACGCCGCCACTTTCTCGGGATTATTCGAAAGCAAGCGCACCTGCTTGAGCTGGAAATAATTGAGAATGGCCGCAGGAAGGGCGTAGTCGCGCAAATCGGCGGCAAAGCCCAGTTTTTCATTCGCCTCAATCGTATCCAGCCCCTGGTCCTGCAACTCATAAGCGCGTAACTTATTCAGCAGGCCAATCCCCCGGCCTTCCTGATGCTCATAAATCAGCACGCCGCGCCCCTCTTCCACAATCCTGTCGAGAGCGATCTCAAGCTGCGACCGGCAATCGCATCGCAAACTGTGGAAAACGTCGCCGGTTAAACATTCAGAATGGATGCGCACGAGCGGCGCAGACGTACCTGGCCCCAGATCGCCCATAGTAAGGACAACCGCCTCTTCCGTCTCTTTTGCGCGCACGCCGGCAAAACCGAAAATACGAAACTTTCCGAAGCGCGTCGGAAAATCGGCTTCAGCAATTTTGTTGAGTATAAGATCGGACAACTTCTATTGTCGCAGGTTAAACTATGCCGGTAGCGGCGAAAAACCTAGCCCGGCAGCTGGAAAACCGCGGACAGTGGCACCGTTTTACCGTTCCAGTCTAAACTCGACTTACTCTTCAAAGAGACAGCACGTACTTTTCCTCCGCTGTACACTTTCACTTCCTGAAGCTTAGGATCGACGAGCCAAGCTTCGATTCCATGCGCAGTATAAATGTTGATCTTCGACTGTAAAGCTGCCTTACGATTACTTGGCGAAAGCACCTCCACCGCTAACAGCACTTTCGAACCCTCTGGGTAGACGTCGTGGACCCGAGCCCGCTTCCATTCCGCCAGTTCGATGACAAAGACATCAGGACTCGGCATGCTGTTTACCTCTGCGAACCGCAGATTCACGCGTTGTCCCACTCGGAACTTTTTCCCAGCGGCCTCGGTCAGCAATCGATATAGGTTGTCGGCCACATCAAAATGAAGCAGCTTCGGTTCAGGGGACACGACAATCCTTCCGTTGATCAGTTCGTCGCGAAAACCTTCAGGCGATTTGAACGTCAGATATTGCTCAATGGTGATGGGAGGAGTAAATAGCGCGGATGCCATAAATAAGCATGCCTTCCATCCGATTTTACAACCACACCGATGATTCGGGCCAATCCTCGCCAAGCGCGACACGACGAAGCCTCTATCATAGAAGCCAAAGCTCAATGTTGAACCAAGAGCAACTCGCCGCGCTATTGCTGAAGATCGCCGTATCTACATCGCTCGCCAGCATCATCATGCGCTTCGGCCCCATGCAGCGTATGCTGCTGCGTGACGAGCGCACCCTGCGCGAACGCCTGCAACTTGCCTTTATCTTCGCCTTGCTATATGGCGCCAGCGCCGAATTTCGCATCCTGAGCCACTCGCATTATCAAGCTCTAGATCTGGCACTAGAAGGGTCCATGATTGCCGGCATTCTGGGCGGCTACGTCAGTGGACTGATCACCGGTTTGATCGCCTCGATTCCGGACATGTTCGACCACAAATGGATGTCCATGCCCCTCTTCAGCGCGGTCGGTATCATGGGCGCGATTATTCACGATCTGGCGCCCCGGCCCGAAGATATCTGGGGCTTTTCACCCTTCGTCGATTTAAACTTATGGCGTTTTTTCCGCCAGCTTCTCCGCCTCAATCGCAATCTCATTCAACGCCGTCTGATCGAACTCGCGGCATTTAACGTAGCCTGCAATTTTCTGGTGGTTTTGGTGGAAGCCCTGCGCTGGGGCGTCTGCACCATGTTTAAGGTGCATGGCACGTTTTTCATCTTTGATAGTCCGCCGCATGGCGGCCTTCTCTTCGCTTATTGCGCTGGAGCTACCTTATTCTCCGTCTCGTTGCCCATTCGCGTATGGGGCAGTTTCCGCGCCGAGCGCCAACTCGAAACGCAGCAGGCCCGCCTTACGGAAGCGCGTCTGGCCGCGCTGACCAATCAGATCAACCCCCACTTTTTATTCAACACGCTCAACTCCATTGCCACTTTGATCCGCATCAATCCCGACAATGCACGCAACATGATCTACCGTCTTTCCAAAATTCTTCGCCGCCTGCTTCGCAAGACAGAAAACTATTCCCCGTTGCGCGAAGAGATCGCCTTTATTGACGACTATCTGGCCATCGAAATGGTCCGCTTCGGCGACAAACTGAAATTCGAAAAAGCAATTGATCCCGCCACCCTTAGCCGCCTTGTGCCAAGCATGATTCTTCAGCCCATTATTGAAAACTCCATTCGCCACGGTTTGGGCAACAAAGTAGAAGGCGGCACCGTCCGACTGCGCACCTGGCTCGACGGCACGCGCCTCAATATTTCCATTGAAGACGATGGTGTCGGCATTAGCGAAGAAAAGTTGGAGGCGCTCTTTGAATCGGGCATTGGCGTCAGCAATGTGAACGAACGGCTGCGCGTGTTATTTGGCGCCGGTTATCGTATCGCCGTAGACAGCAAGCCCGGCCAAGGCACGAAAACTCGCATTGAGATTCCTGATTTGGAAGATGCCCACGCCGCCTCCTCGCCGATTGCATTATCTCGAAGCTGAAGAAACCTTCTCAGCAGTGCTAACGTCCTTTCTTCAACTCGCTTTGTATGCTTGATCAGCTATTGGTGTCTTCATTTTCTGACCGTAGGACAGTTCTACGCTTCCTGCTCCCGCTGTGGGCTGGTTTCGCGGGGAACGCGCTCGCCCGCCAAGACAACAAATCTCAGGACAACAAATCGAAAGACAAAGACGCCAAACCTGCGCCCACGGTTTACTCTCCGGGCGGCGACGTCAAACCGCCCAAGGTGATTCACTATGTGGAGCCTGCCTTCGCAGACACGTCGAAAGAGGCCTTTGTCGATGGTGTCGTTTTCCTAAAAACAACCGTCACCCCCGAAGGCGTGCCCATCGATATTGAGGTCACCAAAGGATTGAACACGCAAGAAGACGGCAACGCGGTTGACGCCGTTAAACAATGGCGCTTCCAGCCAGGAACCAAAGGGGGCGAGCCGGTGCACGTGCGCGTAACCATCCAGATCGCCTTCCACTTGATGTAGGCTTCGTTATTTTCCTGAACCAGCGCCAGCCGGCGCGGCAGCAGCAGCGGCCTTCTTGAAATCGCCCGCTTTCACAATCGAGATCCGCTCCGGATCGATGGTTGCTCTCAGCGCCGCATTGATTTGATCCGGCGTCAGTTGCCGAACGGTGTTCTCGAGTTTTTCAGCGAAGGCAAACGTCCGGTCATTCCGTTCGTTGACCGCCAAAGTCAAAGCCAGGTTCCGGTCATTCGAACGGCTTACCTGGCGCGCTTGCAACCAGCCCACTCGGTCGTTGTCTACCTCAGCCGGCGTGAAGCCATCTTTTAATGCCCGCCCCAATTCTTCTTTGAACGCACTCTCTACTTTGGCAACGTTCTGCGGCGCGGCAATCGCATAAACCATGAATTCCCCATCCGCTTCATATGCCGACGCCGTCAGCTGCGATCCAACTCCGTAGCTCAAACCGTCCTTCACGCGAATGCGCGCCGCCAAGCGTGAACTCATGGGGCCGCCCCCCAAAATATAGTTGCCAAACACCAAGGCGGGATAGGCAGGGTTGGTGTCGGTGAGATTCAGTCGCTCGCCCGCTAGAAAAATCGCGTTCTGCTTGTCCGGCGTTTCAATCGATTGATTCACCACCGGCGTTTTCTCAAACCCCATCTTTATCCGCTCGTACGGCGCTTTGTTTGTAAAGCCGCCGAACAACTCCGTCAGCGCCTTCTTCACTTCGGCCGGATCGAAGTCGCCCACGATGGCCACTTCCGCATGGTTCGCACCATAGAATTGTTTATGGAACGCGCGCGCCTCTTCCACTTTAGCCTTTTTCACGTCCTCAATTTGCTCATCGAACGACACCGAGCCCCGCACATCGCCGCGCGGATACGGCCGTAAGATCCGCTCCAATTCGAGTGGACCCAGCGCTTGCGGTTCCGACTTTCCCGATTCCAGCGAAGTCAATTCGGCTTTGCGAATCTCTTCGAATTCAGATTCCGGAATCGTCGGTTTCTGCAGAATCTCACTAGCTAACTGCAGAACCGGCACTAGGTTCGCCCGTACCGTCTCAATCGAAACATTAGCGCCCGTAGCGCTGCCGCCCACGTTCAGTTGCGCTTTTAATTGGTCCATCTGATCTTGAATCTGTTGCCGGTTTTTATTCGCCGTGCCGCGCATCAACGCACTGGCGGTTAGCGACCCAAGAATATCTTTGTTCTTCAAACTCTCTACCGTGCCGAAGTGTAGATTGATCACCGCATAAACCGTGCCGCCGCGTGTCTTTTTGGGCAGCATCACCACTTTCATGCCCGAAGCAAGCGTGAAACGCGTTGTCCGCGCTTCTATATTTGCCGGCGATGGATCGAATGCCTCTCCCTGTTCCACCGCGGCTGTGCCTTTGAAGCTCTTCAACTCCGCAGCCACATCCGTCTTTGCTGGAATTTCCGCGCGATCCGGCTTCGCATCGGGAATAAACTCGCCAATCGTTTCATTCGAACTTTTCAAATAAGCAGCGGCGACACGCCTCACATCCTCCGGCGTAACGGCCTTCACTTGGTCGCGCCCCAGGAATAGCAATCGCCAATCCCCCAGCGCTATATACTCGCTCAAAAACACACCCACTCGATCTGAATCGTTCAACGCCAAGTCCACGTCTTTGAGCAGCCGCGTCTTCGCGCGGTCCACTTCTTCTTTACTCGGCGGCTCCTTCGCCACCGCGCCAATCACATCCAACATCGTCTTTCGGGCGTCATCTATCGAATCCGTTTTGTTCAGAATCGCCCCTGTAATAAAGAGCCCCGGTTCGTTCATCCCCATATTTTCGGTAAAGACGCGCGTGGCTTTTTTGTTATCGACCAACGCCTTATAAAGCCGCCCCGATGAGGGTTCGCCCAATATGCCCGAAAGAACATCCAGCGCCGCACTATCCGGGCTGCTGCCATCGGGAATATGAAACGCCACGATAACCGCCTGCGTATCGCCCACCCGGCGGACAGTGGTTGTGCGCTCACCGTCCTGCACCGGTTCCACCGTGTGCGTCGCCTCCAGCACGCGCGCCGGACGTGGAATTTTTCCGAAATACTCGTTCACCAGCGAAACAATTTGGCCTTCGTCAATTTTCCCCGCCACCGTCAGCACCGCGTTGTCCGGCTGATAATACTTGCGATAAAAAGCCTGCAAGTTAGGAATCGGCACTCTCTCCACGTCGGATTTGTTACCAATCGTCGGACGCCCATATGGGTGCGCCGTGTATGCCGCCGCCATCACGCGTTCAAAAAGCACTTGGACTGGATTGTTCTCGCCCGCCTCAAATTCGTTACGCACGACCGAGAATTCCTTGTCAAAATCTTCCTTGCGAATGAAGGAAGTCACCATGCGATCGGATTCCAGATCCAAAGCCCAGCGCAAATTCTTTTCGGAAGCTTGAAATGTCTCGAAATAATTTGTCCGATCCGTCGTGGTCGAACCATTGAACCGAGCACCATGTTCAGTCATCTCTTGGGGAATGTTGCTATGCCTGCTACAGTCTTTGAACACCATGTGTTCCAGAAGGTGCGCCATCCCGCCCTCGCCTGATCCTTCATTGCGTGAGCCGACCAAGTAAGTAATGTTGACTGTTATGGTCGATTTCGAAGGATCGGGAAACACCAACAGCTTCAACCCGTTAGCGTATTGATACTGCGTGATCCCTTCAACCGACGTAACTTTCGTCACGCCCGCCGGCAATGTGCTTTGCGCGCTACTCAAGGGCGCAAGATTAAGAAACAGCGAAAACGCTGTGAGAACAAGAGCGAACTTCTTCAAGTGCTAGCCTCCCTGGCCAAACAGAAACCTTTAGTTTAGCCGGAAAGGATTCAACCTTGAGCGCGGCGCACCATATCCGGAATCCCCCAAACCCGGTGTCCGTTTTCCCAAGTCATCTTCCGAAAGGTGCCCGGATCCGTCGATTGTTTCAACAACGTCAACGTTTCACGTGCCACACATTTGCCCGCCATGCGCGCCGCCGTCGGATTATTGTTCTGTGAAATGCCGCCGCCCTTGCCATCGGTGCAAGAGCAGTCGCTGCCAAAAATTAACTTATTCTGGTGCCGCTTCAAGAAGTCGCGCGTAAACTCCGCATCGCGCGACAACGCATTGTTCCCCGAGTTCGCCGAAAGATCGCCAAACAGATTCGGGTAATCGGAAAGCAGCTTATCCGTAATACCGCCGCGCTTGATCGGCCCCGTCGGATACGCCGCGTCGTCGTGGTAATCCGCACTCACATTCGCCCAAAACGCATCCGCGTGGCCGACGAACTTGGTTTTGGGATACGCCTTCAACATCGTTTCAAAGTGCGCAAAGCCGCTGCTCCACTTGCCCTCGCCCGCAAAGTGGTCCACTTCTTGAAAATGTACCAGAATCGGCACACTCATTTCACCCGCTAGCGCATACATCCGCCGCAACTCCGGCCCATCGGCCGCAACGTGAAACTTCAATTCACCGAAACCGAGTGCGCCTTGCTTCAGCGCGGCTTTCAATATCTCTTCCGCATCCGGCTTCGTAATGTCGGTAGAAGCCGACCACGCAAACGTCCCCGGATACTTCGCTTGCATTTCGTGAACCTGATCCGCCGCATTCGCCCGTGACAGCAACAGCGCATTCGTTACGCCGCAGCCTTCCATGTGGACATAGTTGGCGTCTAACCCCTGGCGCAAATGGAAGTGGCAATCCACCACCGGCCCTCCCCAAAGCCAAGTCGGTCCGGCTTCCAACTCCGGCAAAAACGCGGCAGCAATCGTCGCGGCCAAAGCCTGCCGGCGAGTCAGAGGATTGTTGAGCATCAGTGAAGTTGTATCACGAATTGGTTCGGATGGCGTTGCAGGATGAACGTGGACTTGCGTTCCATCGCAAAAGGTAGACGTATGCACGCTCTGTCTGTACAATAGGAATAGCATGCTTAGTTTCGACGACCCCGATCCCAACAAGGCGCGGGCCAATCGGAAGAATCATGAAGGCGTTACGTTTGAAGAAGCCAAAACAGTCTTCGACGACGCTCAGAATCTTACAGTAAGCGACTTTGAATCGGACCCGGACGAGGAGCGCTCCATCATGGTCGGCATGATCGCCCTCGCCCGCCTGCTAGTGGTCGTTATACGTGCCGGGGTGAAAAGGTCAGAATCATTTCAGCGAGGAAGGCGACGGCGAGCGAGCAAAGGGAGTACAGCCAACAATGAAAAGCGAATACAACTTCAGCAAGGGCAAACGCGGTGTCAGGGTGAATCAAGAGCCGCCGCCTGAACCGGGAAAAGCCAGAATCACCATTCGACTCGACGAAGACATCCTGCAGCGCTTTTTCGAGATGGCGGACGACTCAGGCGGCAAGTCCGGTTACCAAACCCTCATCAATTCCGCATTGCGTGAGTACCTCGACGGCAAAGCACCGAAAATCGAAGATGCCTTGCGACGCATCGTCCGCGAAGAACTCAGCCGTAACAAAATCGCTTAATAAATCGCGATACCGTCAAGCGGGAATTAGACAACGCTTTGGCGTCCCCAAGGGGATTCGAACCCCTGTTATCGCCGTGAAAGGGCGGTGTCCTAGGCCGGGCTAGACGATGGGGACGCTAGAGTAAGGACTCCTCTAATTTAGCAAATCACTTCTTCGCTTCTTCGCCAAAACCAAACCCAACAGCCCAAATCCGCCAACCACCATCGTCACCGTCGCAGGTTCCGGAATCACTTGCAGCGCATCTGCGGCCACGAGCGACTGCCCCGCCGCCGTGGGATGCAGCCCATCCCAAAACAAATACTGATTCGGATTTGCACAAACCACCGGATTCGCCGCAGTCCCCGTCAAACAAGGTTGCGTCACATTCGTAAACCCGAAAGCTCCAGGATTGGCCGTGATTCCGTCCAGCAACGAATAGGTGTCCAGCACGTTAATGCTCGGTCCACCCGGCCCCTCGAACGCACCCAGAGAATTCACCAGGTTTTCATCGAAGAATGCCGACAGCCCCGACGCCGCCGCCACCCCCAACGGCCCGGTCGCAATCGCATCCGGCGTTTTACCCAAATCCGGCACCGTCACAACCAGGAAATTTTTCGCGCCATCACCCACCAGCGATGAGATCGCGCCATCAATATTGCTCACCACGCCCAGCGCCTCAGCCGCCGCCACACTGCTGCTCGGGTTCGACGACAAGATCGCGTCCAAATCATTGGAGCCAATCCAAATAACGTAGAGCCCGTTAGGATTCCCTACCGGATTCGCCGCCGCATACTGACTCACTTGCCAGCCGAGATTGCCGAGGCCCGCGCCTGTGGTCGCACCACCCACTGCATAGTCGGTTCCGCCAGCCAAACTGGCAGTCACAGGCAAGCCCAGCTGTGCTCCGACATCTTGCACCCATACGTTGCCATTTGAAAATCGACCGTTGGAATAAGGAGGGGCAGGCGTCGTACCGCCTGAAGCTATATACGCGTTGCCGACGTCCGAAAGACTATCGCCAAACACGTACAACGCATTGAAATTGTCAGCTTTCGCCGACGAAACAGCTACCGCGAATGCGCACGCGGCTAATAAAGACCTGTTTGAAAAGTATGAAGGCATGCGGACAGTATATATCCGCTTACCTTCATACCGCTATACCCGCAAATTCTACAGGGTGTGTAGATACGCCATGATGTTGGTCTTATCATCGGCCGACAACATGTCGGCATAGGCAGGCATTCCGTTCCCGCCCGCGTTGATCTGTGCCAAAACATTCGCGTCATTCACCGGCTTGCCGCTGCTCAACTTCGAGCGCTTAAACAAACCCTTCAACGACGGCCCCATCTTCTTCTCGTCGTTGTCAACGTTGTGACAAATGGCGCATTGCTCAAAAGCCTCTTTGCCTTTGGCCACATCGCCCTTCGCCGCGCCACCCTTCGGCACACCCGCAACCGACACGCTCAGCGCCAGCGTTGCGAACATAATCGCCGAACCGACAGCCAAAAACTTCTGACGAACCATGGATATCCTCCCAATAAATTTATGGAAAACGAAACTGGAAACTCTTAGTTTACACAACCGTCCCCACCTCTACAGACTCCGTTTCCCATCGAAAAGGAACAAGAATGAACAGAGGTTAACGCTAACGGCGCTTCATCTCTCAAAACCCGGGACACCAGCGGCACGCCGATGTCGATCTCATCCGCCGACACCTCCGCGCCTGCCCTGGCAACCTCCTACGAAATCGACCGCAACCGCCCTGCCGCCCAAAAGCTAATCGACGTTTTCGACCTCAGCGAAGGTCTCTTTGAAACCGTAAAAGCCGGCATCCGCCTTCGTTATCCCAAAGCAGCCGAGCGCGAAATCTTCTTCCGCGCTGTCGCCACCCGCGTCTCCCCCGAGTTGATGGTCCGAGCCTATGGCTGGGATCCCGCCCTTCATGAGTAGCCTGCGCGAAGCCGCCGTTTCGCTCTTCCAAACCCTCGACCGGCTGGGCATTGTTTACGTAGTAGGTGGAAGCCGAGTCTCGCGTCTCACCTGATTTCTTTTCAATCTTGGATCAATCCCGAATCTGCGCCGGAAGCGTCAGCGACCTAGACTGGAAACATTTCGCCTCACGCCGCCGCAAGTTTCTCGAAGAGGAAACTCCAATCGCCCTTCCGCCGCTCCTAACGACTTCCCTGCCGCAGGCCACTAGTAAGTCTTCAACGCGTAAAGCCGAATCGCGTGATCCTTGCTCGCCACCGCTAGCGTTTTGCCATCCGGACTGAAGGAAACCGAGTTCACCCAAGTGTCTTGTTCGAACGCCGCCAATTGCTGACCAGCCTTGATCGCCCAAAGCCTAAGCGTGTAATCAGGGCCCTTATTCCACGACGCGAATACGTTCGCGACTGGGCTCATGGCGATTCCCGAACTGGCCACAGGCAGGGTGTAATGCGCATACTCCTGGTTTGTGGATAAGCTCCACATCCGAATATCTCTACCACCGCAGACGAGAAACTGCCCGTCAGGGCTGAACGCCATATCTCCACCACAGTCCTTCGTTTCGAACCGGTGCGACGTCGATCCGTACACCCCGAACTTCTCCGAGCGAGCTGGATTCCAGACGTCCACGGACGCCCAATCGTTATACTTCTCAGGGCACCAAGTTGCCAGTTCCCGCGTGTGTGGGCTAAATACGGGACGGTCGCAGCCCTCAAAGGACCGCAGATATCGCCGGCTCGCAATGTCCCACAACTTCACGAAGCGTTGGCCCCGCCCCTTCTCCGAAATGTCCGTGAAAGCAAATGTGCCCCCGTCGGGAGAAAATGCTACCCTATGGCCGTACGAATTCTCCACCGGCACGCTTTGCGACTCTCGCCCCTCCGGCATTTCCCAGAGCGTCACGCCCGCCGATCCCCCTAAAGCCAAAGTCTTGCCGTCCGGACTAAAGGCGAGAGAGTTGACGGGATAGTTAGCCGTCCCAACATTCCAAGCGTTCAACTGCTTCCCAGTTGCCGCATCCCAAAACCTTACCGTATAATCCTTCCCGGCGGAAACGATCGTCTTTCCATCCGGGCTATACGCCACACTCGTGACACCGTCGGTATGTCCGATCAAAAACTCCGGTTTCTTCAACTCCGGCTTCTTCGCTAACACCTGAGTGCCTGGCCTACGAGATACCTCCACGCGAGACCATACCGCCCACCCCACG
>Ga0302319_10016393_pt1 | contig 13665 bp, 9 predicted proteins | sample Bog_T0_2_FD_203319 | JGI IMG/M metagenome (GOLD analysis project Ga0302319, IMG submission 203319) | Peat permafrost microbial communities from Stordalen Mire near Abisko, Sweden - Bog_T0_2 | ecosystem: Environmental > Terrestrial > Soil > Wetlands > Peat | place: Sweden: Abisko, Stordalen Mire...
GGCACCCCACGAACGACGCGCCGGCGCGATATCACCGTGGCGACGCCCGACCCTACGTCACTCGGCCAAAATCACCTCGGCCGCCTTCTCCGCGATCATGTACACCGCACTGACGATGAAGAACCCGGGGATGCGCGGGAACACCGAGGCGTCCACCACGCGCAGTCCCGTCGTGCCATGCACGCGGAAGCTGGAGTCCAGCACGCCCCCAGCCGCCTGCGGCCCGATCGCGCAGGTGCACGAGGCATGGTGCCCCCAGGCATTGTTGCGCACGAACGCCTTCAGTGCCGGGTCGGATTGCAGCGCCTCACCGGGCACTTCCTCCTCGGCGATCAGCCCTGCCTCGGCAATCGGCGCCGTCAGCTTGCGAACGAAGCGGATGCCCTCCACCACGGCATCGAGGTCGGCATCGGCGGTGTCGCTGCCCTCTTCGAAATAGTGGAAATTGATCACCGGCATGTCGCGCGGATCGGTCGAGCGCAGCGTCACGGTGCCGGCGCGGTTCTCGGTGTGCGCCTTCAGGATCGCCCAGGTGAGATAGTTCGGCTTGGCCGTCGTCCGCGCCGAATATCCCGGGAAATACCCGCCAAACAAGCCGAGCAGGGCGAAGCAGAACAAGTCGGGCAGCGGCCGGTCGGGGAACGAGCGGCGGATCGCCGCCAGCACCGAGCCGTTGGTGGTGTAAATGCCGGTGCGTGAGGTCTCCCACTCCTTGAACAGCGCATCGTCCGGCCCGAACGTGGCGCCGCGCAGGATGTCCCATGACTCGAACGCCATGCGGTTGATGACGCCGACCTCGTACCGATCCTGCAGATTGCGCCCGACGCCCGGCAGATCGACCCGCACTTGAATCCCCAGCGCCTCCAGATCGGCGCGAGGCCCGATGCCGGACAGCAGCAGGATCTGCGGCGTGTTGAACGCCCCGCCGGACAAAATCACTTCCTTCGTCGCAGTGGCCTGCACCGTCTGCCCTGGCGCATCGCTCGGATTGGCGTGCGCGCGATACAGCCGTTCGCCACGCAGATATTCCACGCCGACGGCACGGTTGCTGTCATCGAACAACACCCGCGTGACCAGCGCATTCAGCTCAATCGTCAGCTTGTCAGGGTGTGCCTCGGCGACCTCCAGCACCCGCTCGCGCGCGGCGCCGCGCGCGTGGTTGCGGGTGGTTAGCGGCGCGTAGCGCAGGCCGATCGCATTCTGCTCCACCAGCCGCCAGTCGTTCGGGTCGGCCTGGCCCTCCGCCAGCTCGACCAGGGTTTCGATCGGCTGGCCGATGTCGTCAAACGCGGCCTTGGCGCTCTTGATCAGCGTCTTGACCAGGTCTTCGTCCTTCAGCGCCGCGGTGGGGATGGACTTCTCGGTTTGCAGCCACCCCTTCCAGCCATGTCGCGACGGATTGAGTCCGATCAGCGACGCGGCGCGATCCAGAGGACGGTGGTGGCAGTTCTCCAGCAGCTCGAAATAGTCGCGCATGGTGTCGGCGCGCCACGAATCATCGCCGGTCAGGTTCGCGATCTCATCCCAGTCGGCGTTGTGCGGATAGACCAGAATCTGGGCGTTGTGCGCGGTGCAGCCGCCGAGCGCCCCGGTGCGCGGATACAGCACGCCATCCTGTTCCGGGGTGAAGTTCGGGTCCTTTTTCTGCTGCTCCTCGGATGCGTAGTGGCGGACGAAGAAGCTCCAGCTCATCGCCTCGTTCTCGGAGGCGAAGCCGTGGAACGCCGGCACCTCGTAGTCGGCGGGCATACGGTTGACGTCTTTCTGCGCCTTGTTGCCGCCCTGCATCAGCTTGGCGTCGCCGCCGGCCTCCAGCAGCAGCACGGTCTTTCCCGCCTCCGCCAACCGCGCCGCCACCGTGCCCCCGCCGGCGCCGGAGCCCACCACGATGTATTCGTAGCTCGCGTTTCCGCTCATGGCAGCAACCCTCCCGCCCCGCCGGTTTTAGTCCCTGTTCGTCTTCCGTCGTCCGACTTCCGTCTTCAGAAAGTCTTGAGGAACTCGATCAGCGCCTTCTTGTCGTCGTCGCTCAGCGTCGCGCCGAAATAGTGCCCGCGATTGACCACGTAGTCCTGACACTTGCTCAGCTCGAACAGCGGCCGCATCAGGTTGCCGAACGCCTGCCACTCCGGCGCGCTACCGTCCCGCGGCAGCGTTTTCAGGTCACGCACGAGCTTGATAAACACGTCCACCACGAGCTTGTCGTGCGCAATGCGGTCGGGGAGATTGTCCGTCTCCGGCAGCAGCGCGATGTTGGTCATCAGGTCGATCGGCGTGCCCTTCGGGAACGGCCCGATCTCGATCCCGCCATCCTTGAACACCGCCGGTGCGATCAGGCCGAGCACGTTCATCGCCGCGCGGACGTAGTCCGGCAGATAGCCCGAGGGGATGCGCAGATAGGAAACCTCCGTGGTGCGGTCGATCACGCCTGGCACCCCGCGGTCCCCCAGCACCGGATCCTTCGGCCGCTTTTCGGGCCACAAAAGCTGCGTGATCGAATCCTGGAACACGCCCATGCGCGCCTCGACCGAGGGGCTGGGGTCGAATTTGCCGACAGCGTTGTTCAGCAGATACGGGCCGGTGGACCACACGCTGATCAGCGACGGAACCCGCGTGTAGCCGCGCCCGCCGGCCGGCAGCGTCACCTTGCGCGGCTCGCCGGTGAACGGATCGTAGACCGTGATTGCCCCGACCGAGGGCAGATCCTTGTACGATGCCGACGAGAAGTTGTCCCAGATATTGCCGCCGATCGCGTTGGTGGCCAGCGGGCTGCAGGCGTTGGTCTCCAGCAGCGTGACCGGGATACGGGTGTCGTTGGACAGATAGTTGCCTTCGAGGAAGTCGTCGGCCAGCACGATGTCGCGCATCTGCCGCTTGAAGTCGTCTGTGTTGGTCCACGCCCAGTAGCGGTTCCAGCAGTCGAGGTAGCCGCTGCCGTTGCACGCGCCCGGATCGGCGCCGGCCGGCGCGGGCGGCGCCTTGCTGGAATGGCAGCGCGCGCAGTTCTCGGCGAACACCACCTTGCCCTGGTGCAAAACGTTCGCATCGGTGGTCAGGTGCGCGGCCCCGCCCGGCGCGTCCTTCAGTTTATGCGGGGCGGATGCGGCGACCAGATACAGCGCCATCCCCGGAGTTTGGTTCTCGGTGGCGCCCCAATAGCTGGAATTGGCGCGTGCGGTGGTGATCTCGATCGGTGTGACCTGCTTGCCGCCGACCACCGCGTTGAAGTGTCGCAGCCATTCCTCGCTGAACAGGCCGATGTTCAGGTAAACGCGGTTCAGCGCGCCAAGGGCGCCGACGGAATCCGACCCGTCCTTCAGGACGTGCGGTGTCCAGACCGTGTCAGGCTTCTGGAAGAACTGGGTCAGCGGTCCGTCCGGAATGAAGTCGTTGAACTGCTTGTTCGCCAGATTGTCGGCGCCCAGCGTTTCCTTGCCCCAGCGCTTCGCAGCGCCAAGCCGCGCGCCGAGATCGTACACCGCGTTCATCGTGCGCGGGTTGTTGATGTTGTCGGTCGAGATCAGCGACGTGTCGAGCGATCCCGGGCGCGACGTGTGCAGCGCCTGGAAGATGAAGTTCGACGGGTCGGACCTCCAGTCGAAGATCCGGTCAATCCAGAAATACTGGCTGCCAACGGTGCCACTGATGTTCTCGAAGCCGGGATGCTCGGGGTCGCTTGGCGGCTTCACCGGGCTGGGCGCGACATGGCAGAAGCCGCACGACATGCCGACGCGATACGGCCGCACCAGGTCCTTCGACAGGTAGTAGCTGGGATCGTTGTAGTAGCGCTCCGGGTCCCAACGCTTCGCCGCTGCTTCGTCGAAGTCGGGATTCGGGAACAGCCGCAGGCCGAGGACGCCGCTGGCATAGCCATAGTAGGAACCGAGCGGCACGGTCTTGCCGCGCGCCCCGATGGCGACGCCGGGATATTTCTGCTCGTTCTCGAACGGGTCGGCGGGGCAGTCCGCGCGGCGCACGTCCAGCCACAGGCCGAAGCGCTGCGGGTTGGGGCCGGTGGCCTTGTCGAAGCACGGCTCGTTCGACAGGCCGAAATAGTTGAAGCGGTTGTCCCGGCTGTATTTCAGGCCAGGATGCGAGGACAGCATCTTCAGCAGATCGAACCCACCGAAGGTGGTATTCGTCAGCCCATCCCAGAAGCGGTCGTTGCCGCCGGTCCAGACCAGCCAGGTGTTGCGGCCCTTGATGGCATCGGGCGAGAGCGTCACCCCGCCATCCATGTCGTGGAACCAGTCCTCGTCGGCCGCCGGGAAGGACGCGGCGTCACGCCCAGCGCGGCGCGCCTCGTCCATCACGGTGTCGGCACGGGCGGAGTTCTTGGTAAAACCGGCGGCGGCGGCGATTGACAGGATCAGCAGGCATGGCCAAAGCAGGCCGCGGCGCATGGTGCGCATAGCAACTCCCCTTCAACAGCGGGCTTCTGGCCCGGTCCCGCCTGTCAGAAGGTCAGCCTAGCAACGTCCGCGGCGCATTTCCAAGCCGATTCGCGCGTAATCATTTCCTGTTGAATACGCGCCGTGTCGCTACCGAGCCTGTTGAATTGCCGACAAAATCCACCGTCCGCCGCGCGAGCGCACGAAGGTCCAAAGTTCCGTCGCGGTAACGTGTTCGTTGGGGTTGCCGTCAACGACGCGCCCGGTGGCATCGACCGTGATATCGACCATCGAGAACTTCATCGCCACGGTGGCGTAGTCGCGTCCCTGTTCCGCCCAGGCCTGCGCCAGGTCGCCCTGCAACAGCCGCACGTCGCTGACCACGTTGCGCACGCCTCTGCTGGTCTGATCGCTCAGCTCCTCGGCGAAGTAGCTCAGCATCTCCGGCGTCGCCATGGAGCGCAGCGCGTTGATGTCCTGCGCGCTGCCGGCAGCCTGGATGGCCTGCAGCAGCCGCTCGAATTCCTTGAAGTCGTCCGGCGTGATGGCAACCGGCGTCAGACCGGGCCGGCCGCCGCCGGGCGCTGCCCCGCCATAGGCCGGGCGCGGGCCGGTCTGCGGCTGGCCGCTGGTGCGCGAGAACAGATTCGGACCGGCGAAGGCGGGCGCCGACCGGCTGCGGAACAGCCCGATCAGGTAGCGCACCACGATCACGACCAGGAATATCTGCAGCAGCAGGCCGAGGAAGCCGAACAGCCCCATCCCGCCGCCGAAAAAGCCATGGCCGAGCAGCAGCCCGCCGATCCCGGCGCCGATCAGCCCGCCCATCAGGCCCGGCATGAACCCCGAGCGTTGCTGGAAGGCAGGCGTGCCGCCGGGTGCGGCGTATCCGGGACCCGGCGACGGTGCGTTGGGCGTCATGCTGCGCTGCATCGGATCGGCCCCGGACGGTGCGGTGCGGGTCATCGGCGGCGGGGTGTAGGTCTGGCTGCCGCGGCTGCCGAACGACCCGCCGCCGCCGAGACGCGCCTCTGCGAGCCCCGGCGCAAGCGCCAGGGTGAGGGCGGCAAAGACGGCAAGCACAAGCCTGGTGCGACGCATGATGTTTCGCTGTCCTGTGAACACGCGGCCGATATGGGGGCGCACCAACCCCGGTGGCAAGGACCCCTCGCAAGGTGCCCTTCTGGCAATCACTCCGGGGACAAATGCCGTGACAGAACGTCGTTACGCGCCCGCCATGGTCAGCCCCTCCACCCGCACCGTCGGCGAATCCGTCCCGCGGCGGAAGCGCAGGTCGTTGGCGGGTGTGAGATTGGCATACATGTCGATTAGGTTGCCGGCGATGGTGATCTCCGCCACCGGCTCGGCCAGCGCCCCATCACGGATCATGAACCCCGCAGCGCCGCGGCTGTAGTCACCGGTGACGCCGTTGATTCCCATGCCGATCAGCTCGGTGACGTACAGCCCCAGCTTGATGTCGGCGATCAGTTCGGCCGGGGTAAGCGCGCCCGGCGCCAGATACAGGTTGGACGGCGAAGGCGAGGGCGGCCCGCCCGGTCCGCGCGCAGCGTGCCCCGTCGGGTGCAGCCCAAGCTGGCGCGCCGAGCGGCTGTCCAGCAGCCAGGTGGTGAGCACGCCGTCCTCGATCAGCATGCGTGCAGACGTCGGCGTGCCCTCGCCGTCGAACACGCGGGAGCGAAGGCCACGCACTCGGCGCGGGTCGTCGTGAATTGTGATGCCGGCGGCGAAGATACGCTCGCCCATCTTGTCCTTCAGGAAGCTGGTCCCGCGCGCGACGCCGGAACCGTTGATCGCGCTGGCGAAGTGGCCGATCAGGCCGCCGGCGACCCGCGGGTCGTAGACCACCGGCACTTTCGCGGTCTTCGGCCGGGTCGGGTTCATCCGAGCGACGGCGCGGTCCCCGGCGCTGCGGCCGATCGCCGCCGGGTCGTCCAGGTCTTCCAGATGGACGACGGAGTGGTAGTCGTAGTCGCGCTGCATCTCGGTGCCGCTGCCGGTCAAAGCGGTGGCGGAGACCGAGTGGGAGCTGCGTGCCGACAGGCCGACAAAGCCGGCAGACGTCACCAACAGGCCCTGGCTGCGGCCGAACCCGGCATCGGCGCCCTCCGAGTTGTTCACCCCGGGGACCGCCAGCGCCGCCTCTTCCGCCGCTGCGGCGCGGGCGATCAGCTCGGCGGCGTCCGGCTCTTCACTGTCTTCAAGGTCCAGCGACACGGGTTCCGGCGGGGCGGCGGTCTCGGCGAGGCCAGTGTAAGGGTCCTCGGGGACGACCCTGGCCATCGCCACGGCGCGCTCGGCCAATTCCGCGAACCCAGCGGGATCGACGGCGGAGGACGACACCACGGCGGCATGCTTGCCCAGGAACACGCGCAGGCCAAGGTCGCGTCCCTCGGAGCGCTCGATGTGCTCGGTCTTGCCCAGACGGCGTTGTACCGACAGGGAAGTGCCCGAGACCAGGACCGCGTCCGCCGCATCCGCCCCTGCGGCGCGGGCGTGGGCGATGAGGTCCTGCAGCAGGTCAACAGGGTCGGTCATTCTGGGCATTCCGCTGTTCAAGAAAGGTGATGTGGTTGGTCGATGCCAGTCTGACGAGATGCGATCGGCCGGCGCTTGCGGTGTCACGCTAGCGGCGCGCGGAGCGAACTCATTAAGCGGCCCGCCTGCCGAGGGTTGCGATGAAATCCGCTAGCTGATGTTCCTGAAGGTCGCGATAGCGACCGGCGTCGATAGCGGCAAATCCATCGCGCCCCGCCGCCTGCAACGCCTTCAGCTTGGCCGCCTCGCGGGTCGCCTGCTGCTCTATTACCGGCTGGGCGATCTCTCCAGGCTGGGCCACTTCGCGCCCCTACGCCGCCAGCGTCACCGCGATCTCCGACAGGTTGGGCACCCGCGTCGCCGGCCCCATCACCGCCAGCGTCGGCACGGCGCGGAAATGGCGGGCGGCGGCGCGGCTCACATCCTCGGCCGTCACCGCGTTGATCTTGCCCACCGTTTCGGCGATCGGCATCACCCGGCCGAACACCTGCATCTGCCGGGCGAGCTGTTCCGACCGGCTGCCGGTGCTCTCCAATGACATCAGCAAGGACGCCTTCACCTGCGCCCGTGCCCGCGCCAGTTCGACCTCGGTGACGTCGGTCTGCACCTTGCGCAGCTCGTCCAGCGTCACGGGGACCAGTTCCTCGGCCTCGCTTTCGCCGGTGCCGGCGTAGATGCCGAGCAGCCCGCCATCCATGAACGGGGCGCTGAACGAGTAGATCGAGTAGACCAGCCCCCGCTTCTCCCGCACCTCCTGGAACAGCCGCGACGACATCCCGCCGCCCAGCAGCGTGGAGAGCAGCAGCGTCGGGTAATAGTCCGGTTCACTGTAGCCCACCGAGGGGAAGCCCAACACGATATGCACCTGGTCCAGGTCGCGCGCCTCGCGGAACTCGCCGCCCTGGTAGCGGCCGGGCGGGGTGACCGGGGCGATCTCGCCGGAAAGATCGGCGAAATGTGACTGCACCAGATCCAGGATGTGCGTGTGATCCAGGTTGCCGGCCGCGGCCACCACCACGTTCGCCGCGGCGTAGTGCCGCTTCATGTAGGCGGTCAGCGTGCTGCGCGGCATCGAACGGATGCTTTCCTCCGAGCCCAGCACCGACCGGCCCAGCGGCTGGGACGGATAGGCGGCCTCCTGGAAATGGTCGAAAATGATGTCGTCGGGCGTGTCGTTCGCCTGGCCGATCTCCTGCAGGATCACGCCCCGCTCGCGCTCCAGCTCTTCCGGCTCGAAGGTCGAGTGGGTCAGGATGTCGCCGATAATATCGGCGGCCAGCACGGTGTCCTCCTTCAAAACCTTCACGTAGTAGGCGGTCTGCTCGCGCGCGGTGTAGGCGTTGATGTGGCCGCCGACCGCCTCGATCTCCTCTGCGATCTGCGCCGCCGACCGACGTTCCGTGCCTTTGAAGGCCATGTGCTCCAGAAAATGGGAGACCCCGTTCTCCTCCGCGGTCTCGTTGCGGGAGCCGGTGGCCACATAGGCGCCGAACGAGACTGTCTCCACGCGGTCCATGCGCTCCGAGACGACCGTCAGGCCGGAGGGCAGGCGGGAGACCTGGATGGCGGGTTTCACGGGGGTTATTTCCTGATCAGAGCGGTTTCAACGGATCATATAGGCATGGCGGCGACAAGACATCATCCCCCGCGCCCGCCACCAGCGCATCCGCCAGTTACGCCTAGGCGGGCCGGCCTGTCCGCGACCGTGCGGGCCCAGTTGGGGAATTAGGGGCCACACGGAAACTTGAGTTTGAGCCGGGCCCCGGCGGCATTGTAAGTCGGCGACAACGGGCTCCAGAACCATTGCTCAATGAGGCTGCATCCCACTCCTTCCGGCAACTCCATCGGCACGACCCCTGGCGAAGATACGGCTGCGGACGACCTCGCGACGCCCCAGCCGCAGCCGGAGGCGCGCGATAGCGCCAGCGCTGTCCAACCGCTGCGGGCGCTGCGGGTGCTGTGCATCGCGCTGCCGGCTCTGCTGTTCATCCTGCTTGCCATTCTGAGCTGGCCTGCACGCGTTGCCGACGCCGAGGCCAGCCTGCGCGCGGCGAACGATATCGCTCTGCAACACGCCAATGCGGTGTTCGCCACCTACGAGCTGGTCAGCCGGCACGTGGCGGGCCTGCTCGAAAAATTGTCCGACGCAGAGATCGCGGCGGCGGCGCCGCGTCTGGGCACCGAGCTGACCAGCCTGATCCAGAATCAGCCACAGATCGAGGACATCTTCGTCATCGACAAGCAGGGTCGTGCGATTCTGGCGGCGCATGCCTTCGCCGGCGCGATCGGCCGCGATTATGCCGACCGCTCCTACTTCAAAGCGGAGCGCGAACACGAAGGGCTATTTATCAGCGAACGGCTGACCGGCAGGGTCGATCACCTGCCGTTCTTTGCCGTCGCCACCAGACGTCCGAGCGCGGACGGGTCGTTCAACGGCGTGATCGTTGCCGCCGTGGCGCCGCGCTTCTTCGACGCGTTCTGGAAAGATCTCAATGCCAGGCTGGACCCGCAGGACGGTTACGCGTTCGGCCTCCACCGATCGGACGGCCGCGTCCTGGCTCGCTTCCCGGAGGGGGCTTTGCCGCTCTCCGAAGACCGCATGGCCAGCCCGGAATTCATCGCCGAGGTCGCCGCCATGCCGCAGGAGGGATTCTACCGGCACGTTGCACCCAGGGACGGCCGCTATCGCTACGTCGCGTTCCGCAGGCTCGCACGCTTCCCGCTCTACGTGACCACGTCCATGCCGAGGCGTGAGATCGTCGCGGTCTGGCTGCGCGGGCTGGCGATGCCGTTGGCGATCGGATTGCCTGCCACGCTGTGCCTGGTCGGCATGGCTGAGGTGGCGCTCCGGCGAGCAAAGGCGGAGGCCGACGCGCACGCGAAAGCGGATACGGAGGCGCGACGCCGGGCCGAGGCGGAAGCGGCCCTGCGCCATGCCCAGAAGCTTGAAGCGGTCGGCCAGCTCACCGGCGGGATTGCCCACGACTTCAACAATCTGCTCACCGCCGTCATGGGCAGCCTGGAGCTGATCGGGCGCAATGCCGCCGATCCGAAGCGGGTCGCCCAGCTCGCTTCCGCCGGGCTGGAGGCGGCGAAACGCGGGGCGACGTTGACGGCAAGCCTGCTGGCGTTCTCCCGGCGGCAGAGCCTGATGCCGGAAATCGTTGATGTGAACGCGCTGATCCGCAGCTTTCCGCTGGCGCAGCGCGCGATCGGCGAGGCGGTGCGGCTCGAACTGGATCTCGATCCGTCGCAACCGCATTGCCGCGTCGATGCTGCCCAACTGGAAGCCGCGGTGCTGAACCTGGCGATCAACGCCCGGGACGCCATGCCGCGCGGTGGCGTGCTGCGGATCGCGACGCGCTGCGTGGCGCTCGGTGCCGCGGAACTGGTCGGCAATCCGGACGCCAAGCCGGGCGACTTCGTTGCCCTGGCGGTCGCCGACACCGGAACCGGCATGACGCCGGATGTACTGGCCCGTGCCACGGAGCCGTATTTCACCACCAAGTCGGTCGGGCGTGGCAGCGGGCTCGGCCTGTCGCAGGTCTATGGCTACGCGCGCCAGAGCCACGGGCACCTTGCGATCGACAGCGCGCCGGATGGTGGCACGACCGTCACGCTGTATCTCCCGCTGGCCGAAGCGGCATCGCCGCTCGCCGCGTCGGCGACCCCGCACACCGCCCCGATCGTTGCGCCGGCAACCATCTTGCTGGTGGAGGATGAGCCCGCCGTGCGCGAGACTGTGCGGCAAGGGCTGGTCGAGGCCGGTTGCGAGATCGTCCTGGCGCGGAATGGCGTCGAGGCGCTGGCGTTGCTGGAGGGCGGCGCGCAACCGGACGTATTGATCAGTGACGTGGTGATGCCAGGCGGCGTGAGCGGCGTGGAGGTTGCCCGGCGCGCCCAGGCGATCGATCCCGGGATCAAGGTGCTGCTGGTATCGGGTTATGCGGCGCCCGCCCTCGTCGCCCATGGCGTCGGCGAGGGCGAGTTCGACCTGCTGAACAAGCCGTTCACGGCCGGGGAGCTTGTGGGACGGGTCGCGGCGATCCTGTCGTGCGACCCATCGGGGCAAACCCGGACCGCGAATGAACCGCCGCACCGCGATGCGGCGGCCAGCCCGGCGGTGGCTGGCTGAACGGCGGAAACCTGCGTGGCCGGATCGTCCCGACCACGCCTCCTGCAGCGATCGCGTCAGGCAGCGCTGCCGCCTGCGCTCTCCGCCATCGCCTTGCGCAAGCTGAGCGGCCGCATGTCGGTCCAAACCTCGCTGATATAGTCCAGACATTCCTGCTTTGGGCCGCTCTTGCCGACCGCGGTCCAGCCGGCTGGCAATTCGCGATCGGTGGGCCAGAGCGAATACTGTTCCTCGTGGTTCATCACGACCTGATAATTGGTCGTGTCTTCGCGCGCGTCGGTTGCCATTTGTTGCCTCCTCCGTTTGACGTTGCCGCCGCGTGAAATTACTGGGGCACGGATGGGCGCGCAACGCCGGCCGAGGCTGCGCGCTTGGAGCTATAGATAAAGACCCGGTGACTACTGGCCGGGTTGACGATTTGGCAGCCGGGTCAGTGCGTTTCGCTGTCTATCCGGTATTGCGCCGCGCGAACGCCCGCACGGCCGCCTGCACGGCCGCCAGCTCGTTCGGCAGCACATGATAGCGTTCCGGCCGGTCGTACAGATCGGCGAGCCGCGGCGGCAGCGCCGGACGCAGGCCAACGGCGCGGTAGATTGCCTCGGGAAACTTCGCCGGATGCGCGGTTGCCTCGGCCACGGTCGCCACGCTCTGCCCAGGGGGCAAGGCGCGCGCCGCGGCAATCCCGATGGCGGTGTGCGGGTCGGCGAGGTAGCCGGTGGTCTCGTGCACCCGCGCGATCTCCGCCTCGGTGCCGGGATCATCCAGGCTGAAGCCGTGGAACACGCCACGGGCGCGCCGCCAGACCTGGTCGGGCACCGGCATGCGGCCGGTCGCCCGAAACGCCTGCATCGCGCCGGCGGTGGCGGCCGGATCACGGTCCAGCAGCTCGAACAGCAGGCGTTCGAAATTGGAACTGACCTGGATGTCCATGCTGGGCGACAGCGACGGCTCCACCGGCACGACCGACATGTCGTTGGCGGCGAGGAACCGGCCCAGAATGTCGTTCCGGTTGGTCCCGACGATCAGCCGCGCCACCGGGAGCCCCATCCGCCGCGCCGCCCAGGCTGCCAGCACGTTGCCGAAATTGCCGGTGGGGACGCTGAACGCCACTTCGCGGTCCGGTCCACCGAGCGCCAGCGAGGCGGCGACGTAGTACGGGATCTGCGCCGCGATCCGCGCCCAGTTGATCGAGTTCACCGCCGACAGCCGCATCTCCTGGCGGAACGGCGCATCGGCGAACATTGCCTTCACCAGGTCCTGGCAATCGTCGAAATTGCCCTCGACCGCGACGTTGCTGACATTTGGCGCGAACACCGTGGTCATCTGCCGGCGCTGCACCTCGCTGGTGCGCCCGCGCGGATGCAGGATCACGATGTCTACCCGCGCCCGCCCCGCGAACGCCTCGATCGCCGCCGAGCCGGTGTCGCCGGAGGTGGCACCGACGATCGTCACCCGCTCGCCGCGCGCCGCCAGCACATGGTCGAACAGCCGGCCAAGCAGCTGCATCGCCATGTCCTTGAAGGCGAGCGTCGGGCCGTGGAACAGCTCCTGCACGAACAGCCCGGTGTCGAGCTGCACCAGCGGCACCACCGCCGGATGGCCAAACCCCGCATAGGCGTCCTGGCACAGCGCGGCGAGCGTGGCCGACGGGATCGAGTCGCCGGCGAACGGCTGGATCACCCGTGCGGCCAGCGCGTGGTACGGCAGGCCCCGCAGTGCGCGCCAGTCGGTCGGGGTGTAGCGCGGCCAGGTCTCCGGCACGTACAGCCCGCCGTCCTCGGCCAGTCCGGCCAGCAGCACGCCGGCGAAGTCGCGCACGGGCGCCTGCCCGCGGGTCGAGATGTAGCGCATCGGCGGAGCCTATTCTTATCTGGGCGGCTGCTGCTTCGCGGTAAAATGCAGGCCGCATTCGCCGTTGGTCACGTCGCCTTCGATCTTGCGATCGGTCAGTTTGCCGGCCAGCGTGAAGTCGCCAAGGCTCCCCTGGATCGACCCGTCCGGCGCGAGCGTCGCGTCGATATAGGTGTCTCGGCCCCAGCGGAACTGGAACCGCCCGTTGTAGACATCCAGCTTGACCAGGCCGGGATGCGGGCAAGCGCGGCTCTCCGCCTGGAACCGGGTCGAGGTGCCGCGGTACAGGCCATCGGCCCAGTTCGGCGGCTTGGGCGGGGCGGGCGGGGGCACAGGTTTGCTCGCGCACGCTGCCAAGGCGAGACAGGCGGCAACGGAGAGAGCCACGAAACGGGCCGCGCGAAAGACGGTCATGGGTGGTCCGGGGCAGTTCGGTGCCGCCCTCATGCGGCCGGATCACCGATTTGGCAACGCCCCCATGGGGGCGTTGCCTGGCCGCACCTAGCCGGTGACGACCTCGATCGGCGCCGGCGCGTCGGTCACGGTGAGTGGCGTGGCGCCGAAGCCGTCGCCGTCCACCTGCGCGGGAATGGCCGCATTGCCGATGAACTCGATCTGTCGCGCGTGCACGTGGCGCACGCCGGGCGCCTGGCCCAGCAGGTCGAGCGGCAGCGCGGCGCCATACAGCAGCGCGGCGGCGGGGCCGGCATGTTTGAACAGCAGCACGGAGAA
>Ga0302319_10016394_pt1 | contig 13664 bp, 14 predicted proteins | sample Bog_T0_2_FD_203319 | JGI IMG/M metagenome (GOLD analysis project Ga0302319, IMG submission 203319) | Peat permafrost microbial communities from Stordalen Mire near Abisko, Sweden - Bog_T0_2 | ecosystem: Environmental > Terrestrial > Soil > Wetlands > Peat | place: Sweden: Abisko, Stordalen Mire...
GATCGTCGGGGCTTGGCGCGCCCCCGGCATATTCGTTCCCTTCCCAGTGGCGCTGACGGCACGGATCATCCTCGGGCTCGACGCGGACCAACTCTTTCACGCGGTCGGCATCGCCGGCGCTCAGGTTTCCGGCCTGATGACCTCCCAGTTTGGCTTCGTGTTCAAGCGGAGGCAGTGCGCGAAAAATGCGCAAAGCAGGCTATACGCCGCGCTGCTGGCGGCCAAAGGCTTCACAGGCATCGCCGACGTCTTCGAGTTGGAGTACGGCGGCTTCTGGACGACGTTTACCCGGACCAAGGACGAATTCGACCTCACGCAAAGGACCGCCGGACTCGGCGAGCAATGGGAGACTCTGCGGATCGATCTCAAGCGCCACGCCTCTCGGGTCAAGGCGGTGCGTGACCCCGCGCGCAAGCAGCAACCCCTATCAGGACCATCGCGGCGCCCGCGTGGAGGTCCAACGGCTTCGACGCGATCAGCGCCTCGGTCTATAATACGCGCCCTGCGTCACGCGGCGAGGTGCGGTTACGCTCGAGCGATCCGTTGGACGCAACGGCCTTTTTTCCTAATATTCTCTCCGACAACAACGACGTCAAGGCTCGCCTCGCGCGTCATCTCCGAGTTGACGCCCGGATCGCAGCTCACGACCAGTGAGCAGTTGATCGACTATATAGAGCGGGAAGGTCGCTGCGCGTTCCATCCTGCCGGATCATGCAAACTGGGGATAGATTCAATGGCCGTCGTCGACCCGCGGCGACGCGTGATCGGCGTCGAGCGTGCGCGCGTCGCCGACGCCTCGATCATGCCCACCGTGACCATGGGAAACACCAACGCGCCTTCGACCATGATCGGCGAAAAGTCGGCGGACTTGATCCACTCCGACGCCCGTTGAGCGGTCCCAGCGCGCGGAAGTCGGCGGCGTCGCGGACCTATTTCAAGTTCGAAAACGAAGTCGGCTTGAGAAACGAACTCGCGATGTTGGCGATCAGGGGCCCATTTCTCTCGCTATCGGCGACAGCGGCGAGCCATTCCGGATCGGATACGAAGCTCGCCCATTTCGCCTCACGGTCGGCCAGGGACTCCCACGCGATCATATAAGTGAGATCGTTGTTCGATGGGCCAATCACGGTCGTCCAAAACCCGGTTGCCGCAATTCCATGTTTGGCCCAGATCCTGAGAGTCGCGTTCTGGAATCGCGCCGTGAGGTCCTTCAAACGTCCGGGAACGCAGGTATAGATGCGAAGCTCATAAATCATAACGAAGACTCCGAGCCCGGAAAACACCGCGGCTCCGGGGCGTCGACCCTATCACGACAAGCGCCGCGCCATGAAATTCATAGACTCAGCCGTCGAGCTTTCCAACGGATCCATCGACTCGGTGGATTGGATGGCAAGGAAAAGCCAGCGAAGCGCGAAGGCGGGGGCGCTGCGCTACTTTATCGTCGACCCCCGCGTCCTTCCTCCCAGGCAGGCGCCCAACCCCGCCGCCTCCTGGCAAAAACGAAACTGGCCATTCGGTGGGAATTTCAATCCTGATCTGCGGATCGAGCTCGCCATCGGTAACGGTGTTCAAACCGCCCGGGAAGGAGAACTCTTGGCTGACGCCATATTGCGCCTTGCCGCGCCAGGCGGCTTTTCCAAGGTAGCGCGATTCTGGCTTCATGGAGCGAAGCGGGTCCGCGATCTTGTCGCCGTCCTGGTCGGCGCCCGCGATCGCGATGGCCTTGAGCCACTTTTCCGCGGCGATTTCATCATGGATCCAAAGCGCGAGTTGAGGCGCTGGTGACTTCATCAGGCTTTCCTATTCGGCTTTCCCGGATCCGCCAACAATTTGCCGACCACGCCTTCTTCGAAAACCCATTCGTGGGCGACTTCGGCATGAGCGACGAAAACGAATTTGCAGCCCACCGCTCCCGCGGTGAAGACGACGATCAACTCGCGCTCTCCCTGGCTCAAAGGCGAGGGCCCGTTCAACAGCGTATGGCTCAGTTCCGACCATGGCCGATCAAGGTCAGGATATAAGTCGAATATCGCCGGCGGTCCGACATTGTCCGCCATGGATTTGAAAAACGGCATTGCCTGAGGCTAGGTGAAATTTGGTTTTCGTGGCGACGCGCAGACGCCGAACGCAGGTTGGAACGTGGGAATGACGCCATAGCCATGGGCGCTTTCACCGCCGGCGAATTCCGCCACGACCTTGTCGACGTCCTCCTTGCGAATGTTGGTCGCCTAGCGGATGCCGCGACCGGCGCCGGTGACCGGGACGACACGACTTTCGAAACGTTGCATGTGTAAGTGCTCCTGGAAATCCTGACTAGCCGTTCGCCACGAAAGGTTTGTCCGCAAGCGCGTCGCGACTCAGCTCGGCTGCCCCACAATTTGTAGACGCGGTCTCTTGCTTCCCTGTGCAGTTCACGGGTTGTTCATACGCCGCATGAACCCAAACGTCCGCGCCAGGAGCAGCAAAGCCCGTGCCACTCCGACTGAGGATTTCGCCTTCGCTTGTCTTGCTGTCGCGGTTGCCGTTTGCCGGTCACGCGGACACCCCAGCGTATCGGCCATGGACACGGCCTTGACAGCAAACGCAATGTCGGAAACCTATTCACTTTGCGACGAAGCCAAGGTTGATGGCATTTACGCGCGGAGGTTTTGCCGCAAACGCGACGCCTTTCGCGATTGGCGCCGGTTTTGCCATTACGCGTTGACTTCGCCTCGCGGGCAATCGGAAAAATTGAGCGAAATGACAGATATATCGGCGGCCCGACACGGCCCTCTTCATGGTCTCCGTATGGTCGATTTGACGGCCGTCATCATGGGCACCTACGCGACGCAAGTGATGGCGAATTTTTGCGCCGAGGTCATAAAGATCGAGTCGCCGGACGGCGACATCATCCGCTTCGTCCGCAAACACGGCGACCACGGCATGGGACCGATCCATCTGACGCTCAACCGCGGCAAGAGCCTGGTGGCGCTCGACCTCGAGAAGCCCGAGGCTGTACGGGTCGTCAGGAAGCTGATTGAAAGCGCCGATGCGTTCGTCGACGCAATGCGGCCCAAGGCGATCGAGCGCCTCGGGCTTGGCTTCGAGGCCGTTCGGGCTATCAAGAAAGACATTGTGTATTGCGGCGCCTATGGCGCCGCCGCCATCGGACCCTATGGCGACGATCCTGCTAACGACGATCTCATTCAAGGTCTGTGCGGCATCGCCGATCTCGGGGCGCGCCCGGCCGACGAACCGCGGTTCTTTCCAACAGTCATCGCCGACAAAGTCTGCGGCTTGACGCTCGCTTATTCGCTGCTGGCGGCGCTGATGCATCGGCAGCGAACCGGGGAGGGCCAACAAGTCGAAGTGCCGATGTTCGAGAGCATGGTGCAATTCCTGATGGTCGAGCACCTGGGAAATCGCACCTTTGGGCCGAACGAAGACGTCGGCTATGCCCGCGTCCTCTCTCAACTGCGAAAGCCGCATCGCACGCTGGATGGCTATGTCTGCGCGCTACCCTATCACGACAAGAACTGGCGCGATTTCTTCCTGCTGGTTGAGCGCCCCGATCTGGCGAACGACCCTCGTTTCACCAGCCACAACGCGCGCAGCCAGAATTATGAAGTTCTGTACGGACTTCTGGGGACGTTGATTGCCGCACGGACGACCGCCTACTGGCTCGAAACGTTGCGCATGAAAAACATCCCCGTCGCGCCGGCGCATCAGCTCGCCGACCCTCACTTACTCCAAGTCGGCTTGTTCGAAACGGTGCAACATCCCGACCTCGGCGCCATCATGTCCATTCGCTCGCCCATCGGGTTTTCGGCGACCCCCGCGAGCTCTGGCAAACCCGCAGGTCGCATCGGCGCCGATTCGATTTAGGTGCTCGAGAATTTCGGCTATAAAAGCGCCGAAATCGAGCGATTGATTGAACAGAAGGCCGTGATCCAAGCGCAACGCGGGGTTTAGCCCAAGAGTGAAAATCATGCGCGAACCCCGAACGAAAGTTCAGAAAATCCTCGACGCGCATCGCATTCACGAGGAAGGCGGTCGCACCTTGCTCTAAATCGACCGCGTCATCATCGCCGATACCGGATTACCGGCGATTCGCAGCCTTCGTGATCTCAGTTATTCCGCACTCAATACGTCGCAGGGCTTGTTCATTCCCGACCATTACACCGCCAGTTCCTGGCCGGGTCTCACTGACGTCGTCGAGGAAAAACGACGAGCGCCCTCCGGCTGCGCGCCCTCATCCATTTGCGCCTACACGAATGCCAGAACGTCGAGCATGTCGCCACGCCAAGTCCCATCCGGGTTGCGATGCGAGGCGCTGACGACGCCGAACAGTCGCGCTGTTTCGGAGCCGGTCGCGCAATAGTCGAAGTCGGTGAATTTGTGCGGCATGGTGACGAGCAGGCCGCCGATGTTGGATATGGCGGTCAGGCCGCGCACGACGTCCGCCAAGGCGCCGTCGGGCGTCTGCTTGGGCACTCAGGCCGCATTGTTGTGGACGCGCCTCTCGAAGCCGCGGGTCAGACGTTCCAGAGATAGAGATCTTGCATAGATAACGGATCGCCATTGATCGGGAACAACCGGGTCTCCACGCTGAGAAACTTGAGCATAGCTACGCCTGAGTTTCTGGTCGTACGAATCCAAAGGACGCGCGTTCACAAGCGCATGTATACCGATTTGGTCTGCCTGTAGGCGTCGATGGATTCCGCGCCAAGTTCCCTGCCGACGCCGGATCGTTTGTATACACCCGTCGGCATGACTGGATTGAATTCTGCGTAACTATTGATCCAGACGCGACCGGCCGTCAGCGCCCGCGTCACCGCGGAACGGGCCAAACCGAGCGCCAACACGCCGTGGCCGGAGAATTCACGGGCGAAGGCCACGCCGGCCGCGATGATATCGCCCTCCGCGACCCTGTTGACGAGACCGATCGACAGCGCCTCGGTCGCCGGAACGGTCCGTGCTGTCATGATCAATTCCAGCGCACGCGCCTCGCCGACCAACAGCGGCAGCCTCTGCATGCCCCCATAGCCGGGGATGAGGCCGAGCTTGATTTCGGGCAGGCCCATTTTGGCGTTGGGCGAGGCGAAAGGTGCAAGCCATCGCCAGTTCGAGGCCGCCGCCAATGGCGTAGCCATTGATGAACGCGATGGATGGAAAGGGTGGGGCGCCAAGCTTTGCGAATGCGGCTTGCCCTACCTCGGCGCCACCCTTCTGGTCGGCAAGCGAGCGGTTGGGCAATTCTTCGATGTCCGCGTCAGCGCAGAACGCTTTTTCGCCAGCGCCGGTGATAAGGAGGGCCCGGATCGGCCAGGAGCCGGCCTCGTCGTCCGCGGGTGCGATCTCCTTGAGGATGGCGAACGATGGCGCGTTGAGTTTTTCCGGCCGGCGCAAAGTGAGGAGCGCGAAATCAGACAGATTCGGGGCGAATTCGCCGCGCTCAACCATATAAACAAGTTCCCGTTTCAGGATCTTGCCGCTGGAGGTGAGCGGAAAGGCTCGAGGCGAACAAAATACTCGGGCATGTCGAAGCGCGAAAGGCCTTCCTTCGCGAGGTGATTCAGCAATTCGCCGGAAGCTGCGTCGTCGATCGCGCCGATGCATACGCGTTCGCCCAGACGATCATCGCGCACGGGAAAACAGTCCACTTTTTTGACCGCTGTGTTTCGTAGCGCCAGAGCCTCGATTTGGGCGGGATTGATGTTGTGGCCGCCACAGATGGTCAAGTCCTTGAGACGACCATCGATGCGAAGATTGCCGGCCGAGTCCATGACGCCAAGATCGCCGGACATGAACTAGCCGCCACGCTTAAAGCTTCCTTCCGTCGCCGCCTGATTATCGAAATAACCGAGCATCAAGCAAGCGCCGCGTCCATCGATTTGCCCCGCTTCGCCGCGGCCGCGATCGAACTCACGCCCGACGATCTCAGGGACATCGAGGACGCCGTGTCGCGGATAAAAGTGGTGGGCGACCGTTATCCGCCCCCGGAGTCGGCGCGCATGCAACGCCAGCGGCGCACTCAGCGGCCAAGACCAGCCAGAAGCTCCCCTGCGCCTCAAATCGTTATAGCGATCATACCTCCGCCGCTCATGATGATCGCACGGTTGTTTACGGGGCGGCTGATCGAGGCGGCGAGCCTGATGCCAAGCGCGAGGATATTTCCGGCCCGCGCAAAACCGCTGTGACTTGCCTCGAGCTTCCCGTCAACGCGACAGAAAGGCGACCAAGTGTGGGCCGTCGGCGGAGCGGATTCCAAGCTTCGTGGTCCGCGATCGCCAGGTTGCTGTCTTCGTCGCCTTGCTTCCTCAACGGAGTTTCTTTCTTGCGAGCAGACCAAACGTCTAATTTTGCTCGCATATATCACGAAACGGGTAGCAATGTGTAGCCATGTAATACGCAAATTATTATTTATCTTCGTTCGGTGATTCGGTACCATCGCGCCATGTCTATCGAGACCATCCCCAACCGCGGCTCGCCGCCCGCCATCCTGCTGCGCGAGAGCTATCGCGACGGGAAAAAAGGGTCGGTAAGCGCACGCTGCTCAATCTGAGCCATTGGCCGGCCGAGCGCGTCGAGGGCCTGCGTGGCGTGCTGAAGGGCGGCGTCGTCATCCCGGCCGGCCAGGAGGCCATGACGGTCGAACGGTCGCTGCCGCGCGGCCATGTCGCGGCGGTGCTGGGCACGGCTTGCGCCGGTTACCTGCGAAAGAAAGAAGCTCCGCCTAAACTGAACAAAGCCTCGCTGTGCCCCACCCCAGCGGAGTCCTCGACAACGAGCCTTAGGGTACGCTCCGTACCGACAAAAACGACACGGAGAATCGCATGTGAATTGTTGTGATCAATTGTGCACAAACGGACCAAGTATGAGGTCAGGCGACGCCAAGCGCTTATCTCGATTGATTATTTCAATCGCTATTCTCACAAAGCCTACCGTCCGACGAAAATTTAGGAGACGGTGTGAATCTTGGAAATTCGGTCGTACAAATTATTTTCGATATACATAAAGCATTGTTACGGTTTAATGACTTTCGACACCCGCCGGTCACCCAATGTAACCTGACGTTTAGTGCTTCTGTGGATATTTCTCACCGATTTCTAACCGAAACAAAACCATTGCACCGATACCTTACTAATAGATAAATAAACGTCTAAACCCACTTCATGTTCTGGAACCTCGAAAGACGACTCGAAACGCGCTTGCGGGCCATGAAATTCTGCAAATTGATGCAATTATGGGAGAAACTCACTTTTCCTGGAAAGTTTGAGGCTCTTCGCTATACCGTGTGGGCAAGTGGGCCATTGCGGTTATGCACAGCGCTGTATCGAGGCCAGTCAAGGCGGATTCGTCGCGGCCACCGGCGAAGTTGGTATCGGTGGCGCAGGGAGGGCCGCTCAGGCGCTCAACCACGAGCTATGGATTTGAAAAGTAAACGGAATGCCCCTGCGACTCTCAAACCTGCATGCGTTGATGGACTGCTGTGTCCGACCCGTGCTTCCCATTAAAAGCGGCGCATCTGTACGGCTTCGACGCACGCGTATCAGCCAATCCGCATTGCGAAACCGGTGTTTTACCCACTCGGAATAGCGAGGAGCCAAGTTTGATATGGACGCCGTGTCCTGTGCGCCGCATAATCGCGAGCGTCTGCGTTATGGCAGCAAAATAACTGAGTATGAATGGAAACAACGTCCCGCCATTAACGGAGCTTCTTTCTTCTGAGCAAGCCAAACGTCTGATTTTGCTCACATATGCCACGAAACGGATAGCAATATCTAGCGATGTAATGCGCAATTATTTGATGATTTCAGTGTGGTGATTCGATATCATCGCTCCATGTCACCTCCGCCGCTGCGGAGTCAGCGTCTCCCAAACGGTCTGGGAAGCGGGGCGGCCCATGACGCGATCCAAGCCAGCGCCCGACTTCACGAAGCGCCTTGTAGCCCAGAATCGGTGACTCGCCGGATTCTGTCAACTTATGAGAGGCATCTATTATGGGATATCGAACGCTCCTTTCGTTGTTTGAAGACCGTGGATCTTCATGTTCGCCCGATCCAACATTGGTTGAAGGAACGCGTTCGCGCCCACGTGTTCCTGTGCATGCTCGCCTACTATGTCGAATGGAACCTGCGCGGCCGCCTCGCCCCAATGCTCTACGACAATGACGACAAACAGGCCGCCGAGGCTTTACGTGAAAGCCCCGTCGCCAAGGCGCAACGCTCGCCCGCCGCCCTCGCCAAGAGCGCCACTGGACGCACCGCCGACGGCGCGCCCGTCCACAGCTTCCAGAGCCTGCTGGCGGATCTGGCCACCCTGGCGCGCGACACCATCGTCACCGCCATCGCCCCCCATCAACCCTTCACCATCTTCACTCGCCTAACCCCCATCCAGCAAAAAGCCTTCGACCTCCTCGACCTGCGCATCGCCTGCACCCAGTAGCCAGGCGCTTAAATCGGCTTACTATAAGCAAGATCAATGCTTTACGTCTCGCGAAAGAAAGAAGCTCCGTTTAAAGCCTCCGCTGGTTAATCCAGCAAAAAAGCAACAGATCTGCATCCCCATAAAATAGACTTACAATATATGTGAATATTTTTCTGGAGCTGCCGTGCGCAAGCGGGAGGCGGTAGCGTCGGCAGGATCGTCACCGTTTGAACGCCGCCCGCGCAGCCGCCGTCCGTTCCGCCGTAGCCGGATCGTCGATGGCGCCCACGAACGTCTGTCTAACGTAGTTGATGAGGTCGACGAGCTGCGCGTCGCTCATCGCGCGTCCCAGCGCGGGCATCGCATGCTGGCCGCCGAGCAGCACGCCGATCAGATAATCCGTCGAGGCGAGCCGCTCGTCGCCCTTCAGCCCGGGATAGGCGCCGGCTCCGGTCGCCCCTTCGCCGCCAGCCTGATGGCAGGCCGCGCAGACATGGGTGTAGAGCGAGGCGCCGTTGGGTTCGTCGAATGTCCAACCCTTGCTGAGGAAAGGCGTTTGCGCGGCGGCGGCCGCGGCGCCGGCGAACCAGAAGGCCAAGGTCAGCGCGACCCTCATGGCGCGATCACCCGGGCGTGCAGGCGTCGCACGCAATCGAGCGCGGACAGGATGGCGCCCTCCTGCCAAGCGGGAAGATACGAGGCGTGTTCGCCGGCGAGCGCGATGCGGCCGTCAATGGCGCAGAGATTCTCATAGTGCTCAGCGCGCTTCGCTTCTGTCCAGTCGGCTGCGCAGCCGAGCGTGAAGGGGACGCGCGCCCAGGCGACGGAAATGCCGGTCTCGAAGGCTTGCGTGTATTGCGGATGCACCTTCGCGCCCTGTTCGAGCGCGACGCTGACGCGGTCCTCCGGGCTCATCGCGGTGAATTCGTAGGCGTTCGCCCCTCCGAACAGATAGGCGCCGAGCAATACGCCCTTGCTGCCTTGCCGGTTGAAGCCGTAATTGGGATAGCCGATCTGGCGGATCGCCTGATCGGTGTAGGAGATGCCGCCGTAGATGTGCTCGTCCTCCTCCCAGAAGCGGCGGGAGAATTGCAAACCGATCTTCACTGCCGGCGCATAGGGCAGCGCGGAAATGGCCTCGCGCATCGGCGCGCCGACTTGGCAGCGCATTCGGCTCAGAATGCTGAGCGGCAGCGTGCAGATGCACCAGTCGGCGCGCGCCGTCGCGGTCGAGCCGCCGGTTTCCCTATCCTCGAAGCGCGCCTCGACGCCGCGCTCGTCCTGCGCGATCTCGACCACCTTGACGTTGTAGCGGATCGCATCTCCAAGCTCACGGCCAAAAGCCTCGCCGATGCGGCCCATGCCGCCGACAGGCTGAAACATCGTCGTCTGGAATTCGTAACTGAGAAAACTCCCCAAGCTGCCCCACAGTCGCGACGTCAGGATATCGGAGAGGCCGATCGGCTCCCCGTCCTCGGGGCGCGCCGAGAGTCCGCCACCGGGCGGCCGCTCGTACCCGCGAAATTCGGAGGCGTCGGGCCCGGCGCGGTAGCGGTAATCGCGATCCAGGCCGCCGAGATCGCGCAACGCTTCGAGCAGGATCTCGCGGTCTTCTTTGGTCACGGCGTCGTCAAGCGCGCCCTTGTTCGTCGCCTTGGCGAGAAGCTCCGCGACGCCGCCAGAATAATCGGCCTTGATCTCGCGGATGCGCTGCGGCGCGCCGCCGAAAGCATCGGGCTTGTGGAGATAGGCGGCGTGGTTAAGTTGCACGAAGGGCTCGAGCGCGACGCCGAGCCGCCGGCAATAATCGAGCACTGCGTAATGGTGGTGCGGGATGCGCCACGGCCCGGGATTGAGATATTGGCCATCATCGAAGCGGCAGACCTGACGCGCGCCGCCGAGCTCGACGTAAGTATCTCCGCCGCGCACCGTCCAGTTCCGGCCGCCCGGGCGCGCATTGTATTCGAGCACCTGCACCCGGTATCCCGCACGGCGCAATTCGTAAGCCGCGGTCATGCCGGCGAGGCCTGCGCCGAGGATCAGCACAGACGCGCCGCGGGGATCGCCCTCGAGGCTCACCGGCCCGCGATAGGTCGATTCCGCGGCGAAGCCGAGGCTGGTCATCAGCCTATAAACCGCCGCGCCGCCTCCGCCCGCGCCAATCTGGGTCAGCAGCGCGCGGCGGCTTGGCATCCTGAACGGGTCTTTGTCCATGCCGACAAGGGTTGCCCGAGATCGCCGGGCGAGGCAAGATGCCACCGTCAGAAGGAGACGAAAATGGACTTTCGCATGGCGCGTTGGATTGGACTCGCGCTTCTCCTCGCCGCGGGCGCCGTGCAAGCGGATTCGCTGCCGCTGCCCGGCAATCTCGTCGACTTTAATTCGCCCGAGGGCGAACATTATTTGATCGAGGCCCAGGCCAACGCCGATTATTTTCCGCTCGCCAGCCAGTTCGTCACCCAGAAGACGCAGGCCTATTGCGGCATTGCCAGCCTCGCCATGGTGCTCAACGCGATCGGCGCGCCGGCGCCGAGCGCGCCGGAATACGAACCCTACAAATTCTTCACGCAGGACAATGCGCTGAACGCCGAGACCGACGCAATCCTGCCGCGCGAAGTGCTCGCAAGGCAGGGCACGACGCTCGATCAGCTTGGCGCGCTCGTCGCCTATCATGGTCTCAGCGGCGAGGCGCATCACGCCGGCGACGAGACTCTCGACGCGTTCCGGGCCAATGCGCGCGCCGCGCTCGCGACGCGCGATCGATATGTCATCGTCAACTATCAGCGCAAGGCGCTCGGCCAGCTGCCCGGCGGCCACATCTCGCCGCTCGCCGCCTATGACGAAAAGCAGGACAGGTTCCTCATCCTCGACGTCGCCCGCTACAAATACCCCCCGGTCTGGGTCTCCTCCGCCGATCTCTACGCCGCGATGAACACGCCCGATGTCTCCAACGGAGGCAAGACCAGGGGCTATGTGCTGGTGTCGAAGAAGGCGCCGTGAGGCGCGACGAACGCGCTGGTCTCTGGTGTGAATCGGCTTCGGAGTTTGACCTCCTCCTGTGTCGGATCATTCAACAGTTTGTTGCGCCAATCGGCATTTGCACCGCACGCCGAATGGCGGCTGCGACGGCAAGGACCCGTTCAACGCAGCGGTCACACGATTGAAATCGCGTGAATCAGCTTCGACGGCCCTATTTGACACGAAATCAACCACTCAAACTATACCGCCGACGCCCTATACAACGTGCTGGCTAGGTTTTCCGCTCGTCCCTCGCCAAAACAAAATCCCAGTCCAAGGCCCAGAAAGGCGCTGAAAAACCCAGGCGCTCAGCCTGCTCCGGGTTATCGACGAGTCTGAAGGCGCCAATCAGGCTTTCCTTCACGCCGAACACCGCGTCGATCTCGAGATAGGGGCAATCGGGCGGGAAGACGTGGGTGATGACGGTCTCGAAGCCCGCCGCCTTGACAATGAAATGGATGTGCGCGGCGCGAATGACGCCCCGCCCCATCGCGGCCAACAATTCTCCCATCGGGCCGTCACCGGGTATCGGATAGTAGCGGGGCTTAGCCGAGCGGAACCAAAATTCGCCCTTTTCGTTGGTTGTGAAAATACCGCGCAGGTTCATGTCCGGCTGAATGCCCTTCTGCTGGACGTCGTAGTATCCATCCTCGTTGGTCTGCCAAGCGTCGACGGTCGCGCCCGCGATCGGAGCGCCCAAAGTATCGACGACGCGACCGCGCACCACCATCGGCTGCCCCTTGCCATCGAGGCAGATGTTGAAGCCGTTCTCGCGATGGGGCGGGTTCTCGACGTAGAAGGGACCGAGTACGGTATTCTCCGTCGCCTCCGTGCCGTGATCATTGTTGATCGCGTCGACCAGCATGGAAACGCCAAGCGTATCTGAAAGCAGAATGAACTCCTGCCGCCATTCGGTGCACGTGTGTCCAGTGCGTGTGAGGAACTGAATGGCCGTCATCCATTCCTCGTAAGTGGGGCGAATCTCTTTGACGGCGGCGTGGAGATGTTTGATGACGGAGGTCATCACTTCCCGCACACGGGGGTCGATGTTTTCCCCCATCCGCGCCAGCACAACGTCGGCGGAGCTCTCTTCCTCGAAATAGGGAAATTTCGTCGGGCTCTTCTTGACCATGACATTCTCCTCACCAATCAGATGGACGGGAATTGCTCACGCTGGCCACCGCCTCCGCAGCCGCGAGCGGTCTGCCCAGCACCCGCCCCAGTGCAGCGCCGAGGCGCGCCTTGGCGTCGTCAGCCGGCTCGAATTGGCGATAGGCGATGAACTGATCGGGTCGAACCAGCAGGCAGCCGCCTTCCTCGATTTCCCGGGCGCGCGCCCAATCGCCGGTGAAATCGGCGAAGTCGCGATCGGGTCCGATGACATGGGCGACGATATCCAGCCCGGTCTCGGACGATATTGCGCGCGCCGCCTCGACCCACGCCTCGCCGCCGATGCCGGTCAGCAAGGTGAACTTGCCCTTGCCGACGATGTCCAGCGTCGAGATTTCGCGATGCTGTTTGTCGAACACCCAGACATGGGGAAGATGCGCGCCAGGGCGCGTCGACGCCTGATAGTAAAGTTCCTTGTCGCGTTTCCAGTCCGGAACAGGCGAGCTGTCGGCGATGACGGCGCTGGATTCGTAGCGCTGATTCATTTCCACGCCGTGGCAGTTGAACTCATAGGACTTGAATTCGATCGCCTTGCGCAAAGCTTCTCGTTGCTCGGCCGCTTTCGGATTGTTGTCCTTTAGCTTGGCCATGTTGGCCTTCATTTCGTCTGGATCCTGGGTCGAGAGCAAGCCCAAGGCGTCGAAAATCGGGCCAAATTCGCCGATCGACTGGTTGGCCCTGGTGACGATCTGCTTGGCGACCGGCGAGCGCTCGGAATTGTAACTCTCGAGCAGCGAGGGATCTGCGCTGCCCTCGAGGACATAGGCGATCTTCCAGGCCAGGTTCCAGGCGTCCTGGATCGAGGTATTGGAGCCCAGCCCGTTGGACGGCGGATGGCGATGCGTCGCGTCGCCCATGCAGAACACGCGTCCGCGCGTATTTTCCAGCGCATACATATTGTTGACCGTCCAGACCGAAGTCGCCTTGATCTTGATCGGGATCGTGTGGTCGCCGATCAGATTATGCGCGATCTCGGTAGCCATCTCGTCCGAGACTTTCGGCGCCGGTTCGTTGATGTCGTAACCCCAGACGATGAGCCATTCATGCCAGGGGCGCACCATGCGCAC
>Ga0302319_10016399_pt1 | contig 13663 bp, 15 predicted proteins | sample Bog_T0_2_FD_203319 | JGI IMG/M metagenome (GOLD analysis project Ga0302319, IMG submission 203319) | Peat permafrost microbial communities from Stordalen Mire near Abisko, Sweden - Bog_T0_2 | ecosystem: Environmental > Terrestrial > Soil > Wetlands > Peat | place: Sweden: Abisko, Stordalen Mire...
GATGCTTGTACATGCCTTTGCCCCATTCTTCGGGGGTGAGTTTGCCGAAGAAGCAGTGAGGCTCGCGGGTGCAAGCGGCGGGCCCTCCGTGATGGAAGCGGTCAATGAGAGCGATTAGCCGGATTCGCTCAGAATCGAGGTTTGGCGAGCTGTTTACGACGAGTTGCGGCGCCGTTGGATTGTTCTTACTCCAGGGCTTCTCATTGGAGTAAACACCTTTGAAAAGCGGGCCGATGAGGCGGCCGATCCAGACCATGGGGATGACGAGATCTCCAGTTGCCATCTCCATGGCGGCGGCGCAGTGAGCGACCATCCGAGGCGCATCCATTTTTCCCCAGAGGCTCGGGGTGGTTGGGGTGAGGGATGCGAGGCGCTGCTTCACTTCTTCCACGGCGGCAGATTCGTACAGGGATTTCATGCGGATGAGTGTAATGGAAATGTCTTGTGTGGCGTAAATTTTCAATCGAATGGCGGGCGGCAGAATCGAGTTATGCTCGTTGTACTGTAGACGGGAGATTATTGCATGTCGGAAGTTCCTTTGATCGATGAACAGGGGCAGCGCGAGTTTGCTTTTCAGGAGGCATTTCGGGCTGCTCCGGCGCCAGTGGTCACCTACGCGCTGATTGCCGTGAATGCGCTGGTGTTTCTGGCGATGCTCTTTACTTCTTCGAGCTTTCCCAGCCTGACCAATCCGCAGATGTTGCGGTGGGGCGCCGATTTTGGGCCTCTGACGCTAAACGGGCAGTGGTGGCGAATGCTGACCTCCTGCTTTCTGCACTTCAGCTTCATTCATATCGGGATGAATATGTTCATCCTGTACCAGGTGGGGGTGCTGACGGAAAAGCTCTTTGGCAATGTGCGCTACCTGGTGCTGTATCTGCTGGCTGGGCTGGGAGGCAGCGTGGTGAGCTTGTTCAGCCATCCACTGTCGGTGAGCGCCGGGGCTTCTGGGGCGGTGTTTGGAGTGTATGGCGGGCTGCTGGGATTTCTGCTGGTGCAGCGCGGAGTGGTGCCGACGCGGGTTTCGCTGGGGATCGGGCGGTCGGCGGGAGTCTTTCTGGTCTACAACCTGGTGTGGGGGCTTTCGAGTCCCGGGACGGATATTCAGGCGCATGGGGGTGGGTTGGTTTCGGGGCTGATTCTGGGCTGCGCGCTGGCTGCGCCGATCTTGCCGACGGGGCAGAGGCTCTATCCGCTGCGGACGCTGGCGGTGACGGTGGTTGGGTTGGCGGTGATTTATGCGGCGGTGCAGCGCTTGCCGCGGCCTAATGCCGACGCCGGGCGGTGGGTCCTGCGGCTCTCTGGCAGCGAGCGCTTGAAGGTTGGCGGAAACAGCGAGATCTTTTACGACGGTACGGCGAGAAAGGCAGACGCACAGGCGCTTGCGGAAGCGCTTACCAAGGCGGATTTCTTCACCAAGGCGGGCGAGATGGTGCTGCTGCATATGGGCGCGGATGGGGCAGTCATTTCGATTCCTACGAATGCCGAGGATGGCGATGACGGCGATAGGCTGAAGCCGTGGGACGATCCGCAGGTGCTGGCGTGGGCGCAGAGCCTGGGGGCGCAGGTGGCGCCATCGGTGGGCGGGCCTCCGATTCGGATGGAGATTTTGAGTGCGAAGGGGAAGGTGATGAAGGTATTGGCGATTGTTGCGCAGTGAACTTAAGGATCGATTTCTATGCGGTCTAGCTGGCGGTTCTTTTTGTAGTCGTAGTCTTCGTGGTAATTGATGGTTCCGAGCTATCCTCTGTCGTCCCATCACTTCAACGTTTTGATACATCGCTTGAGGCCATTGTCTGAGGTGAGGATGGTCCAGCTTCTACGTTGAGCGACGGCACAGAGTAGGATGTCTACGGCGCCGGACGCGACACCGCGACTGCGGCATAAGTTGCACATCCTTGCCGCTTCCTCGAAATCGGCGGAGGTGAGTGGCTCCTCTGGGAAAGCGGCTAACGCATCGCGGATTTTCTCGAAACGAACTGGCTCTGGAATTCCTGAGAGTATCTCCTGGCGTATCGGGCCAATGATGACAGCGTCATCCGATTGAACTGCTCGCGTTAACGATTCCACGAGGGACTGCTCATCAGGACTGAGAACAGCGCGTGAACTCCTGCGGAGTGCGAGGGACCAGATGCATGTATCGACGAGAATCTTCATGACTTAGGATTCGACTTCGATCTGGTCGCGTTGGCGATTTGCTTTGTAGTCGTAATCGGGGTCGAAGTCTACCGTGCCGAATAGGTCGAGGATTTCGAGTCGTTTGCGTCGCTGGATGTATTCTTCGAGGGCGGCAGTAACAGCAGCTTTCTTCGTCTGGTGTTGGCCGATCTGGCGGGCTTCTTCGATGAGGGCGTCGTCAAGTGCAAGATTGGTGGCCATGGGTTGCACTCCTTGTATGTGTAGTATGCCACACATTAAAATTTATGGGCCGTTTGTAGTCGTTTTTCCGGCTTGGGATTCCTTATACTGCTGGAGAGGCCGATATGAAGAGCATCTTGCTTCCGGATGAAGTCTACGAGCGAGCGGCGGAGTTGGCGGAGCAGGATCAGGTCTCTGTAGACAAGCTGGTAGCAGCGGTCGTGAACCGGCATATTGGCGATTGGTCGAAGTTGCGGGAGCGGGCTTCGCGTGGGTCTGTCGAGAAGCTGAAGCGGGTTTTGGCGAAGGTGAAGGATTTACCGGTTGAGGCGGCGGATTTGCTTTAGTACCCCTTCTGCCGTTCTTGATGGTCGCTCGCGAGATTACATGGCTCTCAATGGGAATCTGGCCTATTGGGATCAGTCGGCCGGCGTAAAAGTGCATCCGTGCAATTCAGTCGAGTCGCTCAGAGCCGGTAGGTAGATCGGATTATCGGGATTCCAAGAGGCTCCGGTGTTTTGGACCCAAATTGAATATTCGCGGTCGGTTATTTGCGTCGGCGGCCCCGATACTGTCATTGCAGCCTCTGCTTCAGTTTTAAGAGATGGCGTGTCGATCACCTTGAAAGGGTCGGCGCATTTGAGTATTCCCCGAGGCCCTCTCGTGAGGTTGGTCAAAATGACTATCTCGAATAGATGGCCTGTCTTGCGGAACCCGAATCTACCTGGCTCCGAGACATTTGTAACGGGCATGGCGAGCGTGGTGATCTTTGAGTTCACGATTGGATTCATCTTGCCGAGCGAGACGACGCATCTATTAATAGTCCCCTGTTGAGCATTGAGCGAGTTTTGCTGGTTGTTGATGCCCAACTGTTGCTGGGCAAGACGCGCTTGCGCTTGCTCTAGGAGTTGGCTCTTGGCTGTGAATTCGCCCCTGCATTTGCCCAAATCGCTCACGTCGACCGCGCGCTGTTTTATGACCTGTGAGAGGTTCTTGTCCGCATCCCGCCAAGCAGCGTACGTTGCAACAAACCAGAATACGCAAAATAGAATGATTAGGTAGTGGCGCAGCTTTAATTTCCAACCAGTGAGCGTTTGGGCGAAGCTGAGTAGCCACAGGAGCAGCCCCACGATGCCTGTCCCGGTCACCCAAGCTCCCCAGTACTCAACGAATGCGATCCAGATAAATCTCAAAATGTCGGACATGGCAAGTTCCGATCGAACGCGAAAGTGACCTCGGTGTTTCCAGCTAGATTTTCACACAACTTCGCCCGATGTTCGCCTTTGTTGTATACTGCTGGTCTATGGACTTTCAGTTGGTTACGCCTTATTCGCCGCGTGGGGATCAGCCTCGGGCTATTAGTGAGCTGGTGTCGGGAGTGGCGGCTGGGGAGCAGCATCAGGTTTTGCTTGGGGTGACTGGGTCGGGGAAGACTTTTACAATGGCGAAGGTCATTGAGGAGTTGAACCGGCCTGCGCTCATATTGGCGCATAACAAGACGCTGGCGGCGCAGCTTTATAACGAGTTCAAGCAGTTTTTTCCTTCGAATGCAGTCGAGTATTTTGTGAGTTACTACGACTATTACCAGCCGGAGGCTTATATTCCTTCCGGGGACTTATATATCGAGAAGGAAGCTACGATAAATGAGGAGTTGGATAAGCTGAGGCTTTCTGCCACGCGATCTTTGTTTGAGCGGCGGGATTGCATTATTGTTTCTTCGGTTAGCTGCATTTACGGTTTGGGTTCGCCTGAGGCTTACTACGGGATGCTTTTGCTGCTCGAAAAGGGGCAGCGAATTCATCGTAACGATATTGTTCGGCGCCTGGTCGAGATACTGTACGAACGGAACGATCACGACTTCCGGCGCGGGACTTTCCGGGTGCGCGGGGATGTGATCGAGATCTTCCCTACTTACGATGAGTTGGCCTATCGGATTGAGTTGTTTGGGGATGAGATTGAGTCGCTTTCGCAGATCGATCCGTTGTTTGGGACGGTGAAGCAGAAGTATGCGCGGCTGCCGATTTATCCCAAGAGCCACTATGTCGTGCAGCCGGAGCGGAAGGCGGCGGCGATTGAGACGATTGTGGCCGAGCTTGCGGATTGGGAGGCTGAATTAGAGAAACAGGGACGGATGGTGGAGGCGCAGAGGATTCATCAGCGGGTTCGGTTTGACCTGGAGATGATCAAGTCGATGGGTTACTGCCATGGGATTGAGAATTACTCGCGGCACTTTTCCGGGCGGCTGCCGGGTGAGCCTCCGCCGACGCTTCTGGATTACTTTCCGCGGGATTTTCTGCTGTTTGTGGATGAGTCACATGTCACGATTCCGCAGGTGCATGGGATGTGGTTTGGGGATCAGAGCCGGAAGCAGAATCTGGTGGATTATGGGTTTCGGCTGCCTTCGGCGCGGGATAACCGGCCGCTGAAGTTTGAGGAGTTTGAGAACCGGGTGTACCAGACGATTTATGTTTCGGCGACGCCGGGGCCTTTTGAATTGACCAAGGCTGCGGGCGTGGTGGTGGAGCAGGTGATTCGGCCTACCGGGCTGGTCGATCCGGAGGTTGAGATTCGGCCGGTGAAGGGTCAGATTGACGATCTGCTGGGGGAGATTCGGGAGCGGGTCAAGCGGAACGAGCGGGTGCTGGTGACGACTCTGACCAAGCGCATGAGCGAGGATTTGGCGGGGTATTACACCGAGGTTGGGGTCCGCTGCCGGTATATGCACTCGGAGATTGAGACGCTGGAACGGATCAAGATACTGGCTGGGCTAAGGAAGGGTGAGTTTGACGCGCTGATCGGGATCAATCTGCTGCGTGAGGGGTTGGATCTGCCCGAGGTTTCGCTGGTGGCCATTCTGGACGCGGACAAGGAAGGATTTCTGCGGTCGACGGGGGCGCTGATCCAGACGATTGGGCGCGCGGCGAGGAATGTCGAGGGGCGGGCGATTTTGTATGCGGACAAAATGACAGACTCGATGCGGCGGGCGATCGATGAGACGGATCGGCGGCGGGAGATTCAGCGGGCTTATAACGAGGAGCACGGGATTGTGCCAACTTCGATTTTGTCGAAGCTGGAAAATTCGCTGGCGTCGATTTTGAAGGCGGAATACGGCGATCCTCTGGAAGAGGCGGCGGAGGGCGTGCCGGAGTTTGCTTCGAAGGAAGAGTTGGACGGGTATCTGGCGGGGCTGGAGACGCAGATGCGCGAGGCGGCGAAGAAGTTTGAGTTTGAGAAGGCGGCGAAGTTGCGGGATACGATCAAGGATTTGCGGGCGAAGGAGTTTCTGGTCGGCTGAGGGGGTCTAGTGCTGATTTCTGAGGAGAGGTGGGATGTCCTGAAAGGTTTGAGTAAAGGCGATTCCGTTTCCCAGTTTCCCGTGTTTTGGAGCAACCTTTGTGCAAAATGGCACATCGTATGTGTCTAGTTGGTCGATACCGGGGAAAAGCTAGATGTTACGTTTCATCCGGCGACGGGTGTGCATGGAAACAATTTTGTTGGTGGATGACAATCCGCTCCGCGCTTCGATGCGGAAGTCCCTTTTTGAGGGGGGCGTTCCGGAGGTAGTGAGGGCGACGGATGCGGGCGAAGCGTTGTGCCTGGTGGAATCACCGGAGTTTGCGCAAAATTTGGCGCTGGTGGTGACGGGGCATGTGATGTCGGGGATTTCCGGGCCGGAGTTTGTGGCGGAGTTTCGCAGCCGGATGCCGGGAGTACCGGTGCTGGTATTAAGCGCTGTGCCGGGCGCAGAAAAAGAATATATCGGTATACCAGGAGTGGCTATTTCAGAGACCAAGTCTCCGGAAGAGTTGCGTTCTCTGGTGCGTTTGCTGGTGAGTTCGGGGCAGCGGCGAACTGCTTAAATTATTGGAAATACATGCCTTTCGCGGGTGGAATTTCTGATACAACCGTAGGGTGAGTGAGCTTCGTAGAGCCGCAAGTCAGGCCGGCGCGAGCGCGATTCTGGTGTATCTGGGATTGGCGATTGCGACGATGCTGGCTGGCCTGGTGCTGCGGCTGGTTCCGCTTGGGTTGCCGTATCCGCTGGTGAAGTGGGGCGGATCGGTGCTTTGGGCGGCCATGGTGTATTGGCTCCTGGCAGCGCTGATGCCGTATGTGCGAGTGCTCATTGTGGCGCTGGCCGCAGGGGTCGTGGCGGGGCTGGTGGAGTCGCTGAGGCTGTATCACTCGCCGGGGCTGGATGCATTTCGGCTGACGCTGGCAGGGGTGTTGTTGCTGGGACGGGTGTTTTCCCGATGGCACCTGGCTGTCTACTGGGCAACGATTGCGGTGGTCTCGCTTCTGGATCGGGGGCTGGTGCGACAGTGGGTGCGCGGTGGCAAATCCCGGCCGAACTTAGGACCTAGAGCCGGACAGTCATAACCGGGCAGCAGGCTCCGGAAAGAATCTCAAGCAGGTTGTGGCCGATCAGCAATTCGCGAAGAAGGGAGTGGTGTTTCACGCCTACGACGATGAGATCCGCTCCGATGCTCTGCGATGCCTTGCAGAGGGCTGGGCCGACTCGGCCCTGAAGAATGGCGACTTTGCTGGATGTTCCTTCGGCGAGGGCTTTGAGTTGTTGGGAGGCGTTGTCGATTTCCCTGGCACTTGCGTGGCTGGATACGACGTGTGCAATCGTAATGTCGACCGGAAGGCGATGCTGGATGGCGCGAGCGTGGTCCAGGCTGCGAACGGATTCGGGGCTGAGATCGGTAGCGTAAAAGACCTGGAACCTGCCGTTCCCGGACCATTTTCGGACCGGGTGACAAGCGGCAACGGTGAGCACCGGGATGGCTGTCTTCCGCAGGATGCGCTCGGCGGTAGAGGCGATCTGAAAGCCGCCGAAGGCAGTTCCAGCTTTGGTGGCGAGGACGAGGATGCCGATGTCTTCCGCGGCGATAACTTCTTCGATTTGCAGGTCGAGACCTCCCTGGCGGAGTTCGATGGTGCATGGGATTTCCTGCTTGCGTACCGACTCGGCTAGAGATTCGAGCGCAGCCTCGCATCGGGAGGCGATCTCTTCGAGTGCGCCGGGAACAGTTCCAGCGATGAAGACGGTTGAATCCACGACATGGAGGAGGCAAACGGACGCACCATACATGCGCGCGGCGACTACCGCGTGTTCGATGGCGAGAATGGATTTGGGAGAGAAGTCAACTGGAACGAGAATGCGTTCGACCTTGCCCTGAAGAAAGCTGCTTGCGGCATCTGCCATCTTTTGTCCCCCAAATCCGGTGAACGCGCCAATTTCTGTGCCTTTCTGGAGTATGCATCGGTTTGACGAGAATCGCTGTGCGATTAGTCACAGATAGATTCGATCCAACCATGGCAAGGTTGGTCTTGCAGTGTGGGAGATCTTGTTGCAGGTGAAACGGTTGGTCATCCTTTCGGTCGAGCGGGAACGGGTTTGATTTCCGTAAGATGAGAGTTGGTTTCCAGGGTAGGCGTTGTCCCGTCCTGCGGCGGGTGCGACAATCGTTAAGAACGAATCAGGCGGAGTTGTGGATAGCTTATGGCGGCATTGGGTAGTTTTGCACTGTTGATTGCGTTGGCGCTGGCGGCATACAACCTGTTTGCCGGGGGCGTCGCGCTGCGGATGCTGGCGGTCGGCGGCCCTGCTCGCGTGTCTCCGGAGCGGCTGGCTGAAACGGCGCGGCGGGCGGGGATTGCCGGGTTTCTGGCGGTTTCGGCTGCAGCATTTGCGCTGATCTGGAGCGTTTTTCACAACGATTTTTCGATCGAATACATCGTGGAACACTCGAATATCGCGCTGCCTGGGGCGTACAAGTTTGCTGCAATGTGGAGCGGACAGGAGGGTTCCCTGCTCTTGTGGGCGTGGCTGCTGGCGGCGTATGGATTTGTGCTGCGGCTGACGCACAAGACGGATGTGAAGCTCTATGCGTACGCGGGGACGATCTTGGCGGCGATTCAGGTTTTCTTTCTGCTGTTGTTGAATTTTGCTGCACCGCCTTTTTCGCTAGTGCGGGGCGGGATTGCGCCACCGGATGGGAACGGGTTGAATCCGCTGTTGCAGTATCCGGAGATGGTTATTCATCCGCCGATGCTGTATCTGGGGTATGTGGGGTTCTCGGTGCCGTTTGCGTTTGCGCTTGGGGCGCTGATGATGCGGTATCCAGGTGAGAAGTGGATTCACATCACGCGCTACTGGACGATGTTTACCTGGCTGTTTCTGACTTGCGGGATCATTCTTGGCATGCATTGGGCGTATGCGGTGCTGGGCTGGGGTGGGTATTGGGGTTGGGACCCGGTGGAGATTGCGTCGCTGTTGCCGTGGCTGACGGGAACGGCATTTCTGCATTCGGTGATGATGCAGGAGAAGCGCGGCATGATGAAGAGCTGGAATGTCTGGCTGATCTTCTGCACGTTTCTGCTGTCGATCCTGGGCACGCTGATGACGCGGGCGGGGTTGGTTAGCTCGGTGCATGCCTTTGCGCAATCGTCTATTGGGAACTGGTTTGTGGCGTTTCTGGTGATTGTGCTGGCGGTTTGCATCTTTGCCTACTTCCTGAATCAGGATCATCTGAAGACGGAGCACCATCTGGAATCGCTGGTGAGCCGGGAGTCGAGTTTTCTGTTCAATAATCTGGTGCTTCTGGCGGCTTGCTTCACATTCCTTTGGGGAACGCTGTTTCCGCTGATTTCGGAGTGGGTGAACGGGGAGAAGGTGACGATCGGCGCGCCATGGTATGCGCGGGTTGCGGTGCCGATTGGGGTGTTTCTGCTGTTTCTGACCGGAGTGGGGCCGTTGCTGGCCTGGCGTGCTTCATCTTTCCGGAGTTTGCGGCGGAATTTCATTTTGCCGGGAGTGGCGTTCGTGGTGACGGCGGTTGTCCTCCTTGCCGTTGGGCTGAAGCCTTGGGCGGACGAAGGGCTGTTTTATTCGCTGGTGACGTTTTCGCTGGCTGCGGCTGTGAGCGTTGCGATCGGTTCGGAGTTTGTGCGCGGGGCGGCGGTGGTTCACCGGCAGACAGGGAAGAATTTTGCGGAGTCGACGGTGCTGTTGGTACGGCGAAACACGCGGCGCTATGGCGGATACCTGGTGCATTTTGGCCTGGTGGTGATTTTTGTTGGTTTCGCGGGGTATGCCTTTAACCGCAGCGCGGAGAAGGCAATGGGGCCGGGCGACACGATGACGGTTGGGCCGTACACGCTGAAGGACCTGGGCAATACACAGGAGTCGAACGCGAATTACGATTCGGAATATTCGCTGCTGGACGTATACCAGAATGGCAAGAAAGTACTGGCGCAGCCGATGGCTCCGGAGCGACGCGTTTACACCGTGAACGGTCAGCCGCAGACAATGGTGGCCAACCATTCAACGCTGGAGTGGGACTTGTACGTGGTCTTTGAAGGCACGGATGCGACGACCGGAGTTCCGATTATCAAGGCGTTTTTGAATCCGCTGGTTTCGTGGATCTGGATTGGGTGGGGTGTGATTGTCTTTGGGACGCTGATTGCGCTGGTGCCGAGCATCTCGCCGGCGCGGGCTGTGGTGACAGTGAAGACGCCTGTGATAACTGGCCACGCCGCGGCCGCGGTAGGGAGTGGGGACTGATGCCGGAGCGAGTTACCTCAGGGGCTAAAGCCCCAAGAATGCAATCGCGCTTTTTGGCACGACTGAAGTCGTGCCCCTTCAAAGCCAGTTCTTTCATCCGGATGGCGCAGGCGTTGCTTGTGGCCGTTCTGGTGATCGTTTCGGTAGGAGCGAACGATACCGAGGCGCGCTTTAACAAACTGGGCGGGAAGCTGATGTGTTCCTGCGGCTGCGCGCAGATGCTGCTGGGCTGCGACCATGTGGGGTGCCCGAGCCGGGGCGAAGAAATGGATCGGCTGCGGACGGGGATTGCGAGTGGGCTGAGCGACGCGGCGATCCTGGATGGATTTGTGACTCAGTATGGAACGGTGGTGCTTTCGGCGCCTCCGGCGAAGGGATTCGATCTGGTGGCGTGGATTATGCCGTTTGCGGTTTCGGCGTTGGCGCTGGTGGGGACGATTTTTCTGGTGCGGCACTGGGCTAAAAATCAACCGAAGCTGGCTCCGGCTGGGCTAGTAGATCCGAAGGCTGAGGACGAGATGCGGGAGCGGATTCGGCGGGAGACTGGGACGGAGTAGGGTCTGTGGTTTGATGGTCGAACAGCAGATTCCCTGCGGGAATGACGGAAAGATAAGCAAGGACAAATGCAACAGCAAGGGCAACAATTGTTGCGAAGGATTGGGTATGTCGAGTTTTGCTGGGATGATTTCGGGAGCGGTGCTGGCGGTGGCGTTGTTTTTCTTTACGTTCTGGCCGGAGAAGAATGCCGCGGTGCAGCGGCAGAAGACGCGATTGGACTTTTTGGAAGAGCTGAAGGAGCAGATTTACCTGAATCTGCGGGACCTGAACTTTGAATTCCAGGCTGGGAAGTATCCGGCGGAGGATTACGCGGTGCAGCGCGGGATTCTGGAGAAGGAAGCCGCTGCCGTGCTGGCTGAGATGGATTCGCTGCAAGTGCTCGGAAATAGGATTAACGGTTAGTTGTTAGTGGATAGCAGTTCGTGCGGATTCTGGTTCCTGGAAAGGTGTTGCTTTGAGATTTGGTAGCGGGTTTTGTCTGTTGGTGGCGCTGGCTGCCAGCCAGGTTGGGTATGCCGGGACGATTCATGGGACGGTGACGAATATGACCGTCGGGAAGCCTTCGGCGGGAGACAAGGTTTCTCTGCTGAGCTTGTCGGCGGCGCTGGAAGAGGTGGGAACGGCGAAAACGGATGCAGCCGGCCACTTTACGCTGACGACGCCGAGCGATGCTCCATACCTGATCAAGGTGGAGCACCAGAAGGGCGCGTATTTCAAGAACATAACGCCGGGGACGACTACGGTTCAGATCCCGGTGTATGACGTGGCGGCGAAGGTGGATGGGGTCTCGACCGAGGCGGATGTGCTGAAGATCGAGACCGACCCGTCGGGCGCGCAGTTGAAGATTACCGAGAATTACTTCGTCAAGAACGTCAGTTCCCCGCCCCGGACGCAATCCAGCGAACATACCTACGAGGTGGTGTTGCCGGCGGATGCGACGCTGGAGGGTGCGGCGACGGTTGGGCCGAGCAACATGCCGATTTCTGCTACGCCGGATCCTGTTTCGCCGAAAGGGCACTATGCTTTCGGGTTCCCGATCCGTCCGAATGAGGGCGATGCCGGAACGCGCTTTCAGCTGAGCTACCATGTGCCTTACACGGGCACGTACAAGTTCACACCGAAGCTGATGGAAGCTGCAGACAATCTCGCGATCATGCTGCCGAAGAGCATGAAGTTCGAACCGGCTGCCGGCACGACCTATACGACGGTGCAGGACGATCCGAACGCGCAGACATTTCTGGTTCGGAATGTGAAGCCGGGCCAGGATCTGGAGTTCACGATCTCCGGGAGTGGGGCTTTTCCGCGCGATACGCAGGCAGATGGGGGCGGTGCGGCGGCCGGCGCCCAGGCGGGTGCAGACTCGGCGGCTCCGAATGGACCTGGCGGTAAGCCGGGCGGTGGGTTGGGGAATCCGATTGGGACCGACGATCCGCTGAGCAAATACAAATATTGGATACTGGGCTCCCTTGCGCTGGTCCTGGCGGCGGCGGCGGCTTTCCTGCTGCGAAAACCGACTGGGGCGGTTGGGCCGTTGCCGGTGGGGACCGGAGCCGCACTTCCTGAGCCGCAGATTGCGGCATTTGCTGTGAAGTCTCCGCAGACCAAGAGCCAGTTGTTGCTGGAGGCGCTGAAGGAAGAGCTGTTTGCAATTGAGAGCGAGAGGATTGCTGGGAAGCTTTCGCCTGAGGAATATGCAGAGTTGAAGGCGGCGCTGGAGACGGTGTTGCGGCGGGCGTTGGCGCGGGGTTAGGCTGGGGCTTCTCCCACGCGGCTCTTGTTCCTCCCACGCTTGACCCAACAACCGGGTCAAGGATGGGGCACCCAAGTTTGTTTGATTTGGCACGATTTCAGGCCGGGATTCACTAGGATTGAAGCGATGAAAACGCTGATTCGGACTCTGATTTTGCTGGCTTTGATTGTTTGGCTGGGGGCTGAGATTTTCTTTCCGGTGGTGGCGGGGGTGACGTTTACGCAACTGTCGCCGGATACTCACGCGGCCGGGCAGATTGTTGGCGCGCTGCTGCGGATTTTGCATTGGATGGGGCTGGTATGCGGGGTGGTGCTGCTGGCGTTGCTGGCGCTGGCTCCGGCGTGGGGAGTGTTTCAGTCGCGACTGGTGCTGGCTCCAATGGCGTTGATTGTCGTGATGCTGGGACTTACGGCGTACTCGCAGTTTGGGATTATTCCGGCGATGGAGCGGGATCGCGTGGCTCTAGGCGGCGTGATTTCCGCTACTCCCTCCGACAATCCGGCGTGGGTTGACTTTGACCGGCTGCATCATCGCAGCACAACGGTTGAGGGCGCGGCGCTGCTTCTGGGGATTGCTGTGGTGGGCCTTCTGGGGTTTGCTGAGTCGGCGAAACGGCAGACTTAATTACTTCTACTCGTCAAGCACAACCTTCAGATGGACTTCACGCATTACTGTGGGCTCATTCGGGACTATTTCCCAAACAATGTCCTGAACGCGATAGATCTGGGACAAACCATCGTCGGACGTCATACGGATGGATTCGCCGATACGTGGCGGACCAAAGTGACTGCGATAGGCTAGCAGGACCTTGGATTCGCAGCTGATAACTACCTGGATGGTTACGGGTTTGCGAGTCAGCGGGATATCTTCCTCGACCACCCTGGCGTGCTTGGCCATAACCGGATTCCTGGCCGCGTCTGCAAGTTGGTCTTTTGCTTCGGCAATGAGTTTGCGCGCAGGGTCGAGCATGACTCCTTGTTTGTGAAGAATTTTGGCGCCGAGGGATTTTTCCTCCCGCAGGATGCCGAGCAACAGGTGCTCGATGCCGATGTGCTTTTGGGTAAGGCGTTCGGCTTCTTCGGCGGCGTAGGCCAGAATGCGCTTTGAGTCGTTGGCGAGAGGCAAGTCAACGCTGGTGGCGAGCTTTTTACTGCCGCGTTCGGCCACAGCTTCGATCTGGAGGCGAATGTCTTCGACTTGAGTGAGGCCAAGAATTGCGTTGAGGGCCGCCTTGCCTTCGCGAAGGATGCCTAGGAGCAGATGCTCGCTTTGAATTTCAGAGGTACCGAATTGGCTGGCTTCATAGCGGGCGAAGAAGACGACGCGGCGGGCTTTTTCGGTGTATCGCTCGAACACATTGCCTCCGTTCGAAAGCCTACGAATCCAATTTACAGCGGGGTTTTGCCGAATTCGATCAAGGCGGT
>Ga0302319_10016403_pt1 | contig 13659 bp, 13 predicted proteins | sample Bog_T0_2_FD_203319 | JGI IMG/M metagenome (GOLD analysis project Ga0302319, IMG submission 203319) | Peat permafrost microbial communities from Stordalen Mire near Abisko, Sweden - Bog_T0_2 | ecosystem: Environmental > Terrestrial > Soil > Wetlands > Peat | place: Sweden: Abisko, Stordalen Mire...
TCGGCGGCCGCCTGCCCAGGGACCGGGAGGCCATCCTGGCCGCCATCCACGAAGCTCTTGCAGGGCGCAGGCCTCTGCGGCCCGAGTGGATGCGGGGGCTCTAGCGCCACTCGGGCCGGGACCCGGATCCCCCAGTTGAGCTGGCTATCCCTTCTGGTCCAGCCGGTTGCCCACCGAGGCCAGAAGCTCGGCCAGTGGAATGAGTTCGGAGGGGTTCAAGGTGAGGCCGCCGTCCTCCAGAGGATAGAACCGCTCGACATCCTCGCTCCAGCGCCACCACTTCAGGAACAGGGAGCCGTTGGCCGAAAGACAGACCCAGAGCTCAAAGTCCTTCCGGCACAGTTTTCCCAGGATGGTGGAGGCCTCCAGGTCCTCCTCCTCCTTTGGCTGGTCCCGGAGAAAGGGGACCACGTTGAAGGGGTTGTGCATCGGAATCATCCCTTGGAAGGAAGCCCATGCGATCGGGGCTCCGGCTCCCAGTTTCTCCGTAAGTGGCCGGGTTGGCAATTCCCTCGCGCGCCCTCGGATTGAATGGTAAGTTGAGCATAGTCCCATTGCACCTTTCAATCTTCAGGTCAACCACCTCTGCGCCCCAAGGCCCCACCCTATGAGCACCGAGAAGTCCAACCAGAGGGAATTCACCAGGGTTCTGGTCAGCGCCCGGACGGAAATCCGGGCCGGTGCCGTCACCTTGTCCGGTGCGCCCACCCATTCCCTCAGCATGAAGGGCATGTCCATCCAGACTCCCGAACGGCTTCCGGTGGGCACCGAGTGCGAGATCAGGATCATCCTGGTGGAAGCCGAGGTGGAAATCCAGCTGCTGGGCACCGTGGTGGTGGAACTGGCGGACGGTCTGGCTTTCCAGTTCAGCAAGGTCCTCGGCCTGGAAAGCTTTGAACACCTGCGCAACCTGGTGTTCTACAACGCCCCGGATGTGGATGCGGTGGAAAACGAGTTCACCGCCCATGCCGGGATCCACCGGCGGGAATAACTGCGAAGGCCGGGCTGTCCGGATTTCCCAGGTGTGGGAGCACCATGACCCCCGATTCTGAACCGACCCGTCCCAAGCGGCCCGACTTCGATCTCGAACTCACGGCCCTGCGGTCCCTGGCCGCGGCCTGCATCGAGGAGTTGGACGAGGACCGGCTGTTCCAGAGGGTCACGGACATCGTTTGCGGAACCCTGCCCATCGACCATTTCGTCATCGCGCTGTATCACGAGGCGACTGGCCTCCTGTGCGACCATCCCTCGTCCCGGAGGAACTGCCAGACGCAGCCGCTCTTCATGCACCTGGGCGAGGGGGTGATGGGAACGGTGGCCCAGACCGGGAAGCCCATGCGTATTGCCGATGTGAGGCTCGAGCCGGTCTACTGCCAGGGCAGTGCGGAAACCCGGTCGGAATTGGTGGTGCCGATCCTGATCCGGGACCAGCTGATCGGCGTCATCAACTGCGAAAGCACCGAGCTGGACGCCTTCACCGACCAGGACCAGCGCTTCCTGCTGATCGTCGCCGGCCAGTTGGCTCCCGCCGTGGCCAGGCTGCGGATCCTGCCCGCCATCCAGTTCCAGGAAGAGAAATACCGGGCCTTCTTCGAGAACAGCGGCAGCGCCATGATTTGTCTAAAGGGCGACGGAACCATCTCCCTTTGCAATAAAGAATTCACCAAACTCTCCGGGTGGTCCAGGGAGGAGGTGGAGGAGCGGATGAACGGGCTGGACCTGCTCGGGGCCATGGAGAATAAGCTGCCCGGGGCGGAACGGGGCCGGATCTGGCTGGCCGATCCTGCCGGTGGCCCGGAGAGCTATGAATTCGTATTCATGGCCCGCGACGGGTCCAGGCGGGAGGTGGTGGCCACCCGCAGCCGGATGCCCGGAACCCGCCAGACCCTCGTGGTCCTGGCCGACATCACCGAATCCAAACGGATGGCGGCCGAAGCCGGCAACCTGAGGGAGCGGCTGCGGTTGTCGGAAAAGTTCGAAGCCATCGGCCACCTGGCTGGCGGGGTGGCCCATGATTTCAACAATCAGCTGGCGGCCATCATGGGGTTGGCCGAGGCCCTGGAGGAGACCTGCCCGGGGGATATCCAGAAACGGTTCGCCCGGAATATCCTCCGGTCCTGTCACCGGTCGGCGGATCTCACCCGCAAACTGCTGGCGTTCGCCCGCAAGGGCAGGGTCCTTTCGGAGCCCGTGGATCTTCATGCGATCATTCTCGAGGTGGTGGGTCTGCTCCAGCACAGTCTCGACAAGATGATCACCCTGCGGACCCGGCTGGAAGCGGAGCGATCGGTGGTCATGGGCGACCCCACCCAGCTCCAGAACGCATTCATGAACATGGCCATCAACGCCAGGGATGCCATGCCCGAGGGCGGAACCCTCACCTTCGAGACCCGGGTGCTTGCCCTGGACCAGTCCTACTGCCGGAGCATGCCATACGAGATCACCGAGGGCGTCTACCTTGAGGTCCGGGTGGTGGATTCGGGGCTGGGCATGGATGGCGAGACCCTCCGGCACATCTTCGAACCGTTCTTCACCACCAAGGCGCTGGGCAAGGGTACCGGGCTTGGCCTGGCCTCGGTCTACGGCACGGTGAAACAGCATAACGGCCACATCGACGTCCGCAGCACCGTGGGCCTGGGCAGCTGCTTCAACGTCTTCCTCCCCCTCACCGACCGGCCCGTGGCGGCCTCTGAGCCCCCGCCGGCGGAGGAGCCGCCCCGGGGCAAGGGCCATATCCTGTTCGTGGACGACGAACCGGTGGTGGCGGAAGTGACCCGGGAAATCCTGGCCACCCTGAAATACCAGGTGACCGTGTGCCGGGACGGCCTGGAGGGAGTGGCCTTCTACGAGCGGGCCTGGCGGACCGTGGACCTGGTGCTGCTGGACATGGTGATGCCCCGCATGGGCGGCAAGGAAGCGTTCCTGGCCATGCGCAGGATCAACCCCGATGCCAAGATCCTGCTGGTCTCGGGCTTCAGCGTCGAGGGCGAGGCCCAGCAGCTGCTCCAGGCCGGGGCCAGGGGGTTCCTGCAGAAGCCTTACCGCCGGGTGGACCTGGCCAAGGAGCTGAGCAGGATCCTGGGGGATTTAGCTGACTGACTCGGCAATCGGCCGTGCTGCGACCCTGATGAAAGTCCCGCCCATGTAACGTTTGCCGACACGCCCTAGCCACCCTCCTGGCAGCGGGAACCTTTTTCGGGTGGGCGACATTATTCAATCATGAAGATTGGCAGAACCCCCAATGGAATGGGGAAAGGCCGATATTTTTCAATCAAATCATGAGGTTCTCGGACATGCTTGCCCATTCCTTTCACCGGCTCCACCTGGGGTTGACCGAAGCATCCAGGTCGCGGCTTTCAATGATCTCCCTGCTGGTGCCGGTCCTTCTGGGGCCGGTGGCCGCCCATGCCGCCGAGGGCACCATCAGAAATCAGGGCAAAGGCTGCTGGAGGCTGAAACCCACCTACAACTCCATGGGCATCCAGAATCCTTTGAAGCTCCAGGCAGTGGAAGAACCGGGGCGGGAGGTCACGGGCAAGGAGAACCGGATCCCCCTCCTGGCGGACGCCGGTGATCCGAAAGGCTTTCCAAGACTTCCGACCCTCCAGATCGGTCCGAAGTCGTTCTACACGGTGGCCTTCGAACACCCGGACCGACCGGTGGTGCAGCGCTTCAACCTGCTGGACGAAAACCGTCAAACCGAAGGCATCCTGGAGGTCACCCAGACCCTCGAGGCCGGCCAGGGGAAGATCGACGTGACGTTCCATGGCCTGCCAGGCCGGGAGGCCATCTTCAATCCTGCGATCCTGGCGGAAAGCGACTACCTGGTCATCTACCACAGAAGCTGGTCTCAGGCTCAAGACAAGGCCAGGCGCGGCCTTTCCGTGCCCGGGGCGTCCACCAGGCCGTCCGTCAGGGTGCCCAAGGGGCTGGCCTCGATCCCGGAAGACGGCCCCTTGCCGCCGGAAACCGTTCCCGCTCGCGAATGATTTTCAGCCCGGTGTTTCCCTTTTGATCCACGGGTATCCACACCGTCACCCCAGCTGCTCCAGCGCCTCGGGGCCGCTGCCCCAGCGGCGGAAACGGGGCAGCTCGAGGTCGAACACATCCAGGATCTTGCCCACGATGTGCCGGGACATGTCCTCGATGCAGGCGGGATGGTTATAGAAGGTCAGCACCGGCGGCAGGATCACCGCGCCCAGTTCCGCGACCGATTGCAGGTTGCGCAGGTGGACCAGGCTCAGGGGCGACTCCCGGGCCACCAGGACCAGTTTGCGCCGCTCCTTGATCATCACGTCCGCGGCCCGGAGCAGCAGATTGTCCGAGTAGCCGGTACTGATGCCGGCAACGGTCTTCATGCTGCAGGGGACCACGACCATGCCGGCGGTCTTGAAGGTGCCGCTGGCGATCAGCGCGCCCACATCCTCGATGGGGTGGAACCGGTCGGCCAGGGCAGCAACCTGTTCCATGCTGAACGCCGTCTCATGGGCGATGGTGCGCTGGCCGCCGTTGCTCACCACCAGGTGCGTCTCCCAGCCGTCCATCTCCCGCATGGCCTTCAGCAGTTCGATTCCCAGGACGGCCCCGCTGGCCCCGCTGATACCCACCACCAGCCGTTTCAATCCACTCATTCCGATCTCCCAGGGCAGGATCCGCGGTCAATGTTGTACGAAGAATCGCAACCACAGCGCGGAGATCGGCATGGCCAGGAACAGCGCGGGCAGCATGTTGGCCACGGCGAAGTTCTTGATGCCGGCGATGCGGAACCCGGTCGCCACCATGATCAGGCCGCCGCAGGCGGAGAAATCGGCGATCATCATCGGCGTGGTCAAGGGCAGGATCTTGACCGCCAGGAAGAACAGGGCCGCCTGGATGATGAACTGGGGGATGGCCAGGGTCGCGACCGTGTAGCCCAGGGCGGTGGCGAAGATCGCCGCGGTGAACAGGTCCAGGAACGACTTGACCATCAGCAGGGAGTAATCGCCGGTCATCCCCTCGTTCATGGCGCCGAAGATGCCGGTGCCGCTGGCGCAGAACAGCACCAGGATGGCCACGAACTTCTCCAGGAACTGGTCCTGGGTGAGGCTGGAATCGGCCGGCTTGGCGAACCGCTCGATGAACCCTTTGGCATGGGCGGCCAGCCTCTGCACACCGGTCTCCAGGTGGCACAGTTCGCCGATGAGGGTACCCAGCAGCAGCGCCAGGATCACCGCCGGCAGGAACTTGACCTTGACGATCATGGCGATGCCCAGGCCCATGGAGGCGACCCCGAATACCATGGGCATCTTGGTGCGCAGGTTCTCGCTGATCCTGTTGCCGAGGAAGGCGCCGGAAAGGCTGCCGGTGACTACTGAGGCTCCGTTTACGAAGGGGCCGATCATGGGTGCTCCTGGTTGAATGGGATGGATTGGGTGGGGGGAGGTTGCCCAGGACCGCCGCGGCACCGCGGCGATCCTGGTCTGGTGGCCGTCTGGACGATTGGGGAGGCTAACCCTTCAGGAAACGCTCGTAGTCAACGTCCATGAACGGAGCCCGCTCGAACTGGTCCTTGAGCTCGAAGGGCACCGTGCAGTCGAAGATCGCCTTGCAGGTGATGCCTTTGCTTCGAATGGAACCGCTCATCTCAGGCCGCTGGGACGGGTCCAGGGGATGGCAGCGCACCCCGGGGATGGGGACGACGTCGGCATCGGCCTGGAAGCGGGTGGTCATGGCCCACATGACATCATTGCTGTCGAAGGGGTCCACGTCCTCGTCCACCAGGATGACGTGCTTGAGTTCGGAGAAGGCCGAGAAGGCCAGCAGCGCCGCCTGGCGCTGGCGCCCCTCGTCGAACGGCACGGCCTTCTTCACCTGCATCACGGCGAGGTATTTGCCGCCGCCGGCGGGGTGGGCGTAGACGTTCTGCAGGAAGCCTGGCAGCGCCTTGTGCACCATGGTGATGATGCTGGCCTCGGTGGGAATGCCCGCCAGGTTCACGTGTTCCTCGCTGGGGCCGATGACCGTCTGCATGATCGGGTTCACCCGGTGGGTGATGGCCTTGACCTTGATGACGGGCAGGGACGGGTTGGCCGGGCCGTTGTAGCCGGGGAATTCGGGCATGGCCTTGCCGGTGTGGGTGTTCTGGTCCTCCGCGACCCGGCGCCCGGGCAACAGTTCGCCCTCGATGACGATTTCGGCGTTGGCGATGGCCTTGGCCTTGACCGTGCGGCACTGCACCAGTTCCACCGGGCGGTTGCGCAGGGCGCCGGCGATGGTCAGTTCGTTGAATCCCAGGGGGGTGGAAGGGGCCTCGAAGCAGGACGCGATGTAGACGGCGGGGTCAAGGCCGATGCTGATGGAGATGGGCTGGGGCTTGCCGGCCTGCTCGGCCTTGATGCGGAAGGCGTCCAGGTGACGGCCCGGCACCAGCATCATGGAAATCTCGTCCGGCCCCTGGATGCACAGGCGGTGGATGGTGACGTCCTCCTCGCCGGTTTCCGGGTCGGCGCCGTAGCACAGCCCCATGGTGATGAACGGGCCGGAGTCCTCCACCGTGTTGGTGGGGGCCGGGATCAGCTTGAGGATATCGAAGCCCGGCTCGCTGGCCAGATGCACCACTTCCTGGCAGGGGGCGGTGGCGACCATGACCGGCGCGATGGGGTTGTTGAGGGCGGCGCAGAGATGGAAACCGAGCCGTTCGCTGGTGGTGCCGAGCAGGAGGGCGACCCGCTTGCGGTCCGCCAGCAGCCCGATGGCCACCCGGGCGTTCTCATAGCCCTTGATCTTGTTGAAGATCATGGCCGGGCCCATCTTGGTGGGCCGCATGACGGTGCCTCCGGCCCCCACGTGGCGGTAGACGCCGGAAAGCTCGGCCTGGGGGTCGACCTCGACGCTGGTCTGGATCAGCTGGCCTGGATGCTCTTCGAGCAGCTCCAGGGCTGACCTGAGGTCATGCACGCGGTTGGAAGGGGTCAGGGACGGGATCATCAGGCGGCCTCCGGGAATGGGATGCCTATTGAATATCTCAATCCCGAAAGTCATGAAAATACCATTACGGTCTGGTCAGCATCGCCGGATGGTATGGACCTCAGTGCGGCGCGGAATTTTCCAGGATGGCGGCCATGACCGTCCTGGCCGCGGACGTGAGGTAGCGGTCCTTGAGGTGGATGAGCGCGGGCTGGATCTTCATGCCCGGCATGTCCAGGGGCCGGACCTGGAACCGGTCCCGGATGCCCTGGGGGATCTCGGCGCTGGGGACCAGGGCGGCGGCGCCCAGGCCGCGCTCCAGGCAGTCCAGCAGGATCCGGGCATCCGGACTGTCCAGGAGGATCTTCGGGGCGATGCCCCGCTTCTGGAACCCCTTGGTCAGATGTTCGAAACTGCCGCCCCCGCCCCAGCGCCGGGACAGCAGGAGGGGGAGGTCCGCCAGCTGCTCGAGCTGGATGGAGGCGGGCAGCGGGGCCGGGGCCAGGCCGGTCTGGAACACCACCGAGAAGTGGTCCGGCGGCAGCAAACTCATGGCGTAGCTGTCCTCCCGGGTGGGCAGGAGCAGGACGGCGAAGTCCAGGTCCCGGCTCTGGATGTGGCGCTCCAGGGAGGAACTGTCGCTGACGAACAGCCGGCACTGAAGCTTGGGGAACCGCTGGGCGAGCATCGGCACGATGGCCAGGTAGTGGGACAGGCAGGTGGTGGAAACCCCCAGGGCGACCCGGCCGGAGAAACCGTCGGCAGCGTTCTTGACCTCGGCCGGAATTTCAGCCAGGTGGTCCAGCACCAGGCGGGCGCGCTCATAGAGCACCCGGCCGGATTCGGTGACCTGCCAGCCGTGGCCTTCCCGCAGGATGAGCTGCACCCCGAGCTCGTCCTCCAGCTCCTTGAGCCGCTGGCTGAGGGGCGGCTGGGAGATGTGCAGCGCCCGGGCCGCGCGGCTGATCTGGCCTTGTTCGACAATGGTGCAGAAGTAGATCAGACGTTTGACGTCCATGGTCCCGTCCCGGCGCAGGCCTGTGAGTTGAGATTTCCATCATAGGGCCTGATCTGTCTGTGGGGGGACCGCCCTTCCAAAGGGTGCGCTCCAATCGCACCCATGCGTGCGATCCCCACCCCCCCACGCCATGCCCGGGCGGAGCCCGGACATGGCGTGGGGGGGTGGGGAGATCAGGCCGTTTCCAGCTTGGGTCGACCGAAGCGGTACCCGCCCGCCAGCACCAGGGTGTAGATGGCCATGACGAAGGTGAAGGCGAAAAACCGCCACATGCCGCCTAGGGCGACCCAGGCCTGGTAGAGCCGGAACGAGAACAGGAGGGTGAGGGCCTGGCATGCCAGCACCATGCCCAGCGCCCTCAGCCGGTCGAATTCCAGCCGGAAGAACAGGGTCGGCAGGGCCCAGAGCGCCATGGCGCCGACCAGGGGATACCAGAGGTTGTTCCAGAGGGCGAAGAAGAACCCTTTCCCGGCCGCCACGTCCGGAAGGAAATCGCTGTTCCACTGCAGCAGCAGGATGAAACCGATGCCCAGGGCGGCCAGCACCGCCGCCCAGTCGAAGATCTCCTGACGGGTCGCGTCCTTGCGGATGGCGGTATCGATCCGGTGATCCTTGGTCTCCTTGATGAAGATGGCTCCGACCACCAAGGTCACCAGGGCGATGCCGATGGGATAGAGCAGGCCCGCGTAGATGGCCCCGGCCCCGAAGGCTTCCTTGGCCACGGCGGAGGCGGTGAGGGCGGTGGCGATCAGCGGCAGGAAGCCTCCGAACCAGCCATTGCCCAGGTGGTAGGGCAGGGACATGGAGGTGTAGCGGATATTGGTGGGGAACAGTTCCACCAGGAACGCGGCGATCGGGCCGTAGACCATGGTGACGTAGAGCAGCTGGAGGAAGACCAGCAGGATGAGCATGACCAGATTGTGGAACGGGATCGCGTCCAGCGTCACCGCCTTGGCCCCGGCCGCCAGCGCCGGAGTGAAGTGCCTCATGCCCATGTAGATGGGCAGGTAGGTCGCCGCGGCCAGGGCGCAGCCCCAGAGCATGATCTGCTTGCGGCCGATCCGGTCGGACAGGTGGCCGAATACCAGGAAGAACGGGGTTCCCATCAGGAGCGCCACCGCCATGATCAGGTAGGCGGGCAACCAGTGGATCTTGAGCACCGCCTGGAGGAAGGTCAGGGCGTAGAACTGCCCAGTGTACCACACCACGCCCTGGCCCGCGGTGGCGCCGAACAGCGCCAGGAGCACGTAGCGCAGGTTGACGGGATGGGTGAAGCTATCCTTGAGCGGATTTTTGGAGACCTGGCCCTGGCTTTTCAGCCTGGTGAACAGCGGGCTTTCCTTCAGTTTCATCCGGATATAGAGGCTCACGCCCAACAACGCGAAGGAGAACAGGAAGGGGATCCGCCAGCCGGCCATGCCATGTCCGGCTCCGCCCCTGAAGGCCTCCTCGCCCATGTACCAGCGGGTGCAGCCGATGATCGCCATGCTGGCGAAGAACCCGAGGGTGGCGGTGGTCTGGATGAAGCTGGTATAGTAGCCGCGCCGTTCATCGGGAACGTTCTCGGCCACATAGGTGGCGGCGCCGCCGTACTCCCCGCCCAAGGCCAGCCCCTGCAGCAGCCGCAGCAGCACCAGCAGGATGGTGGCCCAGATGCCGATGGTCTCGTAGGTGGGCAGAAGGCCCACCAGTGCCGTGGACAGGCCCATGGTGGCCATGGTGACCAGGAAGGTATACTTGCGGCCGATGAGGTCGCCGATATGGCCGAAAACCAGGGCGCCCAGGGGGCGCACCGCGAAGCCGGCGCCGAAGGTGGCCAGGCTGGCCAGCAGCTGCGCCGTCTCGTTCTGGGCCGGGAAGAACCGGCTGCCGAAGAAGACCGCCAGGCTCCCATAAAGATAGAAGTCATACCACTCGAAGAGGGTGCCCAGGGAGGAGGCGAAGATCACCTTCCGGATATTGGCGTCGCCCATCATTTCCGACCAACCGGAGTGCGGGGCGGAATGGCTGATAGCCTGCTCACTCATGCTTGGCTCCTTGGCGTGTTTCGGTCAAACGGCAAAAGCTCCCCGCCGGCCAGCGCCGGGGGGAGGGTGGGCTGAAGCTTATTTGTTCGCATGATGAATGGTCGAACAAACATAGGGCGCGCCAAGGTTCTGGGGAAGAGTTATTTCCCCGGGTTTTCCCAAATGGAGGATCGATGATCCAAGGAAAACCATTGGACAAGGTATTGCCATGGGCGGGACGCGCCGGCCCAGGCTGGGAGCGGTTCCCCGGAATGCTTTGATGAAAATAGATTAAAAAAAATATGCATGACGGTTAAAATTTTTTCTTTGGAGTCAGCCATGGCCAGGACGGTGGTGATCGCCATCGGGGGCAATTCCCTCATCGCCGACGGCGGACACCTGTCCGTGGCTGATCAGTACGACGCAGTCGCGAGAACCTGCGTCCACATCGCCACCCTGCTTCAGGAGGAGGACCTTCGGCTGGTGGTGACCCATGGCAATGGTCCCCAGGTGGGGTTCATCCTGCGCCGGTCCGAGTTGGCGGCACCCGAATTGCACATGGTGCCGTTGGACTCCTGCGTGGCGGACACCCAGGGGGCTCTGGGGTATCACCTCCAGCGGGCCATGCACAACGAGTTCCGGCGCCGGGGCGTCATCCGGACCCCAGTCACTCTGGTGACCCAGGTGCTGGTGGACCGGGATGATCCGGCCCTGGCCAACCCGGACAAGCCCATCGGCTCGTTCATGTCCCAGGAGCAGGCGGAGGCGCACCGGGTCAAGGATGGCTGGGTCATGGTGGAGGATTCCGGCCGGGGGTGGCGGCGAGTGGTGGCCTCCCCGGTGCCCCGGGCGATCCTGGAACTGGAGGCGGTGAAGCACCTGCTCGACGCCGGTTTCGTGGTGGTGGCCGGGGGCGGGGGCGGCATCGCGGTGGTGGAGGATGAGCATGGCCATCTGGAGGGAGTGTCGGCGGTGGTGGACAAGGATCTGGCTTCCAGCTTGCTGGCCCGCCAGCTCAGGGCGGAGATGCTCATCATCACCACGGCGGTGGAGCAGGTCTGTCTGAATTACGGCAAGCCGAGCCAGCGGCCGATCGCGGCCATGACCTTGGCCGAAACCAGGCAGTATCTCGCCGAAGGCCATTTCAAGCCCGGCAGCATGCTGCCCAAGATCCAGGCGGTGATCGATTTCCTGGAATGCGGAGGGCGCACCGCCATCATCACCGATCCCGAACACCTTGCCGAGGCCCTCAAGGGCAGGGCCGGCACCCGGATCGAACCGGGACCCGGCCGTTCCGCGGCCGGCTTATTTGGCTAATCCCGCTCCTCTTCCTGGCCGATAGGAAAAGTACATCCTTTGCACCGGGAATGGCACTCCGGTCAGCCAGGCTGGACGATGGAGGAATTTATGGACGCAATCACTGCTGTTTCGACCCCGGCCACAACCGGACCCCAGACCCAGTCACTCAGCGTCCTCAAAAAGACCTTGAACGTGGATTCCAGCGATGGGAAGGAACTGGTCAAGACCCTCAGCCAAGGCTCCGGGGTGGATTTCTACGGCTAGAGCGTAGGTATTTGGTACGCGTCCCTGACCTACAGGGGGCGTGCCATTTGGATGGCTCGGCCGGTTCCAGCATCCCCTGCCGGGGGCTCCGGGATCGATCGTTCCGGTCCCAAGGGGCGACGGATTTCCTGATCCTCCCTTGGAACCCAAACGGCGGATCGCAGCACCCTGTTTAGGTGGGTGTATGAATGATAAATCAAGTTGATTCTAGCCATGGTCAGGGAGAGCAAGGGCGTTGGCAATCGGGGCAGGAGTGGGAGGGGCCCAGTCCGGAGCCCATCCAAGGGCCGCCGGCAACCGGGTGGGAGGCTGAGCCCCCTGCGCCGTGGTTGACCCTTGCCGCCGGGCGCTTCCTGCTCGATGTGCCCCCGGACGCCTGCGCCTTTTTTGGCCGGCAGGGTTTCAATGAGGCAGGGCCGTTCATCCAGACTTTGCCGGTTCAGGACCCAGGAGAGGCCCGGGCGATGGTGGAGGCCCGGGCCGAGGCGCTGGGCGTTCCCCATGAGGAGGGAGGAACCCAGCTGGAGCGGGTGGTGACGGGGTGGCGGCCGCACAGCTGGTTCATCTACTACTGGAAGGACACGGTCTTCAAGGACCCGGCCATGGAACTCAATGGCTATTTCTGGCTGGATGGGCTGCTGGTGATCTTCCGGACCACCTGTGCGCCCGATCCGGGGGCCATGGCGGATCGGGCCAGACTCCTGGACGCCATGTGCGGCCAAGTGCGCAGGCGCGCCCCGCTGGCGATTCCCAGGGAACCGGGCTTCTGTCTTCGGGAGGCCTATTTTCGAGGTTCCCCGGCCCGTTACTCGGACGAGCACATCGAACTGCTGGTGAGCTTCCCGTCGCGACCCTGGATGTCCCTGCGGTTCTGCACGGATACGGTGGGCGAGGTGGTGGCCAACTACCCGCGGCTGCTGGAGCGGGAAGCAGGTTGCGGCGGTGTCCGGATCCGGGCCCGGGATCTGGCTGTGGGGCCCTTTCCCGGCCAGGAACTGGTTCGGCGTGGCAACGATTCCCGGGGTACCCCCGGCTGGATCTTCACCTGGGAATACCTGGGGCAACCCAGGGATCCGCTCTCGCCCATGATGGTGCTGCAGCTCAGGGTTCGGATGAAAACCGTAACTACGGAAAATGAAAGTAGTTGTGAGTCAAATGCTCTGGTTGTCTGGGACGAGGTGCTGGGGTCCCTGAGGCGCCGTGAAAGTTTTTTAAGATATTTGAGACTTCCGGGCGCATTCCGGTCATCCTTTACTTTGTGAACCGCTTTGGGCGGCAATCACGAATAAGCTTTGACGGCCTGTGTCTGGGGAATGTCATTGCATCGATACTTCCAGACGATATGGCAGGATTCAGTCATGGCACAACAAGGCACCGTCAAGTGGTTCAACGCCGAAAAGGGTTTCGGATTCATCACCCCCGATGGTGGTGGCGCTGATCTCTTCGTTCATCACACCGCGATTCAGGGCAGCGGCTTCAAGACCCTGGATGAGAACCAGCGTGTCAGCTTTGACACCGGCCAGGGCCAGAAGGGCCCCCAGGCCACCAACGTCACCAAGCTGTAAATTACCGTTCAATCGGGATCGGGCGGCCTTTTCGGAGGCCGCCCGATCTCTTTTTGTTTGGCCATTTCGGTCCCTTCCAGCATTCCCTGCCGGTGGCTCCCGGATCGTTCATCCCTGTTCCCGTGGTTCGCGCCGACCCAGTTCGGATCCCGAGTCTTGGCGCCGACCCAGCGCTACCTCGCGGCGGAACGCGCCGCTTGGTTTGCCTAGAGGGACTCATTGGCGGGGAAACGTTGCCCTGGGTGTTCCATGGTGCGGAGGTCCATCCCGCCTGTGACGTCGCGGAGGTGGCGAAACCTATTTCCAGCGGCGCCCTGCTATTGCAACATCCCTGAAATACGATCAATAAAAAGCAAACCCTGGCATTCTTATGGAATGGGTCGCGGCCGTCCTCCACAGCATGTATCGATCACCCGCCAGGAGCAGGAGCGCCTCGAGGCCTTGGTTCGCCAACGGACGGCACCCCAGCGTGATGTGCTCCGAGCTCAGATCGTTCTTCTGGCCCAAGCAGGCCAAAGCACGCAGGCCATTGCCGCTGCTCTCAACGTCTCTCAGCGGATGG
>Ga0302319_10016405_pt1 | contig 13658 bp, 15 predicted proteins | sample Bog_T0_2_FD_203319 | JGI IMG/M metagenome (GOLD analysis project Ga0302319, IMG submission 203319) | Peat permafrost microbial communities from Stordalen Mire near Abisko, Sweden - Bog_T0_2 | ecosystem: Environmental > Terrestrial > Soil > Wetlands > Peat | place: Sweden: Abisko, Stordalen Mire...
TTTTCAAGGCCGCGCGCCGTCTCGCGGAGCGCCATTTCCGGCGCGAGCGCTTCAACGGTCGTGTAGCGGCTGACTTCCTCGCCGCGCGTGTCCGACAGGCCGATGACGTTTTTCTGGCTGAGAATCTCGGTCTTGAAAGCGGCCTTGTCCTCGGCGGACAACCCGCCATAGGCGAGCGCCCGATTAACTTCCCACGCCTGAAAAGTCGGCTTGTCGCGGGTGAGGTGTGAAAGCACGGCTCCGGCGTCGCGCCTCTGTACGGCGTCGATCAGCCCATGAATCTTGCTGCCGGGCGAAGGCGTCCGCTCCTGCCCGTGGTCGCGTTCCCACTGCGCCGCCCATGCCTGCCCCTTGATCCAGTCGTTATCGCTGTTGAGCGTCCGGCGCGTCTCTGGATCGATGCGGCTGGCGACGATGTGAATATGCGCGTGGTCGGTGTCGTTGTGCGCCACGAACACGGCGCGCGCCTTCTCCAAGCCAACGGCTTTCAAAAACTCCTGTCCGGCCTGTAGCATCTCCTCGCGGCTCGGCTCCTGCCCTGCCCCCCATGACAGCGACGCATGAAAACAATCGCGGTCGAGCTTGCGGGTTTTTCCGGCCTGATTTTCCGGCAAGCCCTGAAACTCCATCATGCGCCGCGCCAGGTCGAGCCGGTCGGCGCTGTCCACGTCAAAGCCGAAATTCTGCCCGCCTAGCAGCGTCGCGCGGCTCGTCTCGCCTGCGCCAAGCTCAAGCCGCTCGCCGGTCTGCGGGTCGTTCCCCTGCCCCATGGCATAGGCCAGCGCGCCAGTGATTCCCCGCCCTTTGACGATGTTGGGAATCATAGCCCGTACACCTTCTCAAGCGCCGTCACGATCTGCTCGGCAATCCCCTTTAGGTCGGCGTCATACGGCAGGGCGCGGCGCTCGTTCGTGTACTTGGCGAGCTGGTTTAAATTCGTCCCTATCTTCGACAACTGAAACGCCAAGGCGTTGATGGCTTCGACATTGCGGGTCGGCGGCAACGGCGCTTTCAAGTCCGACAAAAGCACGATGCGCGCGAAGTCCGAAAGCCGGTTCCCGGACACCTTCGCCCGCCTCTCGATCTCCGCCTTCTCATCGGGCGTCAGTTTCACGCCGAGCAATTTCGTCCGCATCTGGCGGCGGCGTTCGGCCTCCTGCTCCGCCATCTGTTCCGGCGTCAGGTCGAGGCGGCGCGAAAGCGCGCGCCGCTGCCATGCGCGGCGGCGCTTGGGGCTGCGGCCTGAGCCGTTGGGATCGGCGCTCGTCGTGACCATCGGCGAACCTCGCGGAGCGGGGCAAGTGGGCGGACAAGTGGGATTGTGTTAAACAATCCCTAGCTTGCTACCGCTCTGAAGTTTGCCACATTTCGGGTTAAAACACAGCAAAAAAGAACAATTGCCGCAAATTCAAGATATCATCTTCAACAAGATACATAAAGCCCATATAGTCAAACACACACGCTGATTCGGTATCATCAAAAGATCAAACATCATGGCACGGCAAAAACCATCAGACCAATTGGTAACCCTCAGAAAACAGCAAAAAGAGCTGGAAACCAAACTGAAGGAAGCTCAAGCCAAGGCCGATGCCGAAGCCAAAGAAAAACAACGAAGAAAGAACGAACTGGCTGGGGCTATCGTTCTCAGGGAATTTGAGGCTAACCCCTCCGGCGCTTTCGGTGTCGCCCTGCGTGATCTCCTGCATACCGGCATAACCAAGGCTGGTGATCGAGCGGAGTTTGGGCTTGATCCCCTGCCGAAGAAAGCGAAGGTCGTCGAGGCGGGCGGCGGTTCGGATGCGGGCAACGAGTGAAGGCGATAAGGAAGGTAATTAATGAGCGCTTCGCGCGAGTCGTTCATTAGTGTGTGGGGCTCATTGCCGCCCCACGCCCCGCTAGGATATTTTGATAAGGTGATGGGATGAAAAGAGGCGGGATTTGTGCGGCGCGGGCTCTCCCAAAAATGTATCGTACGGTACAATTTCAGGATGTTGGACGGGTCGTCGGTCGTAACGCTTATTTTGTCCGGTATTTCGCGAATAGATCGGTTAGGGCTTCGTCCAAAAACTCCTGAGCGGTTTTGTCATGCTTGATGCACAAGGCGCGAAGTTCTGCCCATGTCGCCTTGGGAAAATGCCCCGCGATAATTTTCTTGCCCTTACGATCCATCCTGTCCACCGGTGATGTGTCCGGCGCGACAGGTTGTGACTGTGGCTGCGCCGCCTCAAGGTCGAGACGTGGCTTTAATTGGATTTTGGCTCGTGCCATTGGTATATTCCTACACGGGTATTTTTATATACGGGTACACTATTATACCATTATAATTTTATAAGCCAATCGTAAAGTGCACGAATTTCCCGCGCGGCCTTGCCGAGCGGTTCCATCTCTTCGACGCTGCGCCCGTCGTTCAAGGCGTCCGAATAGGCCACAAGGTGATGAAGCTCGACGGGGGCGACGGGCAACAGTCCCGTAAGAGCCTCCCGCGCCTCCTGCGCACGTAAGCCCCGCGACGGCACCGCGTTGAGAACAAAGATTGCCTGTTTGCCTCCGGCCTTTGTGATTTGCTCCGCCGTGCGCTGGCTGGCCTCAAGATCGTAGATCGACGGGCGGCACGGTATCAGGATGAGGTCGGCGGCCTCGATCACATGAGCGGTCGTCACGTCCGACCGGCCAGCGGTATCGATCACGACAAGATCGGCTCCCTGCTTCCGCGCCCCCTCTAGGAGTCGGGGTAGCTCCTGCGCCGTTGCCGACACGACCGCTATGTCGTCGCCCGCGCGTCGTTCAACCCAATGGCGGGTGCTGGCTTGAGGGTCGAGGTCGATCACGGCGACGGCCTTACCCTGTCGCATGGCGCAAACGGCCAAGTGAACGGCAACCGTGCTTTTGCCGGTGCCGCCTTTCTCGGTAACCAAAGCGATAGTTTTCATACCGGTACACCTATATATTTTTATACCATTACACCACAATACCGGTGCACATTCATATGGGTACATTTATATACCGATAGAAGATTCGACGACAAGGTCTCTTGATCGTCGAATACCCCCATAATGGGGGTCTATTGACTTTTTTGATGCACTCCCCCATAATGGGGGTTAGAGAGGCTGGATGGAAAAACTCAAGCCCCACTATGGGCTGGCAACGATCAAAGCAGCGTTTGCCGATGCCTCCGGTCTCAACAGGTCGTTTGTCTCGAAGCAGGGGGAGGACGATCTCGACATGGACGATGCTGCCGTGGTCGCCGTCATTCAAGGGCTGAGTAATTCGGACTTCGAAAAGTCGATGACGTCGATAGCCGATCATCGCGTGTGGCAGGACGTTTACAAGCCGAGCGTGAGTGGACGGACGCTGTATGTGAAATTCACGCTCGATGCGCAACAGGCGTTGTTTCTGATCAGTTTCAAGGAGGCGTGACGATGGCAAAGAACCCGCGAAACTACCCCGACACGATTCCGAGCGCGGAATCCGGTCGCCTCATGACGCGCGGCGAAAAGCTCGTCACGTTCAAGGTCGAGGGCAGGGCGTTCACCTACAAGCAACCCGGCTGGTGGTGCTCCCTGACCGATTCCGAGGACATGGAAGGGCAGCTCGTCGATGACGATAACCAGGTCGCGGACATGGCGCGCCGGACGGCGAAGGCGCTGGCGCACGGGGAAAAAGTGTTTGTGCCGGTCGTGATCCGCGCCATTCGTCAACGCTGCGGCCTGACGCAGCGCGAAGCGGGGCTTCTGTTCGGCACTGGCGAAAAGTCGTTTGAGAAATATGAAAGCGGCGAGATTCAACCCTCCGCGCCGACAAAGCGGCTGCTCAAGCTGGCAATGGAAAAGCCGGAGCTGTTCAAGCTGCCGGATGACCGGCGCATTGAGTCCCCGTCGAGCGTCACGGATAACGCCTTCGTCCATGCGGCTCTGTCCGCCGCCCATATCGAGCGGCTCTATGAGCCTCTATTCGCGGAACCGGTATAAACACGAATGTTGGGTCTAGGTGTAGCGGCGCGCTGCCCCCCGTGCTTCTTCCTTTCTTCCTTCGTCATGCCCTTTGTTCGACCCGCCGGAGGCGAGTCGAACCCGCCCGAAGGGCGGAACGGGGGACGCCCTTCGTCCCGACACCTCCAGAACACCACGGAGCGCAGAACGGGTCAAAAGCGCCGCCCCTCTTTGGGCGGCGGGAGCGGAGCCACGCGCAGACTGTCCCTCACTCACGACAGCAGCTCGCCGATGAGACCCTGTGAGGGTGGTTTGAGTGAGGGACAGGCGAGCATGGCGAGCACCCACCTTTTGACGCGTTCGAGCACCGTGGTACTCAAGCCAAGCGTACAATGTTGCGCGAAGCGCTCCGTTTTGTCTTCGGCTCGTTCGAGGCTGTGCGCATAGGGCGCGAAATGGCGGCTGGTGACACGACTGTTGGGTCTAGGCCGCCCTGCCGGATATCTGTGTCCCGATAATGCACTGACGCCTCATGTCAGCTTTCCTAGACCTTCCCTCGTTGGCTCTGCCCCGTTCTTCCTCGCCAAGCTTCTTCGCCGCGCTTACGCGGCGGTGCGCCCGCGCCCCGACAGGGGCGCAGAGAGGCGCACGAACACAGGCCGCGTAGCGGCTCCGATTTTCTTCCTTCTAATCGGCAATTTTCAAAACCTCCTGATTCATAGATTCAAGGATTCATAGATTCAGGGCGTGCGGCGATTTGATTTCATTGATGAATTTGTGCGATTTGGCTACAAATTGCGTGGGGGTCGGCTACAAATTGCGTGGGGGTCGGCTACAAATTGCGTGGGGGTCGGCTACAAATTGCGTGGGGTCTAGTGGCGACGGCTTCATTTTGGTATGTAGCTGTAGCAGTAGATTCCATCCATGAGCCTTTATGAACCCACGGAAACCGCCTAGCGAGAACCAGCCCCGCCCTAAAGCTACGGAAATCAAGCCGCGCAAAATGTCGGAAATGGTGAAGCCGCAAGAGATGATCGAGATGGTGGAAATGGCCCCCCTCTCGCTCGCCTCGCGCCGGATTTACAATCTGCTGGTCAAGCACGCTTGGGATAAAATCGGCGACGCGGAGCAACACACCATCGAAAAGAAAGCCCTGCGCTTGGGGATGGGGGGCGCAACAGCCCGCTTGGGGCAGAGCATCGAGCAAATTATGGCTGTGGTCGTGCGGAAGCGGGACGGCCAGAAATTGGATCGGTTTCAGTTGCTCGGTTATAACACCGACGACGATGTGGATTCCGACAACGCACTATTTCATTATAATTTTCCAGAGCCTCTGCGAAAAATCATCCGGTCGTCGGAAGTGTGGGCGCGGCTCGAAAGTCATGTAATTTACGCCTTCTCCAGTAAATACGCCCTCGCGCTTTATGAGCTGGTCGCGCTCCGCGCGAATCTGAAACGCAAAACGAGCGAAGTTTTTGATCTGGAAAAATTTCGCGCATTGATCGGCGTGGAAACCGACAAACTCCGCGAATTCAAGAACCTGAAAACTCGCGCCATTGATTACGCCGCGCGCGAGGTCAACGGCCTCTGTCCCGACTTCAATGTGAAGGTCGAACCGGTAACAACGGGGCGCAAGGTCACGGCGGTCAAGGTAACATGGTGGGCGAAATCGGCGGCGGAAAAAGCTGCCGCTCTGCATGAGGTGACAGGCTCGAAAGTCGGGCGGCGGGAGCGGCTATCGGGAACGGCTGAAATGATCGTCGAGCCGCCGAAGATCGAAGACAAGCCGCGTCCGTCGGTTGTGGCGCATCGAAATCAGCACAACACAAGCCTGACGAGCGACGATATCGCGGAAGGCAAAAAGCTGGCTCCGAAATATGACATTTACAACATCGAAAACGAATGGCGGTCTTGGGTGGTCGGTCGAGGCATTGACGTGAAAAATCCGCGCGCTCATTTCTTGGGCTTCGTCAAAAACTTCGTGAAGTCGAATCCGCTCTACTAAAAAAGCGCCCGATCAACGGGCACGCCGTTGATTACCACTTCGCGCGAAGGCGCGCGGCGGGTGAGCGTACGGGCGAGTCGAGGCATAGGAAAAATTGACGCGCGGCCTCCGGCGACTGGCCGCGTCTGCGGCCTTGATGACTCGCGTTAGCGATCGTTACCCGAAGGGCGAAGACGCTCCGGCACTCACTCACGCGCTGCCGGTCGTGATTATTTCGACGGATTCCTTGAGTGAGTGGCGGGGTGGCTTCGGGCGCTCTTCGCGCCTAGAGCGCGCCCGCGCCTCTTCGCGCGGGAACGCCCAAACCCTTCTCGTCAACGATGTGGCAGGGACGGCAGAAACTTTGCACGGTTGGCAAAAGCGTAGTCGTAGGCTTCGGGTGTATCGCAGGCAAGCCAGCCGTCCCTGAGTTCCGCCAACGGTTCGATGATGTTCGCCCAAGGCGCATCGCGAGCAACTTCCTCACGACTGCTGGCAATGAACAGAGAGGCCTTCATCTCTAATTGCTCCTCCTGCAACGTATCTATATATCAATCAGACACAACACAATTACAAGTCACGCTTCATCAATCAAGTATATCCACGCCGTCGCTTTCGCTCGGCCTGTCGCTGCATGGCTTCTGCCGCGCTTGCCTCGCTGTTGTAGCTCTGGTCAACGATGCGCCCGCCTGTGCCTATGCGTCCCCATTGCTTGACCAACAACACGCCACCAAACAAATCCGGTTGCAGGTCGAGCAAATAAAAGCGCCGCATGTTGCGGGCGTCGTCGATGCGGCGAAGAAGCACGGGGGCAGTCATGCTACCAGCCTTGATATCGTCTGAGCGCTGACATTGTAGCTGCGCCCGATTTCGGTAAGCGTCTCCTCGCCCGTGTCGCGCCGCCTGACGGCTTCCTGCCGCTGATGCGGCGTCAGTTTGAACGGTCGCCCCAAACTCTGCCCGCGCTCCTTGGCGCGGGCGCGGCCTTCGCCGGTGCGGGCGCGGATCAGCTCGCGCTCGAACTCCGCAAGACCGCCAAGCACGGTCAACATAAGCCGCCCATGCGCCGTGGTCGTGTCCGCCCATGCGTCAGCAAGAGATTTGAAGGTCGCGCCGCGCTCGGTGACCTTCGCCAAGGTGTTCAAGAGGTCGCGCGTGGATCGCGCCAGCCGGTCAAGGCGCGTGACAAGCAAGATGTCGCCCTCGCCGATTTCGCGCAAGGCGCGCGCCAGCTCGCGGCGGTCGGTTTTGGCTCCGCTCGCGGTCTCGCGGAAAATGTTTTCGGCTCCGGCGTCGCGCAACTGCTTCACCTGCGCGTCAACGCTCTGGCCGTCGGTCGAAACGCGCGCGTAGCCGTGAATCATGGGGTGCATTATGGCGGCGACTTATGGAAGAAAAAAGCCCAATTTTGTCAGTGACCTACATTTTTTCCATAAGTTGTGAATTATGTACAACGCCACATCGGACTCCAATCAACCACAGTCCTTGAAGTTGCGGCGTTGGCATTCCTGCGCCAGCTTTTGTGCTTCTGCTATCTGCTCTGGCGTCATCTGCTTGGCGAGTGAATCGCGTTCATACACGGCACCTGGATGGTTGATGCTAGCTAGATTGTACCACATATGCGCCAGAACGTAGTCCTGAAGGACGCCGCGCCCGTTTTGGTACATCTTGCCGAGAGCAAGGAATGCGCTTGGGTGCTTTTGTTCAGCCGCTAACCGATACCATTTGATCGCCTCATTATAATCTTCTCTGACACCCTGCCCGTTCTCATACATCTGGCCGATATAAAGCTGTGCCGGCGAATGTCCTTGCGCTGCTGCGAGACGAAATAGTCTGAGCGCTTCGGTGTAATTTCTCGGGATCGCTCTTGGGTCGCCTTCCAAATACATAGAAGCAAGCATTGATTCCCCGAATGCATCACCTTGATCCGCCGCCAATCGATATAATCTGGCAGCTTCTACTTTGTCTATTTCAATGCCACCTAGCCCCCAGTAATACATATCACCAAAGTGAGATTGCCCCTTTGGATTTCCCTGCTCTGCCGCTAGTCGATACTGCTTGGCTGCCTCTGTATAGTCACCACGTTTGGCAGCAGCTTCGCCATCCTCATATGGCCCCGCCAATGCCGCTCCCGCGCTAAGCGCGATGGCGCTGAGCATCAGAGAAATCCGTCCAAAGAGTTTCATGGCGTCCCCCGTCATAAACTTTTCCATAATGTCTCTCGCCAATTCCCTGCGGTCAATTAGCCGTGCCTTGCGACAATTCACACTTAATTAAGTGTTTCATTATACAGTTTATATAGGTTATATATTGAGCAATTTTATGAGGCGCAATTATGGGTGCACCGACCGAGCCTTCCGATAATGCTAATAATCTCTCCTGTCATGATCTCGGCGGCGGCAACATCGCAGCAATTGGGGTTAGATCACCCAAAGAAGGCGTCGAAATTCGTACAACAACGATTGGAACGCTTAATAGATTTGTCGGAGGTTCTACATTAAAAATGATCGGCGCGCCTCCACTTGAAACATCTGTCGATTCCGCAAGAATTGGCGAAAATTCTGCTGCGGGTGCTGCCGCCAAAATTGGTCAGCAAGATTTGCGCAGCTGTTTGACTAAGATAGGTCAATCCCTCTGACTTTCTACTTTCTGCGGCGACGCCGAGCTAACGCGCCATAGACGATCCTAGAGCTCGCTTTTCCCGCCGCGCCCCAAGCTCCCTTTTGCCCCCGCCGCGCTTTCGCCCGATAACAGCGGGTGAAACCTCCCGCGCGGGACTCCTGCCGCATGAAGCGCCTGCACGTCGCCGAATTGCTAACCGTCCTCGCGGTGCTGGCGTTCGTTCTGTGGCCAAGGCCGGAACCGGCCAAGGTGGTTGTTGCGCCGGAGAGCAAGCCCAGCGTTCCGAATCCCGCCTGCGCCACCATGCGCAACGAGACCCTCGGCGCGCCCTACCTGCCGGAACCAAACCGCGACGACATGCGCAAGGCGCAGCTCTTGTGGGGCGGCGATCCCTCGTACCTCGGCAATTCAGGCTACGCCCGCAAACATTACGCAGAGGCCTTCGCCCTGTTGCGGAAGATCGACGATGAAGGCACGGAGAGGCTGGCGCTGCCGCCGGACACGCCGCGCCTTGATTTTGTGATCGACCGGCACGTCGCCAATCTGACCTTGGCGCGCATCATGCTCGCGGTGTTCTACGAGCAAGGCCGCCTCGGCAGGCCTGATCCGGCGCAAGCGGCGGCGTTCTACGAAAAGGCCTTCGCCACCAAATTCACCGATGATCGAGGCTGCGTGCATTCCTCGCCCATCGCCGACGGAACGCGCAAACGTTACGTGGCGGTGCTGGTCTACGATCTGCGCACGCCCGAAGCGCACGCCAAGGCGCTGGCCATTTTGCAGGATGGCGGGGCAAAATTCGCGTCGGCGTTCTATCTGCTCGGCAAGAACATGCTGCCGATGCAGCGGTACGAATTCTTCGAAGCTAATCTCGACCTCATGGCCGAGGCGGAGCGAAACCCGCCGCCGACCGAAACGCAAATCTATCTCGCCCTCGCGGGGCGCATTGCGTTCTGGCTCGCGGTCGCCGTGACTCTGCTCGTCGGCGCGGTCGTCCTCGTCCGCTTCGTTCGTCGAAAGTTTGGCTACAAAAACGAAGCTTCGGTGTACCGCTCGGCGTTCGCGGCCTATGACGTGGTTCATGGTCTGGTCGCGCGCTTCGGCCTCGTCGCGGAAGGCTTGATCGGCTGCTTTATAGGTCTGTCGATTCTGTTCGGCGGTTTCGCCTTGGGCAACTTTGACTTTACCGGCCTCGGCGTCCCGTATGATTTCATCGTCACCGTGAGCGGCGCGACGGCGTTCCTCGGCGGAATCTCCAAGCTCGTCGAGGCCGCCCGTGTGTCGGCGGCGCCGGGCAATACCCTCGTGCATGGCGCCGCGCGCGCAGCGGCTGAACCGGAAACGCAAGCCGCCGCTAGCGGCGTCGCCAAGGCGCGTGAGATTCACAATCAACAATTCCATGACTGAGCTACAACTGTGATTGACGCTAAAGAAGGAATTACCCTCGGTCGTCACTATGACGACGCGACAGACCGCGCTGGCGGTAAGGTGGTGTATGAAGGCGAGCGCCATCTTTTGTTGTTTGGTCCGAACGGAACAGGTAAGGGAACGCGGTTTCTGATTCCTAACCTCCTATCAATCAAAGATAGATCAATCATCGTGATTGATCCAAAGGGTGAGCTTGCCGCCGTCACTGCCGATTATCGCCGCACGGTTGGTGAGGTGGTGATGTTGAATCCGTTCAACGTACTCGGTCTCGGCTCGGCGGGCTTCAATCCGCTCGCGACGCTCGATTCATCGTCGCCAAGCACATTCTATGACGACGCGGCGGCGCTTGGCGAAGCGTTGATTAAGTCGAGCGACAAAGACCCGCATTGGGGCGAATCCGCGCAAGGCTTGCTGGTTGCTCTCATCATGTGGGAAAAGATCAAACAAGGCGACGAGGCCAATCTCGAAAATGTGCGCCGGTTGTTGACTGAAGCTGATAGATGGGAACGTTACACGGGTGATGATGGCAAACAACGTGAGCGGCCAAAGAGTGGGCTACGCGTCACGGCTTCTGATATGGTTGAATCAGGCGGTTATGAGATAGCGAGCCTCGCCGCGCGCTTCACTGAACAATCAAACGAGCTGTCTAGCGTTCGGTCAACTGCTGACACACAGACGCGCTGGATTCTGTCGCCGCCGATGCGCGACGATCTCAAAAAACAGGGCGTCGATTTTCGGAAGCTGAAAGAGCGCGTCACGACGGTCTATGTGATCCTGCCCGCCGAACGGATGCGCACTCATTCGGTATGGTTGCGCCTCGTCGTCGTGTCGGCGCTGCGCGCGCTGTATCGTCCGGGGGGCTTGCGTACCCTGCTGCTCATCGACGAAATGCCCGCCCTCGGCCATCTCGCGCCGCTTGAGGATGCCTTCGGCCTGGTGCGCGGTTACAAGGTGCAAATCGCCGGAATTTGCCAAGACCTGAATCAGCTCAAGGCGCTCTACAAGGAACGTTGGGAGTCCTTCCTCGCCAATGCCGGCGTCGTGCAAGGCTTCACGCCGAACGATCTGAGCACGGCGGATTGGATGTCGCGCCGCGCCGGACAAGCAACCGTCCTTGCGCCCTCGTCGAGCGAAAGCCGGTCGCCGAAAGGCGAGCGCAGCGAATCCGCAAGCTGGAGTCAAATCGCCCGCCCGCTCTATCTGCCGCAAGAGCTGACGGGCTTCGCGGAAGGAACCGGCCTGCTCTGGCTCGCGGGCATGGCGAACGGCGTCCGCTTCTTCGCCCCGCCTTATTGGAAAATCGAACAAGCGGCGAAGCGTGCGGCGCGGAATCCATATTACGAGGGCTGAGGTTTTCCGCGCGTTGCCGGAGCGCCGCCCTGCGGTCGATCCGGTCGCGTTGGGACTGACGGCGCGGGCGGCGGCACCTTCGCCGGTTTTTTCGCCGCAACCAGACGACGCAAAAACGCGGCGCGCTTCGCGCTGCGGTTTTGCTTCTTGCGGAGCTGAGCGGCGCGCGCGCCGCCGGTGCCCTTGCCTTTGCTCGTCGTCGCGGCCTTGCTGCGCGTTGGAAGATTGAACGCCCGCGCCACATTGAACACCATCGCGCGCCCGACGATCATAAAGGCTTGCAGCATGGCGCGGCGGCGGCGGTAAATTCTCGCCTCAACCTCCGGCGTTTGCGCCGCATTCGCCTCAAATCCTGTCTTTCCTTTTTCGTCCTCCCCGCGCCGGTCTTGCGCGGGTCGGTCGCCGTCTCCCATCGAGGCTGACCCTGCCTCGGCGGGGTTATTCCCCCCGCGTTCGCTCGCGGCCTCGGTCGCGTTCAATCTCGGCGTCGCGTTCCACCTCGTCCGGAATCTCGCGCCCATAGTCGCGCAACAGCTCTTGGCGATGCGTCGAGCGCTGTGCCTCCTCGCGCTGCTGCGATTCAGTCGGCGGCGCGGTCGCCTCGTGCTTCGTTGTGGGCGCGGGGGAAGGCGCGGATGCGCCGCCGCCAAGCAAGCCCGCGAGCGTATCGGCGAGCGTCTCAATGGCCTTGCCCGCAAGGTCGCCCACGGCGTCGAGCGCGCGTGAGGCTCCCGCTGCCATTCCTGCCGCGGCGTTCCCCAGTTCGGCGACGCCATGCCCTGCGCCGGTCGTCGGCGTCGTCGCCTCGGTCGCCGGTTCGATGGTCGCGGCCTTGTCCATCGTCGCCGTGAACGGCGGCGCTCTGCGTTCCGAATATTCCGCAACCGCCTCGTCGAGTCCGGCACGGGCGGCGCTCGCCTCGTCGATGCTGTAGGCGGACGCGGCGCGTTTGTTGTCGGGGCGCGCCATGCCCTGCGCCATCGCGTCGAGGTCTTTGACGGTCTCGCGCGCGGCGAAGATGTGGACGGCCTCACGGTGCCGCGTGAGGGCAACATAAGAGGCGGAGCTGCGCCAGTGCGCCGAGTGTCCGACATACACCTCGTCGAGCGTCCGTCCCTGCCCGCGATAAATCGTACCGGCGTAACCGTGCTTGAACTTGTCGAACTCTCCGGCCTTTGCGTCCTCGCCTACAATAAAACTGACCTGCTGCGGCTTCTCGCCGCTGCGCATGTCGAGACCCACCGTCACGCGCGATTTGCCGTCGTCGAGGATCTCGATTTCGGCAATCGTGCCGACGCGCCCATTCGTCAGCCCCGCGAGCTTATCCGCCTTCGTCCTGCCGTTGCCGGTGAACTGGATGCGGTCGCCGGTCGCGAAACTCTGCTCTCCGGTCACCGTCTTAAGCGCGTGATCCTCGCCAAGGTCGCCGCGCTCCTTGTGCAGGGCGCGGGCGTGGGCGTTCAACGTCGCAACGTCGGCGTTGGTGTAGGCGAACATGAAACGCTTTTTGTCCGGCGTCACGGCCAGGTCGCCGGAAACGTCCCCCGCAACATCCGAGGCATAGCGCGCGGCCATGTTTTTGAGCGTGTCGCTCTGCCGCGTTGACCAGTGGATGTGTCCGGCTTTGTTGGCGATCTCCAAGGCGGGGCGGAAGTCGCCCTTGTGCATCTCGCCCCATGCCGCTTGCTCGGCGACGTTCTTGACGCGCTGCACGTCCGACAAAATCGCTGCGCCGTGCGCCTGTCGCAAGGTCTCGAAGGTGCCGCCGCGCTCGATGCTGGAAAGCTGGGCGTCGTCGCCCGCAAGAATCAGCTTCGCGCCCGCCTGCTTCGCCGTCGATGCAAGGCGCGCGAGATTCTCCGTCGATATCATCGCGGCCTCGTCCACGATCACAACCGTGTCGCGCGTCCAGCTCGTCCGCCCCTTCTCGAGTGCGATAAATTCGCTCGCGATGGTGTTGGCGTTTTTGAACCCGTCGCCGCGCATCTGCTGCGCAACGTCGTTCGTCCATGCGAGGCCGATGACGCTCTTGCCCTCGGCCTCGTAAACGGCGCGCGTCGCTTTGAGGGTATGGCTCTTGCCGGTTCCGGCCTCACCCCAAAGGATGCCTAAGCCGTCCGCCTGCGTGAGGTGATGCAACGCCTCGGCCTGTTCGGGCTTCAAGGTGTAAGCGGCGGTCGCCTTGGCAATCTCGGCGGCGGCGACGCCGTGGTGATCCTGCTTTTCAAGGCCGCGCGCCGTCTCGCGGAGCGCCATTTCCGGCGCGAGCGCTTCAACGGTCGTGTAGCGGCTGACTTCCTCGCCGCGCGTGTCCGACAGGCCGATGACGTTTTTCTGGCTGAGAATCT
>Ga0302319_10016407_pt1 | contig 13656 bp, 9 predicted proteins | sample Bog_T0_2_FD_203319 | JGI IMG/M metagenome (GOLD analysis project Ga0302319, IMG submission 203319) | Peat permafrost microbial communities from Stordalen Mire near Abisko, Sweden - Bog_T0_2 | ecosystem: Environmental > Terrestrial > Soil > Wetlands > Peat | place: Sweden: Abisko, Stordalen Mire...
GTTGGTCATCAAGACGGCCAAGAAAGCACTGCCCTATAACCAGGAAATCATCACCGGATCGGTCAACTCCTGGGGCAAATTCCACATCACGGCGGACTTCACCGGTCCCCTCTGGGATGTCGCCGGCACCAAGATCGATTACCGGGTGGTCGACTCCTACTGGCACGGTCCGGAATATTTCAGCTACCTCCATGAGCGCAAAAATACGGTCATGATTGGGACCAAGATCATTTGGAAGGACTCGGTCATCACCGCCTATCTGACCAACTGGGAAATGCTCCAATATCCGGGCTCGGGCGGCATCATCCGGCCGGACGGCCAGGTCTTCACCGGCGCGGGCCGCAAAGAGGCCGGCGAAGTTCCGAACGACCTGGTGTGGTGGTGGGGTTATCACGGGTACTTCCAGCTCCTGACCAAGCTCGGCCAGAACTGGGAATCCCGACTCAAGGCCGGCGGCTACATGATGCGCCGCTACTCGGTCGAAGGTGAGCATTTCAACACCGCGGTCGACTGGGACAATCAGCTGATCTCGATTCAGTCCCGCCAGGATAATTACAACCAGCAATACTTCAGCATGGTCGAGGACATGCAGGGCAACTACGACTTTGGCACGGCCTTCAAGCAGATCGATTCCTTCGGCTGGGGCCTCTACGACTACTCGCTCAAAACCCGCCTGTGGAGCGGCGCCAATGTTCCGCGGTGGACCAGCCAGCCGAATTACAGCGCGACGACCGGTGGCGGCGTCGGCGGTGTGATCATTCCGATAAACAGTGCGGCCGCTTACGGCGCCGTCTCGATGCCCACCTGGCAGGAGTACGACACCTATCCGCCGGCCAATGAAGGTCTCCATGCGGAGCAGTTGGTGTGGAATTTCTACTGGCAGCACACCATCGATATCATCCCGAACTGGCTGACGATCGTGGGCGGCTGGTCTTACGCCGGTATCACCCTCTGGTCGGTGGCCAATGTGTCGACCCTGCCGTGGACGTCGGTTCAGACCCCGGCCCAGTCCTTCGTGCATCGCCTGGGCGCGGTCCTCCACGTGGTCAAGGGCGTGTCGATTTATACGAATGCGGCAACCGCCTTCTCACCTCCTGGCGCCGGCAACGTGCTGCAGAACGGCCTCCTGCCCCCGGTCATCGTCGGCAAGGCCCAGGAAGTCGGCCTCAAGACCTCGCTGTTCGGCGACCGGATTTCGACCGACTTCGCCTGGTTCAAGATGACCACGACCAACACCGAAGTGGCGGGCGGCACCCTCCCGAGCGGCCTGACCTTCTACAATCTTCTCGCCTTCAATGTGCAGGAAGGCATCGACGGCGACATTTCCCTCCAGCTCACCCCGGGCTGGCAGTTTATCGGCACGTTCTATGCCGGCCACAATCTTGACCAACTGGGCCGGCCCGTGGGCAACTCCTATGACAATTCCTGGACGTTCTTCACGCGCTACAATTTCCAGAGGAGCAGCGCGCTGCACGGCTTCGCGTTCGGCACCGGTATGGCCCGCATCGGCGGCCGCTGGGATCCGGATGTGAATCTGAATAACGCCTCCGAGCTGACCCCGTTCAACCATTGGTCGGGCGAAATCAAGATGTACACCGGAACGGTGTGGGACGGATTCGGCGAGTATGCCTTCAACAAGCATCTCGGCCTGAAGGTGAACGTCGCGAACATCCTCAACGAAATCTACCCGCAAACCTCCTCGACGGCGCTGGGCACCGAACCCTCGGTCCCGCGCACCGTCTTCGTCGAAGGCACGTACAAATTCTAGGTTCTGTGTCATTGGTGTCTGCCGCTCTCGACCGCCCAGTGCGGCTCGAGAGCGGCTTCATTTTAGGGGTCCGCGTTGCGACTCCCGGGGTGAGGGCCTATCTGGGCGTGCCCTATGCCGCCCCGCCGGTCGGAGCGTTGCGCTGGCGGGCGCCGCAGCCACCCCTTTCCTGGGACGGCGTGCAGGTCGCCGGGGCCATCGGGCCGAGTGCCATCCAGAAGCGACGGGATCCGACCGGGCCATCCTTCGACGGACCGTTCGAATTCAGCGAGGATTGCCTCTCCCTGAACATTTGGACGGCGGCGGAATCGGACCGCGAACGGCGTCCAGTCTTCGTCTGGATCCATGGTGGAGGGTTCGTCGACGGCGCCGGCTCCCTGCCTTCCAACAGCGGCGAGGGCCTGAGCGCCAAGGGCCCGGTGGTGGTCGCGATCAACTATCGCCTGAACGTCTTTGGATTCCTCGCCCATCCCGAGCTTTCCGCCGAGTCGGAGCAGGGGACCTCGGGCAACTACGGGCTCCTAGACATGGTCGCCGCCGTCCAGTGGGTGCGGCGCAATATCGCCGGTTTCGGGGGTAATCCCGACCACATCGTTATCGGCGGCCTCTCGGCCGGCTCCATGGCCGTGAGCGCCCTGACAGCCTCGCCGCTGCTGCGCGGCCTCCTGCGGGGCGCGGTAGCCCAAAGCATTCTTTTCGACAATCCGTTCTTTGGCCGGATCCGCAACGTGCCGGAGATGGAGGCGCAGGGCCTGGAACTGGCTGCCGCGGCCGGCGCCCCCACGCTGGCCGCCTTGCGCCGGCTCCCGGCGGAAGCCGTCGTTGAGGCTTCGCGCCAGTCCGGCCTGGACAAGTTCAATTGGACGGGCGACCCCTTGCCCGTTATCGACGGCTGGATTCTTCCGGCCGACGCCCTCGCGGCCGAGGCGGCCGGCCTGCAGGACCCGATGCCGCTTTTGACCGGCTCCACCGCGGACGAGGGGTTTCCCTTGGTGAGCCCGCTGTCGGCCGGAGATTTTATCGAAAAAAGTCGCCAGGAGATGGGCCGGCTGGCCGACCGATTTTTCGAGCATTATCCCGCGAGGACGGAGGAGGAGGCTATCGCTTCGCAGTTTGCGTCGATCCGCGACAAAATCGCCTGGCAACATGCCCGGTGGGCCGAACTGCGCGCGGCCAAAGGCCTGCCGGTCTACCTGTATCATTTCACTCACCCGCTGCCCACGCCGCCGGACGCTCGCCCGATTCCGGCCGGCCGCCAGCTGCCGAAATTGCAGGGCGCCTTCCACGGCGGAGACAAGTTCTTCTCCCTAAACTCGTTGGCCGCCCTCAAGTGGCGCTGGCGGCCCCGGGACCGGGAAATGGCCGAGACGATGTCGACCTACTGGGCCAATTTCATCGCCTCCGGCAACCCCAATGGCCCGGGTCTGCCCTATTGGCCGCGCTACGGCGAGGGAACCGCTTCGGTCCTCGAACTCGGCGCCCAGATTCGAGCCGTTCCTTCTGTACTCAGCGCGGAGAAGACGGCATTTTGGGCGGTCTGTCACCTTCACCCCAAGGTATGAAAACGGATGCCCCGCTGCTGCCGCGCGCCTGGCTGATTGTGGGCCTCCTCTGGTTCGTCGCCTGCCTCAACGTCATGGCCCGAACCATGATCACGACGATGCACGGTTCGCTCGTCGCGGCGATTCCCATGACGGAGGCGCAGTTCGGGCTGCTCATGTCCGCCTTCATGTGCGTGTACGGCGTCATGAGCCCGTTCGCCGGCTTCCTCTCCGATCGCTTTGGCCGCTCGCGCGTCATTCTCATCGCCATGGCGATCTGGTCGATTGTCACCTGGCTCACCTCCTACGCCACGACCTATCCGGAGTTGCTGGTGATGCGGGTCCTCATGGCCCTGAGCGAAGTCTGCTACATCCCGGCCGGGGTGGCCTTGATCGCGGACTATCATCGCGGGCCGACCCGGGGCCTGGCCACGGGGATTCATGCCACCGCTCTGGTGGCAGGCGGGATGTTCGCCAGCGTCGGCGGCTGGCTGGCCGAACGGCACGGCTGGAGCTATGCTTTCGTCGCCGTCAGCCTGCCCAGCCTGGCCTATTGCTTCGCCCTGAGTTTCGTCCTGCGCGATCCGCCGCGCGAGGCGAGCGACGTGGCGGGCGCGCCGGCAGGCCAGGTGCTCTTCGGCCCGGCCTTGGCCAGCCTGTTCGGCCGGGGTTCCTTCCTCCTCTTCCTCGGCTGCGTTGCCTGTCTCGACGGCTGCAACGGCATCCTCATCGGCTGGCTGCCGACCTACATGGCGGAGCATTTTCACTTGGCTCAAGGGGTGGCCGGCTTCTCCGCCACCGGCTATTTGTCGGTCGCGGGCGTCCTGGGCATGCTCGTCGCGGGCTCCTGGGCGGATCGTTGGAGCCGGACCAATCCCCGCAGCCGGGTGCTGGTTCCCGTCATCGGCCTCTGCATTGCCACGCCAGGAGTCGTGGTGGCGGCCGACACCGGCACCTTGTCGGTCGCGATCGGGGGCCTGATCATGATTGGATTTTTCCGCGGATTTTGGGGCTCCAATCTGATGCCGCTCCTGTGCCTGGTCTCCGACCCGCGCTACCGCGCGACCGCCTTCGGCTTGGTCAATACTGCGTCTGTCTTTGTGGGCGGCCTGGTGATCTATTTTGTCGGGGTATTGCGGGACCGGCACGTCAACTTCAGCCTGATCTTCAATTTTCTTGGCGTCGGCCAGGTGGTGGCCATCGGCCTGCTCCTGCTGATCAAGCTGGGACGCCCTGCGCTCCTGCGGGAGTTGCGCCCGGCCGCCTCCACCTAAATCTATTTCTCATCCAACGTTAAAAAATAATCCAACCATGAAAATCAATCTAGACGGTCAAGTCGCTTTGGTCACCGGCGCCGGACGCGGGATCGGCGAAGGCATCGCCCGCATGCTCGCGGCCAATGGCGCCCAAGTGGTCTATGCCGACAGGGACATCAGTACCGCGAAGGCGAGCGCGGCCAAGTCGCCCCGCGCCATTCCGATGCTGATAGACATCACCGACGCCGCGCAGGTCGAGGCCGGCATCGCCCGCATCGAAAAAGAATGCGGCCGCCTCGACATCCTGGTCAACAACGCCGGCATCGGCATCGCCGGCGAATTTCGTGTCAACGTCGACCAGTTTTCCATCTCGGAGTGGGAGCGCGTCCTCAAGGTGGACCTGACCGGGACCTTCCTGGTCAGCCGCTTCGCCGCCCAGGTCATGATCAAGCGCAAGTACGGGCGCATCATCAATATCGCCTCGACCTTGGGCGTGGTGCCGGCCCGCCTGCAATGCGCTTACACCGCCGCCAAAGCCGGCGTCGTGCATCTCTCCAAGACGATGGCGATTGAACTCGCCCCCCAGAACATCCTGGTCAACTGCATCGGGCCCGGGACGATGGAAAACGTCTACGTCGCCGGTTCCTGCCTGAACGATGCCCGTGACCGGATCCTGAGCCACGTGCCGATGGGGAGGCCGGGCACCTTCGAGGACATCGCCCACGCCGTGACCTTCTTCGCCGCGCCGGAAAACAGCTACGTCACCGGCCAGACCCTCTGCGTCGATGGCGGGTGGACGGCCGGCGGATTCTTCCGCGACTTTTGATCAACTGTAGAACCCAACCAGGAATTTAATCTATGTATAAAGCTGTCATCACCGATTTCGGCCTCGAAACGCCGGATATCGAAGGACCCATTCTCCAAGCTGCCGGCGCCGACCTGATTCGCGGCCGCTGCAAGACACCGGAGGACATCATCGCGGCCGCGGCCGACGCTGACGTCATCATGACCGGTTTTGCGCCCATGAACGCCAAGGTCATCGGCGCCCTGACCAAGGCCAAGGCGATCGTGCGCTACGGTATCGGCGTCGACAGCGTCGACATCGAAGCCGCGGCCAAAAAAGGCATTCCGGTCTGCAACATCCCGGATTACTGCATCAATGAAGTGGCGGACCAGACCCTGGCCCTGATGCTGTCTCTGACCCGCCAAATCGTGCCCAACTGGGACGTGATGCGAAAAGGCGAGTGGAAACTGGCCCTGCCGCGCGAGTACACCCGCTGCCTGCGGGACATGACCGTCGGCCTGGTCGCCTTCGGCCGCATCGCCCGCGAAGTCGCCTCCCGCCTGCAGCCTTTCCGCTGCAAGGTCCTGGTCTTCGATCCCGTGGTCGATCCGGCCGTGATCAAGCAGGCCGGCTGCGCGCCGGCGACGCTGGACGAGCTTTTGGCCACGAGCGATCTGGTTTCGATGCACTGCCCGAGCACGGCCAAGACCCGGGGCATGATCAACAAGGACACCCTGGCGCGGATGAAGCCGCAGGCTTACTTCGTCAACTCCTCCCGCGGCGACCTCGTCAACTTCCCCGATCTGATCGCGGCGTTGAACAGCGGCCATCTCGCCGGGGTGGGCTTGGATGTCACCAATCCGGAGCCGATCCCGAAGGACAGCCCGCTCCTGACGATGAAGAACGTTGTCATCTCCCCCCATAGCGCCTCGGTCAGCGAACGGGCGTTGTTCACCCTGCGGAGCAGCGTGGCGAACACCGCCGCGGCCGCGCTGCGGGGCGAGCGCCCCCCCAATATCGTCAACGGCCTGTAAGCCCGGCGGCTAGGGCATGATGATGCCGCCGTTGACCTCGATGACCTGGCCGGTGATGTACCGTCCCTCCTGGCTCGCCAGGAGCAGGACGGCGCCGACCATGTCCTCGGGGGTGCCGTCATAGCCCAGCGGAATGCGGGCGATCAGCTTCTGATAGTCCCCGGGCGAGGTCATCTCCTGGTGGATCCGGGTCCAGACGATGCCGGGGGCCAGGGCGTTGACCGTGATGCCGCGCGAGGCGAACTCCTTCGCCCAGCTGCGGATCATGGTGTTGATCGCGCCCTTGGAAGCGGCGTAGGCGAGCATGCCCGGTGCCCCGCCGGTGCGGGCGGCCATCGAGCTCGTGACGATGATGCGGCCCTTTAGGTCCGGCAGATGGGGAGCTCCGTGTTTGACGCAGTAAAAAGCGCTGCTGAGGTTGAGATCAAGGCCGGCCTGCCACTCGCCGGCGGGCAATTCCGCGGTCGAGCGCAGGGCCGTGGGGCTGCCGGCGTTGGCGACCAGGAGGTCGAGGGAGCCGTAATGCTTCCGGGTCAAGTCGACGAGGGCCGCCACCTCGTCCTCCTGGGTCACATCCGCGGCCAGCGGGTGCGCCTCGCCCCCGGCGCGCTGGATGAGGGCGACCGTTTCCAGCGCCTCGGAGCGGCTGTGGCAATAGCTGACGACCACCCGGCTGCCGCAGCGGGCCAGCCCCACGGCCAGCGCCCGGCCGATGCCGGTGCCGGCGCCGGTCACGAGGGCGACGGTGCCGGTCAGGTCCACGGTCATGGGGCGGCGCGGGGGAGGGGTCATGGGACCGGAGCCTTGGGCCCGCGCCGGGGGGCGTCTAGGCGCCGGTTCTGGTCTGAAAACAGGGCCACTGATTCGGGTTTACCCGGAGGCGGCGGGGGCCGACCCTCTGGTCTCATCCCCGCCCCGAAAAACCATGAGTAATCCCCCTAATCTCGGCATCGGCCTTATCGGCGCCGGTGCCATGGCCCGCACCTATTGCGAATGCCTGACCAAGCACACCTCCGGCGCCCGCCTCATCGCGGTCAGCGGCGGCTCCCGCGCCCCCGGCCTGGCGGCGGACTACCAGGTGGCGGCCTGTGCCACGGTCGAGGAGATGCTGGACCGCCCGGACATCGGCGCGGTCATCATCGCCACTCCGGAGATGCGGCACCTCGAACAGACCCTCCTGGCGGCGGCCAAGGGCAAGCATGTCCTGGTAGAGAAGCCCGAGGCCAAGGAGGTGGCGGCCTGCGACGCTATGATCGCCCGGTGCGCCCAGGCGGGGGTGACCCTGGCGGTCTGCCACCATTGGCGCTTTCGCAGTGTGCATACCCGGGCCCTGGCCCTGGTGCGCGGCGGCCGCCTGGGGGCTGTGCGCAGCGTCACCAACCACACGCTGGTGTCCCACGAGTCTTCCGTCGCCGGCTTTGCCTCCCGCCCGTTCTATCTCGATCCGGAGTGCGGCGGCCTGCTCATGGGCTGGGCGATCCATAACTTCGACTGGGTGCGCTGCCTGGCCGGCGGCGAGCCGACTTCGGTTTCGGCCGTGACGACCTCGGCCGGCGCCTGGGGCGAGGGCAGCATGGTCTCGAAAGTCACCTTCGCCAACGGGGTGGCGGGCACGGTGGATGTCGACATCACCCGGCCGGGCAGCGCGCGCTATTACTTTAAGACGGAAATCACGACCGAACGGGCGCGGCTCGAACTCGACGGCTATGGCGAATTGCGGGTCGATGAAGGCTCCGGCTGGAAGACGCTTTGGACCCAGCCGGCCTTCAACCCCAAGGATGACACCTGTCCGCTGCGGCTCGAGGGCTACTCGCTGATGGTCCAGGCCTTCATCGACCAGGCCCGGGGCACCCGGACCCCGGTCCCGCCCGATCAGGTGCGCAGCCTCGCCAGCGGCCGGGACGGCCGCATGGCCGTGGCGCTCTTCCAGGCTTCGCGGGCTTCCGGCGCTTCCGGGCGGCCGGTGCCGATTTCGGGCTGATCAGGCCGAGTGCTCGGCCAGGAGCCAGGCGGCGGGGTTTTCAATCCCCGCCACCAGGGTCTGGAGGAATTTCGCCGCCGGGGCCCCGTCCACCACCCGGTGGTCAAAACTCAGGCTGAGGACGACCTGCTCGCGGCCGCCCAGGCTCCCGTCGGCCAGGATCGTCGGCTCGCGGCGGATCGTGCCCAGACCCAGGATGGCAGTCTCCGGGTGGTTGATGATGGGAGTGAAGGCGTCGATCCCGAAACCGCCGAGATTGGTGATCGTAAACACCCCGCCGGAAAGCTTGTCCGCCTTCAGTTTCCGGGAGCGGGCGCCCTCGATCAGTTCGATCGACTGGCGGGCGATCTGGGGCAGGGTGAGGGTGCCGACGTCGCGCAGGACGGGGACGAGCAGGCCCGCCTCGGTGTCGACCGCCAGCCCGAGGTGGATCGCCCCGGGCAAGACGACATTCTCGCCTTCCCAGCGGGCGGCGAGGAGGGGATGGCGCAGCAGCGCAATCGCCGTCAATTTGGCGATGATATCCGTATAGGAGGGGACCGGGGTGGTGCCGGCGGTCTTAAACTGGGTGCGCAGGGCGACCAGGTTGGTCGCATTGGCCCGGGTAGTGAGGGTGACCGGGACCGTGTTGTCGCGGCTTTGCACCATGCGGTCGGCGATCGTCCGCCGCAGGGCGGTGATGGGCCGCGCGGTCCCCAGCGCGGGGGCGGGGGCGGAGGGCGCCCGGAGCGGGGCCGCAGCCGGCGCGGCCGCGCGCACGTCGCGCTCGCGCACCCGGCCCGCTTTGCCGGTGCCGGCGAGGGTGGAAGGATCAACGCCGAGTTCCTCGGCCGTGCGCCTCGCGCGCGGGGTCACGGGGACGGCGGCGGCCGGCTTCGGCGCAGCCGTCGGCGGGGGCGCGACTGGCGCCGGAGCGGCGGCGCTGGGGGTGGGGGTCGGAGCGGCAGCGCTAGCTGCCGGAGCGGGCGCCGCACCACCGGCGCCCGGCATGGCTTCGCCGGCGGCCAGCAGATACCCGAGAAATTGCCCCACTTTGACGATGTCGCCGGTCTTGGGGGCGTCCGTCGGAATCCGCAGAATCCCCTCGTCGATCGATTCGATTTCCTGGAGAGCTTTCTCACCCTCCAGGGTGAAAATCTGGTCGCCGGATTTTACCATCTCGCCGTCCTTCTTCAGCCAGCCGGCAAAGGTGCCTTCTTCCATTGCCCAGCCGAGACGCGGAACTGTGATTTCGATAGCCATGGTGCGGGTCCTTTCCGGTCACTCGGCCGCGAGTTCCCGGATCGTCCGCAGGATGTCTTCGGGCTGGGGCAGGACGGCTTTCTCCAGGGACGGGCTGTAAGGGGTGGGGGCGAAGACGATGTTGAGCCGGCGGATCGGGGCATCGAGGTCGTTGAAGCCGGCATCGGCGATGACCGCGGCCACTTCCGCGCCGATGCCGCAGGGGGCGAACGCCTCGTCCATGATCAGGAGCCGGCCGGTCTTGGCGACCGACGCGAGGATGGTGGCGGTGTCGAGGGGTGAGACCGTCCGGGGGTCGATCACTTCGATCGAGATGCCTTCGCCGGCGAGCTTTTCGGCCGCGGCCAGGGCCCGGGGCACCATGTGCCCGAGGGCGACGATGGTCAGATCCTTGCCTTCCCGGGTGATGCGCGCCTTCCCGAATTCGATCTCGTAGGATTCGGTCGGGACCGGGCCCTTGACCGACATCAGGCCGCGGGGTTCGAGGAAGAGAACCGGATCATTGGAGCGCAGGGCGCGGGTGAAGAGGCCCTTGGCGTCGTAGGGATTGGAGGCCATGACCACGCGCAAGCCGGGCACATGGCTGTAAACGGAGTGGTAGCTGGCGGAGTGGTGGGTGGCCGCGCTGTTGCCCACCCCGACGCAGCCGCGGAGCAGGACCGGCATGCGCAGGCGTCCGCTGCTCATATATTGCATCTTGGCGATCTGATTGACGGTTTCGCCGAAGGAGTCGTTAACGAAATCAACGAACATGAAGTCGATCACCGGGCGGGTGCCGGTCATGCCCGCGCCGCAGGCCATGCCGACGAAGCCGCGCTCGCAAATCGGGGTATCGCGCAGACGCGCGGCGCCATGCTTGGCGAAAAGGCCCGTGGTCGTGGCAAAATTGCCGCCGCGCACGCCTACGCCTTCGCCCATGACGAAGATCTTCGGGTTGGCGGCCATCTCCTGGCTGAGGGCCTCGAGGGTGGCGCCGACAAAGGTCAGTTCACGGGTGCCCGGAGCGGGCCCGGCCGGGACCGCGGGTCCGGGTGCAGCGAAAACGTGCTGGGTGACGGTCGCGCCATCCGGGTAGGGGGCCTTCTCGGCGGCGGCTCCGGCGGCGGCGATTTCCGCCTGGATCTCGCCCGCCACGGCGTCGAGTTCCGCCTGGGTCGCGATCTTTTGCTCCACCAAGACGGCATTGAGCCGCTTGATCGGGCACTTTTCACGCCAGTTCGCCACGTCTTCGCGGGTGCGGTAGGTATAGTCGCCCATGCCCTCGGAGTGGGGCCGGGTGCGGTAGGTCTTGCATTCCAGGAGGGTGGGGCCTTCGCCGGCTTTGGCCCGGCGGACGGCTTCGCCCGCCGCCTTGTGCACGGCCAGGACATCATTGCCGTCGACTTCGATCCCCGGCATCCCGTAGGCCGCCCCGCGGGCCGCGACACTGGGATTGCCGGCGATATCGGCGAACGGCACCTCGGTGGCGAACTGGTTGTTCTCACAGACAAACAAGACCGGCAGTTTCCAAATGCTGGCCATATTGAGGCCCTCATGGAAGGCGCCGTTGCTGACGGCGCCGTCGCCGAAGAATGCGACTGCGACCTGCTGGGTTTTCAGCAGCATGAAGCTATAGCCGGCGCCCGCCGCCTGGAGAATGCAGGGGCCGACGATGCCGGTAGTGCCCATCATGCCCACCTCGGGGGAGAAAAGGTGCATCGAGCCGCCCCGGCCCTGGGAGCAACCGGTGCTGCGCCCAAAAAGTTCCGCGATCAGCGCTTCGGGCGAAACGCCCTTGGCCAGAGCGTGGCCGTGTCCGCGGTGGGTGCTGAAGACGGCGTCGTCCTTGTTCAGGTGCGCGCACACTCCCGTGGCAATGGCCTCCTCGCCGACATAGGTGTGGCAGGCGCCATGGACCAGACCGCGCCCATGGGCCCGGGCGAGGTGCTCCTCGCACTGGCGGATGCGCTGCATCACGCGGTAGAGCGAAAGCGCGTCGGATTTCTTGACAGAGGAGGAGGGAGCCGAGGGCATAAAGGTAGGGGAATTAGCGGACGCCGTTGACGACATTGGGGATTTTGTCTCCCCGCACAGCACAGGCAATGGTTTGGGCGGCGGAAGTGCGAAGTTTGCGCGCGGCGTTGGCGCTGGCCGAAGCGACGTGGGCGCTGATGATGACATGGGGCATTTTGCGCAGCGGACTGTCCGCCGGCAGCGGCTCAGGGTCGGTCACATCCAGTCCGGCGCCGGCCAGGCGACCCTCGCGGAGGGCCGCGACCAGATCGTCGGTCTTGACCAGGGTGCCGCGGGAGACGTTGACGAAAAGCGCGCCTTTTTTCATCCGGGCCAGGGCGGCGCGATCGATCAGGCCGCGGGTCTTGGCCGTGCTCGGCAGGTGGAGGGAAAGGAGGTCGCTGCCGGCCAGAAGATCGTTCCAGCTGACCGGGACGCAGCCGGCCTGGGTGATGACTTCGGGCGCCACGACGGGATCGTAAACGTGAATCTGGCAGTGAAAAGAGCGCAAGCGGACGGCGACTTCCCGGCCGATGCGGCCGAAACCGGCCAGGCCGATCGTCAGATCCTTCATCGTCTTCATCTCCTCCAGCGGAACGGCCAGTTTCCAGTCGCCGCCGCGGATCACGTCCCAGTTCGGAATCGTCTGCCGGGTGAGGGCGAGCATGAACATCACGGTGTGGTCGGCGACCTCGTCGATGCAGTAGTCGGGGACATTGCAGACCGGCAAATGGCGCTGGGCCGCGGCCTCCAAGTCGATGGCGTCGACCCCGATCCCGTAGCGCACGATGACCTTGGCCCGGTTCATGGCCGCGATCACCGTGGCGTTGAGTGGCGCCCAGACGGTCAGAACATATTCCTTGTCGGCCAGTAGCTTGACCAATTCGTCGGGATCCGTGCATTGCCCACGCACGACCTCGCAGCCCAGGGGCTCGAGGATGGCGCGCTCAATGTCGGGGGTTTCAAATCCGCAGTCCGTGATGAATACTTGGGGCATGGGGAGTCAGGGGGGCGGTGGTGGCCGGAGGCGGGCGCCTCAGGCTTCCCGCTGGCGCTGCAGTTTCCTTTGAAAGCCCGGGCGGTCGAGGACCTCGGGATTCAAGATATTTTCCGGCAGCATTCCCCGGGCGACGCTCACGACGCTGTTCATGAGCGTGGTGATGGAGGCCCGGCCCGCCTGACGGGTGGAGCACAGCCAATGGGGGGTGAGAATCACGTTGTCCAATTGGAGCAGGGGACTATCCGGCGGCAACGGCTCATGTTCGAAAACATCCAGGCCGGCGCCCGCGATGCGATGTTCGCGCAGGACGCGGACCAGCTCAGGCTCGTCCACCATTTCTCCGCGGGCGACGTTGACGAAGTTGGCGGTGGGCTTGAGCAGCGCGAGCTCCTTGGCCCCGATCATTCCCCGGGTCCGATCGTCGAGCCGGCCGTGCAAACTGACGTAATCCGCCCGCCGCAGGGCTTCTTCCAGGGTCCCGACCAGTTCGATATTCAACGCGGCGGCCTTGGCCGGATCGGCGTGCTTGGAAAAGGCGATGAGGCGCATGCCAAAGGGCTGCATCAGCCGGGCTAACTCCAGTCCGGTGCGGCCCAGGCCGATAATGCTCAGGGTGAGGCCCGCCAAATCATCCCCCACCGCCTCTTTCTGCAGGTCCCAGCGGCGCTCGCGGATCATCCGCAGTTGCAAGGGCAAATGACGCGACAGGCAGAGGATCAAGATCATGGCGGCCGAAGCGGTTGCATGAGTCATCCCGTGGGGCGTGTTGAAAACGACGACATCGTTGGCGGTGCAGGCCTCCAGGTTGATCTTGTCGTAGCCGATGCCGGCCCGAGCGATCGCCAGCAGGCCGTCGGCGCCGCCGGAGAACGCCGAAGCGCGGACATAGGGCCGGCAGGTCACGATGGCGTTGGCGGTCGCAACGTGCTCGGGCTTGATCTCCATCGAATAGAGCCGGTCCTGGTAGGTCGGATCGCCCGCCCTGGGCTGCTGGTCCGCCAGGAAGTTCCAGCGGATGGAGGGCACCTGGGCCAGGATGTCCTGGCCCAAGTCGCCTA
>Ga0302319_10016409_pt1 | contig 13655 bp, 10 predicted proteins | sample Bog_T0_2_FD_203319 | JGI IMG/M metagenome (GOLD analysis project Ga0302319, IMG submission 203319) | Peat permafrost microbial communities from Stordalen Mire near Abisko, Sweden - Bog_T0_2 | ecosystem: Environmental > Terrestrial > Soil > Wetlands > Peat | place: Sweden: Abisko, Stordalen Mire...
CAAACCGTCAGGCATCCCAACGGCTGTCAACCAAGTCCTGGGTTTGCCCTGGGCCCAGCAACCCGGCTGCTCATTTGCGCCGGGAAATGAGAATGATAGAAATCGGCGTGCTTCAGCCGCCCACAGGCCAGGTTTGTTGTTCAATCACCTCCGGCCACGCTTAAGGGCGGCCGCGGCTTTGTCGGGGAGGGCGTCATCAGCGAACGAATGCGATTGGGAGACCTGCTCATTGAAGCAGGGTTGGTTACCCCGGAGGACGTGTTCCGGGCTGTCGATCGGATTGTCACTCACGGCGGTCGCCTTGGCGACAACCTGGTGGCCCTCGGCGCAATCGACAAGAATGTGCTGGAAGCCTTTATCCATCGCATTCCCACCGAGCCGCTCGACATTCCCGCCACCGGCCTCGACGATCTCGAACTCCTCAGCCTGCTCATGAAGCTCATCTATATGGGCCGGCTCGAGTCTTGCCGCCAGTTCATTGAGGGCATCAAGCTGCCTTATCCCATCGTCAGCGAACTGGTCCACATGGGCATCGACCGCAAGCTGCTGCGCGCCCTCGGTTCCCGCGACTCCGATAGCCCCCTCGATCTCAGCTACACCTTCACCGATGAAGGCAAGCGCTGGGCCGTCGACGCCATGGAGCAGGTTCGCTACGTCGGCCCGGCCCCGGTCAACCTCGACGACTTCACCTACCGCGTCAATCTGCAGAAACTCACCAACGAGGTGGTCACCTTCGACCGCATCCGCACCGGCCTTGGCCAGCTCACCTTTGAGGACCACATCATTGAGCAGTGCGGCCCGGCCATCAACTCCGGCCGCGCCATGCTGCTCTACGGCCCTCCCGGCAACGGAAAAACGTCGGTCGCGCACTCGCTGGGCTCCGTCTTTGCCGACGTCATTTATGTGCCCTACGCCGTCTCCGTCGAAGGCGAAATCATCCGCGTCTTCGACCCCAGCATTCACGTGCCCATCAACCGTCCTGACGACGCAAAAGACAATGGCGCCATCTCTTTCGTACGCGCCGCCGAGCTCGATACCCGCTGGGTTCCCTGCCGCAGGCCCTTTGTCGTCACCGGCGGCGAGCTCACGCTCGACATGCTCGACCTGCGCTACGACGAAACCGCCCACTTCTATGAGGCTCCGCTCCACGTCAAGGCTCTGGGCGGCTGCTTCGTCATCGACGACTTCGGACGCCAGCTCGTCAGCCCCACACACCTGCTCAACCGCTGGATCGTTCCCCTTGAAAACCGCGTCGACTACATGAAGCTGCACACCGGCAAAAGCTTCAGCATTCCCTTTGAGGCGCTGGTCATCTTCTCCACCAACCTGGAGCCAGAGGACTTGATGGATACGGCCTTCCTGCGCCGTCTCCCCTACAAGATCGAGGTCGGCGCGCCAACCCCTGAAAACTACAAGCGCATCTTCGAGACTGAATGCAAACGCCAGGGAATTGGTTTCGAAGACCAGGTCTACGACCGCCTGATTGACAAACTGGTGAACGAGAAAGGCCTCGAACTGGCCGCCTATCAGCCCCGCTTCATCGTCGACCAGGTTATTGCGACCTGCAAATTCATGAGTCAGCCGGCGCACTTCGAGCCCCGCTATGTTGACTACGCCCTGGACAACCTGCGCGTTCACCGCAACAGTCCGTCCAAAAACACCACCGCCAGCGTCTAGCGCCTGTTATTAACTTTCGCGTGGCGTTGCTGTGCCGCAGAGAGTCAACAGACGCAGAGATGACAGGGCCCCTCGAAAGGGGCCCGGCATCTCCATACTTGCTTTTGGATTTACAGCGCTGTTTCGCCGCGCTCGTCGTTGCGGATGCGGATCGCTTCGTCAACCTTGCTGACAAAGATTTTTCCGTCGCCGATGCGGCCGGTGCGGGCTGCGCCAATAATCGCCTGGATGGCTTTCTCTTTCAAATCGTCCAGAACCACCAGTTCGATCTTCACCTTGGGCAGAAGATCGACCGTATACTCGCGGCCGCGGTAAAACTCCGTGTGCCCTTTTTGCCGGCCGTGGCCGCGGGCTTCCAGAATTGTCATGCCTTCAATGCCTGCTTCCAGCAGTGCATCCTTTACTGCATCCAACTTTGAGGGCTGGAGAATTGCTTCTATCTTTACCATACAAAAAACGCCTCGTTCGATAGCCTAACAGGCCCGGCCTCCGGTTGGCCGCATAGCCGGGAAAGTTTTTTAGGCCTCCGGAAGAATAACCGCAAAGATTCTTCCGGAGCCCGATAAATTTAACGTCTACGAATTGAAGTCGTAACCCTCTTCGCCGTGCATCGACAGGTCGAGTCCCGCCGCCTCGTGCTCTGGAGAAACCCGCAGGCCCACCAGCTTGTCTACCACCACCAGCAGCACCAGCGTACCCACAATCGACACGCCCCAGGAGATGCCCACGCCCGCGGCCTGGTTCAGCACCTGGCCCCAATGTCCGTCCATCGCGCCCGTTGCCATGTCTTTGCCAAAGGCCGGGTTGATCAGCCGGGTGGCGAATAAGCCGGTCAGCAGCGCTCCCAGCGTGCCTCCCGCTCCGTGTACGCCAAACGCGTCCAGCGAGTCGTCGTACCCGAACATCGTCTTTACCCTGAATACCATGAACGGGCAGAACAGCCCGGCCGCCAGCCCGATCAGCAGGGCCGGGAACGGCTGCACAAACCCTGAAGCCGGGGTAATGGCCACAAGTCCGGCTACGCTGCCTGAGATTGCGCCCAGAGCCGTCGGCTTGCCGTTATGAATCCATTCCGCCAGGGTCCAGCCCACCGCCGCCGCAGCAGCGGCAAAGTGCGTGTTGATAAAGGCTGAAGTCGCCAGCGGACTGGCGCCCAGCGCGCTGCCTGCATTAAACCCGAACCACCCCACCCACAACATGCATGCGCCAATAAAGCTCAGCACCAGCGAGTGCGGCGTCATCTGGGTTTGCGGATAGCCGATCCGCTTACCCAGGTAAAGACAGGTCACCAGCGCGGAAACTCCGCTGGTAATGTGCACCACCGTGCCGCCTGCGAAATCCAGTGAGGGAATGTGCCCGCCGGTCGCGTTCAGCAGTCCGCCCACGCCCCACACCATGTGCGCCATCGGGCAGTAAACAAAAATCGACCACAGCGACAGGAAGATCGCCATCGCGCTGAACTTTACCCGCTCGGCAAACGCGCCTGTAATCAGGGCCGGCGTAATAATGGCGAACATGAGCTGGTACACCATGTAGGTTTGCTCTGGAATGGTCGTTGCGTAGTCGGGATTGGGCGCCAGCGTCACCCCGCGCAGAAACAGGTGCTCAAATCCCCCGATAAACGCGTTGCCGTGCCCAAACGCCAGCGAGTAGCCGCAGACCGCCCAGATGATCGTCACCAGCCCCATCATCGCGAAGCTCTGCATCATGGTGCCCAGAATGTTCTTTCTCCGCACCAGCCCGCCGTAAAACAGCGCCAGGCCCGGTCCGGTCATCAGCAGTACCAGCGCGGACGAGGTAAGCATCCAGGCGTTGTCGCCCGCCGATTGCGCACTCGCGCTGGCGGCCTGCGCGGCGTCCACCGCCTTTTGCAGCGCGGCAATCTGCGCCTGCGTGGCCGGCGCCGATGCCGGCACCGCGGCTGCCGGCGCTACGGCTGCGGCCGGCAGTGCACTGGCCAGCAAAATCAAAGCTGAAAGAAGATACATTCGTACTGTGCGGCTCGTCATCGTTTCCAGGCTCCATTGGGTTCATCCACGGGGCGGGGGCACGTGGACGTCGCAAGTTTATGATTTTTCGCCATCATTCCGCCTGCCGTTGCCGCGCGGCACAAATTCACGCATGTCCGCAGGCGGCCGCTTGGCAGCATCCGGTTAGCCAACGCCAGAAGGTATGATTGCGCTTTCAACGTATTTTCATTGAGGCCGCTCGGTGAACGCAAGCATTTTTAGATTTTCCTTATTGCTATCTCATCCGCTGCATGAGAAAAGGGCCAGTTCTGCCCCGGCAGAGGGCGAAAGGGCATCGGTGAAGGTTGAGAACCTCGCGCGATGGGCGCAAGTGCTTACCCGCGTCTTTTCACGCTCATTGCTCTGCGCTTTGCAACTCGCCGCATTGGCCTCCGCCCAAACTCCGCACCCCGCCGCCTGCCGCCGCGTCGAGATCGCCGGCCAAGCCAACGCCGGCGTCGAGTGGCGTCAGCCGATCGGCCAGGGCTGGGTGTTCCGTCTCGTTCCCATCGCCGCCGGCTACACCGGCTGGGACCTCGTCGTTGACCGCACTCCAGGCGCTGGATTCCCCGACGCGCTGCTGCTGGCCACCCCGCCTTACGACTCCATCAACGAGCATGAGATCGGCACAACCTACGGTCTGCGCTCCCAGGACGCCCTCGGCTGGAATCCGCGCAGCTTCCGCTTCCTCACCGATCCAGCGGTCTTTGCCTCTGCACAAAAGCTCTACCGGGATGTTCATTCCGCCGCGCCCTCGGTCTCCAATTCGGCCGCGCAAACGCTGCTCGCCCTGGCCGCCCATGCCTCTGCCGGCCAGTTCCGCATCCTCGACGCGCGCATTGTTCCCGGCGCGGCCGACCCCGCCCCCTTTGCGCAAGCCTGGGCATTGCGGGCGGCGCGCACCCCCCACACCATCGTCCCCAACGCCCCTCCCACGCCCCGCGGCCGGCTCGAGTGGATCCGCTTCTCCATTACCCTCCGGCTCCCGATCAACTGGAATCCTCCCGCCCCGCTCGAATCGAAAATCACCCCCTGCGAATGATGGCAGTAGCGCGGAAATTGGGTCGCTGCGGCCCGCCGCACCTTTTTTTCGGGTGGAACCCTTCGGAACTGAGCATTCTCGGCAAAAGATCTTCGCCAATACGTGCAATTCGGCTCACTCCAGACAATTCGACACGGGTTATAGTTAATTTATGGCCGTGTCCGCCGAGAAAGACCGCTACCTGTTCGGCTCCCTTGAGAGCAGCGCCAAGAACCGCGCCAAAGTTTTCGAAGCCAGCTACGGTATTGAGGAGCCTGAAGGCATCTTCCTCACGTCCATGGATTACGCCGTTAACTGGATTCGCAAGAACTCCGTCTGGCCCATGACCTTTGGCCTGGCTTGCTGCGCCATTGAGATGATGTCGATGGGCGCCAGCCGTTTTGACGTGGCCCGTTTTGGCGCGGAGGTCTTCCGGCCCTCCCCGCGTCAGTCAGATTTGATGGTTGTCGCCGGCCGCGTCTCCCATAAGATGGCGCCGGTCATCCGCCGCCTCTATGACCAGATGCCCGAGCCCAAATGGGTCATCTCCATGGGAGCGTGTGCCACCTCGGGCGGGGTCTTCAACAACTACGCTCTGGTGCAGGGTGTTAACCAGATAGTGCCAGTCGACGTCTATGTTCCCGGCTGCCCGCCACGCCCCGAGCAACTCATTTACGCAATTACGCTTCTACAAGAGAAGATTCAACGGGAGCGCCGCAGCACCATGAAGGTGCTCAACGTGGAGTGATCTCTTGCGCGTCCGTTTTTGTGGACCGGGTTTTTGTCCCCTTAAGAATCGGCTCTGAGGCGGAAAAGCCGAGGCGAAATTCCTGTTAATGGGGTGTTACAAACGTCGGCAACTCGTTCAAAAAAAGGTGTTCTGGGGCTTTCTCGCTATGCTAACTTCTTTAAGAGTGCTGTTTGGTGTCTAGGCATCATTGGGTCTGTGCGGTCCAATCACGGATCGGCTTATCGACCCACAAACGGCTTTTCCCATTTGTTTACCAGTCTTACTGCGGAGGATAATCGCATGTCTGCTTCTAGTTTCAAATCTTTGAGTCGGGTACTCATCCTGGCCTTGGTCGCCTTGGTTCCAGTCGCGCTTGTAGCGCAATCGGCACCCACGGCACCCAAGACTGCATCGTACGACTATGCTTCTCGTTGGGATATCTTCGCCGGTTACAGCTACCTGGCCCCCAAGGGATCGGTCACCAATTCCGACCCCAGCCTGGTTGCTCCGGTGACTGCCAACTACAACGCAGTCAACGTCGGCGGACTCTTCAGCGTCGCGTACTTCTTCAATCGCTACGTCGGCGTCCAGGTCGAGTACGGCGAGCACAACTGGGGTGGGCAGTCGAACCTTCCCCCCGGAACTCCCGGTTCCAACTTCGGCACCCACGGCAACGACGACGGCTTTAACACCGTCGGTGGCGGCCTGATCGGTCGCTTCCGCGCCGGCAACATCACCCCGTTCATTCACGGGTTGGTCGATGCTGCCCAGGTCAATGGCCCTTACTTCCAGGCCAACAAATGGGGACCCGCTTTGACCGCTGGCGGCGGCTTGGACTATGAGCTGCCCTGGTTCGATCATCACCTTGCCTATCGTATTGTCCAGGCTGACTATCAGTACATGCACGCCGATTTCGCTTCAGGTGGTCGCGCCAACATCAACGCCGCCCGCCTGAGCACCGGCATCGTCTTCCACGCCGGTTCCATCGCGCCGCCGCCGCCGGTCACCCTGGCCTGCTCCATCGCGCCCACCTCGGTCTTCCCTGGTGAGCCCGTCACGGTAACCGCTACGGCAGGCAGCCTGCTGCCTAAGCTCAATGTCATCTATTCGTGGAGCGGAACCGGCGCCTCTGGCAACGGAACCACCACCACCATCGCTACCACCACCCTGGACCCCGGCAGCTATACCGTCACGGGAACAGTCAAGGAAGGGAAGCCCGGCAAGGAAGGCCTGAAGCCCGGCCAGTCCGCCGACTGCTCGTCCTCCTTCACCGTCAAGGCATTTGAGCCGCCCACCATCAGCTGCTCAGTTGCCCCCACCACCATCAAGCCCGGCGACTCGGCCACGGTAACCGCCACTGGCGTTAGCCCGCAGAACCGCCCGCTTACTTACACCTACACGGCCACCGGTGGCACCGTCACCGGCAGCGGCACCACGGCTGCTTACTCCTCCACCGGCGCACCTACCGGCGATGTGGGCATTACCTGCAACGTCTCTGACGATAAGAGCCACACGGCCAGCGCAAACACCAGCCTCACCATCGTTGCGCCTCCTCCTCCGCCGGCTCCCAAGACCCAGGCCCTCTGCTCCATCAGCTTCTCTACCGACGTAAAGCGCCCCACGCGCGTCGATAACGAAGCCAAGGCCTGCCTCGACGAAGTCGCGCTCGACCTGCAGCGCCAGGCAGATGCCAAGGCTGTTGTCGTAGGTGAGTCCAACGCCAAGGAGAACGATCTTACCGCCAAGCAGGAGAAGATCGCCGAGAAGCACAAGAAGGCAGTTGTTGTGCACTTTGCTCCGCAGCGCGCCGTCAACGCCAAGGACTATCTGGTGACCGAAAAGGGCATCGATGCCTCGCGCGTCAGCGTCGCCACCGGCACAACCGATGGGCAAACGGTAGAAGATTACCTGGTGCCCGCCGGCGCAACCTTCTCGAACGACGTAACCGGCACCACGCCAGTCGACGAGACGGTCACCAAGGCTGAAGTCCGCAAGCCGCTGCCTGAACGGCATCACGCCGGGCACAAGAAGGCTGCTGACGCCAAGTAACCCTGCCGGTCTCAACTGGCAGCAAACCAACCGGCCGGCTCTTCCATCCAGCGATGAAAGAGCCGGCAGAAGCAAAGCAAGACTGTACCTCCGCATTCCTGCCAGGGCTGACCGGTAACCCGGTCAGCCTTTGGTTTTCTGGGGCGTTCTTCTGTAAACTTTTTTGTGAGAAGCCGCTTTCTGCTTCGGCTTCCTGCTGGCGCACAGCGTTGCGCCTTGCGCACATTGAACTTTGGGTTGTAGCACCGTGACCGCATGATTTTGTAGACAGACCTATGAATCTGGGTGCCCCATGTCTGGATCTTGAGACATGGGAAACCACAAATCTCCGCAGTCAAGGTACTACCCCTGCTGAATGCGCCTGCTGTGTATGCGTCTCGGCGCATGGTTGTTGCCGACGACGCCGGCGCAAATGCCTTGGGAGTTTTTGTTTGAAAACCGGCTCGAAGAAAGTCCACTCGTCTCTCCGCCTGCTGACTGCGCCGGCGCTCACTCTGCTTCTTTTTGCCTCCTGCGCAGCCGCGCAGTCCTCGTGGAAGGCCGTTGGCCCGCCCGGAGGCGACGCCCGCTCCTTTGCTGCCGTTCCCGGCGACTCTACCCACATCTATCTCGGCACCACAAATAGCTGGCTCTATGAATCCACCAACGCCGGAGCCTCGTGGCATCGTCTCGCCCGGCTAGGCGACCAGGACGGTCTGGTGATCGACCACATCGTTGTCGACGCCGCCAACCACGACACTCTCTACGTCGCCGCATGGAAGGACGCAGAAGGCGGCCTGTGGATCAGCAATAACGCCGGCCGCACCTGGCAGCAGCCCGCCGCCCTTCGCGGCCAATCCATCCGCTCCTTCCTGCAAGCCCCGTCGAACCCCGCCATCCTCTTCGCCGGAACCCTGCAAGGCGTCTTCCGCTCCACTGACTCCGGCCAAACCTGGGAGCAGATCAGCCAGCCCGGCAGCCGTGAAATCCATGAGGTCGAGTCGCTGGCCGTCGATCCCGCCGACCCCGACACGCTCTACGCCGGCACCTGGCACCTGCCCTGGAAGACCACCGACGGCGGCAAATCCTGGAGCAACATCAAGCAGGGAATCATCGACGACTCCGACGTTTTCTCCATCATTCTCGATCCCGTTCATCCCAAAACTGTCTTCCTCAGCGCTTGCAGCGGCATCTACAAGAGCGAGTCCGCCGGCGCGCGCTTCCGCAAAATCCAGGGCATCCCCTCCACCGCCCGCCGCACCCGCGTCCTCAAGCAGGACCCCGCCAACCCTGATGTCGTCTATGCCGGAACCACCGAGGGCCTTTACAAAACCGTCGACGGCGGCAAGACCTTTCAGCGTCTCACCTCCCCCGATCTCATCGTCAACGACGTCTTCGTCGATCCGCGCGACTCCAATCATGTGCTTCTCGCCAGTGACCGCGGCGGAGTGCTCGCCAGCCAGGACGCCGGCGCTACCTTCACCGCATCCAATCAGGGATTCTCCGAGCGCAAAGTCGCCGCGCTTCTGGTCGACGCCCAAGATCCCTCCCACCTCCTTGCCGGCGTCGTCAACGACAAAGCCTTCGGCGGCGTCTTCGTCTCCACCGACGGCGGAGACACATGGGCGCAGACCGGCTCCGGCCTCGATGGCCGCGACATCTACGCTCTGGCGCAATCCAGCGATGGAACCGTGCTTGCCGGAACCAGCCACGGCATCTTCGTCCTCGATCCCCCAGCCGACCCGGCAACCCCATCGCCCGCCTCTGCGCTCACCTGGGAGGCCCGCAACGCCATCGCCAACACCGTCCTCAAAACCAGCTCTGAAACCATCCTCAAAACCCGCATCAACGTCGAAAAGCAGGTAAATGCTCCCGTCATCCAGCTCGATAGCCGCGTTAACGCGCTCGACCTTTCCGGCGATGTCTGGCTTGCCGGTACCACGCTCGGACTGCTCACCAGCCGCGACCATGGCGCGACCTGGCAGGGAGGCCCGGTCCTCGGCGCGGGCGAGTTTCTCTCCGTCGCCGTCCACGGCGACCTCATGGCCGCCGCCCGCAGCAACGGCGTCGTCCTCTCCCGCGATGCCGGCCGCACCTGGTGGCCCATGTCTCTGCCCACCATGCTCACCCACATCCATCGCCTGCTCTTCGCGCCCGACGGAACCCTCTGGCTGGGTGCGCGCGAGGGCGTCTACTTCACTCCCGACACCGGCAAAACCTGGCTCTGGATCGCCCGCCTGCCCTTCCGCGACGTCGACGACCTGCAATACGACGCCGCGCGCAAGCGTGTGCTGGCCAGTTCCCGCTCCAGCCAGCAGGTCTACTCCATCGACCCCAAAACCATGACCTGGAAGCTCTGGGAGTCCGGCTTCCGCCTCCAGCTCATCCGCCTCGCCGGCAACCGCCTCCTCGCTGCCTCCTTAGACGACGGCATCCTCCAGGGGCCCGAACTGGACGACCAGGCTCACTGACCGCGTGAACTTGCACCAACGCCGGGCGTCCACGTCTCGGCCAAGCACTGAAGCTGGGCGCACTTTTGTTTGTTATTCCACTGAAAGCGGGTGCCCCAGGTCCCTCGCCTTTGGGGACCTGGGAAGGTACGCCGTCCACCGTTAGGAGATCACTCCCAATGAGCGTATGCTCAAAGAAGCGGGTATAGGATCGACTTACCTCTTCAGCCTCTCTTCCTCGTGTCTCCGCCGCCGAACTTCAACAGCACCAACCGGCCTCAGCGGACACCACCAGGACGAGCCCGGCTCTGTGACAAACGAACGATTACCGGGATTGAGGTGTAAATGCGATCTGAACTCGTCTATCAAGCTGGACTCAAAATTGAAAACCGCTTTCTGTTGTCTTCCACAGTCATGCGCGCCGTGCGAGTACTCCACGTTAGCTCCTGCCGGACCGAGGACACGCTCAATCGTGTTTTCGCCGAAGTAGGCCAGGGCCGCTACGTGCAAACCACCATGCCCGAGGTCGTTCCTCCTCCCGCCATCGACGTACTGCTGGTTCCCCCGCTCGTCTAGTCCGCCCACCTCCTCGTCGGCCCATCCGATCCGGCAGTTGCCCATATCCGGCCCTCCCCTAAAAAGTGGGTACCCCAGGTCTCGTCTTTGAGACCTGGGATAGAGTTGAACGCAGCCAGGACGCGAGGCCTTCTTTGCTATCCGCGATGCGGAGGCTTTCACTTGTCCCTCTCCGTTGTTATCGAAGGCAGACGAGGTCTCCCAGGCCTGAAAATCCAGACGCTGGTGCACGCAGCGGTTGTGGCAAATTGAGACGCGACCCACCCGCCATGTTATCGGGGTGGCTTAATAGCCATGAGCGACTTTGTAATGCCTAAAAAGCGCTCACGCAAGATCTCGCAATCCGGGAACAGCTTTCGCATCTGCCGATACGACAGCATCGAATTGTGCTTGATGAAGTCGTCCGCATCGGCGCGGCTGTTCATCTTAGTCTCGGCGTTCAGCTGCAGCTTTAGAGCGAGTTTGGCTTGGATTGTCTTTGGGAGGTAGTGTATTAGCGGCGTGCTAAGGTGAGGCTCGTAAGGGAACCAGAAATTTGGAGTCTGGACGAAATAACTTGGAGCGAGGCGTACAACCTCATCCGCAAAGGCCACCATTTTTTCCCATGAGCCAACATGTTCGACGACTGAATTGGAATGTGCAAGGTCGAAAGAATTGTTAGCGAATGGCATATCGCATCCATCGCCAACAACCGCGTTAATCATGGGTTCTGTAGTCTCGGTGCGATTCAGATTAACGAGGGTTATTGTGACGTTCCGGGCCGATAGATAATCGTAGCCAAAAACCCGCCAATAATTCTCTTCTCCCCCGATGTCAACAATGCGGCAGGAGCCGTTAGATGCGTAGATGGTATCGATTATTCCCTTAACGTGCCTTGAGCGGGCCTCGCGTAACTTATAACGAATGGAATTCTCGTCTGAGTACTTTTCCCGTATGCGGTCGCCTTTCGTCACGCGGCCATGCCCTGGCGTTTGCGTCGGCTGCTCAGTTTGTATTGGGGTGCTCATGGCTGAATGTCTGATTGTGCCACGCGAAAATCCGGCAGTCAAACCAGGCTTCGTGGCTTGGAATGAACGGCTGAGACCACTGTGTCAAGTTTCGGCAGGCACCCGTTCATCCCTCAGGAACAATCGCCTTGTCCAATGAGAAGCTGTGCTCCGTTCATCGCAGTTTTATTGAGCCGCGATGAATGACGCAAAGAATTCAATCTTGGATCGCAATCATATGAAACGAATTCGATGTCCGGGCCAGATACCAACTCAGCCTGCTTGCCCCAGACACCATGCCATATCGGCTTTACCAGCCCTTCCCGCCGAAGAGTATTTGCCCGATGCAATCACAGTGCCTCCGCAAGAGTGCATGAGGGTAGTTAAAGCTTGCACCGTAAAGTAGTTTATGTGCTCATGCATCATGTAGAGGCTGGCGGGATGCACGACGTATCGCGCAAACGTTGGCCTCATCAAAGCCACGACCCCAATCTGAGCAAGCCGTCTTGCGATTCTCGTCGGCCCGAAGGGGGACTCGCAAGGAACTTCGAGAAACACCAGGCAGCCTTGGGGCGCAGCCTGGAGAATCTCACCCACCAAAATGCGCGGGAACCCGACGTGTTCCAGCACATTGCTATTGATAATCAGATCGGCCTTGCACCCAGCAGGCTCATTCGTTGCAGTCACACCGACTGCTGCCGGCATTCCTGAAATGTCGTACAAAGGCTTCGGCACCGTCAAACAAGCCGGCCACCAGATCGCCACGATCTCCGCCATAGTCCAGTACGCGACTTATCTTTCGCTCGCCGATATGTTCCCGGATGACGGAAGCAAGTCTTGCGCGCCGGATCTCGTAAGAAGCAGGTGAAGCCAGGTCCGCATTGAATTTGGTGGTGTACCAGGGCTCGGAGGCGTGGCGCATCTGTTGATACTCCTCCGAACGGTAGTTGAGGTAGAGACGGCGCAAATCGTCGTCGTCGAGCCGCGGGTTGTAGAACATGAAGCCGCAAGATTCACAGCGGACAAGGTCCACACAAAAAGGTGTCCTGTTCCATATCCGCTTTGCCAGGAAGGGCGCGACAAGGGCACGCTTCAGCCGCCGGATCGCACCGTCGCAAATCACGCAATTCGAAGCTTCGATGATTTCGGTTCTCCATTCCAACCCCGGAAAAAGCTCTCAGGATTGTTTCGTCTCAAGCCTGTAGGCATGATACGTAGGCTGCGATGAACACCATTATCAGTCATCGAGGCGGACCTGCAAACCATCTGGCCGCACTTGCATCCTGCTTGGCGGGAGGCCTCGGTGTCGGTGACTCTTCCCAGCCAAGATGAGGGTGCCCTCGGTCCCTCGCTTTTGGGGACCGGGGATGGCATGGACTCAGACCCCGAAGCCGTGCCTTTCGCTGACTTCTGCCTGCTCCGCCCACCGGCCCAAATCGATTTCGGTATCATAGATCTATGTGTGCCGCCGCTTCTCCGTCCATTCAACCGGCTCCGTTCCGGAGTCATGACCCAAGGCTCGACCCGATTGCCGCCAAAGTGATGGCGGGCGAACGGCTCAACGCTGCCGAAGGGTGCGTGCTCTACGGCACGTCGGATGTGCTGGCGGTGGGCTGGCTGGCCAACCATGTGCGCGAGCGCATGCACGGCGACATCACCTACTTCAACGTGAATCGCCACATCAACCCGACCAACGTTTGCGTGGCGGCCTGCAAGCTGTGCGCCTTCGGCCGCAAAAAAGGCGATCCGGCCGGCTACACCATGGCGCTTGAAGAGGCGTGGCAAACCGCGGCCTCCGGCTACACTGAGGCCGTCACTGAATTCCACATCGTCGGCGGCCTGCATCCCGATCTGCCGCTCGAATACTTTCTCGATCTGGTCAGCGGCCTCAAGCAGCGCTTTCCCAAGGTGCATATCAAGGCCTTCACCATGGTCGAGATCGCGTATCTGGCGCGCCGCGCCAAGCTCACCATCGAGCAAACCCTCCTCAAGATGCGTGAAGCCGGCGTCGAGTCAATGCCTGGCGGCGGCGCTGAGATCTTCTCCGCGCGCGTCCGCTCCATCATCTGCGATCACAAGATCGACGGAGAGGAGTGGCTTGAGACCGCGCGCCTGGCCCACAAGCTCGGATTCAAATCCAACGCCACCATGCTCTACGGCCACATTGAAAACGATGAA
>Ga0302319_10016412_pt1 | contig 13653 bp, 17 predicted proteins | sample Bog_T0_2_FD_203319 | JGI IMG/M metagenome (GOLD analysis project Ga0302319, IMG submission 203319) | Peat permafrost microbial communities from Stordalen Mire near Abisko, Sweden - Bog_T0_2 | ecosystem: Environmental > Terrestrial > Soil > Wetlands > Peat | place: Sweden: Abisko, Stordalen Mire...
TGAGGACGCGGTCATGCTCCTGGCTTGCGGGCTGCACAACTTCAGAGTCTCCTGCCGCTCTGCGGCATGAATCAACCCACGACCACCTGCTGCCACCACTTTTACTATAACCCATAAAGTCTAAAGAGCACCTCCGCGTCCGACGGCGGGGTGGCGCCCTGGCTGGAAATCGCTCCCGGCGTGACGACCGGCGGTTGCGGACGGTTCGGATCATGCTGGTGCCATTTGCCGCCGGGGAGCATTGGCGTGTCGGTGAAACCTTCGATGCGTTCGTTCGGATTGGCCGAGGCGGAACCGGTTGCGGTGTTCTTCGCGGACGGTTGTGGGGCCTTGGAACAGGAAGTCATGGTCAGCACGGCCAGAAACAGAAAAACACGGGTATGAAAATACCTGCTAATTTGAAGAATTAATTTTGTTCTCATTTTTCGGCAGGTTACGCGCATCATTGGGCAAATGTCAGGGAAAAAACAGAAAAACGCGCAGTCCAGCAGCCGGTCCGTTTCCTGCCGATTTGCGGTAAAAATAATGGTTGAACCATCACTTCGGTTTTGCTAATTCACAACAATGCGTTTCCTAATGCTATTGCTCTCCGGATTATTGTTGCCGGCAAAAGTTGGTCTGGCCGCGGACAATTCGTGGCGGCCGTTGTTCAACGGCAAGGATCTCGCCGGCTGGGACACCGAAATGATGATTCTTCCCGACCCGAAGTGGGAGGTGCCGGGCCTCCAGCGCGACGCGAGCGGCAATTACACCCAGCCCGTCGGCAAAAACAACGACCCGCTCCACGTCTTCACCGTGACCAACCTGGACGGCGGGCCGGTCATCCACGTTTCCGGGCAGGGTTTTGGTGTGATGATGACCACCGCGACGTTCACCAACGTCCATATCCGGCTGCAAATCAAATGGGGCGACAACAAATGGAGCAAGAAAATTGGCCAGCCCTTCGACACCGGGCTGCTATATTTCTGCCATAGCGATGCCGGGGTTGCGCCCACGGACCGGCTCAAAACCTGGCCGCGCTCCTTTGAATTTCAGATCTGCGAGAATGAATTCGGCGATCTCTACGCGCTCGGCGCTCAAATCAGCGTGTTCGCAAGTCAGGCCATGTGCAAGACGTGGAGCACGTCGCAATTCGTGGATCGAAAATTGTGGCGCTACGACCTCGCCGGCACCAACACGCTGTTTGTTCAGCAAGCACCCATCGGCAATCATTGCGTGCATCTCGTGGACGCCGAAAAGCCGAAGGGCGAATGGAACGCGCTCGACCTGATCACCTTCAACGGCGACAGCATCCATGTCGTTAACGGCCAGGTCGTCATGCGGCTGCACAATGCACAGCGGCTCGACAACGGCGCACCCGAGCCGATCTCGTCCGGGAAAATCTGTTTGCAGACCGAAGGCGGCGAATGTTTCTTCCGCAACGTGGAAGTCCAGCCCATCACCGAAATACCGGCGGAATTTGCCGAAAAGAAAATGTAGCATTGGGTTTCGGCCGGTTCCCATCCGCGAAAACGCATGGCGGAAACCAAACGACAGAAGTGTCCGCCGGAGCATCTTTGGGGTTCCAGGCGCGGCTTTGATTTGACGATATGGCGCGTGGATGTTAAAAATCATCCGATGTCGCGCCCGTTATAACCATTTGCATGACCATGCCCAAACCACCCAAATTTACCCGTGTGCTGGTCAAGTTGAGCGGCGAGGCGCTTGGCGGAAAAGATGGCGTCGGCATTTGTCCCGAAGCGGTGCATCATCTGGCCGCGCAAATCCGCGAGGTGCGCCAACTGGGCGTGCAGGTGGTCGTGGTCGTCGGCGGCGGGAATATTTTTCGCGGCCTGTCCGGCAGCGAGCGCGGCATCGAGCGCGCCACCGGCGATTACATGGGGATGCTCGCGACGATCATCAATTCGCTGGCGTTGCAGGACGCGCTGGAAAAACTCGGCTGCCCGACGCGCGTGCAAAGCGCCATCGTGATGTCACAAATCGCCGAGCCGTTCATCCGCCGCCGCGCGGTGCGGCATTTGGAAAAGGGCCGGGTGGTCATCTTCGGCGGCGGCACGGGCAATCCGTATTTTTCCACCGACACCGCCGCCGCGCTGCGCGCCAACGAAATCGGCGCGGAGGTGATTTTGAAGGCGACCAAGGTGGACGGCATTTACGACTGCGACCCGAAGAAGAACCCCAAGGCGAAACGGTTCGCGGAAATTTCCTATCTCGACGCGCTGCAAAAACAGTTGAAAGTGATGGATTCGACGGCCTTCTCGCTCTGCATGGACAACAAGATGCCCATCATCGTTTTTGACTTCTTCAAACCGCACAATCTCCGCCGCGCGGTATCGGGCGAAAAGGTGGGAACGCTCGTGACGGGATGAAACAAATTGGGTTGATGGATTGCTGGATTAATGGATTGATGGGCGGTGTCCAGTAATCCAATAATCGAATTATCCATAAATCCACAATTCCATTTTTATGAGATTTGCATCGCGCGTGGATGCGGGCCGGCAACTGGGACAACACCTGCTGAAACAGGGCATCGAGGCTGACATCGTGTTGGGTTTGCCGCGCGGCGGCGTGGTTGTGGCGGCCGAAGTGGCGCGCGCGCTGCAATGTCCGCTCGACGTGCTCATTGTCCGCAAAATCGGGCATCCGTGGCAGCGCGAATTTGCCGTCGGCGCGCTGGCCGAACCAGATGTCGTCATTTTCGACAAATCGTTCAAATGGAAAAATCCGCTGGCGCGCGCGGAACTGGATGGCGTGATTGCGGAGGAACAAGAACGGCTGCGGGAATATCGTTTGCAATTTCATGCTTCTGCCGCGCCGGTGCTGGCAGGCAAGGTGGTTTTGCTTGTGGACGACGGCCTGGCCACGGGCGCAACGGCCGAGGCCGCCGCGCTTTCCGCAAAACAACAAAAGGCTCGGCGCGTCATCATTACTGCGCCAGTGGCTTCAGCGCATGCGGTCGAACGATTGCGGCGCGTGGCGGACGATGTTGATGTGCTGTTCGCTGACGCAAATTTTGGAGCGGTCGGGCAATACTATGACGAGTTTTGCCAGACGAGCGATGGCGAGGTAATAATGCTGCTGCGCGCGGCGAAGGTTGATGAAATAAAAAATTGTGCCGGAACTCCCTGAAATCGAGGTGCTCGCCCGCCATTTGCGCCCGTTGCTGCGCGGCAAATTCATTCGCGGCGTGAACGTGCGGCGCGCGAAGGTCCTGTCGCCGACTCCACTACGAGATTTCAGGCGCGTGTTGTCCGGCGCTAAATTCACCGGCCTGTCGCGGCGCGGAAAATATCTCCTGTTTCAACTTTGCAACCAAAGCGCCGCTCCGTCCGTGACTTTGCTCGGCCATCTGGGCATGACGGGCCGGATGTTCTTGGCAAAGAAGAATGACCCCCAGCCAAAACACGCCGCGGTGGTTCTTGATTTGGGCGGCGAAAATTTCATTTACGAAGACACGCGCTACTTTGGCCGGCTGACGCTGGATACGACGGCGACGCAGAAATTGGGGCCGGAACCGTTGAGCGATGATTTTCAGCCCGTGAAATTTCGCGAGGCCTTGAAGCGTTCGCGCCAGGCCATCAAGATCAAATTGCTCGACCAGAAGCTCGTAGCGGGCGTCGGCAATATTTACGCGAGCGAGGCGCTCTTTCGCGCGCGCCTATCGCCGAGGCTGGCGGCGAACCGGTTGACGACCGCGCAGGTGAAGCGGCTTTGGCGCGCGATTCGCGTTGTGCTGGCTGAGGCCATCGCGTGTGGCAGCACGGTGCCGCTGAAATTTGGCGCGGGCAAAACGGACGGGCACTTTTATTTTGGCCGCACGCCGGGCGCGCCGGATTTTTACGCGGAACGATTGCGGGTTTATGATCGCGCCGGGAAACCGTGTCCAAACTGCCGCCGGCCAGTCCAGCGCATCGTGCAGGCCGCGCGGAGCACGTTTTATTGTCCGCATTGCCAGCGCGTATGAGAAACGCGAGGAATCCGTTTGACGCGGCGAAAGACGGTTTGTAAATTGAACGTCCGTCTGGGTTCCAGAGTAGCTCAATGGTAGAGCGCGCGGCTGTTAACCGTGATGTTGCAGGTTCGAGCCCTGCCTCTGGAGCCAATCCTCCTGTTTTGCCACAGCGCGACACACCGCGCCAGACAGCGACTTTAGCCCCATATTTGCAGGCGATTTTCCTGTTTCCATTCCATCTTCCACTGTGACAGCCAATGACGGCAAATGACCCCCAAAGCCATTTCTTTGTGCGTCTCCTTGTGCGTCATCTTCCAATCCATTCCACGGCAGCTTGTCAACCGCGCTTCGCAACGAAAACAAGGAGGCATCCGCATACGTGTTCGCCGTCAGCCGGGGATCGTTATGCCGCATCAGTTCCATCGCCTCGCGTTGCGGCACGCCAGCCCGGTGCAGACTCGTGCAGAACGTGTGCCGCAGCGAATGAAAATCCACCGAGCGCCCCTGCGAATCCACCTTGGCAATGCCTGCTTTTCCCAACAGCAAATTGAACGCCTCCGAACGCGGCACCAGGCCGGGCAACACCAAATCGCCCGCTGTCGCATTTGCCGGACGGGAACGGGACAACGCCGCCAGCAACTGCGGATGCAACGGCAGGCAGGCTTGCTTGTGGTTCTTGCTGATGGAAGCGCGCACCAGCACCGAAGGCTTTTCCACGCCCAAATTGAGATCGCCTCAACGCAGCCGCTTCAATTCACCGTGCCGGATTCCCGTCAATGCCGCCATCATGCAAGCCAGACGGTATTTGCCCGCCGACTTTAGCAAGGCGTTCACCTCATCGTCGGAATATGCCCGCCGGGGACGAACTTCCCGGCCGCGCGTTTCCACTTTCCCGACCGCCGCCAGCGGGTTGGACACAAGCCGCCCTTGTTCCACCATCCAGTTCAACAACCCCTTTGCCGCTGTCAGGTATTCATTGAGGGTTTTTGGCGATTTTTTCTGGTGAGTGCGCCAGCGAATAAACGAGTCAGACGAAACCTCCTTTGCCGATTGCCAGCCGCACGTTGACGATAACAGTTCCAACTGGCTTTCCATTTGGTCAATGTATTTCTGATCGCGGCCTTTGGCCTTCAAATCCCCGATGAATTCCTGAACGTGCTTTGCCAGCGACATTTGGGCCGCATCGCGCTGGACTTTGGGCGCAATCAATCCGTGCGTTTCCTTTTCCAGTTCCTGGACCAGCTTGCGCAATTTTTCCTCGGCCACCTGCTTGTCCGTGACATGCAGCGGGACTTGCAGAATCCGGCGCTCGCCATCCAGCCGGACTTTCGCGGAATACAGCCGCGACACGACCAGCTTGCCGTTTCGCCAACGTTTCGGTTTGTAGAGGGTTCGTATCATAAATCATGCCTTCCCGCCGTTTGCACCGCCATCGCGCTCTGCGCGCAGTTGTTTCAGATATTTCGCCGACGCCCGCCTGCGTGGCGCAGGTGTCCAGCGATCCGCAGGTGCGGGTCATCCTGACCAGCGTCTTCAGGCACGATTACGACATCGGCCACGCCATTCAGGAAATCCAAGACCGGAATTTAATGACGGCCAACACGCTGGTCATCGTGACCGCCGATCACAACTTTCCGCATGGCGACGCATTGGAGCAGATTCCCGGCTACCCGAAAAGTTATCTCTCGCGCATTCCGCTGGCCTTCTTGAGCGGACAGCCTTTGCCCCCGCCGGACGGTTTCCGGTTGCTCCATTCGCAACTGGATTTTGCGCCCAGCATCGTCCACCTGCTGGGGTGGCCGGTTCCGGATGGCTGGTGGGGGGAAAGCATGTTCGACTCCGCTTTTATGGCGCCATCCATCTCAAAGATCGGCAGAAATCTCATTGTGACGCCAGTGAAAGGGCCGCAGCGGGTCGTTTCCCTGGATCATCCCAACGGCGACGCGGAAAAAGGCCTGGTGAAATTGTTTTTTAGCGTTTATACCAATAGCCCGTCGGCCGGAACCGTCGAAGGCACCGGCGGTTCGCGGGACAATTCGCCTTGAACGCATGAAATTTTCCATCGTCACGCCGAGCTTTCGCAACTCGAGCTGTCGCTGATGCTCCCGTTTCGCGTGCAAGATGCGAAAGATCGTGGCGATTACGCCGCGACCACATCCACGCGCGGAGAAAAACCGAGTTGATGAAGAAGCTGCTCGCAATCATCCCAGGCAAGGCCGAAGGCGCGAACATCCGCCACACCGAGCCGGGCGATCACGGATGAAATCGTGCCGGCATCGCGTTTCGCAATCTCGCCGTCCATCATGGCGTGTTCCGCCCAATCCACCAACTGCGCTGGCGTGATCTCGTGATGAAGATACGCGGCGATTTTCTCGGCGACGGTTTGTTTCGTAATCGTCATGGCTGTATTCTACGCTTATCGGAAGAATTTGTGGATGATGTCGCGCGGTGTGGCAATCACCGGTGCGGTTAAATCATGCTGATTCAACAGCCAGGTCAATTGCTGGTGGTCAATGGAGCGCAGGTGTTCATCACCGGTCAGCAGGATGCCACAGTCCAGCAAAACCGTTTCCGCCAGAATCAGAGAATCATGAATCTCCTCATCCGGCAGCAATTGGCGGCGGCGGAATTCTTTGGCCAATCCCCCGGTTTTCTCCGGCGCGAATGGCAGTTCAAGAATGGGACGGAAGCGGTCTTTATTGCGCAGCAGTCGAATGGCCAACCCGGCAGACCGGCGCACTTGCGGGGTCAGGCCGGAATCGGCAAGGTAGGCCAGTTCGTCCAACACGCTTGGCGTCACCAACTGTTCGGCATCGGGCAATCTATCGGCAATGACATCGGCGGCATCGAGAACGTCATCCACCCCGTCGGCGATGTCGAGCAGCACGTTTGTGTCAACGGCTAGGCGCGAGGGCTTCACGTCCGTAAAGGAGTTCGGCGGCGCGGTGGCGCAACCGTTGACGCTGGGTGTCGGTGAGTTTGTTCATCAAAGGACGATGCTTTTCAACCGCCAGCGCGCCGGGTGTTTTCTTTTCGACAATTTTCTTCACGGACTTCATGTTTTATTCATGCTACGGGTTTGGGCGAATGTCAAATATCAGTTTAAGTTTGCCCCGCCAGATTGCAAGCGCCAAGCGATTTCAAGCGATTTCATAATTCCCGTTGTTGTCTGCTAACGCGGCCTGTGATGCTCAATTGAACTTTTGCGGTCAGATATGTCACTATGACAAGCCCGTCATTCGGCGGGCGTGGGCCGCGCCTCCGGCGTGGCCCACGCCTCGCCTGAACGTTGTCATTACAACCTCCAGAACGCGCGATGAATCATTGTGGCTGTAAAATGGCGCTTTTAGGGCGGACGCCGATGCTGATATTTGACCTCCAGTGAACTTCAAGATGCGCTGGCGCGCAACTCCGCCTCCCAAGACAAAAACCGTCCGCCGTGAGCGGTAAAACTCACGCTAAAGACGTTTTCAGGCGCGCTTGGATGCAGTTGGGACGCGGAATTATGGAGGGCTGTTGACCAATGCCGTCCACCAACGGGAGGCATCGCAATAAACTGTGAGTCCACGGCCCCGGCGCAGGCCGTAAGGCCGCCCGGAATTGCGCTCAATGTAACGTCGTGCAATCCGGCGGATTCGATAAGCCTCTTCCGGCGTCAAGTCCAGTTCCACCATCTTTGCCCAAGGAACAGACTTCCGGTTGAAAATACCCCAGGACCGGCCTTCCACCGCTGCATTCTCATCGTCCACTTTTGAAAGATACTTTGAGCAATAGCTCATCACTCCCCGCCAACTGTGAACACGTTCAACCCGGCTGCCCGCAAGACAGTGTTTCAAATCGTGGGTGCCAACGACCTGATACCAGTTCACAGACACCCACTCCCACAATTGCACGGTTCGCCACTGTGACACCGGCTCCGGCACCACATCGCCCAATGCACCGCCCAAGCTCGCATTCTGGAATTCCCAGCGAATCTGACCAGCACCGTCTTTTTCCCATTCGTATTCTGACAGCAGCCGTCCTCGGTCATCAACGCCCCACTCCACCGATGGAAGGTTCCAGACCAACAGATGGAAATGCGGCACCAGCTCGCCCTGACGATCACCGCTCTTGCGCGCTTTCATTTCCAAACGCCAGAAGCCGGCGGCCAAAGGCAACTCGCGTTTCAGCCGTTTGAGAAAGACAGACAACATCCCAAAGCCGTCCGGCTTCATCCTGTCCCGTCACGCCTTCCGGCACGGCAACATAAGTTTCAAAAACGCCGCGCGTGAGAAACACCGGGAATTTGATTCCGGCCTCCTGCGCGGTTTTGGTCACGTCAACCTGCACGCCGTCGGCGATGGCCTGCTTGCGGGTGTAGGTGTAGATGACTTCTGGATCAATTGGTCGAGTGGTTGCGGGCGTGCCACGTTAAAACCGTGGCGATGGAGTCCACCGGTGTGTATTGGATTCCGCTGTTTCAAAAGCTGGAGGTCGCCGGGTTGGAAGAAAGGGCGATGAACGAAAACGACGGTGGCGGGGTTGCGACAAAAAGCACTTGAACAAAACGTTTTTTATCTTGCTCTGACTTCCGCTGGTTTGGATGTAGCGCAGCGAAAAACAAACTGGCGGAGGTCAGACTATATTTTGTTTTGCCAGTGAGGGCGGAAAGTTTTGCAAGCGCAGCGCAGCAAAAGCTGGCCGTGCCCACGACTAATGCTGATGTCTTGGCCGGGCGAAGCCTCGCGGCCTATTGCTATGTCTTGGGCGATATGCGGAGCATCGCGCCCTTCCCAGCCTGTCCCCGACGGATTCAGATTGCGGAACGAAACGAAGCGGAGCGCGAGCAGGTGGGCAGAGGTCGCGTGGTCACGCGCAGAGGAGTGAAGTGAAGCGGTCTGAACCGGACGGAGTCAGGCCGGTTTTGCGGCGGGCAGTCTGTGATTTTCAGCAGAGCAAAGCGCCAGCGGAAAGGTCACAGTCTGCCCGCCGTTTTCAAACGGATTTCAGACTACTGCGGCTTGATCTGATAAAAGCGCCGTGCCATGCTGGTTGCCGATGAGTCTTGGAAATTCATTATGCTGTTGGTGCAACTGAAATTGAGGAGCGTTGTCCAATTCACCAGGTTTGATGACGCTTGGAAAACATAATTGCTGCCAATGGTGCCGTAAAACGTGAGATTGAATCCGCTGACATTGTATTGCGGGCTGCCAACGGTGTTGCTGGGCGGTAACACAGTCAGGGACTGATCCACATTCGCCGCCGGTGCAAATACGCTGCTGCCAGCTTGCGAGGCGCGCACGGTGACTGTTCCTGCGCCGGTAAGTTTCAAAACATTGCCGCTTAATTGAGCGGGGCCGGACAGGACGGAAAAGCTGACGGGCAAACCGGAGCTTGCCGATGCGTAAATCGGAAACGGCGCGTCCACCGAACGCTGTTGGCTCAATGCGCCAAAGGCGATGGTTTGCGGTATCTGGCTGACAGTAAAGCTTTGCTGCACTGATGCCGCCGCGTTGTAATTTGAATTGCCGGGCTGCCATGCCAGAATGCTCACGGTTCCACCACCAAGCAAAGTAACATTGTTGCTGGCATCCAAGATGGCTGGACCCGACAGAACGCTGAAATACACCGGCAAGCCGGCGCTTGTCGTCGCGGTCAATGCAAACGGCGCATCACCCGCCGATTTGTTTGGCAACGGGGCAAAAGTGATGGCCTGATTCGCCTCCGATACGGTGAAGCTGACGTTGGTTGACGGGGCGGGATTGAAAGAACTATTTCCTGACTGACTGGCTTGCACCGTCACCGTTCCGGCTCCATTCATTGTCAGGACATTGCTGCTGGTCAAGGTCGCCGGGCCAGAGACGACGTTGAATGTCACCGGCAGACCTGAACTCGCCGCCGCATCAAGCGTAATGGCCGGGCCACCAAATGAATGATTGGCAATGGCCGGGAAGGTGATCGTCTGGTTTTGGTTTGTTGAAGGATAAATGACGGTTAAAACATCATTGCCACTGTTGCCGGCGGCGTCGAAGGCGGTTGCCGTGATATTGTTGGTGCCGGGATAAAGTTTGATGCCGCTGACATACCAACTGTCAAATGGAGCGCCAACAGAACCGCTGCCACCACGATCATTCGCCCAGGTTACGGAGGTAACACCTATGTTGTCATCCGAACCGCCGCCAAGATTTAATGCTGAAGAGGTGTTCGTCCACAAATTTCCGAAAATGGGATCCGTGATGTAAATGTTTGGCGCTTGAATGTCTTGCTCTCGCAATACCACAATCCCGCCGTCAACGTAGAAAGCAACGCCAGCTTGGATTGAACATGACGAATGGTTTCGCCCATCGCTGTGAGTTGAGCCAGCGTTTCGCTTTAAGCCCGTCCGGCTGAACAATCATGGAAATAGAAAATGATGAAGACCGCCGCCACGAAAGGAATGCCCAACCCGGCAGACCTGCCATCGGATGAACGGATGCAATTGGAGGATCAAATTTTCAAGCGGACACTTGCGCTGTGGCATAAAAGGAGACATGGCCATCGAGATGTGCTGAACGCCCTACTTCCAGGCTGAACGCGAGGTGTTGGCACAAAATGGAACAGGCAGGCTTCATTCATAGTCGGAAGCTAAAATGCGCAAGCCTCACATTAAAATGAACTGAACATTGAATTAAAATTCATTCAGAAACTTTTATCGTGAATAAAACCGTGGCAAAATAACTGAAAACATGAAAGTGTTTTTCACTTTGATGCTAATTATGGCGGGTGCTTTTGTGTCAAGTTGCGCCACCGGGAGAAATGGACTTGCTCTCGACACAGTGGGGCCGCCACTGTCTCAACCGACGGCGGTAAATTCAACCAATGGCACGCTGGTGGTTTATTCTGCTTATGAAGTCAATGCCGATTTCAACAGCCGTGATCCTTATCGTCCGGAGTGTTCCGACTACAGGATTTTATCCAACGATGGGAAGTTGCTACAGAGAATCCACAATAATTCAGGAAACAGTCTTCAAAACCCGGTGGCCGTGGGGCTTCCACCCGGAAAATATCGGGTCTGCGCGCGTGCCAGCGGTTATGGATATGTCACAGTCCCTGTGATTATTGAAGCACAGCAAACCACTGTTTTGCACCTCGAAGGTGGCAGTTCGTGGCCGAACGAATCAGCGTTCAACCAAACCAACGCTGTGCGTTTGCCGGATGGCCAAATCATCGGGTGGAAGGCTGCATCTAATTTGTAATTCAGAGTTCCACAGGTTATGGGGAAGTTCATAATGCGTCGAATTGTTTTGCTTTCCATATTGGCTCGGATCCTGACGATAGACTTGCCTTCCCCCGCGGTGACGATCTTGTCAGGCCAAACCTTCACGCCAGCAGCCAACGCCCCGCTTGCGGGAGTTCTTCAGCTGACCACCGATGTGGATTCACGGGTGAGCGTCCTGGTAAGCGACGGGACAAATCTCTGGGAAAGGGACTTCTACGATTTTGGCACGACGCATTCGGAGACGTTGCTCGGATTTAAACCCGGCCGGTCGAACCTGATTCTCGTCACTGTTTACGATAAATATCGGAACACTTACACGGCCCCGCAATTGTTGAACTTTGTCACCGCTCCTCTGCCGGGTGATTTTCCCACGAGTGTCGTCTTGTCCAGCGAACCCAGCTTGATGGAACCGGGCTACACGCTGTTCATCGTTGACAACATAACTGCTGGCCATCGTTACATTACCATCCTGGATAATGATGGCGAGGTGGTGTGGTATCTCTTGGTTCCGCAAGCAAGCGATATGGATGTCAAGCAGCTTGGCAATGGGGATTTGTTCATGCCGCAGCAGACGCCTGCAAACTCCTTCATTGAGATCAACATGCTGGGGGAAACTGTGCGGACATGGAATCCGCCGACGAGATATCCGATTGATGGTCATGACGGTGTCGCGACGGATCATGGGACCATCCTTTATTTGTCGAACACAAACCGCGTGGCTCCCAACTTCCCGAGCAGCGATACCGTTTCAAATGTTCCATTAAATACGGCCACGGTTGACGACTGCCCGATTGTCGAAATTTCGGCCACCAACTCGGCGCTCCTTAACCTCTGGTCGCCGATAATAAACGGTTTTATAGATCCAACCCGCTTCACCTATCTGACTTATGTTACTCCCGGTCCGGATGGAGTGGACAACGAGCACGCCAACGCGCTCATCGAGGATACCAACGATAATTCCATCATCGCTTCCCTCCGCAACCAGAATGCTGTCGTCAAATTTTCCCGAACAGGCCAGCTTAAATGGATCCTCGGTCCGCCGGCAAACTGGCAGACTAATTTTCAGGGCACCAATCTTCAGCAATACCTGCTTACCCCTGTCGGGACGCCGTTCGAGTGGAATTATGCGGAGCATTCGCTGACGCTCACTCCGCAAGGGACGTTGCTCACTTATGACAATGGCAATTTTCGGGTAAGTCCCTTTGACCCTCCCGTTCTTTACCAGAGCAATTACAGCCGTGGCGTGGAATTCAGCATCAACGAGACGAACATGGAAGTTTCCCAAGTTTGGGATTCCACGCAGGCGGGTGGCGACCGGCTTTTTACCCCGATCTTCGGGAAGACGCAATGGCTTCCCCAAACCCGGGATTTGTTAGTCACTTATGGTGACATCACATTGTTTTGCAGAAACCATTTAATATCCGGTGCGTCTGTAAAGGGATGAGCGAAAGAGCTGGGAAGAAAGCGACGGTGGAGCGGGTGGCGGAACTGGCGATGCAGCTGGGTGGGAAGCATCTGGCCGATTACGGTTCGACCCGCAGCCGGCATGATTTCACGCAGCGGCAGTTGATGGCCTGCCTGATTCTGCGGGCGTATCTGAAGACCACTTACCGTGGGGTATTGGAGTTACTGTCCGTCAGCCCGAACTTGCGGGCAGCGTTGGGAATGCAGGACAAGCTGCCGCACTACACGACGCTCCAGAAGTTCAGCGCGCGGAGCCAGGTGCTGGCGATTGCCGACGCGATGATTCGCACCATTGGACGGGCGGCCGGTGCGCCCAGGTTTGCCAAGACTGCGGCGGCAATGGATGCGACGGGCCTGGAGACGACGACGGCCAGTGCGCATTTTCAGAGTCGTGCCGGGCGGACGCGGCGCAAATGGGTGAAAGTGTCGGCCATTGTGCTGTGCGGAAGTTTGCTGCCGTTGAGTCTGGTGTTGGGCTGGGGACCGGGCAACGACAAGAGTCAGGCGCAAGCCTTGATGACCAAGGCCAGTCAAGCGACGTTGCCGGCGAAGTTGTATGCGGATGCGGGTTATGATGCCGAATGGGTGCATGACCAGTGCCGGTTGGACTGGGGTGCAGAAAGTGTGATCAAACCGGCCAGACAACGGGCCGACGGCACGCGGAGCGGATTTTGGCGGAGCCGGATGAGTGCGTCCTATCTGGAACGGAAAGGTTATCGGGCACGGTGGGCGGTGGAATCGTTCTTCAGCGGGCTGAAACGGACGATGGGTTCGACGCTGACCTCCCGCAAACCGAGTCAACTGTTGGCCGAAGCTGCATTCAAAGTGCTGGCCTACACCCTCCGGCGTTAGCCGAACCTATGCAGTCAGTGATGTTTTCCCTGAACATTACGATCTGCTCTGATCTTGCAAATTGAGGTGAATTATTTTGGGGGTAAATTGTCTGGTTTATATGCCAGCGATCACCCAGAAAGAAACGCGCCTTAAACTACAGTTTGTT
>Ga0302319_10016413_pt1 | contig 13653 bp, 9 predicted proteins | sample Bog_T0_2_FD_203319 | JGI IMG/M metagenome (GOLD analysis project Ga0302319, IMG submission 203319) | Peat permafrost microbial communities from Stordalen Mire near Abisko, Sweden - Bog_T0_2 | ecosystem: Environmental > Terrestrial > Soil > Wetlands > Peat | place: Sweden: Abisko, Stordalen Mire...
GTCACCGTCGGCACGCTGTTTAGCGGCGATGTCCTGGCCGTCGGCGGCTTGGGAGCCAGTTATGCCTTTGTGGACAATAATGGCGTGGCCGGCAAGGACGTGGGCATCGGCAACAAGGAGGTGACGATTGCCGGCGTGGGGGTGAATGACGGAGACGGCGGCAACGACTACAACCTGACCCTGGCGCCCAACCTGACGAGCACGATCAACAAGGCCAACCTGACCCTGAGCGGGACGAGGGTCTACGACGGGACGACGATCTTTGCGGGAAGCCTGCTGACGGCGACGGGGGTGAACGGTGAAAGCTTCACGATGGGAGGCGCTGGCGCCTCGGGCAACCTGAGCGTGAAGGACGTGCAGACCAACCAGCTTCTGAACAGCGTGGCGGGATTGACGGTGGGAAGCGGCAACTCAGGCGCCGCGTTGGCGAGCAACTACAATCTGACCGTAGTCGGCTCCTCGGTGAGCGTGACGCCGGCGACCCTGACCCTGAGCGGGACCCAGGTCTACGACGGCCTGACGGCCTTTTCGGCAACCAATCTGACGCTGGCGGGGGTGAACGCTGAAAGCTTTGCGCTGACGGGCAGCGGGGTTTTGAGCACAAAGAACGTGCAGACCAACCAGGCGCTGGCCAGCGTGGCGGGGCTGACGGTGGGCGCGGGCAACACGGGCGCCGCAGTATTGAGCAACTACAACGTCCTGGTCGCAGCCGACTCGTCGGTGAGCGTGACGAAGGCGACCCTGACCTTGAGCGGGACCCAGGTCTACGACGGCCTGACAGCCTTCTCGGCAGCCAATCTGACGCTAGCGGGGGTGAACGCTGAAAGCTTTGCGCTGACAGGCAGCGGGGTCTTGAGCACGAAGAACGTGCAGACCAACCAGGCGCTGGCCAGTGTGGCGGGATTGACGGTGGGCGCCGGCAACACGGGCGCCGCGGTCTTGAGCAACTACAACACTCTGGTGCCGGCCGACTCGTCGGTGAGCGTGAAGGCGGCCGACCTGACCATCAGCACCAGCAACGTGGTCAAGACCTACGACGGGGGCACGACCGCCCTGGGCAGTCCGGTCGTCACCGTCGGCACGCTGTTTAGCGGCGATGTCCTGGCCGTCGGCGGCTTGGGAGCCAGTTATGCCTTTGTGGACAATAATGGCGTGGCCGGCAAGGACGTGGGCATCGGCAACAAGGAGGTGACGATTGCCGGCGTGGGGGTGAATGACGGAGACGGCGGCAACGACTACAACCTGACCCTGGCGCCCAACCTGACGAGCACGATCAACAAGGCCAACCTGACCTTGAGCGGCACGCAGGTGTACAACGGCACCACGATCTTCGCGGGGGACAATCTGACGGCGACCGGTGTTAACGGGGAGAGCTTTACGATGGGAGGCGCGGGCGCCTCGGGCAACTTGAGCGTGAAGGACGTGCAGACCAATCAGCTTCTGAACAGTGTGGCGGGGCTGACGGTGGGCAGCGGCAACTCAGGCGCCGCGCTGGCGGGCAACTACAATCTGACCGTAGTCGGCTCCTCGGTGAGCGTGACGCCGGCGATCCTGACCTTGAGCGGGACCCAGGTCTACGACGGCCTGACGGCCTTCTCGGCAACCAATCTGACGCTGGCGGGGGTGAACACTGAAAGCTTTGCGCTGACAGGCAGTGGTGTCTTGAGCACGAAGAACGTCCAAACCAACCAGGCGCTGGCCAGCGTGGCGGGGTTGACGGTGGGCGCCGGCAACACGGGCGCCGCGGTCCTGAGCAACTACACCACCCTGACAGCAGCCGACTCGTCGGTGAGCGTGACGAAGGCCAGCCTGACCGTCAGCACCAGCAACGTGGTCAAGACCTACGACGGAGGCACGACTGCCCTCGGCACTCCAATCATCACAGTTGGCCAGCTCTTTGGCGCCGATGCCCTGGCCTCCGGTCCGTCTGGCCCGGTCTTCGCCTTTATCGGCAAGGATGTTGGCATCGGAAACAAGACCGTGACGGTCGCTGGCGTAACCGTAAATGACGGAGACGGCGGCAATGACTACAACTTGACTCTCGCGAGCAACACGACGAGCACGATCAACAAGGCAAACCTGACCCTGGGCGGAACCAGGGTCTACGACGGCACGACGATCTTCGCGGGGAGTAATTTGACGGCGACGGGGGTCGACGGCGAAACCTTCACAGTGACGGGTGCGGGCGCCGCTGGAGATCTGGGTACGAAGAATGTGCAGACCAACCAAGCACTTGCCAGCGTGGCCGGGCTGGCCTTGGGCAGCGGCAACACGGGTGCTGCAGTTTCGACCAACTACAACGTCCTGACTGCTTCGGGATCCCTGGTCAGCGTGACCAAGGCAAAACTGACGCTGAGCGGAGCTCGGGTCTATGACAGCACGACGATCTTTGCCGGGAGCATTTTGACTGCCACCGGAGTCGATGGCGAAACCTTCGCGGTGACGGGCGCAGGAGGCACCGGCGACTTGAGCACGAAAGATGTGCAGACCAACCAGGCGCTGGCCAGCGTGGCCGGGCTAGCCTTGGGCAGCGGCAGCACCGGTGCCGCTGTCTCGACCAATTACACAGCCCTAGCCACGACAGGCTCGTCGGTGAGCGTAACGCCGGCCAACCTGACGCTGAGCGGAACGAGGGTCTATGACGGCACGACGATCTTTGCCGGGAGCAACCTGACGGCGACTGGCGTTGACGGGGAAATCTTCTCGGTCGCGGGGGCTGGCGCTTCCGGCAACCTGAGCGTCAAAGACGTGCAGACCAATCAAGCGCTTGCCAGCGTGGCCGGCTTGGCCCTTGGCAGCGGCAACTCCAGCGCAGCCGTATCGGGCAACTACAACGCCCTGACCGCGACAAATTCGTCGGTCAGCGTGACGGCGGCGCCGCTGACGATCGCGGCGGACGACAAGTCGCGCGGTGTCAATCTCGCCAACCCCGCGCTTACGGCCACGTACACCGGTCTTGTCGGCGGGGACACCTCCGCGGCGGTCACCGGCCTGATCCTGTCGACAACAGCGGTGACGAGCTCGCCCGTCGGCAGCTACCCGATCTCCGCCTCGGGCGCCAGCGCCCTGGACTATGCGATCACCTTTGTTCCCGGCACGCTCAACGTCGGCCAAGTCCCCCTTTCGATCGAGGCCGACGACAAGAGCCAAGTCTATGGAGCCGCACTGCCCACCTTCACCGCAAGCTATGATGGCTTCGTCAACGGCGACACCGCTTCCGTTGTGACCGGCCTGCAATTCAGCACGACGGCGACGATCGGCTCGAATGTGGGCACCTACTCGATCACGCCCTTTGGGGCGACCGCGCCCAACTACTATGTGGTCGGCTACGTGCCCGGCACTCTCACGATCAACCCGGCTTCGCTCACCATCACCGCGAACGACGCGAGCCGGCTCTACGGCGGAAACAACCCGGAGTTCGGTGCGAGTTATACCGGCTTCGTGAACGGGGACACTCCGGCGGCGGTCTCGGGACTGACGCTGACCACCACGGCCGAGACGAGTTCCCCCGTCGGGTCCTATCCGATCACGGCTTCGGCCGGCACGGCGGCCAACTATGTCATTACCTACCTGCCCGGAACGCTGTCGGTGGGACAGGCACCCCTTTCGATCACCGCAGACAACCAGAGCAAGGTGTACGGTGCCGATCTGCCGACTTTTACGGCGACCTACACCGGATTGCTCAACGGGGACACGGCGTCGGTTGTGAGCGGCCTGCAATTCAGCACGACGGCGACGATCGGCTCGAATGTGGGCACCTACTCGATCACGCCCTTCGGCGGGACCAGTGCCAACTACCTGCTCTCCTATGCTTCGGGGACCCTCACCATCGATCCGGCCGCGCTGACGATCACAGCGGACGACGCCAGCCGACCCTTTGGGGCGGCCAATCCGGTCTTCACAGCGAGCTACGACGGATTCGTCAACGGCGACACCTCGGCCGTGGTTTCCGGGTTGACGATCGCATCGGACGCCACACCGGCCAGCGGCGTGGGGCCGTACGCGATAACGCCCTCCGGGGCCGTCGCGCCCAACTACACGATAGCCTTTGTCGCGGGAACGCTGGAGGTCGCCGACTCCACGGTGACCGTGGGGGTCACCCCGGAGCCCGTCGTCACGGTCGGCCAGGTGCCCGTCGTCACCTCTAATTTTGCGGTCGTTGACCTGGACAACCGACTGGTCCTTGTACCGGTCAATAGCCAGGGCGGGATTGTCCAGAACGCGAACAACACGCCGGCCTCGGTCGACGGAAACCTCACGCTGAGCCTCGATGACGTCGCCGGCCGGACGTCCCCCGCCGCAAAGACGGTTGTGGCCGGCGGCACGTCGCCCGCAGGATTTTCTCTGGCAGGTGGGTCGAACCTTGGGTCGTATGAATTGGTGGGCTCCCTCTCTGGAGACACCGTGCTGGGCGGTTCCGGGGGCCGCCTCAGCGCCCAAGACCAGAACGACCCCGGCCTTTATCGCGAGTCCAAGGTGAGCATGGGCGGGTTCAATGTAATCTATCACGAGGAGCTGGGCGAGGCCCGTCGCCAGAACCGGAGCAACACGGCCCTGGGCTCCAGCTACCGTGAGTTCTCCGACTCGGACAACCCCCAGGTAATCGTTGTTCGCGCCAAAGCCGACCGCAAGCCGTCGAATCGGGTGCCCGGTCCCAACTCCTAGGGCCAATTGAACCGTTCCATCCTGAGTTTCTGCGTTGGATTGTCGGCCCTTGCCGGGCTGGTTGCGTCCCTGCAGGCCCAAACCTACGAACAAGTCGCCCCAAAGACACCGGCGCCTCCGCCGGCCAAGTCTCCATCGGAGCCAGACGCTGACGCCGGGGCCACGCCGGCGGCTGCCGACGACCGGGTGATCCTGCCTGCCCTGCGCGGCATTGTCTTTGTGACCAGCACAAACGAGTTTCACCGCGATGGGGTCTCGGTGGAAGGGGTTCAGGTCGGCGGCGATCCCAAGCTGCAGACCCCGGCGTTCCATTCGCTTGCGGCCGCCTATCTGGGCCGTCCGCTCAGTCGGAGCTCGCTCGATCGGCTCACGCGCGATGTCGTGCTCTACTTTCGCCGGCATGGCCGGCCTGTGGTGGACGTGCTCGTGCCCGAGCAGAACATCTCAACCGGCACCGTGCAGATTCTGGTGATCGAGGGCCGGCTCGGCGCGGTGCGGTCGGAGGGAAACAACTGGTTCAGCGCCGAACTCCTCAAGAAGTATGTGCGCGCCCGCCCGGGCGAAATCATCGAGGGAGGTCCGCTGCTTGCGGACTTGGCTTGGATCAACCAGAACCCCTTCCGGCAGGTCGATCTCGTCTTCAGCCGCGGGACCGAGCCAGGGGAGACCGATATCATCCTGCGCACCCGCGACCGCTTTCCGCTTCGTGTCTACACGGGCTACGAAGACTCCGGCAACGCGTTGACCGGATTTGATCGGGTGCTTGCCGGCGTGAATTGGGGGAACGCGTTTGGTCTCGACCAGCAGATGAACTACCAGCTAAGCGCCAGCCCCGACTTCAAGAAGATGGTGGCGCAGTCCGGCAGCTACATCGTTCCCATTCCGAGCTTGCGGGACACATTCACGGTGTTTGGGAGCTACGCCGAAAGCCGGCCGGATCTCAGTGGGGGCGCCTTCGACCTCAAGGGGCTCGCGTGGCAAGTGAGCGCACGATACCGGCTGCCCTTGCCCGTGGAGGGAACCGAGACGAGGGATTTGACGGTTGGCGTGGACTTCAAGCGCAGCAACAACAACCTTTCTTTTGGCGGCACCCAGGTCTTTGCCCAGGACAACGACGTGGTCCAGGCGACGGCGGCGGCGAGTTTCAGCCGCCCCGACAAGTATGGCATCACCGCGGGCGAACTGACTGTTGCGGCGAGCCCGGGCGGCGTCACGAGCAACGACAGCTCCGAGGCCTATCTTGCGGCGCGCGCGTATGCCAAGCCCGACTATGCGTATGCGCGGCTCGATCTTGAGCGGACGACAAAGCTGCCCGCAAAATTCTCATGGGTGACGCGCGGATCGGCGCAGCTGGCCAGTGCGAACCTCCTGGGCAGCGAACAGTTGGGGCTGGGGGGCTCCGACAACCTGCGCGGCTACGAAGAACGGGAGGCAAACGGCGACAACGGGTTCGTGCTGGTTGACGAACTTCACGGCCCTCCGCTCCAGGTGGCGCGGCTCTTCGGCCGCGGTCTGCAGGACGACCGGCTCGATCCCCTGGTCTTTATCGATTACGGGGTGGTTGGGAGCCACAAGCTGCTGCCCGGCGAGCCGAACTATCTTGAACTCGCCAGCAGCGGGCTGGGAATCCGCTACAACTTCGGCAACAATTTCAGCCTGAGGGCCGACTACGGCTGGCAGCTCAAGCAGAGTGGAGTCTCCGATCTTCGCAGGACCTCGCGCGGGTACCTCAGCGCAGTCCTGTCGTATTGACGGGTGGTCTCGGGATCACCCAGGGGCTGTGGATCTGCGACGCCGGAGCCTGGTCCAGACAAACATCGGAAAACGCGTCCACGGGGTGCACCGTCAAGGCCACCCGGCGGCGTCCTTGGGTTCGAAGTCGGCCCAGCGAAGATTGGGCGCAGACAGCTTGACCCCGGACGGGAGGTTCAGGTCGAAGTGCCGCGTGAGCACGCTGAGCATCTCGTCCTCAGACCGGATCTCCCGTTTTTCCAGGACCAATGCACCACGGCGATGGGTGAACTCCCGGTTCTGGATCGTTTTTCGGGCGCCGTCAGGCTCGGCTCGGGCAACCATCAGGTTTTGGCGGAACTTTGAGTCCGGATTGGTGCTGGTCCACCAATTGGCCAGCTCACGGTCGGTCAGGGGCATTTCCTCGCCGGTGAACTGGCAAAGGTCAGACCACTCCTCGCCGATCCTGATCTGGTGGAACCAACGGTAGCCATCCCTGACGATGCGGCGCGGTTCGAGGCCGGCCTCCTGCTCGCCATCGTGGTCCAATTGGATTGCGCAGGGCGGCGAAAAGCCTCCGATTCCGACATCGGCAAGCCAAGGGACACCCTCGATCTCCAAGCGGAGAAAGACATGCGTGCGTGGAGGCACCAAGTCCCGTGGCACCTGAAAACCCACCCGCGCCGCGACAGGGGTCGCCCGGAATCCCAGGGCCGACAACATCGACAGGAGAAGTCCGTTCTGTTCGAAGCAGTATCCTCCCCGGCCCTGGCGGATCAGCTTCTCCTCGACCGCCCCGGGATCGAGCTTGATGTCGTGCCCCAGCAGAACGTCGATATTCTCAAACGGAATTGAGCAGGCATGTCCGCGAATGATCCGGTTCAGGACATCAAGAGTCGGCTCACGCGGGCCCTTGTAGCCGATTCGGCCGAAGTAGGCGTCGAAGTTTGGCATCGAATAGATCCAACACGATGCTACGATCGAAGGCAACCCCATGGCGGATTCCGGCTACAACCGACGGGAATTCCTGAAGACCGGCGCAGCGGCGGGCCTGGGCCTCGGGCTTGCGACGGCGATGCCCACCTGGCTTCGCGCAGATCCAACTCCGGGCAACCGGGTGCGCTTGGCCGTCATCGGCACGAACGGGAGGGGATTGACGCACATCGAGGCGCTTGGCGGGATCGAGGGCGCCGAAATCGCCTACATCTGCGACGTCGAGGACAAGGCCCTTGCAAAGGGGATGAAGCAGGCTGCTTCGACCGCCCCGGGATCGAGCCCGAAGCCAATCAAGGATTTCCGGCGGGTGCTGGACGACCCGTCCATCGACGCGATCACGATCGCGACCCCGGACCACTGGCACGCGCCCATGGCGATCCTGGCGCTTTCAGCGGGCAAGCACGTCTATGTGGAAAAGCCCTGCAGCCAGAATCCGCGCGAGGGCGAGCTCCTCCTCACGGCGATCGCCCGCCACGGGAAACTCGTGCAGATGGGAAACCAGCGCCGCTCGTTCCCCAACATGCAGGCGGCGGTGAAGGAAATCCGCGAGGGCATCATCGGCAGGACGTACTATGCCAGGACGTGGTATGACAACAACCGCGCAAGCATCGGCCGCGGCTCCGTGATCCCGGTCCCCCCGTCGCTCGACTATGAGCTTTGGCAGGGCCCGGCGCCCCGCAGGCCATACCGGAGCAACGTGATCCCCTACAGCTGGCACTGGTTCTGGCACTGGGGCACGGGCGAGGCGCTCAACAACGGGACCCACGAGGTCGACATGTGCCGGTGGGCGCTGGGGGTGGATTTTGCGACCAAGGTCACATCCTCGGGCGGGCGCTATGCGTTCAAGGACGACTGGGAGACCCCGGACACCCAGAACATCAGTTGGGAGTTCGGCGGGGAGAAGTCGATTTCCTGGGAGGGCCGCAGCTGCAACGGCTTCCCGTCGGAGGGGCTGCCCCGGGGCGCGTACCTCTACGGCACCGAGGGAACGGCGCTGCTCGAGGGCGACAACTACACCGTGTTCGACTCGAAGAACAGGAAGGTGCGCACGCTGGTCGACAAGTCCGAGGCCAACGGGACGGACATCCTGAGCGCCTCGGGCATCCGGCTCGACCGCCTGCACATGAGAAACTTTGTAGACGCGATCCGCTCGGGAGTGCCGCTCAATTCCCCGATTTCCGAGGGGCACAAGAGCGTGACCATGCTTCACCTGGGCAACATCGCCCAACGGGTGGGGAGGACCCTCGCCTGCAATCCCGCGAACGGCCACATCCTGGGCGACGACGAGGCGATGAAGCTCTGGCAACGGGAATACGAGCCCGGCTGGGCTCCGGAGGGCGCATGAACCGGCGCGAATTCCTGGCCTCAGCGGCCGCAACCATGGCGGTGGGTGCCCTGAGCCCTGGCGCGTTTGCCGAGGAAACGTTTCAGAAGGCAGACGGCATGAACTACGCCCCGAAGGGCAAGCCGAGCCCGGTCGTGAGGCCCGGAGAATTTCCGATGGCCGCCGTACGGCTGGACCACGGGCATATTTATGGCATGTGCAACGGCTTTCTCGAGGCCGGAGCCACTCTCAAGTGGGTCTACGATCCCGATCCCAGGAAGACGGACGCCTTCAGGGCCAAGTTCCCGCAGGCAAAGGTGGCGCGGTCCCTGGGGGAGGTCCTGGACGATCCCGAGATCCGCCTCGTCGCATGCGACGCCGTGACCTCGGAACGGGGGCCGATCGGCTGCAAGGTGATGGAGTCGGGCAAGGACTACTTTTCCGACAAGGCGCCGTTCACCACGATGGGGCAGCTGGACCAGGCGAGGGAGGTCGCCGCCAAGACGGGCCGCAAGTACATGGTCTACTACAGCGAGCGGCTCCAAAATGAGTCCGCCATGTTCGCGACCGATCTCCTGCAGAAGGGAGCCATCGGCCGGGTCGTCCACGTGACGATCCTGGCGCCCCACCGGCTGGGCAAGGCCGGCCGCCCGGCCTGGTTCTTCGAGCGCGAGAAGTACGGGGGGATCCTGTGCGACCTCGGCAGCCACCAGTACGAGCAATTCCTCACGTATAGCGGGTCGGAGGACGCCACGGTGACGTACGCCGCGGTCGGCAACTTCAACAACCCGGACAAGCCGGAGCTGGAGGACCTCGGCGAGACCTGCCTCACGGCTTCCTCGGGGGCGCTGGGCTATGTGAGGGTCGACTGGTTCACGCCGGATGGTCTCAGCAGCTGGGGCGACGGCAGGACGTTCATCGTCGGTACCAAGGGCACTATCGAGCTCAGAAAGTACCTCGATGTCGCCCGGGATGCCGCCGGCGACCACGTCTACCTCGTCGACGGGAAGGGGGAGCGGCGCTTCGATGTCGCGGGCAAGGTCGGATTCCGGTTCTTCGGGGAATTCATCCTGGACTGCCTGCAGCGAACGGAAAAAGCGATGACCCAGGCCCACGCCTTCAAGGCGGCAGAGATCTCCCTCAAGGCCCAGGCCGCGGCACAGCGGGTGGGGTTACCATTTGTCACCGGCTAGACCTCGGCGTGGCCGCGCATCACGGGGACGCAGCTCCCCGAAACCGTGGCGCGGACGGAGCCGTCGGCCGACTTTGTCGCCGACGCGAGCAGGCGGCTGGGGCGGCCCATCTCGACGCCCTGGCTAATGTCAAAGGCGAGCGTTCCCGGGCTGCCTTGGGTATGATGGACGAGGAGCGCGGCGAGCGTGGCATTGGCACTGCCCGTAGCCGGATCCTCGCCGACCCCTGCAAGCGGGGTAAACATCCGGGTGTGCAACCGCCGCGGGTCGGAAAGGTCGCGGACATAGAGATGCACCTGGAATCTGTTCCCGGTGCCGGGAAACCGATTCGCCGCCTCGTGGAAGGCCGCAAGTACGGGAGCGGCCCGTCCCAGCGCTTCGCGGCTGGCGACCTCGGCGATCACGAACCCCATCCCGACACCCGCAAAGACCGGGACGTGAATTCCAACGGAAATCTCACTTGGCGCCAGGCCCGCACAGCCAGCCACAACCTCAGCGGGAATGCTGTCCCCAAGGCTCAGCGGCTGCGGCGCGGCAATCTTCGCGCCCGTAACCTGCCCGTCCGGCCCCTTGAGTACATCGATGGATACAAGGCCCGCGATTTCCTCGAACACGATCTTCCCGGCGAGCCGGGGCTCGAGGCGCGCGAGGACATACGCTGTCCCGACATTGGGGTGGCCGGCGAACGGCATCTCCCTTGCCGGCGCAAAGATGCGAACCCGGGCGGTGTGGGTTGGGTCGGCCGGGGGCAGTACGAAGGTTGTTTCGGAATAATTGATTTCGCGGGCCAGGCTCTGCATCTGGGCATCGCTCAACCCCGACGCGCGAGGGAAGACGGCCAGCGGGTTTCCGCCGAAGCGCTGTTCGGTGAATACATCGACGGTATGGTATTCGTAGGAGGGCATGCCTGAGATCCTAGGGTTGGCGCGGAAAAGGGGTCATGCCAAGTAAAGTATGGTTGGTAGCGCATCCTGTCTTTTGTGCGATTCCATGAGTCGGCTTGCTGATTACCACAATCCATTGGCTGGCAAATTATAATAAATTACTAATCAAAATTAAATTAGTAATTGACGCAGTCAGATTACTAATTTAGTTTCAATTAGTTTTAAATTAGCAAGAAACTGACATGCGTATCCCGGCAAAACCGAAGCCGTTCAACGAGATCGTCTCAACGGTCCCTCCCGAGCGTTTTGCCGTGCTACTTGGGCAGTTTCAGAACGCACAGTCACACGATCGCTACCTGCATTGGGACGAATTGCGCAGGCGCCCAGCCCCAGAAGGGTTATCCCACGAGGAGTGGTGGCTCCTGCTCAAGCTCAGACGAGTAAGCATGCTTCGGCCGATCCCGCTGGCAGCCAAGGATGGCCACCCATTCCAATTCGGGCTGCCCGATCCATTGATTGCCCAGCTCCACGCCATTGATTGCGGGCTTGGTTCAAATTGGAACCTTCCGGAATCGGTGGTCCATCCAACGACCCGCAACGAATACATCATCAGCACGCTGATGCAGGAGGCGATCACCTCAAGTCAACTTGAGGGGGCGGTGACCACCCGCGAAGTGGCCAAAGAGATGCTTCGAACGGGGCGTCCGCCGCGCGACAGAAGCGAGCGCATGATCCTAAACAGCTACCTGACCATGCAGCGGATCATGGACGTGCGTGAGGAGAAGCTCACCCCCGAACTTGTCTTTGAGCTTCATCGCAGGGTCACCGAGGGCACTCTCGATAGGGCGGACGGTGCCGGCCGGTTTCGGCGGGAGGAAGAGGCCATCCGCGTTGTCGACATGGAGGGGAACGTCTTTCACGACCCACCCAAGGCGGAGGAGCTCCAAGGGCGCATGGCCAAGATGTGTGCCTTCGCCAATGGGCAAACCCCGGATTTTTTTGTCCACCCGGTCATTCGCGCGATCCTTTTGCATTTCTGGCTCGCCTACGATCATCCGTTCGTCGATGGGAACGGACGAACGGCCCGGGCGCTATTCTACTGGTCGATGCTCCACCAGGAGTTCCGCCTTTTTGAGTTTATCTCCATTTCCCAGATTCTCCTGCGAGCGCCATCACAATATGCCAGGGCCTTCTTGCACTCGGAAACGGATGACAACGACTTGACGTATTTCATCCTGCATCAAGCCGAGGTCATCCAGGGTGCCGTGCAGGCCCTTCACGAATACGTCGGGAGCAAGATGACCGCGATGATCGCGAGCGAGGCGATCCTAAGGGGAGCCTCTGGCCTGAACCACCGCCAACAGGCTCTCCTCACTCACGCACTACGCCAGCCTTTGGGTCGCTATACGATCGAGGCACATCGACGCAGTCATGGGGTCGTTTATCAGACGGCGCGAACGGACCTGCTCGACCTCGTGAGTCGCGGATTGTTGGTGAGAGGCAAGGAGGGGAGAACGATCGTCTTTCGGGTACCCGGGGATCTTGACAGCAAGCTGAAGAGACTCGCCGAAGTCCGGGAGCCCCCTTTGCAGGACGAATCTCTGACCCTGCCGTTGAAATTCCCTTCCGGCGGGGACGAATCTTCACGGCCTCCGCTCTGACAAGCCATTGAAGCGGTCCGATTGGCCGGGGAACGGGTTGCCTTTGTGGGTTACCAGCTGATCCCGACAGCCACAGGGATATGGAGGAAAGTGACGTAGTTGAAGCTGAAGTGCCTGAATCGGATCTCGTGCGCTCCGATCCCCAGCCTCGAGGCGATGGTGTCAGGCATCGTGGCACCCGCCTGAATCGCCCGGTTCAGGGGAGCGAAGTTTCTAGGGTCTCCGTTGACGATGTAGGGCGACATGGCCACCACGTTCGGGTCCGCAGGCGAGCCGGCAGTCTGGGCCATTGCGGCGGGCTTCACCGGGGAAGCGGGCGCGCTTGCCTTGGCGCTCTCATACTTGAAATCGGACCGAAGAGCCTGGCGCCATTCGGACATCCTAGCGGCTTCCCCCTGAGGGGCCTGTTTCTGCGGCAGGGCGGCGTTTCCATCAGCATGTGCGAAATTGCAAACCATTGGCAGGAGGGCGCCCAGCAACACTGCAAGTCGAATTGGGGAAGAGGTCTGGCCGAGGAACGCCATCGGGAAGTGAGTTGGGGCTGGGGGCGGATCGCCAGCAGCGATCCAACTGACAGGCCTGCTGAGTTGGGAACGGAACTTCCCCAAGAAGTTCCGCGGAACAACGGGTAACACCCCATGGCGCACGGACGGTTATGGGCGTACGCTCGTGGCCTATGAAAAATGAACCATCATTCGAAGTGAAATCGGCCACCCAAGATAAGATCGAGGGCACGTCCAAGAATCTGACCGGAAAGATCAAGGAGGCCACAGGCAAGGCGGTCGGAAACCCCCGTTTGGAAGCGCAGGGCGATGTCGATCAGATCGAGGGCCAGGCGCAGAAAAAGGTGGGTGAGATCAAGAAGGCATTCGGCAAGTAGGTTCCAGAAAGGACCCTCCCCATGCCTCAAGGCGACAAATCCACCTACACGGACAAACAGAAACGCCAGGCGGAGCACATTGAAGCCGGCTACGAGAAAAAAGGGCTCAGCACGAAAACTTCGGAAGCACGGGCTTGGGCCACCGTGAACAAGCTCACCGGCGGGGGTAAATTGAGCGGCTCGGGCAGAGGGAAAGCATGATTATGTAGGCGAGGGGGGTCTGACCCGAATGGCGCTAAGTTAAGGGGGTAAGTCGTTGAGAGCGACTTCGAACGATTTCCATAAAAAGTTGATAATGAGCTTGATATGACAATGGCGT
>Ga0302319_10016414_pt1 | contig 13652 bp, 13 predicted proteins | sample Bog_T0_2_FD_203319 | JGI IMG/M metagenome (GOLD analysis project Ga0302319, IMG submission 203319) | Peat permafrost microbial communities from Stordalen Mire near Abisko, Sweden - Bog_T0_2 | ecosystem: Environmental > Terrestrial > Soil > Wetlands > Peat | place: Sweden: Abisko, Stordalen Mire...
TGATCCAGCCCGCTCGCATCCTGGCTCTCATAGAGCTTGATGTTGAACTTGAGCCTGCCCACGCGCGAAAAATCGTACTTGCGCGCGTCGAAGAACATGCCTTCAAACAGCGCGGTCGCCGTGTCCAGCGTCGGCGGATCGCCCGGCCGCAGCTTGCGGTAAATCTCGATCAGCGCCTCTTCCGGCTTGTGCACCGAGTCGCGCTTCAGCGTGTTGGTGATGATGTTGCCCACGTCGTCGCGATCCGGGAAGAAAACCTCAAAGCTGGCCGCGCCGCTCGACAGCACCTTGTGCAGGCGATCGGCGGTCAACTCTACATTGGCCTCAACCACCACTTCGCCCGTGTTCAGATCCACCACGTCGGACGCTGTCAGTGCCCCGTCCAGCTCCGCCGCTTCCACTTCAATCTTGTCGATCGCGGCCGCGCGGATGGCCTTCAGCGTGTGTGCCGTGATCTTGCGGCCCGAGTGCGCAATCTCTTCACCGTTGTGCAGCACGGCGTGCGCGGGCTTGGCGCCCACCAGGTGGGTGCCGATCTTGGCGTCCTGCTGAACCGCCCAGTGCAGCTTGCCGTCGGCAATGTGCAGCCGGTCGACGGTGTAGAACGTCTTCAGGATTTCTTCGTCCGAACGCAGCCCGAGAGCGCGCAGAAAGATGGTGCCGAGGAACTTGCGCTTCCGATCGATGCGCACATAGAGCGTATTCTTCTGGTCGTACTCAAACTCCACCCACGATCCGCGATAAGGAATGATCTTGCCCAGGAAGTAGGTGCGGTTGTTGGCCGTCTCAAAGAAGACGCCAGGCGACCGGTGCAACTGCGAAACAATCACGCGCTCGGTGCCGTTCACAATAAAGGTTCCATTCGGCGTCATCAGCGGAATGTCGCCGAAAAACACCTCCTGCTCCTTGATGTCCTTGATCGACTTGTTGCCCGTCTCCGGATCCTTGTCGTAGATGGTCAAGCGCACCGTGACCTTCAACGGCGCCGAGAACGTCATGCCACGCTCTTCGCACTCCTGCTGGTCGTACTTCAACTGCAGGCTCACCGGGTCGCCGCACTTGTTGCAGAAGTCAGGCGTGTTCTTGTTGTACGTTCCGCACTTCTGGCAGAGCACGTCGCCGGGAAGGAACGGATCCGTAATCACCATCGCGCCGCAATGCACGCAGGCCGTGCGCAGGTGGTGAAGCCCTTTCAAGTGGCCGCACTTGCACTCCCAGTTACCGATCGAGAAATCCACGAAGTCCAGCTGCGAGATGCCGCGGAAGTCGGTGATGGGGAATACCGACACGAACACCGACTGCAGGCCAGAATCATCCCGTTCGTTAGGCAGCTTGTCCATCTGGAGGAAACGCTCGTAAGACAGGCGCTGCACTTCAATCAGGTTGGGAATCTTGGTTGCGGTAGGAATCTTCGAAAAATCGAGCCGGCTGCGAATCGCGCGCTTCTCGTTGGGCATGTTCACTCCTGAGGCTCGTCACTCCGGCGCCGCCATGTGGGCTGCCCCGGACCAGCGCCAGAGTCTCGAGGCGCCGGCTGATTGCGGTAAATAAGTCGAAAGACCAAACGGGCGGACTGCGGAAATCCAGCCCCCATCCATATGCACCCGGCACGCGCAAGGGCTTCCCCTCAGGCATTCCGGAATAAAACAGGCCAGGTTTGCTCCCATACACGGTTCGGTTAATTTCGCGTGGCAGGCATTGCCGTGCTTCCGGCAAGTGCGCTAGACTGCGCACAATCGGAAGAAGCGATTCCCGAGGTTGAACCCCCTAAAACCGGGATCAGCCCGCAAGGGAAGGTACTGCGTTCAGGGCAGATAGATGGTCAAAATCCTTCGTCTGCTGGTGGGGGAGACACGAAAGGCCCGCAAGGACGCAATGCCTCACGAGCTCAGCCTATTGGCTTGTGCTCCCATCCGATTTTCACTTGCCCTGTTCTCGCCAATCCCAAAATTCGCTTCTGCCGCTCGCTCGCCAGCCACTCGAACCCCGTCAATAATCACCTGGCCTGGCACCAGACAAATTACTGACCCTAAGGCACTTAACAACTGCTGATTGCCCGCAGCCGGAAGGCTTGGCTCCGCCTTTGACTACGAACGATCGCGTGCCAATCCTAGATACGCCCAAGACGTGCATTGTGCGATACCCTGCATTGCGACCCAGAACGCGCCGTCCAGCTCCGCTCCATTCCATATAGATGCCGGAATGAGCCGAAAAGACGCGCAACGAATATCGTAGCGCGTCTCGGCCGCTGATGCAAGTCCCGGAAAGTTACTTGACTTCGATGGTCGCGATGCCTTCGAACTTCTTCTTGATCGCCTCGGCCTCGTCCTTGGTCGCGTTCTCCTTCAATGGCTTGGGAGCGCCATCGACCAGGTCCTTGGCTTCCTTCAGGCCGAGCGAGGTAACTTCCCGCACTGCCTTGATGGTGTTGATCTTGTTCGCGCCGAAGTCCTTCAGAATCACCTGGAACTCCGTCTTCTCCTCAACCACAGGAGCTGCCGCGCCGCCGCCGGCCGCCGCCGCTACCGGGGCTGCCGCTGCTGCTGAAACGCCAAGCCGCTCTTCCAGCTTCTTCACCAGGGCCGCTGCTTCCAGCAGGCTCAGGCCTACAATTTGTTCTTCCAACTGCGCCAAATCCGCCATTTTCTTCTCCATTCGTTACCGTTTGAATTTGATGTTTCCCCGGCTGCCCGGCCAAACTGAAAGTTTCCGATGCGCCAGACCCGCGCACTTCCAACCTGCCTACCAGCAAAAACCTGTTTCGAGCTTTCAGCTTCGCCGCCAGCCTTTCAGCATGAATTGCTGAAAGCTGATGGTTGAAAGCTGCTTTACGCAGCGGCTTCGCCGCCTGCGAACTTTTCCTTTTCCACGCCCTGGTTGATCACCACGGCAAGATCGCGCCCGGTTGCGTTCATCACCGTCACCAGCCTCTGCGCCGGAGCGTTGATGAGATACAGCAACTTCGAGAACAGCTCTTCCTTGCCCGGCATGGTCGCCAGCGCCTTCACTTCAGCGACGTCCAGCAGCTTGCCGTCCACAATGCCCAGCTTGAACTGGAACTCCGCGTTCTCGCCGGCCCACTTCGCGAACACCTTGGCCAGCGCCACGGGATCGCCCGCAGTAAACGCCACCGAGTTCACGCCCTTCAAGCCCTTCAGCGCCGCCTCAACCTGCGTGCCCGAGCCTGAAATCGCGGCCAGCTTGTTCTTGACCACGCGGTATTTGCCGCCTGCTTCGCGGATCACCTTGCGCAGCTCAAAATCCTTGGCCACGGTCAGCTTTGAAAAGGTACCAATAATCGCGGTCGTCGAGCCTTCCAGCTCGCTCGCCAGCAACTTTACCTTCTCCGTCTTCTTCGCTCTATTAATTGCCATGTCTTCGCTCCGCCTCGACAGTGAACAGTGATCAGTGGTCAGTTTTTTCAGACCCGCTGCTCAGCCTTCTCTGTCCCTGCTCCGCGCCCACAATCGGCGCCCTCAAACTTCAGCCCACTTCTCCGGTCAATCCTTCAGCGTCGGGTCACCAGCACTTACTGACCACTGACAACTGATCACTGACCACTGCTTCTTAGTGCTTGCCCGCCGCGTCGGCAACGGCCGAATCCAGCGGTACGCCGGGGCCCATCGTCGAGCTCAGCGTGACGCTCTTGATGTACTTGCCTTTGGCTGCTGAAGGCTTCGCGCGCACAATCGACGTGATCACCGTGGTCGCGTTGTCGATCAGCTTTTGCGGCTCAAAGCTCAGCTTGCCCACCGGCACATGCACCAGGCTGGTCTTGTCGGCCCTGAACTCCACCTTGCCGGCCTTGATCTCTTTAACAGCCGAGGCCACATCCATGGTCACAGTTCCGGTCTTGGGATTCGGCATCAGGCCCTTAGGACCCAGAACCTTGCCCAACCGGCCCACAACCTTCATCATGTCCGGAGTTGCAATCAGCGCGTCAAAGGCGGTCCAATTTTCCTTCTGGATCTTTTCCACCATCTCCTCGCCGCCCACAAAATCGGCGCCGGCATCGAGAGCTTCCTTCTGGCGGTCGCCCGCCGCAATCACGGCAACCGTCTTGGTCTTGCCCAACCCGTGCGGTAGAACCACGGTACCGCGCACCATCTGGTCGGCATGACGCGTGTCCACACCCAGGCGCATGGTCAGGTCGACGGTCTCGTCGAACTTGGCATACTTTACCTGCTTGAGCAGGCCCACAGCCTCGGGCAACGCATACGCAGCCTTGGTGACAGCTGCGCGCGCCTTCACAATATTCTTGCTGAGTTTTCTAGCCATTCTTTCCTCGTCTCCCACCGCCTCTGCCAGCCCGCCTGGTGCGGGAGTCCGTTGCTCAAACTAGGCATTCATCCAAAACGCTGCCCGTCCGGCCAAGACTCAGAAACCGTGGTGCTTTTGACTGTCCAAGGATTTCCCTTGGACACATCTTTGAATTCTAGCGAAACGGCATCCAAATTGCAAACATTCCGGCCTGAGACCCGCTCGTCTGGCTGCCCAAATGCCCCAAAGGCCTCGCCTTCACCTCGCCGCCGCCCGCAACCGCTGGTTTTCAGCCTCCAGTGCCTCCATCCGCCGCCGCATCGGGTCGATCAGCGCTGCCATCTCCTCCTGGGTAAACCGCGGGGTGATGTGCTGCTGACAATTCCAGTCGAATGCCTCCACATGGATCAAAATCGCACGCTCCGCCGGCGTCTTCTCCGACGGCACCCGCAGCCGTTCAATCAGTTCTCTCGCCTCGGCATCCCCTTCGTACACCCGAGCCCGCCCCATGATCTTCAACCGGCTCTGCGCCCGGTAGTCCATCAGGAACAGCGTCACGCGATCATCGTGCTTCAGGTTTCCCGTGCTGATGTACTGCCTGTTCCCCCGCAGATCCGCAAACCCCAGCGTATGCGCATCCAGCACGCGGAGAAATCCCTTCTCTCCACCCCTGTACTGGACATAAGGCCAGCCTGTCTCCGAAACCGACGCCATGTAGCACCCATCCCGCTCGCGAACAAACTCCTGCTCATCCTCGCCCAGGCGATCCCCGAGATCCGGCGCCTGCTCCACTCGCTCGTATAGGTGCCGGCTGTTATGTTGTCTCTGCTGTTCCTTCACAAGAGGAGTAAAGGCGAGCTCCGCAAAACGTCGGCCCATGGTTGCTCTCCAGGTTCTTCCAGATACCCATTGGATGACCGGGCATGCGCTCAGGCTTCATTCGCGCACGCACGCGCCTGCTTTCGGGGCCCGCTTCTAGTTTGGTTCGCGTTCTATCCAGCGAGCCCCTTATCCCTTTGCCCAGTCGCCCCTTTTATGGCACACTTCTATCCATGGGAAGCAAAGATAAAGGCAGAAAAGAAGTCAAGAAGGCGCCAAAACCCAAGCCAAAGCCGGAACCCGGCCGCAGGCAAGAAACTTTTACGCCGACTCCAGCAAAATAGGGCGCTTTCAACCCCCAACCCCTGACGCGTCTCGGCATGCAGATGCAGAAAGGCCCTCTCTGTCCCGGGAGGGCCTTTCTGCTTTGCGCGCTCATGAACGTTTATATCGAAGTTCAGCTCTTCTCTTGGCGTCAAAATCACATTCGCTCGCCTCGAAACGTCTTACCCTCAAATTAAGGATTCTCTTGCAGAGGTTTCGCCATGCCGTGCATCCGTACAGCCGTCATTCTTCTTGCCTCCTTCGTTCCGATCGCTGTCTTCTCGCAGCAACCTCCACAGCAACCAGAACAACAGAAGACACCTCCGCAGGCCATCCCCATTCAGGTCGAGCAGCAGGTTCAGCAGCAGATCCAACAAGTCACCAAGCCCAGCCACAACGTGCCGCCCCCGACAGCAACGGGCCAGCCTCCAATCTCCGCCCCAGACAACTCCCCGCTTCCGTCCGTCACCCCGCCCAATCGCCTGATCATCGGCGTCGCGCTTGAAGGCGGAGGCGCCCTCGGCCTGGCCCACATCGGCGTCATCGAATGGATGGAGGACAATCGCGTCCCCATCGATCGTCTCGCCGGAACCAGCATGGGCGCCCTGGTGGGCTCTTTCTATGCCTCGGGCCTCAACCCCGACCAGCTCCGCGCCATCGCCTCCAGCAATGCGTTCAACGGCGTCTTCACCCTTCAGGCGCCATATGCCGATCTGAGCTACCGCCGCCGCCAGGACCAGCGCGAGCTTCCCCAGGCGCTCACCGTCGGCCTCCGCCACGGCCCGAGCCTTCATAACGCCATCATCGGCGATCGCGGCATCAACGAGTTCCTGCTCACCAGCCTGCCCTCCTATAACTCGGAGGACCTCGATTACGACCGCATGCCCATTCCGTTCCGCTGCGTGGCCACTGACCTCAACACTCTCCATGCCGTCACTTTTTCCAGCGGCCCGCTGCCCGTAGCCGTGCGCGCCTCCATCTCCATTCCCGGCGTCTTCTCCCCTGTCAAAGCCCCCGACGGTCACTATCTCGTTGACGGCGGCATCCTCGACAACCTGCCCACCGACGTCGTCCGCAATGACCTGCACGCGGACATTGTCATCGCCATCCATCTCGACACAGGAGCCGTCCAAACCCCTGACACCTCCTCCATCGTTGGTGTGCTCAACCAGGCCTTTTCCGCCGGCACCGAGCGCAATGTGGAAGAGAACGAGCGGCTTGCGGATCTGGTTGTCGTCATCCCTGTGGGCGGCTTTTCCGGCACCGACTATTCCAAGGCGGGCCAGCTCATCCACGCCGGGTACGTAGCCGCTGAGCAGAACCGCGCCGCACTCGCGCGCTATGCTCTCGACGAGGCGGACTGGAAAGCCTACCTCGCCGCCCGCCAGGCCCGCATCCAGCCTCGGCCCGGCCTTCTGCGCCAGGTACGCGTCGACGGCGGCACGCCGCGCGCCGACCACAGCGTCATTTACGCCATAAAGCCCCTAGAGGGCCAGCCCATCACCACCGCAGCCACGCTCAGTGCGCTCAAGCGCATCCAGTCCAACGGAGTTTACGGCGCCACCTTCGAGACCTTTGCGCCCGCCAACGAAGCCGGGTCTTCCGCGATCGGCACACCCGGCAATCCACCCAACGACACCGGTATTGACGTGCGCCTGACCCCGGATTCCATCGGCCCTCCCTATCTCATCATCAGTCCCGAGCTGGCTGCATCCACGTCCAACATCACCCGCGCTGAGATGAACCTCCGCGTCGTCGATCAGAATCTGTGGGGTTACGGCTCCGAGGCGCGCGGCACCGCCGAGCTCGGTTACAAGACCGTGCTCTCCGCCGAGTACTACCGGCTGCTCACGCCCAGAGGATATTTCCTTGAGCCCCGCACCGGTCTGGTGCGAGAGCCTGTCTACATCTGGGAAGACCAGAAGCGCATTGCCGAGCGCTTCGAGCAGGACTTGACCGCTGGGCTCGAGATTGGCCGAACTTTCGGAAACACTGTGCAGGTGTCTGCCGAGTGGCGCGCGCAGGATACGCGCTGGGCACTCCGCACCGGCTCCGGCGGTGGACCCTATCTCTCCGGAACCGGCCAGACCGGTCTGCTCCACCTCAACGTGGACAAGGCCTCTGCGGCTGCCGTCTCGCCCAGCGGATACCGCCTTGCCCTGTCTGCGGGAGCCTTCTATCACGCCGTCGGCAGCAGCAATGCGCCCATGGCGCAGTTCGCCTTCAATCGCACCTTCTCCTTCGCCAGCAACAACATCGTCGGCATCACCTCTGAAGTCGACTCCTACTTCCGCGCCAATGTCGCTCAACCCTTCCGCTTCACGCTAGGCGGCCCTATGCGCCTGTCCGCGTCTTCTTTCGATGAGTACCGCGGCACTGACCTCTACCTCGCCCGCGCCGGATATATGCGCCGCATCGCCGCCTTGCCCACCGGCCTCGGCCAGGGACTCTACGGCCTGATCGGCTATGAAGCTGGAGAAGTCTGGTCCCCCGAACTCCCCTCCTTCCTCCGCCAGGATGGAACCGCCGGCCTGGTGGGTAACACCCCGCTCGGCCTCATCACCGTCGGCGTCTCCATTGGCGACGCCGGCCATCGCAAGGTCTTCGTCACTCTCGGCCGCTGGTTCTAGTCCCTCCGCAGTACAAAGGGGACTGCATGGGTTTCAACCCTCAGAAATTTAACCTGCCTGCGTGCCTTTAGAGCCTTGTCTTCCGAACTTGTGTTCGTTTCCCAGTTTCAATTGAATTGCATGAGGTGAGCTACAAGGATCAGACAGTGGTGATGGGACGTCGTAGGGTCAGCCTCAGTGAAGCGAGGAAACACATGAGAGAAGAAACGGTCCAAGAAGCCCCCAGATCCCATTCCGGCGCATTGTTGGCGACCATCGCAGTAGCCCTGCTTTTGGGAATCGGTGGCATGATCTGGAGCTACACGCTCAGCACCCAACTGGCTGCTCAGAAACAAGCTGTCGCGGATTCAGGAGCACAAAACACCAAGCTTGCCGCAGCACTTCAAGACACCAACGCGCGGCTCAATGTGGCCACGGACGAGCTGAAGACCTCACTCGGCCTGACACAGAAACAACTGGATACGCGCTCCGCGGCGCTCCAGGCCTCCGAGACCCGCAGCGAGCGGACGACTGCTCGCCTCGCAACCGCGGAGCAGCAGACCGCAGGCCAGGTGGCCGCCGTGCAGACTGATGTTGGCGGCGTCAAAACAGACGTAGCCAAGACGCAGAGCGACCTCGCCGACACCAACACCCAGATGACGTCGATGAAGGGCGACCTCAACGGCCACAGCACACTGATTGCCCGCAATGCCGACGAGCTCGAGATCCTCAAGCACAAAGGCGACCGGAACTACTACGAGTTCACGCTCGCAAGAGGCGTGAAGCAAGAGGTTGGAACCGTGAGCCTGACGCTCAAGAGAGCCGACGCGAAGAGAAGCAAGTTCACCCTCTCCGTCCTTTCTGACGACAAGAATTACGAGAAGAAAGACAAGAGCCTGAACGAGCCGCTCCAATTCTATAGCGGCAAACAGCCCATGTTATTTGAGATTGTCGTCAACAACGTGAGCGCCAAAAATACGGTGACAGGCTACATGTCTACGCCAAAGGGCGCACCAGAGCCGGTCGCGGTCGTCGCGGAACGATAAGGCGCAAACTGCCGACGCATTCTCAACATCTCCCCCGAACCCAACAAGGCCCTCCCGCGCGGGAGGGCCTTGCCGTTACATCCTGATTTCAGTGAAGGTTTACGCCACCACTTCAATGTTCATTGAGCGTTCCGTGCATCCGCATGATGGATTTCTAATCGTAGCTTCGGACAAGACGCTTGAAAAGACCAGTCAACAACATCGGCAAGGACGGCAAAACGCCTATCAGGATCATCAGCACCGACACGCGACCCGTTGCCTTCCAGTAGCCGTAGTCCCTCTTAAGAGCCATCTCCTCCGGCGTGACGACAAACGCATCGTAAGTCACGGCCAAATTCTGCTCAGCATCCTCATAATCCTTTCCGTTCGGGGCTTCAGGGTCCCACCCCTCTAGGGCCTTCGGATACACGGCGTCCATGGATGCGCTTATCCGCAGCGTCTGGTGAATATCTTTGGGATCCAATTGAAGGCGGGCCGTGAATGTGGGCATGTAATTTTCCCCGGCAGCCTTCTGGCCGGTCAAGCGAATGATCGGCCCCCAAGTATTTCCCGTGTGGCGCGGAGTCCCTTCGAACTTCCTTGTTCCTTCATCGATCGATACATAGGCATTCTTGCCGTACCAATAGCCTTCGACCGAATCAAGACTTCCGAAATACGCGAACTTCATGGAAACCGGGGTAGGCTCATACTCGATGAGACAGCTTTCTGAAAACTGCGATGAAGTATTGGGAGTCTTAAATAATTCACCCGCGCAAAGCTCCCCGGATAACAACCCCGGCGGACTATTTGTTGATACTGTCGGCTTCCCCAATGACAAGAAAGCGAAAAGGGCGACGCACAGGAAAAACGAAAGCCACGCTAACGCCGCTGTTTGGAGGCCGGTTAACCTCGCCGATGACTTCTTCATGAGCCGAGATTCCCTCCTCAGATTGCCCATCAGCGAGTGCTCAAATGAATGCAAACGGGATCATAGCACGCGCTCAACAGTCCAAAACGCAACAAGGCCCTCCCACACGGGAGGGCCTTGTCTTTCCAACTTGCGTTCGTGATGGCCTACGCGACCACTTCAATCCCCATCGAGCGCGCCGTGCCCTTGATGCTCTTGATCGCCGTCTCCACCGAGGAGGCGTTCAAATCCGGCATCTTCTGCGTGGCGATCTCACGCACCTGCTTCTCCGTCACCTTGCCTATCTTTTCCTTGTTCGGCGTGCCGGAGCCCTTGGCAATGCCCGCTGCCTTCTTCAGCAACACCGCCGCCGGCGGCGTCTTGGTGACAAAGCTGAAGCTGCGGTCCGCGTAAACCGTGATGACAACCGGAATTGTCAGTCCAGCCATCTCCTTGTTCTGCGTGCGCGCGTTGAACTGCTTGCAGAACTCCATGATGTTGACCTGCGCCTGACCGAGCGCCGGTCCCACCGGCGGTGCAGGCGTGGCCTTCGCGGCCTCGATCTGCAGCTTCACGTACCCGGTAATTTTCTTCGGAGGTGCCATGTTTGTTCCTTTGGAACCAGCTACTAGCTCCTAGCTTCTTGCTCTTAGCTGGTCATTTCCTGTTCAAATTTTGGTGTTGCCGCCTTAGCGTTCGCTCCAACCGGCGCCTGCTAGGAGGGCTCGACCGGCTAGAAGCTGGTAGCTAGTAGCTAGAAGCTGCAACTACTCAATCTTTTCGACTTTGCCAAACTCCAGTTCCACCGGCGTCGAGCGGCCGAAGATGGTCACCATGACCTTCAGCGTCTCTCGATCTTCGTTGATCTCGTCCACAACACCGTTGAAGTTGGCGAACGGCCCATCCGTAATCCGGACCTGCTCGTTCTTCTCAAACTTGATCTTGAGCCGCGGCTTGTCCTTTGCCGTTTCGCTGCGGAAGAGAATCGAACTCACCTCTTCTTCGCTCAGCGCCACCGGCTTGTCGCCCGTGCCCAGAAAACCCGTCACCTTCGGCGTATCCTTCAACACGTGCCAAAGATGGTTGTCCAGTTCCATCTCAACCAGCACATAGCCCGGCAGGAACACACGTTCGATCGTGCGCTTCTTGCCGTTAATGATCTCCGTCACCGGCTCGGTCGGGATCATCACACGACCCACCCGGTCGGTCAGCCCGAAAGCCTGCACGCGGCTCTCAATTGACTCGCGCACCTTGCGCTCAAAGCCCGAATAGGCGTGCAAGATATACCACTTGAAGCGCTCGTTCTGCGGCGGTACTTGGGGCTGCTCCCCATTGGGCTCTTGCGGCTCGCCGGGCTGTTCTAATTCGTCTGCCATTCTGCTCTCGATTCCGGGCTGCGTCCGCTACTGCAATCCACCCAGCTTGACCAGCAATTGGTGTATGCCGATGTTGAAGACCCAGTCCACCAGGAAAAAGTACGTAGCGAAAATGAACACCGCGATGATCACCACCGTGGTCGTCACTTTCACTTCCTTCTGCGTCGGAGTGACGACCTTGCGCATTTCGGCACGCACATCGCTCAAGAATCGAGTGAGGTTGGTCCACGCGCCGACCGCGTTGCCCTGGAACTCCTGCAAGGCACCGGGCTCCTGCCGTTTAGCAGAACGATCGTCGCCCTTTTCGATTGCTGTCTTCGTTGCCATACTTCCATTCCTTCGCGTCCGGCCTTCGGCCCAACGCATTCCCGTTCAATCTGGCAGGGGCGGAGGGATTCGAACCCCCAAGTTCGGTTTTGGAGACCGACAGTTTAGCCGTTGAGCTTACGCCCCTAAAGGCAGTGAACAGTGATCCGTGGACAGTGATCAGTTTCTTTCTTTGGAGTGCAGGCTGATTTCCCAGCCAACTCTCTTACTGACCACTGTGCACTGTGCACTGACCACTGTCGTTACTTCGTTTCCTTGTGCGGCTGATGCTTGCGGCAGCGGTTACAGAACTTCTTGAACTCAAGACGACCGGTCGTCGTCTTCTTGTTCTTCGTCGTCGAGTAATTCCGCTCCTTGCACTCAGTGCACTGCAATGTCACAATTTCCCGCATTTCAAAATCCTCTCAGCTAAGAAACCAGGGCGTTTGTCTTGTTCCCTTGGTCCCTGTTACTTCACAATTTCAGCAACCGTGCCAGCGCCCACCGTGCGGCCGCCTTCGCGGATCGCAAAACGCAGGCCCTTTTCCAGCGCCACCGGCGTAATCAGTTCCACCTGCAGCGACACGTTGTCGCCCGGCATCACCATCTCAACGCCCTCCGGAAGCTCCGCCACGCCCGTCACGTCCGTCGTGCGGAAGTAGAACTGCGGACGGTAGCCCTTGAAGAACGGCGTATGACGGCCGCCTTCTTCCTTGCTCAGCACGTACACTTCGCCCTTGAACACCGTGTGCGGCGTGATCGAGCCCGGCTTCGCCAGCACCATCCCGCGCTCCACGTCTTCCTTGGCAATGCCGCGCAGAAGAAGACCGGCATTGTCGCCCGCCATGCCTTCATCCAGCTGCTTCTTGAACATTTCAACGCCCGTCACAACCGTCTTGCGCGTCTCGCGGAAACCCACGATCTCGGATTCCTCGCCAACCTTCACCTTGCCGCGCTCGATTCTTCCCGTGACGACTGTTCCGCGTCCAGAGATCGAGAAGATATCTTCGATCGGCATCAGGAAGGGCTTGTCGACCGCGCGATCGGGCCGCGGCACGAAGGTATCAACCGCTTCCATCAACTCGTCGATCTTGGCTTCCCACTTGGGGTCACCGTTCAACGCGCCCAAAGCCGACCCGCGAATCACCGGAACGTCGTCGCCCGGGAACTGGTACTTCGAAAGAAGCTCGCGCACTTCCATCTCCACCAGGTCCGTCAGTTCTTCGTCCTCGACCGCGTCGCACTTGTTCAGGAAAACCAGCACGCAGGGAACGCCCACCTGGCGCGCCAAAAGAACGTGCTCCTTGGTCTGCGGCATCGGACCATCCGTCGCCGCAACCACCAGGATTGCGCCGTCCATCTGCGCCGCGCCGGTGATCATGTTCTTGATGTAATCGGCGTGACCGGGGCAATCCACGTGCGCATAGTGCCGGTTCTTGGTCTCGTACTCCACGTGCGCCGTCGCAATCGTGATGCCGCGCTCGCGCTCTTCTGGGGCGTTGTCGATCGAGTCGAACGAACGAAACTGGTTTTTCGGGTTGTGCTTCTGCAATACCTTGGTGATGGCTGCAGTCAAAGTCGTCTTGCCGTGATCGATGTGCCCAATCGTCCCAACGTTCACGTGCGGCTTGGTACGATCAAATTTTTCCTTCGCCATGCGTCTCAGTTCCTTCCGTTAGACTTTTTCACTCGCCTCAGTAGTAGGCGTAAATTCTGAAATACCTTTGCCGCAGTTCCAGCGGCACGGCTTCGACCAGCCTGAGATAGCGCTCGCGCGTCAATCCCTGGTCCGATACCGGCAGGGCCGCGTACAGCTTTTCGGCTTCCTTGCCCAGCAATCCGCGCTTGAGGATTCCTTCGTAGTTGCGAACCCGCAGCCCGGACTTGCTCACCCGGGTTAGAAAGACTTCCACATCCCGGGAGTCGAATGCAGAGTCGATCCGCGCATGAAGCTGCGCGTATCCCTGCTCGTCCCGGACCGCAATCGCTGCCTGCTCAAACATCGTTTTCTGCCCTCAATCAGCTC
>Ga0302319_10016416_pt1 | contig 13651 bp, 18 predicted proteins | sample Bog_T0_2_FD_203319 | JGI IMG/M metagenome (GOLD analysis project Ga0302319, IMG submission 203319) | Peat permafrost microbial communities from Stordalen Mire near Abisko, Sweden - Bog_T0_2 | ecosystem: Environmental > Terrestrial > Soil > Wetlands > Peat | place: Sweden: Abisko, Stordalen Mire...
CCCACCGCGACGACGGCGACGGCCCTCTCTCCCAAACTCAAAAGGCGGGCGGCTCGCGCCGCCTAAAACCAAAACCGGACAGATCACGTGTTAATAAAAGCGGACATGTTGACTTGTTAACAACACAGGGGCGCCTTCACTGAGGCGATCAGCCTCCTGTCCCAGTGGCGCGGAACCCTTGAATCTAAGCGGCGCGGGGGCGGAAGAAGCCGTTGAAGGGAAACCGCAAAGGCACGTGGGCCGTAGCGGTAAGAGCTAACTGGCGGGTAACCTTCCTCTTCGAGGACGGCGACGCCTGCGACGTGGATTTGGAAGATTACCATGAGGAGGGACAACGCGATGCCGATGAAAAATCCCGTTCACCGCCGGCGCACTCGCCAAGGCCAACCTTGACGAACTGAACCTCAGTGTGGCCGAGGCAGCAAAAACTATGATGGTCACGCCAGCAGCTACACAACGTGATGCGAGGCAGAAGGGCCCTTACGCCTGCGATTGCTTTGCGCTTTGAACAGGCCTTCGGAGGCAGTGCCGATATGTGGCTGCGAATGCAGGCGGCCTATGATCTTGCGCAGGCACGAAAGAACCAGGGCAAGATGAACATCCCGCGCCTTGTCGAGCATCCGTCACTTTAGACAGCATGATGTGATGTGATGTGGCGTGACGTTGCCCGGACGGTAAGTTCTGACCCATCGCCGGACACTGTAGGGCCTGCCGAGTTGCAAATGTCAGGTTCAAAATGGGCGTCGCATCAAGGACGTGAGGCGCGACCCTGCCTGCACACTTCCATCTTTGACTGTGTGTAATTATTGCTGTAGCAATAAATCAGATGCGTTTTGCCTTCGACCCTGCCAAAAATGCGAAGAACATAGCCGAGCGCGGCTTGTCCTTTGCGCTCGCCGCGGAGCTCGGTTGGGAAGCCGCGCTCATCGTGCAGGACAACCGCCGAGGACAACCGCCGCGACTACGGTGAACTGCGCTTGCGTGTTCTGGCTCTCCTGCATGGTCGCCTGCACACCGTCGTAGTCACTCCACGAAAGGATGAACTTCGCGTTATCAGCTTCAGGAAGGCTAACCGGACAGAGGAAAAACTTTATGAGCAACACACGAAAACCTGGCCCCTCGCGCCCTGACGCAGACAATCCCGAATGGACGCGGAAGCATATGGCCAAGGCGCGCCCGGCGGCTGAAGTGCTGCCGGGGCTTATCGGCGCGAAGGCAACGGAAGAACTGTTTCGGCGCGGCAGGGCCGCCCACCGAAGGCAACCCGCAAGGTGAACCAGACGATTCGCCTTGACCCGGAGGTGCTTGCCGCCTACCGGCAGCAGGGCCGCGGCTGGCAGACGCTCATCAATACGGTGTTGCGCAAACACATGCCCGGTCACCAGAAGTAAAACCCGCTATCGACAAAATGGGCGGCATGAAATGCGGTTACGCCCGCGTAAGCCAGCGGTAATTGGGAGGCTTCCGACTAACCGGATGCGGTGACGCATCGCTCCGCCGCGGTGAGTATCTGACCACGATGAAATCGGCGAGCGTCTCAAGCGGTCTCTGCAACCCTCCTGATGAAAATTGATTGGTCGCCCGAAGAGAGCTATTCCCACTGGCGCGAACGTTGCCAGAGAGCCGGTTTCCCCTTATCCTAAGAGCCATGGAAGTACAGCTCACTTCGGACCAGAAAGCGTTTGCCCGCCGCGCCATCGAAAGCGGAAGGCTCCACAGCGAGCAGGACGCGGTACAGGAGGCGCTTGTTTTGTGGGAAGAACGGGAACGCCAGAGAGCGGAGTTTCTTCTGACGCTCGATGAAGCCAGCGCGTCCATTGCTCGCGGCGAAGGCCGGGTTATTACGCAGGAGTCGATGCGCGAGTCGGCCAGTGAAGTGAAGGAGCGCGGGCGCGCCAGGTTACTTGCTGAACTGGCTACATCCCGCTGATGGAGCACCGTGTTGCGCCCCGGGCCAACCGCGATCTTGACGACATCTGGTATTAGGTCGCAAATGAAAGCGGCAGCGTCGAGATTGCCAACCGCCTCATAGACACCATAACCGAACGCTTTTTCTGGCTCGCCCGCTTTCCGTATATGGGCCGCTCCCGCGATGAGGATTTCGGTGTCGGTTCCCGCAGCTTCGCCGTTGGCGAGTACCTGATTGTCTACGTCGTCGAAGGCGAGGAGGTTCTTGTGTTGCGTGTCGCGCATGGCCGCCGCGATATTGACGCGCTGTTTCCCCGTTAGGCTTGCCCTTTTCCATAAGGCCTTTTCGCGATGGGCCGCGAGCACCCTTCCTTCACCGCATCCACGTTGCATGAGGCTATCACCGGCGCCGCCTGAAACTGCTTTAACCTTACTCCCTGCCCTCTTTTCCCGTAGGCTGAAAAGCATGGAATTGCTCACCCCTGATGAAATCGTTCGTTTGACGCCACCGGAACGCCTGGCGCTCATCGCGCAGCTTTGGGATCGCCTCGAACATGAGCAGATTCCTTTGACTGGTGCGCAGGAAGCGGAGCTTGAACACCGCCTCACGTCGCTCGATGAGGACAGGCGCAACCGCGTAACGTGGGCGTCGCTGAAAGCCGAACTTGAGCAGCGTTGCCCGTAGTGTATTCGGTTATCTTCGCTTGAGATCGCTCGGGCGGATTTGATCGCGGCGCAGCACTGGTATGAAGGCGAAGAGGCCGGACCAGGCCGACGTTTCCGGCTGGCGATTGACGAGCTGGCTGAACGGATGAGCGAAAATCCCCGTCTGTTTCCCGTTGTGTTCAAAAATGTCCGGCGTGCGCACCCCCCATCGCGTCAGCAGTCTATGGGACCGCTATTGAGGCGCCAGATCTCCACTCGTTCAGTCCGACCGTGAATAGCAAATACCTGTAAGGAATGAGAAGCGCCGCCCCTCGCGTTTCTCTGAGGACCATGCCCCGCGCCGTCGTCTCGAAAAGGGCAAGTTGCGCATCATTGATAGAAAATGGGGCGCGCCATGTGGCAGATGATCGGGGTTCCAGCTGAGCTCGAAAGGTCGCTCACCTCAGAGCGCACAAGCGCCGGAGTAAAGGCGGCGCAGCGCCGAGGCGTGAAGTTTGGCCGGAAACCGAAGCTCACATCGGATCAGATCGACCACGCCCGGAAGCTGATCGACAAAGGCGAAGCCCGCCAGTATGTGGCCGGCCTTCTGAACGTGGGCCGCGCGACGCTTTACCGGGCGCTCGACGGCTGACGCCTCGGCCGCCTTGCTGCAAGCCAGGTTGCTCGCCAGTATAATTCTGTGGAAGGTAAATGCATGGAGCGTCCAGAGGAAATGAAGCTGTACTCCTACGTCGTTGAGCATGACAACAGGTAACCTGAAAGAAGGAGGGCCACAAAGATGAACCTTGAAATCCATAAGCCGGCGCTGGTGCAGCGCGTGAACGCGCAATTGCAGAGCCGCCATTTCCACGACTTGGACGAGCTGATCGAAAAGGCCCTAGATGCGCTCGACGAGAAGACCCCCGCGCCCCCATCATCGGCAGCCGAGCGCCGCCGAGCCGCGGGCCGGAAAAGTCTGGTTGAGGTCTTTGCTCCGCTGCGAGGAATGGATCTCGATTTCAGCCGCAATAAATCCGCCAGCCGTCCGGTTGATCTCGGATGAGCCGGGGTTTCCTCCTTGACACGAATGTTCCTTCGGAACTGACCCGCCCCCAGCCCGCCCCGCGCGTGGCGCACTGGCTGGAGGACACGGACGACGAACTGATGCACATCAGCGTTATTACGATAGGGGAGGTCTGCAAAGGCATCACGGTTCATCCAGAGGCGCACCGCCGCGAATGGCTGCGCCAGTGGCTTGAGAACGAGTTGCGCCCGTGGTTTGCTGGCCGCATCCTGCCAGTCACCGAGGCGATTTCAGAACGCTGGGGAATTCTCGAAGGAGAGTGCCAGTTGAAAGGCATCGGCTTCAACGCTCCTGACGGGCTGATTGCGGCTACAGCCCTCGAACACGAGCTAACCGTGGTGACGCGGAACGTGAAAGACTTCGCCGGCCTCGGCGTTGCAGTTTTCAACCCGTGGGAACAACAGTAGCGCCCCGTGTTTCTCTGCGGCGCTTCAGCGCAGCGCGAAATTTTCGGCCATCCGCTACGGTTGTGGAGAGCGCTTCCGATAACGATGTTTTGTCAAGTTCCCGAGCCGAGCTGGGGCCCCGTCAGGTCAGAGCGGCGCGGCTTGACGTGTGTCACATATCTGGTTCAAAACTCGGGGTCAAGCCGGTTTCTTGAAAAAGCACATGATTTCTTCGCCCCCGGACGCTTGTTGAGAAATGTAGAGGCTCGATACTAATTCCCAGCCGTCCTTGCCCATGCTGGCAATCGAATCAGAGATAGATTCGCTCGTGCCCGGATCATCGCTCATCCAACATGCGTTTCCCCGTGCGCTTCTGCCCATCTTAGAAAGCGAAGATTACGGAGCCGGAAAAGCTGCCGCCGATTCATCCTGGGAAGATACTGATCGAGGATATGAATGACGAAGGTGTCAGCATCAACGGCCTGGCTCGGGCGATTCGAGTCCCAGCCAATCGAATCAGTCTGATCGTGAATGGCAAGCGCGCGATCACCGCGGACACGGCCTCCCGGCTCGCACGTTTCTTCGGAACCAGCGCGCAGTACTGGCTCAATATCCAGAACAAGTACGACCTCGATTCCATCGATCGAGCAATCATCGATCGGGAAGTAATACCGATGCGAGCGGCGTAATTCAACAGCGTCGGTTTGCCGGTGACTCGCCTTGAACATTTATTTGAACCCAATTCCTCATCAACTTAGCCTTTTCCGGCGCTCGGTTCCTTCCCAGCGGCGTGTACTCTGAGGGCGGAAACACGGGGCGCCACCCAGCCCCGGCTCCGAAAGGGACCTCAATCTCATGTCATCCGCCGCCCAGATCACCGCCAATCAAGCCAACGCCCAGTTCTCCACCGGACCCCGTACCGCCGAGGGCAAAGCCATCTCCTCACGCAACGCCGTCACCTTAGGCCTCTACACGGCAGCAGATCTCGTTCGCCCCGAAGAGCGCGAGGAATACGAAGCCATCCGCACCAGCCTGTGGCACGAGATCAATCCCGCAGGGATGATCGAAGAAACCTTCGCATCCTCCGTCCTGACCGCCACGTGGCGCCTCCGCCGCTGCAGCCTGGCCGAAGCCGATCTGGCCGAAACCACACCCCTCGACCCCATGTTCCTGGATCCGAATGATCCCGCCGCCCGTACCCAACTCTCCATCGACCGCGCCCGCAATCAAGCCCACACCCTGCTCCGGCGTTCCCTCGCCGAATTGCGCCTCCTCCAGACCGAAAGAGCCATCCGTGAGCAGGCCGTTCAAACCGCCGCCCGCGTCCTTCCCATCCCAGCTCTTCCCGCCCTCGCTTCCCAAAAACAGGTACTCTTCGCAGTCAAAACCGCAGCCAAGTCGACTGCGTCACAAGTGACCGATCCGCAGCAGGAGCTTAAGTTATCTGTTTTCAATAGCCGGGCAGCCTAGCCACACCAAATCCCGAAGATTGACATATAAACGCTCATATTTTATTATCAGTGCAGGATTAGGTTTAATTAGCCACTTGAATCCAATACGACAGAAAGGAATCTGAATAGTATGAGCACCGCCGTTACGCACGCCGTTACGCACGCCGTTACGCACGCCGTTACGCACGCCGTTACGCACGCCGTTACGCACGTTGACCCGTTCCAGGCACTTCGCCTTTTCGAAGACGCTGTCACTCGCCTGATCAGCGAGCCGCGTACCGCCCGTGCATGCTCGCCGGGCGTATAAGAACAAGCTTTGCGGTATCGATCTATGGCGCCGGCATCTGTGCCAGCGTCTGGCTCGCCGGGAGTTGTGGCCCGCATGTGGCCCACTCCTGGCGTTAAAGTTGCTACCACCTGGAAGTCGCTATCAATAAGTAAGATAGATAAGAATCGAGAAACAAAAAATGGCATTCCGCTTCGATAAGCTCACCCAGAAAGCGCAGGAAGCTGTTCAGCAGGCACAGGAATTAGCCGCCGAAAACGGTCATCAGGCCGTTCATCCGCTGCACCTGTTGATTGCACTGACCCAGGAGCGTGCCCGTGACCAGGGGGGCATCGTGCGCCCGGTCCTCGAAAACTGCGCCGTTCAGCCCGACACATTGCTCGCTGAAGCTCAGAAGCAACTCGCGTCCCTCCCTAAAGTCACCGGGCAGCAGGGTCAATACGTGTCCCCTGCCCTGAACCAGGTGCTCGAAGCCGCATTCAAGGAAGCCGAGAAATTTAAAGACGAATACGTCTCCACCGAGCATCTGTTGCTCGCGATTGCCGATCAGAAATACGAACCCGCTGGCAGCCTTTTGAATAAAATGGGCGCCGACCATGACGCCATCCTGAAAGCCCTGGTCTCCATCCGCGGCACCCAGCGCGTCACCGATCAAAACCCCGAATCGAAGTATCAGGCCCTCGAGCGTTATTCGGTCGACCTGACCGAACAGGCGCGCCGCGGCAAGCTTGACCCCGTCATCGGCCGTGACGAAGAGATTCGCCGCCTCATGCAGGTTCTCAGCCGCCGCACCAAGAACAACCCGGTGCTGATCGGCGAACCCGGCGTCGGTAAAACGGCCATTGTCGAAGGATTGGCCCAGCGCATCGTCAAAGGCGATATCCCCGACCAGCTTCGCAACAAGAAACTGGTCGCCATCGATCTCGGCTCCATGGTCGCCGGCACCAAGTTCCGTGGTGAATTCGAAGACCGCCTGAAGGCTGTCCTTAAAGAGATCACTGAATCGAATGGCGAAATTATCTGCTTCATCGATGAGCTCCATACCTTAGTCGGAGCTGGCGGAGCCGAAGGCGCCATCGATGCTGCCAACATGCTCAAACCCGCGCTCGCTCGCGGTGAGTTGCGCTGCATCGGCGCCACCACTCTCACCGAATACCGCAAGTACATCGAGAAAGACGCGGCCTTGGCGCGCCGTTTCCAGACTGTTCTGGTAGGCGAGCCCACCGTTGATGACACCATCGCCATTCTCCGCGGTCTCAAAGAGAAGTTCGAGATCCACCACGCCGTGCGCATCAAGGATTCCGCCATTGTCGCCGCGGCCGTTCTCTCGCACCGCTACATAACGGACCGATTCCTCCCCGACAAAGCCATTGATCTGGTGGATGAAGCCGGGGCCGCGCTCAAAATTCAGATCGGCAGTATGCCCATCGAAATCGACAACATCGAACGCCGCATTTCGCATCTCGAAATCGAGCGCCAGGCGTTGAACCGGGAAAAAGACGCCGCTTCCAAAGAACGTTTGCGCCACATCGAAAACGAGCTCGAACGCCTGCGCGGCGAATCGGCAGGCTTAAAAGAGCGCTGGACCCGCGAGAAGAATTCCATCAACCACGTTCAACAACTCAAAGAAGAGCTGGAACAGACACGCGCCGAAGAAGAACGTGCCACTCGCGCCGGCGACTGGGAGAAAGCTGCCCAGTTGCGCTACAGCAAGATCGGTGAAATCGAGCGGAATATCGAAGCCGCCAATCACGACCTCGAGGCCATCAAATCGGGCACACCCCTTCTCAAAGAAGAGATCGACGAAGAAGACATCGCCAAAATCGTAGCCAAATGGACCGGCATTCCCGTCTCCCGCATGCTCGAAGGCGAAGTCCAGAAGCTCATACATATGGAAGCGCGTCTTCATGAGCGCGTCATCGGACAGGACGAAGCCGTTACTCTGGTGGCCAATGCCATCCGCCGTAACCGTGCCGGCTTGAGCGATCCCAACCGGCCCATCGGAAGCTTCATCTTCCTGGGACCCACCGGCGTCGGTAAGACCGAACTAGCCAAAGCCCTCGCGGAATTCATGTTCGACGACGACAAAGCCATGGTTCGCGTCGATATGTCCGAATACATGGAGAAACACGCCGTATCGCGTATGATCGGCGCGCCTCCCGGATACGTTGGTTACGACGAAGGGGGCCAGTTAACTGAGCACGTGCGCCGCAAGCCTTATTCGGTAATACTGTTCGACGAAATCGAGAAAGCGCATCCCGATGTTTTCCATGCGATGCTGCAGATCCTTGAGGACGGCCGTCTGACCGATGGCCAGGGCCGCACGGTGGATTTCAAAAACACCGTGATCATCATGACCTCGAACGTCGGTAGCTCCATCATCCATGACGCCAACCCGATCGGGTTCTCGGTGAACCAGAAGGTGCGTAATGGCCAGGAGGATGTGCGCAAACGGCTTCTCGACGCCTTGCGCCAGACCTTCAAGCCTGAGTTCCTGAACCGCGTGGACGACATCATCGTGTTCAATGGACTCTCAAAGGAGCATCTGGAAGTGATCATCGACCTCCAATTGCAACGCGTCGAAAAACTGCTGGCCGACCGCAAGCTGAAGCTCGTGGTAACTCCGGCAGCCAAAGAAGTAATCATGACCGACGGATACGATCCGGCTTATGGCGCGCGTCCCATGCGGCGCTCCATCCAGAGATTGGTGCAGGATCCCCTCGCACTCAAACTGCTGGCCGGAGAATTCCTTGCAGGTGAAACTATCGTGGTGGATCGCGATGGCGACGGCGGCAAGCTGAAGTTCGAAAAGGAAGCCGTGCCCGAACCAGCTTTGGCATCACAGTAATAACCGTACTATGTGGAATAGGCTTCAGCCTGTTCGGACGAGCGCAGTTCGTCAGACTTGTTCCGCTTAAACATCCACGCCGGCGTTTACATCCAGATACTGCAGTTCATGCAGTCGGTGGTAAATGCCGGCGTGCTCGATCAACTCGTCATGTGTACCGATCTCGACGATGCGGCCCCGGTCGAGCACTACGATCTTGTCGGCTCGCCGTATAGTGGAAATCCGGTGAGCGATCACGATCACCGTGCGGCCGCTCATAAGATTTGCCAGGGCCTTCTGCACCAGCATTTCCGATTCGGTGTCCAGATGCGAAGTCGCTTCGTCGAGGATCAGAATCGGTGAGTTGCGCAGAATGGCCCGCGCGATCGCCAGCCTCTGCCGCTGCCCTCCGGAGAGCTTAACTCCCCGGTCGCCGATCACCGTGTCGTAGCCCTGCGGGAGCTTCTCGATGAACTCGTGCGCGAGAGCGGCCTCCGCTGCTTCGATCAATCGCTTGCGATCGTACTTCGACTGGCCGTAAGAAATGTTGTTCGTCACCGTATCGTTGAACAGGAACGTCTCCTGCGCAACCACGCTGATAGTCTCCCGCAGAGAGCTCAGGCTGAAGTCCCGTACATCGATTCCATCGATTCGAATCGAACCGGATTCGACGTCGCGGAAGCGCGGCACGAGTCCGGCAAGTGTGGTCTTCCCCGCCCCGCTCTGTCCGACCAGCGCCACCACTTCCCCGCGCCGGATCTCGAGGTCGATGTCCTGCAACTGCAGCACGGCGGTGCCGGGGTAACGGAAGCTGACGCCTTCGAAAGCGATGGATCCCGCGAAGCCGGCCAGCTCCTTCGCGCCGGGACTATCGGCGATCTCTTCGGGTTGGTCGAGATACTGGAACACTTTCTCGGAGGCACCCATCGCCTGCTGAAAGATGTTGTGCAGATTGGTCAGACGTTTGACCGGCTCATACAGAAGCAGCAGCGCCAGGAGGAAGCTCATGAAGGCTTCCGGCTTCAGCACGTGGTTCTTGATCTCTTCGCGGCCGTACCAGAGGAGCCCGACGAACGTGGCGGCTCCCATAAATTCGATCAAAGGAGAAGGAATCCCCTGCAGCAGTACCTTACGCAGATTGGCGCGCAGCAGACGATCGGCGGCAGCGCGGAAGCGATTGCTCTCATAGCTCTCAGCGCCGAACGCCTTAACCACCTGATGTCCGGCGATGGCTTCCTGCAGTACCTGGCTGAGAGTCCCTTCCGCATCCTGCGTGGTTCGACTCATCCTGCGGATGCGTTTACCCAGCATCGCCGTCGGAATCAGAACGCAGGGAAACAGCATCAGGCTGAACAGCGCGAGTTTCCAGTCGGTGCCGAAAATGACGATCAGCAAAAAGATCGCCGAGAACGTCTGCCGCAGCAGATCGGCAAACATGTCGGAACTGGCGACCTGTATGCGGTCGATGTCGCTCATCACATACGACATCAGCTTGCCCGTAGACGTCGCCTCGAAGAACGCCGCGCCGTGCCGCAGCACTTTCTCGAATACGTCGTTACGCAGGTCTTTGACCGCCGAGAAGCCCACGAAGTTGGTGATGTAATCGCCGAGGTAATCGCAGATGCCGCGCAGTCCGAAGACAACCACGATAGCGAGGGCCACGATGGTGAAGATGTTGTGAATCGAAGCCGGAACCATGTTCTCCAGCCAGATCGATTTATTGATCAGGGGTATGGTAAACAGCGGCTCGGGCGCAGTGGCTACGCCCGGCTGCAGCACGCGCCCCAGCACGGGCTTGACCAGCAGCGTGCGCGCCGCGGTCATGGCGCCGACCACCGCCATCAGGAACACAGACAGCAGCACCAGCGGCGCATAGCGCCGCGTATATCCAACCAGCCGCAGCGGCCCGCTCATACGGCGCTCACCGCGCGCATGACCTCATCCACACCAATGCTCGCAATCGACCCCGGCGCTGTGATCACTTCGGCCTGCGTCTTCCACGGTGCCCACGTCTCGCTGTCCGAAGGTCCGAAGATAACCACCTCCGGAACTCCGAATGCCGCCGCAATGTGGGCCGGTCCGGAATCGTTACCGACGAAAAGCCTCGCGTCACGCATCAGCCTTGCCACTTCCGCCAGAGGCGCACCGGCGACCGTTCTGAAATCGGCAAACGCGCTCAGGTCTTCACCCGGTCCACCGATGATTACCGGCTCGAAACCCAGCGAGTTCCTCAGCCATGTAGCGATTTCCCGAAACGATGCAGCAGGCCAGGTCTTCTCCGCTGTCGCGGCCACCGGATGCAGCACCGCGTAAGCACCCGCGGGAGCGTGAACCGAACGGCCAGGCACAGCGTGAATCATAGCCCTCGGCACTTCGGAAATCGGCACTCCCAGATAGAACATCGCCGACGCCGCGTGCTCCGCCGTATGAACGCGTCGCGATACGCCCAGCGTTTCCTGTGCGGTAGGAATCGGCGTGTTGTAAATCCACCCCGGGCGGAAGATGTCGAATCCGGCGCGAAATCTAGCTCCGCTCAACAGAGTCAAACGAGAGCTGCGCGGACCGCCATGCAAGTTAACAGTCAAAGTCGGACGGAAACCTCGCAAGGCCTTTATAGCAGGAGGCAAAATCTGCGCTATATCCGGCGAGTTTTCAAACACAGACGCAAATCGGTCTTCCACTACAACCGCAATCTCCAGATCCGGACGGTGTTGTTTCAGCAAATGGATCGCGGGAGTCGACAGAACACAGTCGCCCAGCGATCGGAGGCGGATCACCGCGACCCGATCCCCAGTGCCCAGGCGGTCCACAGTGTCGGTGATTCTCGGAACAGCGTCAGACACGCTAATCTTCGATCGTTGCCTCATCCACCAGCATGACGGGGATCTCGTCGCGCACCGGATAAGTCCTGTGGCAGCCAACGCAGCGCAATCCGCTGCCGTCCGCCTTCAGCTCGACTTTCGCGCGGCAGGCGGGGCAGATCAGGATCTCCAGTAATTCCGGGCTGATTGGCATATAGCAGTGTTGAACGTTCAGTTTACTACTTTGCTGCCTTCTCGCCGAACTCGCGGATGCTGATGACAGCCCGCTGATGCGTGCCGTCACCGACAATCTTTTCGCCCATTCGGGCTTCCACCCGGAACTCCGCTCTTCGGTTATTGACGGCAAGCAGTTCCGCCGTGAACGTTACGGCGCTCCCCATAAGTGCAGCCGCGCGATGCGCCACGTTCACCTGGGTGCCGACCGTATCCTGTCCGGCGTCGAGCATCGGCAGGATCAGGTTGCGACATGTTCTTTCCATCACAAGAATCATCTGTGGAGTGGAGAGCACCCGAGGTCCTTCAGGTCCCAGGAATTTGATGGCGTTATCGTCGCCAACCGTAATGGTGTCCACTCGAATCGCGCCGATCTGATAGTCCGCCATCTCTCCCGCGATTTTCGCATGCAGCCCGCATGCGCCGTTTGGCACTCTTGTTGCTCTTACTGCCATGGGACTTACGCTGATGTACTCAAAATTTACCGTTGCGGCAAAAACGTTGTGTATTTGTGTCTTCTGGGCAGCTACGGGTTTTAGCGCTATGGCGCAGACCAAACCGGATGATTCTGCGGTTAATAAGGATCACGCATTCACAGCGGACAACGCCTCGAACCACAGGACCGACGTAAGAATGGCCAGGGATATTCGCCGGGCCATCACCAGTAACAAGCAACTTTCCGTCTACGCACATAACGTCAAAGTAATTGTTACCGCCGGGGCAATCACGCTGAAAGGCCCCGTACATTCGCAGGCAGAAAAAGACGCCATTCTGGCGACGGCGAGAGAAGCCGCTGGAACATCAGCGGTTGAAGACGCCATGACAATCACTGCTCCCAGGAGCTAACAGAGGAGATTCTGCATCATGAAAAATACAGCGGTATTCGGCATTTATCAGACACGTCCGGCGACAGAGGAAGCAGTTGACGCACTGCGGCGCGCGGGTTTCCGCAGCGAAGACATCTCTGCATTGTTTCCCGATAACGCCGGGACCAAAGACTTCGCCTACGAGAAGAACACCAAAGCGCCGGAAGGCGCAGCAACCGGAGCCACTTCGGGCGCGGTAGTCGGAGGAGTCCTTGGCTGGTTGACTGGAATCGGCCTGATTGCGATTCCCGGCATTGGACCGTTTATCGCAGCCGGTCCAATCATGGCGGCTCTCGCAGGAGCGGGCGCTGTCGGCATGGTGGGTGGTGTTGTTGGCGCACTTGTCGGCATGGGAATTCCCGAGTACGAAGCCAAGCGTTACGAAGGACGCGTGAAACATGGAGCGATCCTGCTCTCCGTCCACTGCGATAACTCCGACTGGGTGAAACGCGCAGAGGAAGTATTGAAATCCTCGGGAGCGGAAGATATTTCCTCTTCCGGTGAAGCTTCGGCGGATTTCGCCACCTCGGACCGCCCTATGCCGCGGACGCGAACCGCAGTAGCCGAAGATGAGCGCCGCGAGCAAGAGCTACCCCGCACCAAGACCACAGGCAGCGGCTCTACCTACGACATGTAGACGGAGTCCGCTCTCGAAAGCCCAGATGGTATATTCGCACAGCCGAGCCGGGGTCGCGCCTGGTTCGGTTGCCCAAAGCCGAGGCGACGGAGTTGGCTCCGGAAGCAGTCGGCGCAAGCCCTCCCAGCGCTCGATGACACCCGGGCTTACCGGGCCGTTGCGCGCGGAGGGCTTTCCTGTCTATGGACACTAACTGCTACCGGTGAAACTCCCGAGCCGAGGCTTTGGTCCCTGCGAAGCGGCTTAGCCGCTCTTGACTGAACAGTCGGCACTGGCGCGCTACATTCGGCGATATTCACGTAGCTTCCCTGATAACGTGCCTTCAACTCGCCGTCGAGCCGCAGTTCCACGCGCCACGGCTGACGGCACATGCCGGCCAGCACCTGCCCGCGGGCGATCTGCTAGTGTAGTGTCCGCGAAATAACTATACAGCGGCTTTTTTCCGTTTCCGGGCTTTCGGGCTGGTACAGCCGGGCTGAATCTGTTCGAGAGTTCGGCGGCAACGGGATAGTTTTTGCTGGATCGA
>Ga0302319_10016419_pt1 | contig 13650 bp, 12 predicted proteins | sample Bog_T0_2_FD_203319 | JGI IMG/M metagenome (GOLD analysis project Ga0302319, IMG submission 203319) | Peat permafrost microbial communities from Stordalen Mire near Abisko, Sweden - Bog_T0_2 | ecosystem: Environmental > Terrestrial > Soil > Wetlands > Peat | place: Sweden: Abisko, Stordalen Mire...
ACGACCTTCGATTCGCAGCTGGACGTGGCCGCGCTCGTCGCTGCGGAGAGTCCCGACCTCTATTTCGAGATCCAGCATCTGAACGACTACGGCGGCGAGTCCCTGCATGCCCTGCAAGCGGCGGTGACGCGGTTGGTGACGATGGTCGAGAGCGGGGACGCGGCTGGGTTCACCGCCCTGATGAAGCGCGGCCGCCTCTATCTGGATGGTCGAGCCGCCCTCCGTGCGAGCTGATTGCATGGACATCATCGACGCCGAGCGCGAGATCGAGCAGCTGAAAAAGCGCCTGGCCGAGATGACGGCCGAGGCGGTCGCCAATGAGTCCATCATGAAGCGCGTCCAGGCGCGCGAACTGTCGCTGCTTCGCGCCGACAGTCTCGCTCAGCTGCTGCGCGCGCTGGGTGCGGGCTTGCGCGAGTCCTACGCGCTCGACGCCGTCAACCTGGTGCTGCTCGATCCGCAGCACGAAATTCGCCACCTGCTCGTGGCCGGCGGCGAGCGGCCCGATGAATTCCGGCAGGTCCTGTTCGTCGATTCACTGGAAAGCCTGGCCCCGCAGCTGGCGGCGCTGCACCGGCCGTGGCTCGGACCGTTCGTCGGAGCCGACCACCATCTGCTGTTCCCGGAGGCGGTTGAGCTGCGCTGCGCAGCGCTGGTGCCGCTGCCCCGCAAGGATCGTGTAACGGGCGCCCTGTGCTTCGGCAGCCGCGATCCAACCCGCTTCACGCGCCATCACGGTACCGACTTTCTCGCGCACCTCGGCGCCGTGGCCGCCGTTTGCATCGAGAACGCCGTCAACCGTGCCCGCCTGCTGCGCGCCGGCATCACGGACTTTCTCACCGGCTGGCACAACCGGCGCTATCTGCAGCAGCGCATGAAGGAGGAACTTGCCCGCGCCCAGCGGCGCGGCGGCACGATCTCGTGTCTGATGATCGACATCGACCGATTCAAGTCGATCAACGATGGGTATGGACATCTTGCCGGGGACAACAGCCTGAAGGAGATCGCGCAGCGTGTCGAGGCGCAGATTCGCTCCATGGATACGGCCGCGCGCTTTGGCGGCGACGAGCTCGCCATTCTGATGCCCGAGGCGGGCGTCGCCGACGCGGCCACACTGGCCGAGCGCATCCGGGCAGCCATTGCCGCACAGCCATTCGCGCTGACGTCGAGCGTCGAAAGACATCTCAGCGTATCGATCGGCGTCGCCGCCGTCTCACCGGGTCGGCACGAGACGGATCTGAAGGCGCTCGCCGACCGGCTGCTCGCCGACGCCGATGCCGCGCTCTACCGGGCAAAGGCGCTCGGCCGCAATCGCGTCCAGGTGGGCGCAAGCGCCGCGGCATGAGGCGGGATCTGACCGCAGCGTGACCTCCACGACCCGCCCGGGTGCCCTACGCTGCGATGCGACCACAAATCCCGGGGGTTGTGGAACAATTGCAGCATGTCTCAGGCACCCCCGACGGATTACATCGACAAGGACGGCTTTCGCGCCAACGTCGGGATCGTTCTCATGCGCGCGCCCGGCGAGCTTTTTCTGGGCGGGCGGCTCGGGGGCCGCGGTTGGCAGTTTCCGCAGGGAGGCATCAACCGCGGCGAGCGAGTCGAGGCGGCGCTGTTCCGCGAGTTACGGGAGGAGATCGGGTTGCAGCCGTCGGACGTGGAAGTGCTGGGCTCGACGCGCGGCTGGCTGCGCTATCGCCTGCCGCGCCAGTACGTGCGCGACCGCTGCATCGGTCAAAGGCAGCGCTGGTTTCTGCTGAAGCTGATCAGCGACGAGTCCGCATTGCGCTTCGACGCCTCCGACCAGCCGGAGTTCGACCGTTGGCGGTGGGCGGACTTTTGGACGCCGGTGCGCGAGGTCGTCTATTTCAAGCGGCGCGTCTACATACGCGCTCTGCACGAGCTGGGCATGCTGATCTATCCGCAGGGCCTGCCGCCGTACCCGCCGTGGTGGGCGGAGATCGAGGCCAAGCCCGGCGCGGCGGCACGCGGGCCCGCCTCGCCCGGCTCGGCCGCGCCCTAGAGCCGGCCGCGCCGGGCCGGCGGCGCTAAAACGGCTTGACCACGGCGAGAATCACGATCGCGACCAGGAGGAGCGACGGCAGTTCATTGAAGCCGCGGTAAAAGCGCGACGTGCGCCGGTTGCGCCCCCGCGCGAAATCGCCCATGAACGCGTAGCAAGAGTAATGGTATGCGATCAGCAGAAGCACGAGGGCGAGCTTGACGTGCAGCCAGCCCATCTTGAGATAGGCCGGAGCAGAAACGATGAGCGCGACACCGAATCCAACGGTCGCGAGGCCGCCGATGCTCATGATGGCGAACAGGCGCCGCTCCATGATGCGGAAGCGCTCCACGCTCGGCGTGTCGATGGTGTCGGCGTGGTACACGAAGAGACGCGGCAGATAGAAAAGCCCCGCGAACCACGTGACCATGGCGATGATATGAAAGGCCTTGAGCCACAGCACGAATCGCTCTCCCTGGTGAAGGCGCCGTCAACAGGCCACGCCGTTACCGCATGATAGCCCGGCGCCGTGGTGTAATCTGTCCACATGGCGGAATGGTTCGGCAAGCTCGTGGTCCGGCGGTACGCGCCGAAGCGCCGGGCGGTGCTGGTCGGACTGATCGGCCTCACTGCGTTGGCGGCGCTGTACGCAGCGTTCGAACTGGGCCGCTACGATGCGGGCTTTCGAGTGGTCGATTCTGTGCGCGGCGCCCTGTCGGCCGCCCGGCGCATACGGGAACTCGAAGCGCTGAACGCCGAGCAGCACACGCAGCTCGAAGCCGCCGATGTGGCGCGACGGGTCGATCGCGAGGGCTATAAGCAGGTCGAGCGCAGCCTTGGGGACATGCAGAGCCAGATCGGGCGCCTGAAACAAGACCTGTCCTTCTACCGTGGGCTCGTTCAGCCCGACTCGATCGTGCACGTGAAGGTGCAGCAGATGCAGATCGTGCCGGAGGCAGGTGAGGGCCGTTATCACCTCAAGTTCGTGCTGATGCAGGCGGGCAAGCCAAGCAACAACGTGGCCGGCGGCGTGGTCGTGACGCTCGACGGGCTCGTGCACGGCAAGCCTCAGACGCTGAATCTTGCGCAGGTCTCGGGCTTGCGTGCCGCTGCGCTGCCGTACTCGTTTCGCTACTTCCAGCAGTTCGATGAACCGCTGCAGCTGCCCGCGGACTTCGAACCCACCCGCGTTGGAGTCGAAATTCATGCAGGCCGCGACGCGGGTCACAGTTTCCGGCAGGCGTTCGTCTGGAAAGCGCAGGGCATGTCGGTGGAGACTGAAGCGAAGACCGGTGCGGATCCGAGGAGTGGCTTCGATGTTCAAGCGGAAACAGAATAGCAACGCGAAAATCGACACGCTGGTGGGGGCGCAGACCCGCATCAATGGAGACGTCGAATTCGCCGGCGGATTCCACCTCGACGGCTGCATCAACGGCAACGTGACCTGCGGCCCCGGTGCGGAGGCCTTTCTCTCCGTGAGCGAGGAGGGTTGCATCGAGGGCTCGGTGAGCGTGCCCAGCCTCGTGCTCAACGGGATCGTCAAGGGCGACATCGAGGCGAGCGTGCGGTTGGAGCTTGGTCCCAAGGCGCGGGTTCTGGGCAATGTGCACTACACCACCATTGAAACGGCGCAGGGCGCCCAAATCAAGGGCAAAATGATACACCGCGTGGTCGAGAATGGGTCCTGATACGCCGTGCGGCGTTCCGGTTCACCGATGCGACCCATACCTTTGATTGGCCGCGGTCGGCCGGGTACACTATCGATATGAACGTATCAACCGAAACGACTTCTTCCGCGGTGGACGAGGCTCTGCCGCCCCCGAACGTGCTTCTCTTCACCGACGCCGCTGCCGGCAAGGTCGGGGAGTTGATCCGCGAGGAGGCGAACCCCAACCTGAAGCTGCGTGTGTTCGTCTCCGGCGGAGGCTGCTCCGGCTTCCAATACGGGTTCACCTTCGACGAGAAGATCGAGGAGGGCGACTTCTGCGTTGAAAATCACGGCGTGCAACTGCTCGTCGATCCGATGAGCGCGCAGTATCTGATGGGCGCGGAAATCGACTACAAGGAAGATCTCGAGGGCGCCCAATTCGTGATTCGCAATCCGAACGCGAAAACCACGTGCGGCTGCGGGTCGTCGTTTTCGGCCTGACCATTTGACCTCACGGATCCGTTAGACTGATGCCCGGCGGTCGTGTGGTCCCGGACGTCCTGGCCGCCGTCGATCTCGGCTCCAACAGCTTTCACATGGTCGTCGCCCGGCACTCGCACGGGCAACTCGTCATTCTCGACCGACTGCGCGAAATGGTGCGCCTCGGCGCGGGCTTGAACGAAAGTTCCCGGCTGGACGATGAAGCGATGGCCCGCGCACTGCGCTGCCTCGAGCGGTTCGGGCAGCGTCTGCGCGCCATGCAGGCCGACAGCGTGCGTGTGGTGGGCACGAATGCCCTGCGGCGCGCCAAGCGCAAGCGCTGGTTTCTCGAGCGCGCCCGTGCGGCGCTCGGCCACCCCATCGAGATCATCTCGGGCCTGGAGGAGGCGCGCCTGATCTATTCGGGGGTCGTGCACACGAGCCCGATGAGCCCAGACAAGCTGCTCGTCATCGACATCGGCGGGGGCTCCACCGAAATGGTGATCGGGGAGGGATTCAATCCCCTGCTGCTCGAGAGCATGTCCGTGGGCTGTGTCGGACTTTCGGCGCTGTGTTTCGATGACGGGCGGATTTCCGAGAAGCGCTTCGACCGGGCCCGCACCGCCGTGCGATTGGAATTGGAGCCGGTTCAGGAGGCCTACAAGAAGCTCGGCTGGCTGAACGCATCGGGCAGTTCGGGCACCGTCCGGGTGATCGGCGATGTGATCCGACGCTTGAACCCCGAGGAGCCGCGAATCACGCTCGCGAACCTGCGCAAGCTCGCCGACCGGGTCATCGCCGCAGGCCACGTGGACGAACTCGATCTGCCCGACGTCGACGCCGAACGCGCGCCCGTGTTTCCGAGCGGACTCGCGATTTTGATCGAGATCGTCGAGAAGCTCGGCATCGAGCGCATGCGGGTGGCCGAGGGTGCGATGCGCGAGGGCCTGCTCTACGACCTCATGGGGCGGTTTACCGACGAGGATGCGCGGGTGCGCAGCGTGCGGGCGATGGAGAAACGCTACCACGTCGACGGCGCGCAGGCGGACCGCGTCGAGGCGACAGCCGTGCTGCTGCTCGAGCAGGTCGAGTCGGAATGGGGGCTGGAGGACCCGCTCGCGGAGCTGGCGCTGCGTTGGGCGGCGCGGCTGCACGAGTCGGGCCTCGACATCGCCCACTCCCGCTATCATCGTCACAGCGCCTATCTGCTCGAAAATGCCGACATGCCGGGATTTCCGCGGGAGGAACAGCTGCTGCTCTCGGTGCTGGTGGGTGGGCACCGCCGCCAGTTGTCATTCGAGTCGCTGGAGGATCTGCTGCCCCCCTGGGATCACACTGCCGAGTTTTTGCTCGTGCTGCTGCGCCTGTCGGTGCTTCTGCATCGCGGCCGCAGCGCCGAGCCGCTCCCGGAGGTGCGGCTGCGGGTGAAGGGGCGCCACATCCAGCTCGAGCTGCCGCCGCGCTGGATGAAGGATCATCCGCTCACCCTAGAGGATCTCGAGCAGGAGCGTCATTACCTGAAGCTTGCGGGATTTCGCCTCAGCTACGGGTGATGATCGTCGCCGATCGCGACACGCTCGTCGTACATCATGAGCAGCCTCGCCTGCGCGCTGATGTGCTGGCCCCCGGCCGCCCGGGTGTAACGACCCTCGGAATCCATGAGCCAGGCCTGTGTATCGTCCGCCAGATACAGCTTGAGGTCATCCGCCACACGCGCCTGCAGCTCGGGCGCCACCACGGGAAAGGCGACTTCGATGCGTCGAAACAGGTTCCGATCCATCCAGTCCGCGCTCCCGCAGTAGATCTCGCGGCTGCCGCCATTGTTGAAACAATAGACGCGCGAATGCTCGAGGAATCTGCCGACGATGGAGCGCACCTTGATGCGGTCGGAGACGCCGGCGACGCCGGGCCTCAGGCAGCACACCCCCCGCACCACGAGGTCGATTTCGACGCCGGCCTGCGACGCGCGATACAGGGCTTGGATGATCGTGGGCTCGGTGAGGGCGTTGAGCTTCGCCACGATGAGCGCGGGCTTTCCGCCACGGGCGTGTCCGGCTTCCCGCTCGATTTTCGCGATCAGCGCGTCGTGCAGGCTGAACGGCGCGTGCAGGAGTTTGCGCAACCGCGGCACGCGGGTGAGGCCCGTGAGCTGCAGGAAGATCTCGTGAATGTCCTCGCCGATCGCCTCGTCGGCTGTCATCAGGCCATAATCGGTGTAGAGCCGGGCGGTCTTCGCATGATAGTTGCCGGTGCCGAGGTGACAGTAGCGTCGAAGCCCCTTCTCCTCGCGGCGCACGACCATCACGAGCTTGGCGTGAGTCTTGAAGCCGAACACGCCGTACATGACGTGGGCGCCGGCCTCCTGCAGCTTGGTCGCGAGCTCGATATTGGCCTCCTCGTCGAACCGGGCGCGCAGCTCGATGATGACGGTCACGTCTTTTCCGGCCTGCGCAGCTTCGGCAAGGGCCTCGACGATCGCCGAATCGGTTCCGGCGCGATACAGGGTCTGCTTGATCGCGAGCACCTGCGGATCCGCCGCGGCCTGCCTGATGAAATCCGCGACGGGAGCAAAGCTCTGGAACGGATGCTGGAGGAGAACGTCGGCGGTGCGCATGGTGGCAAAGAGGTCGCTGCCCACCTTCAGCCGCTCCGGAACGCTCGGTGTGAAGGGCGGGTATTTCAGCTCCGTGTGGTCGACGAGATCGTATACCGCCATCAGCCGGTTGAGGTTCACGGGGCCGGGCACGCGGTATAGATCGTCCGCCGTGAGCGCGAACTGGCCGAGGAGGTACGCGCGTATCTCCTCGGGACAATCGTGGGCGGTCTCGAGCCGCACGGCGTCGCCGTAGCGGCGCGAAGCAAGCTCGCCCTCCACGGCGCGCAACAGGTCGTCGACTTCTTCCTGTTCGACGAACAGGTCGCTGTTGCGGGTGACGCGAAACTGGTAGCAGCCGCGCATGTGCATGCCGGCAAAGAGGCGCTCGACGAAAGTCTCGACGATGGTCGCCAGGAAAACGAAATACCGGCCGCCAAGCTCGTCCGGCAAGCGGATCAGGCGCGGCAGGGAGCGTGGAGCCTGAACCACGGCGAGGCCGCTGTCGCGGCCGAAACCGTCCTCGCCCTCGACCACCAGCGCGAAATTCAGGCTCTTGTTCAGGATCTTAGGAAAGGGTCGCGCCGGGTCGAGCGCGAGCGGACTCAAAACCGGCTCGACCTCGCGCACGAAATAGTCGGCGAGCCAGGCTTCCTGCGCCTCGGTCCAATTCTCGGGTGTCAGGAACACCACCCCGCTTCTCGCGAGCTCCGGCATGAGGACGTCATTCAGCAGCGCATATTGCTCCTCCACCAGCTTCCCGGTGCGCACGCGAATCGCCTTCAACTGCTCGCGTGCGGTGAGCCCGTCGGGGCCGCCGTGCACGGCACCCGCCTCGATCAACTCCTTGAGGCCGGCCACCCGGATCTCGAAAAATTCGTCGAGATTCGCGCACGAAATGCACAGAAACTTGACGCGCTCCAGGACCGGAATGGCGGCATCCTTCGCCTGCTCGAGGACGCGCTGGTTGAACTCGAGGAACGATAATTCCCGGTTGACATACAGGCGGGGTGTTTTGAGGTCGATGTCGTTCATACCGGCGGCGCGGGCCCAGGAGATCCTATATTGAGTTCGGATGCGAGCATCGGCGTATCGTGACGGCGCACCTGTGACAGTTTAATGAAGGATTGCTGTGGCCGCCCCGGCCGGGGCGCGTAGCCGGGGCCGCTCACGCCGAGACGTCCCTGTCTAGCCGGCGGCCCGCGCACGGTAGATGCCGCCGAGCACCCGGGCTCCACGCGCACCGGTGACCGCGGCCCCGCTCGAGGTCTCGCCGGCCATCGTGCGGCGGGCGAACCATGCGAATGCGACCGCCTCGACGTAATCCGGATCGAGGCCGAGGGCCGCGGTCGTTGCCACCCGCTGCGGGGCGAGGCGGCGGCCCAATGACGTCAGCAAGGCGCCATTGTGGGCGCCGCCGCCGCACACATAGACGTCCGCAGCGGGCGCGTTGTCGCGAATGGCTGCCGCGAGCGTGACCGCCGTGAATTCCTGCAGCGTCGCCTGTACGTCCGCTGGCGGAACGTGCAGGCCGGTGAGCCGTGCATCCAGCCAGGGAAGATTGAACAGTTCCCGGCCGGTGCTTTTGGGCGGCGGCAGCGCCAAATAGGGCTCGGTCAGCAGCACGTCGAGCAGCCGAGCATGGACCTTCCCGCTCGCGGCCCACTCCCCGTCGCGGTCGAAGGGCACGCCGTGATGGCGCCACGCCCACGCGTCGAGGAGCCGGTTGCCCGGACCCGTGTCGAATCCGGTGAGCGGGGCGTGACGGCGCAACACGGTGATGTTGGCAATCCCGCCGATATTGGCAATGACGCGGTCCTCGTCATCACTGCGAAACAATTGATCGTGAAACAGTGGGGCGAGGGGCGCTCCCTGGCCGCCGGCGGCGACGTCGCGCCGACGGAAGTCGGCCACGACCGTGATTCCAGTCAGCTCCGCCAGCGTGTTCGGATCGCCGATCTGCAGCGTGTACGGAAACGGCAGGTCGGGCCGGTGGCGTACCGTCTGGCCGTGGCTGCCGATGGCCGCCACGGCGCCGGCGTCGATCCTGGCCGTTCGCAGCAATTCGTTGGCTGCCGCTGCGAAGGCACGCCCGAGTTCCACGTCGATTTGGCCGAGTGCATCGAGGGGGACGGCCTCGAAGTCGAGCAGATTCGCCAGGCGATCGCGCAGCGCCGCTGCGAAGCCGGTTGCACTGGCGGCTATGACCTTCAGGGGGGAACCGGGGTTGCCATCGAAATCGACCAGCGCCGCGTCGATCGCATCCATGCTCGTTCCCGACATGAGCCCGAGATACAAACCACCCACTGAGGGTAGCGATGTCAATTGGGCGATGACTTCGAACGCGGCTCGATGATGCTTTGCGCCATGCTCGCAGCGGCCGACGCCGTGGGCGCAGCCGTGGAGGCCGACGGCGTGGTCGCGGCCGGTGCGGCGGACGGACCGGCGGCAGGTCGGGGCTCGAGGCCAGCCAGCACGGGGGCTGTCTCGCTCACGAACCGATGCAGGGCGGCGGCCTCGAGCGGCTCGGCGCCGGGCAGACGCACCGTTTGCGGATCCATGTGCACGCCGTTCGACAGATACTCGTAGTGCAGATGCGGCCCGGTGGCCAGACCCGTCATGCCGACGTAGCCGATGGTCTCACCCTGCCGCACATGCTCGCCGGCGTGCAGGTTCCTGGCGAACCGCGACAGATGGCCGTAGAGCGTAGAGACGTTGCGTCCATGTGCGAGCACGATGGCATTGCCGTAGCCGCCCCGCGTCCCGCGGAAGCTCACCAATCCGTCCCCGGCGGCATGCACGGGAGTTCCGATCGGCGCGGCGTAATCGGTGCCCATATGGCCGCGAATCCGATTCAGGATCGGGTGCATGCGATGCGGGTTGAAAACGGAACTGATGCGGGTGAATTCCACCGGCGCACGCAGGAACGCCTTGCGCATCGGCCGGCCCTCGGGCGTGTAATAGTCGACCTTGCCCGAGTCCGATTGGAAGCGCACCGCCCGATAGGTGCGCCCGTTCGCCACGAATTCCGCCGCGAGCACGTCACCGTCGCGCACGTAGCGCCCATTCTGATAGACCTGCTCATAGGTCGCCGTGAACCGGTCCCCCTCGCGGACGTCGAGTGCGAAGTCGATGTCCCAGGCGAAAATATTGGTGAGCTTCAATGCGACGACGTCGGACATCTTGGCGGCGCCCGCGGCCTGGAACAGCGACGAGTCGATCGTGGCCGTGGCCGTACGCACGCGGATTTCCGCCGGCGTGTTGATCATCCGCGCTTCGAATCCGGCAGGCTCGCGCACCACCTCGAGGGTCTTGGTCTCGCTGACGGTGCGGGTCAGTTCCTGAACCTCGCCGCCGTGGCGGGTGACCTTGATGGCATCACCGGGTTTGAGAAAATCCAAACTCTGCCGGATACCCGGCAGATTGCGGATGGCGGCGAGATCCGTCGTGTCGAGCGCCATCTTGCGGAAGATGCCATCGAGCGTGTCGTTGCGTCCGACCACGACTTCGATCGTGGAGGCGACGCCGGCCTGCTGGGCCAGCGGGCGTGGTGCGCCGTCCATCGGCGCGATGACCGCTTTGGCGGTTGCCGGCGCGGTCGCGGACCCGGGATAGATCAGCGGCGCGGGAACGAGATCCGAGGGTCGCGGGGCGTCATGGGCTGCGTGCCACAGCACGAGGCCGGCGCTGACCGCTGCGGCAAAGGGCGCGAGTCGCGTCGTCAGATGCTTGATCCAGGCCGGATTTTCACGCCGCACCGTTCGATTCCTTGTCGAAAGTTCAGGGGGTTAGGCTATCTGCCGCGGTTCGCCCGGTCAATCACCCCGGGTCTTCCACCCGGGGTCTTCCACCCGGGGTCTTCGGTTATCGACCGCCATCCCGCATGCTTGAGCCGATGTCGGCCCCGCCTGCCCGCAAATCACTTCATGTGCTGCTGCCCACGCTCGGCAGCGCGGGCGACGTGCATCCATTCATCGCGCTCGGCCTGGCCCTGCGGGCCCGCGGCCACCGCGCCACTCTCATCACGAATCCATTTTTCGAAGCTTTGATCACCGACCTCGGTCTGGAATTCCTTCCAGTGGGCACGATCGCCGACGCCGAGTCGGCGATGGCGGATCCGGACCTTTGGCATCCGCGCCGGGGATTCAACGTCGTGGCGCGCCGTGTGATCATCCCCGCCATTCCCGCCGTGTACCGTCTGATCGAACGGCACGCATCGGCCGCCACCGTGGTCGCCGCCTCGAGCATATCGTTCGGCGCCCGGTTGGCGCAGGAGCGGCTGGGCGTCCCCACAGCGAGCGTGCACCTGCAGCCGGCGGTGATCCGCAGCCTGATCGACCAGGGCATGGCGGGTAACGTGCGAATCTCGCCATCGCAACCCATGTGGTTCAAGCGGGCTTTCTTCCGCCTGGCAGATTGGGCCGCCATCGATCGCAGACTCGCGCCGCCGCTCAACGATTTTCGGGCAACGCTTGGGCTGGCGCCCGTCCGGCGGGTATTGCGGCAATGGATCCACTCGCCAGACTGCGTGATCGCCTTCTTTCCACCCTGGTTCGCCGCGCCGCAACCGGACTGGCCGCCGCACGTGCATCTCGTCGGCTTCCCACTCTGGGATGGCGGATTCGCGATCGCGCCGGTCCCCGCCGAGGTCACCCGCTTCCTCGATGCCGGCGAGCCGCCGGTGCTCGTCACGCCCGGCTCGGCCGCCTCGACCATGGGGCGCTACTTTTCGGAGTCGGTCGCAGCCGTGCGACGGGTCGGGATGCGGGCCATGCTCGTGACCAATTTTCCGCAGCAGCTGCCCCGCGAACTGCCTGCCGGGGTCGACGCCTTCGGCTATGTGCCTTTCAGCGCCGTGCTGCCTCGTGTGGCGCTGATCGTTTATCACGGCGGCATCGGCACGCTCGCCCAGGCGATCGCCGCGGCCACTCCGCATCTCGTTGTGCCGAGCGGGCACGACCAGTTCGACAACGCCTGGCGCATCGAGCGGCTGGGACTCGGTCGCTGCATCCCGCAGGCCCAGTTCCGAGCCGCGCGCGCGGTGGCCATGATCGACGCCATCCGCGCCGATACCGGCATGCGCCAGCGCGCCGCCGCCCAGGCGGGTCTCATGGATCCGACGGGGGCGGTCGCGCGGGCCTGTGAACTGGTGGAAGCCCTGGCGCGGACGTCGCGCACTCATGGCGGGTACCTAGCCGAGCAGCCGCCGTCGCCGTAGAGTGCCGGGTCGCTTCGCGGCGCAATGCAGCGGTGCACAAAGCATGCAAGGGGTGGGATCCGTGGGTATTTCATTGGACGAGCAGATGACCGAGCTGAAACGGGGCGCCGTCGATCTGCTCCCGGAGGAGGACTTGCGCAAACGGCTCGCGCGCGGCGTCCCGCTGCGCGTCAAGGCCGGTTTCGACCCGACGGCGCCGGACCTGCACTTGGGTCATACCGTGCTGATCAACAAGCTGCGCCAATTCCAGCAGTTCGGGCACCAGGTGATTTTTCTCATCGGAGATTTCACCGGGATGATCGGCGACCCCACCGGCAAGAGTTCGACGCGGCCGCGCTTGAGTGCCGAGGACATCGCGGCGAACGCACGCACGTACCAGGAGCAGATATTCAAGATCCTCGATGCCGGGCGTACGGTCGTGGACTTCAATTCTCGCTGGATGGGCGCGATGAACGCCGCGGGGCTGATCGAACTCGCCGCGCGTCACACCGTCGCCCGCATGCTGGAGCGCGACGATTTCAACAAGCGCTACAAGGCCGGGCAGCCGATTGCCATCCACGAGTTTCTCTATCCTCTGGTGCAGGGTTACGACTCGGTGGCATTGCGAGCGGACGTGGAACTCGGCGGCACCGACCAGAAATTCAACTTGTTGGTGGGCCGGCAGCTCCAGGAGGCCTACGGCCAGGAGCCCCAGATCGTGCTGACGACGCCGCTGCTCGAGGGTCTCGACGGCGTGCAAAAGATGTCGAAATCGCTCGGCAACTTCATCGCGATCCACGACACGCCGGAAGTGATGTTCGGGAAATTGATGTCGATTTCGGATGTCCTCATGTGGCGCTACTTCGAGCTGTTGAGCTTCCGCGCCCTGAGCGAAATTGACGCGCTGCGAAGCGAAGTCGAGCAGGGCCGCAATCCGCGCGACGTCAAATTCGAACTGGCGCACGAAATCGTGGCAAGGTTCCATGATGAGGCTGCCGCACTGCGCGCCCGGGCCGACTGGGCGGCGCGGGTGCAGCAGGGCGCGGTGCCTGAGGGCCTCGTCGAACAGGTGATCCGCATCGCGTCGCCGAACGTGCGCCTCACGGCGCTGCTCAAAGATCTGGGTTTCGTCTCGAGCGGCTCGGAAGCAACACGGAAGATCGAGGCAGGGGCCGTGCGCGTGAATCAGCAAAAAATCATGAATCATCGGCATGAATTGGCGGTCGGAGAGACTTATATCGTCACCGTGGGCAAGCGCTCGATGGCAAAAATAACGCTTGCAAAATCCACCTGAGAGCCGGCATCGGACATCTTGAACCGGGGCGGTTGACACCAATCAATGCAGGGCTATACTGCGCGCCCTTCCAAGTGGAATGGCGGATTTAGAGAACTTACCGTTATTGACGGGGCCTCGAAATCTGCTATGCTTGAAAGTCTTTCCCCGGACCTTTGTCGTCGCGGGTTATTCTTTAAAAATTCGAACAGGTAATTTGTGTGGGGACTCGCGTCATAGCGCCTTTGGTGCATTGATAGACGAGTACCGAACGACCAGTTGTTCATTCGTGAACAGCAGCGAGTTCGGGATCGTATTGCTTCAGTATTAAAGTGTTATTAACTGAAGAGTTTGATCCTGGCTCAGATTGAACGCTGGCGGCGTGCCTAACACATGCAAGTCGAGCGGTAACAGGTGTAGCAATACATGCTGACGAGCGGCGAACGGGTGAGTAATG
>Ga0302319_10016420_pt1 | contig 13648 bp, 10 predicted proteins | sample Bog_T0_2_FD_203319 | JGI IMG/M metagenome (GOLD analysis project Ga0302319, IMG submission 203319) | Peat permafrost microbial communities from Stordalen Mire near Abisko, Sweden - Bog_T0_2 | ecosystem: Environmental > Terrestrial > Soil > Wetlands > Peat | place: Sweden: Abisko, Stordalen Mire...
ACAAGTCCTTAGAACCTTTTACAGAGCAAAAACCAGACGAGGGCGCCCATGAGCTACGATACCATAACCTACACGGTAAGCGACGGCGTGGCGCACGTAACACTGAACGACCCCGCCTCGCTGAACGCCTTCACGGCGCAAATGGGCGCCGATCTGGAGGACGTATTTGGCCGCATGGAGGCCGACCAAGCCGTGCGCGCGGCCACTCTCACCGGCGCCGGCCGCGGGTTCTGCTCCGGCGCCAATCTGGCCCAGCGTGGCGCGGCGCTGGAAGCCGGCACAGCCGACACCGGCGCGGTGCTGGAGCGTTTCGTCAACCCGCTGGTGGCCGGCATGAAAAACCGCCGTGTGCCGCTGGTCACCGCCGTAAACGGCCCCGCGGCCGGCGTGGGCCTGAGCCTGGCGCTGATGGGCGACATCGTCGTGGCCGCCGAAAGCGCCTTCTTCCTGCTGGCCTTCACGCGTATCGGCCTGGTGCCCGATGGCGGCGCAACGCACATCCTGGCGCGCCGCATCGGCCTGACGCGCGCCATGGAAATGGCGCTGCTGGCGGAACGCGTGCCGGCCGCCAAAGCGTTCGACTGGGGTATGGTGAACCGCGTGGTGCCCGATGCGGACCTGGCCACCACAACCGCGGATATCGCGCGCCGCCTGGCCGCCGGCCCCGCCAGCATCGGCCTGACGCGGCAGTTGATACTGCGCGGCCTGGATACCGCGCTGGCCGAACAACTGGCCGCCGAGCGCAGCGCGCAACGCGTGGCCGGCGAGACGGACGATTTTCGCGAGGGCGTCGCGGCATTCCTCGAAAAGCGAACTGCGAAATTCAAAGGGAAGTAAAAGTAAGCGCTTCTTTTTGAAAAAAGAAGCAAAAACTTTTGCCGTTGAAGCACCTTAGCCTGATGTAATCCAGGAACTTCCCGCCGACGCTCCGGATTACCATCCGGGCTACATTTTTTAAGCGTACCGCCGCGCCAGAAACCAAATGCATCAGCAAAAACAGTATCGCGACAAACAGCGCCTGCTGCTGTGCGCCATTAGCCTTGGTGCCGAATGACACAGCCACCATGACAAAAACGGCAAGCGCCGGAACAAACCCCAGCGCCACCGCCCGCGGCGCATACCATGTCGGCTGCCCGTTCAGCCCCCATTGCATGGGCAGCGTCGGCACAGCCCAAACAAACCAGAGATAAGCCGACCGCAGCGCGATCGCCGCGACAATCAAACAGCTTGCAAGTTCAAAACGAGAGCTCATCCCAAACCTAGCGTCAAAGATTTTGGGTCCTACTTGAAGGTAATCATCGTGCCGCCATGTCCATCGCCACCTAGCGAAAAATCCGACTTTGTATAACTGCCGTTGAAATCCAGGGCTGCGACCACCTGCGAGCCGTTCTTTACAGTAAGCACATGGTTTGCGTAACTGTAATCCGTCTCTGCGGTATTCAACAGGTCGATTTCATCGCTCGCACCAAATCCGCCGATGTGGTCGGAAAATGCGAGCGGCGCGGTCAAATCGACGAGCCCGGTGGTTGCGAGAAAGTCAGCGATGCCGCCCAGAACAGGATTTACGCCAAGCGATAGCGTTGCGCCCGCACTGACTTCTAGCGCGCCGGTGCCGCTGACGGCGCCGGCCAAGCTGACCGTGCCAGATGCCGCGTCGATGATGCCGGTATTGTAGACAGCGCCAGCGGTGCTGAAGGTGCCGATGACGTTAAGCGCCCCTGTCACTTTGAGATGCTCGCCTTTTGTGAGTTCATTTTCATCGATGAAGAACCAGCTAGACCCTTGCGTGATCTCAATTGTCGCGAAATTGCTGAAATCCGTGCCAAGATAGGAAGCGGTGCCGGTGGTGCTACCCGCAAATTCCAAGACGTCGGCTACGTTTGCGTTGGCTTCTACGTCGCCGTTAAATTTGGCGCCAGGATCGACAATCACCGTTCCAGCCTGGGCGCCTAAGGTCACCGCCGTCGAATCTACATTTCCGCCTGCGATCGTGCCGTCGTTGATTAGCGTGCCTCCGTTAAGAACTACACCGACGCCATAGTATTGGAAAGATTGACTTGTTCCACCCGAGATCGTCCCGCTATTGATAAGGGTGCTACTGCCAACATAGACCCCTGTACCACCGTGGTACCCACCCGCAATCGTTCCCGAATTAGTTACCATCCCGCCTGCTGCAACCCAAACACCGTTGCCGCCACGTCCTGGGCCGGTCGAGTGAAAATACCCCTCGCCCCCGGCGCCACCGTAAATTATGCCATTATTGGTTAGTACATCGCCGGACACCATCGCGATACCGTTGCCACCGCTGCCCCCGAAGTCACCTCCGTAGCCGCCGGTGATAGTGCCGCCATTAGTCACGGTGCCGCCAGCCGCGAGCATGACTGCAACGCCACCTGAACCGCCCACGCCCGGCGGATTCGAGAAGCCGCCTGCGCCGCCAACGATCGTTCCACTATTAGTAAGAATATCGGCCGACTTGAAATAGATGGCGGCACCGCCGCCGTAACCTATCTTATTGTCGGTACCGGGACCTGCGCCGCCGAGAATATCGCCCTGGTTGGTGATTGTCACACCTGCTTGCGTGGCTTCAAGGGCGATATGGCCTGAAGCTTGGTCGCCCCCGGAGTACCCAGCGATCGTGCCCGTATTTTCGATGACCGCGCTATCGGAGTTGATAAGTATGCCGACGCCCCGCTCACCTCCTTTTATTTCTCCCGAATTCGAAATATTTGCACCGTTACCCTGCACAGAGATTGCATTACCGTAGAACGCTAAAATTAGGCCCGTATTGGTGATCCTAGCATCCGCTGCGGTGATATCTATAGCCCCATAAGCGGTATAGCCACTCCCATAGATGCGGCCTTCGTTGGTGATGGTAGCGCCGGCGCCGCCAATATAAATGCCTGCATCGTTGTAGGAAATTGCGCCGCTGACATAGCCCTCATTAACGATCGTGGCGTCAGCCCCGGTAATTCGGATGCCGCTGCCGTGATGATATCCGCCGAAAATATCCTGCGAATTCGTTATGGTATCGTTAGCTCCGGTAATATCGATGCCGTCGCTACCGGTTCCCGCTGCGGAATTGTCGGCATAGATTGCGCCGAAGTTCGAAACGCGGGCACCGGCGGCAGCTATTAAGATGCCGTCGCCGCCACCGCCGCCATTAGCGCCTTGGCCAGCCTGAATAACGCCGTGATTAATAACAAGGGCACCGGCAACTGGCGCGGGGATATCCAGCCCGCTAGCCCCATACGAGCTCGGCGCGATAACGCCGGAGCTCGTTATGATGAGCGCATTTGAGTAGCCGCCGATCCCTAAGGTCACGGTGTGATCGACGTTGGTGGAAATCGTGCCTGAAGCTGATACAGCGGGTCCCGAGGATGGCGCGACGATGCGTTCAGGAACTGCGGCGCGGCCAAGTGTTTGGTTTCCCAAGCCGCTTACAAAACTGGCGGTTTCAGACTTTGCCAAAGCTGCCGCCGGGATATGCCGATTAGCAGCGGTGGAGACGGGCTCGATCCGCTGGTATTGCAGAGGCGACCGTCTGTGCGTGTGCCCCTTGATGATGTGGCGCGACACCCTGGCACTCGCTCCCGCTTGTTGGCGGCGAACAGGATAGCCGTACGCGGGCTCGATGAACAGGTCGTACTAGTCAAATGAACTGTGCCATGGCCGGCACGACCTCGTCTCCGGATGAGCCCGGGCAGGTCAAGGCGCCTCAAACTCGCAAAAGTTTTTGCTTCTTTTTTCAAAAAGAAGCCTTTCCTGGTCGTGCGCCCCTTCACTCCACCAGCGCATCCCCCCGCGCCGGAAACACCGCCAGCACCGGCAACCCGGTGGCCGCCTGCAACCCCTCGGGCGTGAAAAACGTCGGCCGCATCACGTAGCCGGCCACCAGCCAGAAGCACGCAACGAACCCGCCCAGCAGCGCTCCGGCAACAATCACCAGGAACGGGATCGGCGCCGGGTGCTGCGGCGTCAGCGCGGCCTGGATTACCCGCACATTGGCCAGGCGCAGCGAATCCTCGGCCTCGACCATGCGCTGCTCGTCCAGCACGCGGCTGGCCGTGGCGAAACCTTCGGCCGCGGCCGCGCGTCTTCGTGTCAGATCGGTCAGCGCCGTATCGTCGGCCGCAAGTCGCGCCAGCCCGGCCGCCTGGTCCGCCATGTCGTCGCGCAGCGCCGCCGCGCGCGCTTCGGACGCCGCCGCTTCAGACGCCGCATGGGCGCGGTCCACCAGCAGCGGGTCAAGCGCCAGGCTGCGGCCGGACCGCGCCAGCGATGGCGCCGGGTTAACCGCCAGCCGCCGCCGCTCCACCTCGCGCGCTGAGATCGAGGCCAGCAGGTCGGTCACCTTGCGGCTCCTGTCGAGATACTGCTCGCGCGCCGTGGCCAGCCTTCCGCGCAAATCCACCAGCGCTGTATCGATCGGCTGTAGCCGCGTATCCGTATCGGCCTCGTTATAAAGTGGCACCGCCGGCGGCAGATGCGCGATTTGCGTGTTCAGCGCCTGCCAGCGCGCCCGCTGTTCGGCCGCCGCGGATAGCGCGGCGGCCAGATCCTGCGCCGTCTGGCTCTGCCGCCGCAGCCGCAAGTCCCGCTCGCCGGCGAAATCGGTAATCAGGTGCGCCGCCTTGAAATCGGCCAACGCCGCGTCGGCCGCCGCCACCTCCCGCGAAGCCGCCTCCGTCTGGCCGCGCACCACACCGAGTTGTGGGTCGTCGTACAGCCGCGAGCGCCGGGCGGCGTAGCGCTCCAGCATCGTGTTGATCGCCCGCGCCGCGGCGCTGCCGCTCTTATTATGGAAATGCACATCGATCACGTTGGCGTCCTTGGCCGGCAGCACGGTCAGGTCGCCGGCAAAGCGTTGCAGCGCTGCTTCATGCAACGACGCGGCGCGGTCCGCGGGTGCCGCGCGCCAGGGCGCCAGCACCACGCCGGCCACGCCATGCAGCGCCGCGCCGAACCATGACTGCGACGCGCCCGGGTCCAGATCCGGGTAAAGCTGCTTCACACCCAGCGCATCCAGCGTGGCCGCATGCAGCGAATCGCTTTCCAGGATGGCGGTTTCGGCCTTCATCACCTGGTCCATCGCCAGCGAACTGGTGGACGCGGCATGCGATCCGGCATCCTGCCGCACGGTGAATTCGGGCGCCGGTAGCACGGCCAGTGTGGCGCTGGCGTAATAGCGCGGCGGCAGCAGCGCGGCGATTAGCAGCGCTGCGGCAACGAACCCGGCGAAAATCCTGGCCGCACCGCGCCGGTGACGGCGCAGATGCGCCAAGAACTCCGCCACATGCGGGGCATTGTCCGCCGTGCCGGCATCCTGTGCTAGCATGGCGGCGGCCCGATGCGCGCGGGCCGCGACCGTAAATTGCCGGTCATGCCATTCATACAACCTATGGTTGACTCTCCGTTACACCAGTCCGATGGTTGCGGCAACGGACCGTGTCGGCGCTGCATGTCAATCAGCCATGATATTTCCAGCTACCCCGCGCTAAGCGTCCCCGCCGCCACGGCGGCGCCGGCCGTGCGCGTACTGTTGGTAGGCCCGTACGGCCCCGGCGGCGGCGGCATGGGCCGCATGATGGAGTATCTGGTCCACGCACAGCCGCCCGGCCTGGATCTGCAACGGGTTGAATCGCGTGGCCGCGGCGGCGCGGCCGGCTCCGCCTGGCCCGTGCTGCGCGCCGCGCTGACCATTTTCCGCGCGGCTTTTCACCCCGGACCGGCCATCGTGCACCTGAACATGGCCGAGCGCGGCAGCATCCTGCGCAAAGGCGTGCTGCTACTACTGGCCCGCGCACTGGGCCTGCCCACGGTGCTGCATCTGCATGCGGCCGAGCTGGCCGGCTTTCATGCTGCCCTGCCCAGGCCACTACGGCGTCTGATGGGCGTGCCGTTCCGCGCCGCCAGCGTCTGCGTCGTGCTCGGCACGGTGTGGGCGATTTTCCTGCATCGCGAGCTCGGCGTGGACCCGGCCCGCATCGAAATCCTGCGCAACGGCGTGCCGCGCCCGGTGCTGCGCCGCTTCCCGCCGCCACCCAGCGCCGTGGCCTCGCTACTGTTCCTGGGCAACCTGCAGCCGCGCAAGGGTTTGCCGGACCTGCTGCACGCTTTGGCCGCCCCCTGCCTGCGCCGGTTCGACTGGTGCCTGACCGTGGCCGGCGCGGGCGACACCGCGCCGTTACGACGGTTGGCCGCCGCGCTGGGCATCGACGCCAGAATCAGCTTTACCGGCTGGCTCGATCGCGATGCCACCACCTATCTACTCACGCAGGCCGGCGCCCTGGTGCTGCCATCGCATGCTGAAGGCCTGCCGCTGGTACTGTTGGAAGCGGCATCGCTCGGCGTGCCGATCGTGACAACGCGGGTGGGCGCCATACCGGAAAATTTCGTCGATTGTGAAACCGCGCTGCTGATCGATCCAGGCGACCGCAAAGCGCTGGCGGCGGCGCTGCATTTGCTGCTGGCGGAGCCATCCTGCGGCCCGCAACTGGCCCGTCGGGCGCGCTCGCTCTACCAGGCATCGCTGACGCTGGACCATTTTGTCGCCGGTTTGCGGACGATCTACGAACGCCACTGCATGCGGGTCACGCCTTCACGGTGGCGCCGCGCGAGCCCCCCGTAGCGACATGGCGCGCCGCCGGACGCCGACTCATGCACGCAGCGCGGCCCAGACCCATGTCAGGATTCGCCCGTGCCCCCGTTGCCGGCATGGCGTCCGGGCGCACAAGGCCCTTTTCAAGATGATCACTTCGCGGCATTGAGCAGGCGCAGCATTTGCCGTCCGCCCGGAAAGGTAAGCCATGGCCACCACCACCCACGCCGACCCCCACGCCCATGGCGCGCCCGACGGCACCCCCCGCCGCGACTTCCTGACCCTGGTGGCGTTGGCCGGCGCCGCAGTGGGCACCGGCGCGTTCGCCTGGCCGTTCATCGACAGCATGCAGCCTGCCGCCGACACGCTGGCCGCCGGCGAGCCAATCGACGTGGACATCAGCAAGGTCGAGCCCGGCCAGCAGATCGTGGTCGTCTGGCGCGGCAAGCCAATCCTGGTGGTGCGCCGCACGCCCGATGCGCTCAAAACGCTACAGGAGCCCTCGCTGGTCGCCAATCTGTCCGACCCCGACTCCAAGGTGCCGCAGCAGCCGGACTATGCCGAGAACTGGCACCGCAGCGTAGTGCCGGAATACGCCGTCATGGTCGGCATCTGCACCCATCTGGGCTGCATCCCCACCTTCTTCCCGAACCCAAGCTCGACGGACCCCGTGCCGAACTGGCCGGGCGGGTATCTGTGCCCTTGCCACGGCTCAAAATACGACCTCGCGGGCCGCGTGTATTCCGGCGTGCCGGCGCCGTATAATTTGCCGGTGCCGCCGTATGTGTCGGTCAATGCCAAGACGCTGCGGATTGGTGAAAATCCGGCGGGTAGTGATTTCGATCTGAATTCTATCGTTCAGATCTAAGGGAGAAAGCGCTTCTTTTTGAAAAAAGAAGCAAAAACTTTTGCGCGGCTGTCGCCGGCTAGTCCGCGACAGCCGTGCAAAAGTTTTTTGGTTCTTTTTTTCAAAAAAGAACTTCTTGCTATGCTCTAGACTTCTTAAAAGTCTTGGGTTTGACGAACCGCTTCGCCCCAGCCGGCGGAATAACCGTCGGCGGTGCCGAGCTGCGCTGCACCCGAACCTCATCGGCCCCATCCGCGGGCAAGTTCGCCGTGAACGTGGCCGCCATTTCCTCGCTGATTTCGAACCGCGATTCGGTATCCAGGATGCGGATCGCGCCGACGTCGCCCTTCTCCACCCCGCCTAAACGGCAGATCAGGGGGAGCAGCCATTTAGGGTCCGCCTTGGCGCGCCGTCCCACCGACAGGCTGAACCACACCGTGGCGCCCCGCGGCCCAGACCGTGGCGCGGCCGGCGTCTGTGCCACGCCGCGCACCGCGCGCGGCGGCGGCGCGGCCGTATCGGTCACCTCCTCCGGCGCCGGCAGGCGCGAACGGTGCAGCCGGATCAGCGCCGCGGCGATATCCTCGGCCGAGCGCCCTTCCAGCAACGACCGCGCCAGCGTCAGATCCTCCGGCGCCGCCGCCTCGGTAATGATGGGGTCCGCCAGCAGGCGCTGACCGTCCAGCACGCGGATCTCCTCCGGCGTCGGCGCGCCGCTCCAGGCGGCGCTGACGCCGGCATTGGAGAATAGCGTTTCGGCCGCACGCGCCCGGTTGGCCGGCACGATCACGACGCACATGCCTTTGCGGCCGGCGCGCCCGGTGCGGCCGCTGCGGTGCAGCAGCGTGGCCTTGTTGGTGGGCATGTCGGCATGGATCACGAGGCCGAGATCGGGCAGATCCAGGCCACGCGCCGCCACGTCGGTGGCCACGCATATGCGCGCCTGGCCGTCCCGCATGGCCTGCAGAGCGCGCGTGCGCTCGTTCTGCGTCAGCTCGCCGGACAGCGCCACGCTGGTGAAACCGCGCTCCATCAGGCTGGCGTGCAGATGGCGCACATGCTCGCGCGTGGCGCAGAACACCAGCGCGGTGGGCGATTCCACGTAGCGCAGCACGTTCACCACGGCATGCTCGATTTCGCGCGGCACCGCGCGCACGGCGCGATACTCGATATCGGCATGCGCCTGGTTGCGCACCAGCGTATCGATGCGCAGCGCATCGTTCTGATATTGCCGCGCCAGCGCGGTGATTTCCTTGGCGATCGTCGCCGAGAACAGCAGCGTGCGGCGCCATTCCGGCGTGGCGGCCAGGATCTGGTCGAGCTCGTCGCGAAAGCCGAGGTCCAGCATCTCGTCGGCCTCGTCCAGCACCACCACGTGCAATTCGGTCAGGTTCAGCCGGCCGCGGCGCAAATGGTCGCACAGCCGGCCGGGCGTGCCCACCACGATATGCGCGCCGGCCGATAGCGCGCGGGCCTCGCGCTGCCCATCCATGCCGCCGATGCAGGAGGCCACGCGCGCGCCGGTGTAGGCGTAGAGCCAGGCCAGTTCGCGCTCCACCTGCATGGCCAGCTCGCGCGTCGGCGCGATGATCAGCGCCAGCGGGGCACCGGCCCGCGGGAGCGCGGTTTCGCCGCCCAGCAGCGTGGGGGCGAAGGCCAGGCCGTAGGCCACCGTCTTGCCGGAGCCGGTCTGCGCCGAGACCAGCAGATCGCGCGCCTCGGCCTGCGCTTCCAGCACGGCGGTTTGCACCGGAGTCAGCTCGGTATAGCCGCGTTCGGTCAGCGCGCGTGCCAGGGCGGGGTTGGCGGCAGGGAAGGACATACTTGGTATCCAAAGGGGATGCGCGACAGGCGAACCACAAGCGGCGCGATGCGCTGCGTGATCCAGGCCGATCCGATCGAAGTGCGGGAAGCGCGCCTCATACACGAAATCGCGCGCCGGCGCGAGGTTTTCAGTGATGGCAGCCCCCGCCCGTGCGATAGGCGAGCCAAGCGAGACCCATCGGTGCGGTGGCAGGCGATTTGCGCCCGCTTTCCCGATGCCAACCGGCGGCGTAAGCGACCGCAGGTTGGGTAGGGTGGATGCAGTGAAACGAAACCCACCAACCCGAACCGGCACGAACGCTGTCGCTGGAGACAACTCAAGCCCAAGAAACGTAACTTCAGAAGCGACCTATCCGCGGCAATCCACTCGTCCGCGGCCACGCCTCACAACGTCGGCGCGCTGCACAAGGCAACAATGCGCGGTTTCGACACCCGGGCATGCCGGCCGAGATCGCACCAGCCCAAATCAAGCAACGCCGCGAAGCGAACAACGTCAGCCGGCCAATATTTGCGCGCCACCAACACCAGCGAACGCATGGTCGAAAAATGCGAAACCGCTGCGAGACGGCCAGACGGCGCGGCGGCCAAGCTACTCGCGGTCGCCCAGAAGCATGGGCTGCACATTCTCGGGTAAAGCGCATTCAATAAACTTGCCACTCCCGCAGGAAGCCGGCCGCAAGGAAGCGGTTCTTTTTTGAAAAAAAGAACCAAGAAACTTTTGGTTTTAAGGTAGGGTTGGACGGGATGCGCTTCAGCACCCCAGCTTTTTCCGCGCCGCAAGGCAGGAGCGTTCGGCTTGATCGCAACGGTGTTCGCCCTCCATATCGCCGGCGGTACGTTGGCGTTGTTCGCCGGGCTGGCTGCGGTTTGCGCCCGCAAGGGATCGCGCCTGCACCGCCGCGCCGGCCTGGTTTTCGTCCTGGCAATGCTCACCATGGCCGTCACGGCCGATATCCTCGGCGTGGCGATTCCCGGCCAGCAGGTCAATGTGCTGATTGGCACCTTCACGATTTACTTGATCGGCACGGCCTGGCTTGCGGCCCAGCATAAAACCCACCCTGTCGCGCAAGCCGCGGCACTGGCCGTTGTGCTGCTGCTTGCAATTCCGTTCACCATCCTGGCCGTCCAGCTCGCCATTGGCGCCACGCCGCTGTTCCACAGCAGCATTCCGTTCGAAGGCCCGGTGCTGATTGCGATGTACGTCTTCACCGCGTTGCTGCTCTTCGCCACATTCGCGGATGCGAGGCTGCTGCTGGCCGGCGGTATTTCGGGGCGCAGCCGAATCGAGCGCCATCTGTGGCGCATGTGCCTGGGCCTGACCTTCGCGGCCGGCTCCGCGTTTACCAACGGCCTGCCGCGGGTGCTGCCAGAATCGGTGCATATCCCGCTACCGCTGCTATTCATACCGCAATTCGCCGCGTTCCTGGCACTGGTTTTCTGGATGGTGCGCGTTCATTTCACGTTTTGGTATGCGCGTATTTTGGGTGGCGCGGGTTAAACGCGCCGGTGGCAAAACAGCCCTTCTCGCTGAAAAAAGAAGCAAAACCTTTGCGACTTGAGAACCAAAGTTTTTTGGTTCTTTTTTCCAAAAAAGAACCGCTTCCTTACTGCGCGTAACCATCCGTCAGCGTCCGCAGAAAAGCCACCAGGGCATCCTCCTGCGCGCCGGAAAGCCCAAGATTGCCCATCTGCGCCGTATTCACGTTCTGCGAAACCTCGGGCGCCGGCCAGCACGTAACCCCCACACCGGACGAGCCCGTGCAGCGCGGCAATACGTCGCGTGTGTTGAAGAAATGCACCAGCAGCTTCAAATCGGTAAAATAACCATTATGCGCGTACGACCGCTGCCGACCCGCGGCCACGTTACGCAAAGTAGGCACCTGAAACGTGCCCACATATTGCGGCGCCAGCGCTTGCCACTGCGTATTCGTATTCGCCGCAGAAGCCAGGAACCCACCAAACCCCTGATCGATAAACCCCGGCCCGGCCGGGTTGGCGACATAGCCGGACCGGTCGGGCGCGTTCTCGGTCAGATACGGCACATCCTGGTTATGTGGCAGCCCAATATTAGCATTGGTGAAGTTGGTCAGCAGCGCGTGGGATCCGGTGGCCGCGTGGCATTCGCCGCAATGCGCGCTGCCGGTAAACAGCGCATACCCCAGCTTTTCGGCCGGCGTGAACGCGGCCGCCCCGGCCTGCACCGCATCGAATTTGGCAGTGAACGGCGAGGACAGCGACGAGGTTTCGAACGCGGCGATTGTATTGCCGATTTGATGCACGGTGTTGGTGGCGCGCGTCCGGTCGGCAGGCGACAATGCCAACGGCGTTTGGTTCGCGCCGCCATCGTTCAGCCGCCCGCACACCTTGTCCGTATCGCGCGGCCATTTAATGTCCAGCGCTTCAGCGCCCCATACCAGCGCGAACACGGCGCTGTATGGCGCCAGCGATACACGGCGCACCGCGCAGGCGGGGTCGGGCAGCGCCATTTCGAACGGCGTGGTCAGCGCGAACTCCGGCTGGTCGGACGCGGCGTTGCCGGTGACCAGGCCGGTGGCCCGCTCGTCCCAGAAATTGCCACCGGTGAACGTGCTTGTGGCGGTGTTGTAGCTCAGCACCGGCGCGTAACCGGCATAGGCCAGGCTTTGCGGCGTGCGGTAGCCGGTGCGGTGCGCGTCGGTACCCGGAAAGATGCCGCCGCCACGCGCAAAGGGCGGGATGTCGCCGGAGAAACCGGCGCCCGCATCGTGGCACAGCGCGCAGGCCTCGGTGCCCGTGGCCGAGAGCGACCGATCGTACACCAGCACCTCGCCCAGCAATTCCAGGAGCTGGCTGAAGGTGAGCCCAGTTTGGCTCAGGCCGGCAACGGAGGCGGCCTCGATCGTGTTGATCGCGGCCAGTTGGCTCAGCGCCGTGGGGTTAGCGGCGATTACATGCGGATACCGCACGGTAGGGCACACCGTGTAGCCTGGGCACACGGAAGCACGGGCTGGCAAGGCGGCAAGCAACAGAAGCGGCAGAACGCGGCGCATGGCCGCAGTATAACCGCTCATCGCCGGATTGGCACGCCCGCCCGGCCTGGACTACCGTGCCCGACCACACGCAAAGGGTTGGCATCTTTATGGATCTGGATAACGGCGCCACCGCCTCCGTTTGGGCGCCTCCATTGGCCGAACCCGCCGCACGCGGCCTGTGCACCGATTGCGGCATTTCGCGCACCGAAAACGCCCGCGCCTGCGGCCAGGCCTGCCAGTTCATCAAACCCGATTATCCGGCCCAGGAGCAACGCGTGCACGGCCGCGCGCGCGATCCCGCCCGTGCCGACGAGCTGTTCTTCGGCCCGTTCCGCCGCATGTTGCGCGCCCGCCTGGTGGCGCCACGCGACGGCGCGCAATGGACCGGCATTACCACGCGCATCGCCGAGCGCCTGCTGGAGACCGGCGCCGTCACCGCGGTGCTGACCATGGCGCCGGATCCGGACGACACATGGAAGCCGGTGCCCGTGCTGGTAACCAGCGCCGCCGGCATGGCCGAATGCCGCGGCATGCGCATGGGCTACGCGCCGCTGCTGGCCCTGCTGGAACCCGCGCGGGCCGCCGGCCACACGCGCGTGGCCATCGTCGGCATCCCCTGCCAGGTTTATGCCCTGCGCGCGCTGGAAGCTGAGCTCGGCTTTGAAAAACTCTACGTCATCGGCACGCCCTGTTCCGACAACACAACCACCGCGCGCTTCCACGAATTCCTGGCGCTGATCGCGCCGCAGCCGGAAACCGTGACGTATCTGGAGTTCCGAGCCGACTACCACGTGGAGCTCCGATTCACCGACGGGCGCGTGAAGGCTATCCCGTTCCTGCTGCTGCCGCTGTCGAAACTGCCGCCGGATTTCTTCCCCCTCACCTGCCGCACCTGCGTGGATTACACCAACGTGCTGGCCGATATCACGGTGGGCTATATGGGCGGCCAGGGCGAGCAATGGCTGCTGGTCCGCAACGAACGCGGCGAGGAATTGCTGCGTCTGCTGGGCGATGAAATCCACACAGAGGCGCCCGGCAATGCCGGCAACCGCAAAAGCGCCGTCGCCGGCTTCATCAAAAATGTGGAGCGCGCCGCTGGTGGCCTGCCGTTGCGCGGCATGCCGAACTGGGTGCGCCCGATCGTGGCCTGGCTGATGCCGCGCATCGGCCCGCGCGGCCTGGAATTCGCCCGCGCGCGGGTGGAAATGAAGGCGGCTGAAACCATCCTGCATTTGCGCCGGGAACACCCGCGGCGGATGCATAACATGATTCCGGATCACGTCTGGGCTTTGATGGAGCCTTATGGGTTGGCGGCGGCGGATGGGGAGAAGGATTAAGACAAGCGCTTCTTTTTGAAAAAAGAAG
>Ga0302319_10016424_pt1 | contig 13647 bp, 7 predicted proteins | sample Bog_T0_2_FD_203319 | JGI IMG/M metagenome (GOLD analysis project Ga0302319, IMG submission 203319) | Peat permafrost microbial communities from Stordalen Mire near Abisko, Sweden - Bog_T0_2 | ecosystem: Environmental > Terrestrial > Soil > Wetlands > Peat | place: Sweden: Abisko, Stordalen Mire...
GGGAAGAAGTGACAGGGAGTGGACGGCGTGTTGTTCCAGCCGTCGTGCTCCCATCGCCAACGCTGCTTTCCGGTGCGGGCGTCAACGGCGAGGAGAAAACTTGGCCAGGGATCCTGGTCGAAGTTGAGAATCACCATGTCTTCGAAAACGATGGGCGATGTGCCGGGGCCATCCTCGGAAACGAAAGAGCCGAGATGCAGATTCCAGATCTCGTGGCCGTCTTTTTGGTCGAGCGCGACCAACGTGGAGTCTTTGGGAGAAGCCCAATTGAGATAGACGCGCTCGGTGTCGACGGCGGGACTGGAGGCGGCATAACTATTCTCAGTGTTCAGTTCATCGGGCCCGAAGTCGTAGGTTTTGGTCCATAAGATGCGGCCGTCGTCGACGCTGGCGCAGATGACCATGCGCTGAGTGGTTCCTTTCGGGCTGGCCGTAAGAAAGACGCGGTTTCCGCAAATGACCGGGGAAGAATGTCCGGCGCCGGGCAATTCGATGCGCCAATTGAAATCGCCGGCGGAAAAGCTCGCGGGGAGATTTGGCGCCGCGCCCAAGCCGGAGCCATTCGGTCCACGGAAGCGCGGCCATTCCAGGCCGGCCGGGGGTTGCTGGGCTTGCTGGATTTGTTGGGCTTGCGCGGTGGTTGGGCGGAATGCGCCGAGGATGAGAAGAAAGGCCGCGAGCCGCGGGAGGATCCACGCCGCTCCACGGGTCCCGAGCGGGAAGCGGGCGCACTCGATTTTAAAGAGGATCTTCGGCGGAGACCACTTCATTTGGCGGCAGGCTTTAACACCTGGAGCTCGTGAATGCTCCAGAAATTCCACCGGGAGGTTTGCGTAAGAGTAATGCGCACGAAGCGGGCCTTCCTGGGCTTGCGAAAAATCAAATCGGTAACGGCATCGACGCCTCTGCCACGCAGCGCCGGCCGGCCCCAATCGAGGCCATCGGCTGAGACCTCCACTTCGTAACCGAGCGGATAGTCATTGGGCGACTGGGTGCAATCGAGCACGACGCCGGCCACCTCGGTTTCCGCGGGAAACTCGATCTGGACCCAAATGCCGGGCGATTGGATTTCCTTGCTGCTCCAGGCGGTCGCGTCGTCTCCGTCGATCATCCGGCCGGCATCCTGCTCGTTAAGGCTGGCGCTGAGTTTCCAATCGCGGCGACCTTCCAATGGGATCAGGGAAGCGGCGCCGAGTTCCTCGGTCGTCCACGGCGTGGCGCGCCCCGCGGTCATCTTGCGCACGCGCCGGACGTCCCGCTTGGTGACGAGCGTGCCGCGGTTGCCAAACGCCTTGCGCACATAGGAAGCGACATCGGCGATCCATTCATCGTCGTTCGTCCCCATCGACACCATCGGCGCGGTGTAAGTTCGCCCGTTCACCGGACCGCTCAGGCCCTGGCAAAGCACGCGCAACAGGGCATCGCCCTGAACCACGGTTTTCGAACCAGCGAGGGGCGGGGCCAGTGTTTCGGCTTCGCGCCCCGGTGTGGGCATGCCCTGGCCGTCGAAGCCATGGCAGGCGAAGCAAACGGAGCGAAAGATTTCCTCTCCATGTTCGATCCGCTCCATTTGGCGCGGGCCTAGATTGGCGTCGATCTTCGGCGGCTCAATCAGGAGTTGGCCGCCGATCTCTTTCACGCCGAGCGAAGGACTCGTCAGCATAATGGCCTGCGCGTTTTGCTTCCACTCCGGCCGATGGACGCGCTTGCCGGTCATGATCGTCTGCAGGACCACCCCCGGATCGGGGTCGTGCGCCAGGTTTTGGATCTCGCCGATCAAGCCGGTCTGGCCTTGCAGGAGGAGCGTTTCGGCGACGCGGATCGCGCCGGCCCGGACCATGGGATGGGCGTCATGCAGTTTCTCGCGGACGAGGTCCGGAGTGAGGGCGTCCAATCCTTCGAGAGTCCAGAGGGCGTGCAAGCGCGCGAGGTGGTTTGGCGAGGTCTCGGCCATTTTGACCAACATCGGCGCGACCGATTTGTCGCCGCGCACGATGAGCATGCGTTGGGCGGTATCGCGCCACCAACCGTTCGGATGTTCGAGATGGGCCACGAGTTCGGCGGGCGTTTCATCGAGCATGTGAGGCTGTGGGCCGGGAACGTAATCCCGATGGGTGAGCCGCCAGATGCGGCCGTGGCCGATGTTATTTTGCAGGCCGTTTTGAAGGATCACGCCGCGGATATAGCTGCCTTCCGGGACCCAGTTCCCTTCCTGGATGATCCCTCGATACATATCCACGATATAGAGGCAACCATCCGGGCCGGTGGTCATATTGACCGGGCGGAAATTTGGGTCAGTGCTGCGGATGAATTCAGATTTCGGATACGGATTCTCGAGTTTTGTAATGCCGTCCTCCACCTTCACCGTGGCGCGGCGAATCAGGCGGCCCACCGGCTCCGGGAGGAAGACATTGCCTTCGAGCTCCGGCGGCAGCCGGTCGCCACGGAAAACAGTCTGCCCGGCGCAACCGGTGAAGTAATTGAGCGTTTTATTTTCCGGACGGAAACGCTGGGGGCCGCCCTGCATATCGGCGAGCCCCAAAAGAGGCCACACCATATCGAAATCCGCGGGTTTCTGGCTCGGGACATTGATCGCGCCGTAAATGATCGGTGTCTGAAAGTGCCAGAGCCCTTTCTCGGCGCCGCCGTTTGACCACCACATTTTTCCGGAATCATCCTGGGCGAGGCCCCACTGGCCGCCGTTGGCGGGAGTGGTTTCCTTAAGCGGCGCGCCGCGGCCATTCCAGCGCAACCGGTAAGAGTCGCAAGTCAGATAGATCCAATTATCCAGGCCCCAGACCAGCCCGCTGGGTTGTTGTTCGAGGTTCAAGCCGCGCGGGCCTCCCCGGTACCAGACCTTGGATTCGTCGGCCACACCGTCCCGGCGGGAATCGCGATGGAGAGTAATGTCACTCGAATTGGTCACGTTGACCAGGACGCGGTCATCCAGCGGCAGAATGGCGCGGGGGAGGACCAGATGGTCCAGATACACGGAATGCCGGTCGAAGACGCCATCGCCTTTGGAGCTTTCGTGGCGCGAAACGCGGTTCCGGGGTTCAAGCTCCCCGGCGCCATCGATGTCCTGCATGTAGGTGCGCATTTCGGCGACATACATGCGGCCGTTGCCGTCAAAGACGGTCAGGACCGGCTCCTTGATTTCCGGGTCGCTCAAGACGAGTTCCATCTTGTAGCCGGCGGGGAGTTGAAAAGTTTTCAGCTCCTCCTCGGGCGAAAGCATCGGCACTTGACGGATTACGGGCGCAGGCCGATCGGCGGGGAAGACTGGAGTCGGCGAAAGGACGGTGAAAAGCGCGAGCGCGGCGAGACGGGATTTCATCGGGGATATGCTCCCAGGACGGGAGATGTCTGTCATGGGCGAACCGTCTGTGAAAGGGATGCTTCTCTCAGCGCGGCGGGGTGAGCAAATTGAGCGGCGATCTCATCTGCTTGCGGTAGATGGAAAAATCTGAATCGATGGTGCAAACGACCGCTCGCGGGTGGCGTTCCGCCATGCGCACGAGGCACGCGTCCGCCAGTGACATCGGCACGTTGGAATACCTCCTCCACAGGGCCAGCACCGCCGGCGCATCCTCCCGCACCGCGAAATCGCACGTCAGTTCCCCGCGGGCCACCCATTCCAGGATTTTCTCCTGTGCTGGGCGCAGCCCGCGCAGGAGGAAAAAAGCCTCCGTCAGCACGGGTTCACACACCCGGACTGCGCCGTCGAAAAGCGCAAATTCCGAAGCGGCCCACGCGTGATGTTCGTCCCCGGCGTCCAGCAGGGCGACGAGCGGCCCGGTGTCGAGAACGATGCCCGCGGAGGCTTCAGGCACGCCCGAATCCCTCCATGTGTTTCGGGTTCGATGAGAGGTCACCCACCCCGCTGTTCACGATGCCGCAGCCGTCCGAAAACCGCTTCCCGCTTTTTCCAGGCTCCGTCCGAATCGATTCCGGATGTTCGAGAACGCGCAGGATCCCTTCGAGCACGAGTTCCCGCAATTTCCGCCCACGCAACGCGGCTTCGGCCTTTGCCCGGCGCAAAACGTCTTCCGGCAAATCAATGGTCGCTTTCACGCGGGCAAGTTTGCTGGTTTACTGTATTCCTGTCAAATTGAGAATGGGTTCCGCGCTTCTCACGGATTCTGAGTGACCGCGATTACCGATTTCTTCCATGACTTCCTCGGCAGTGAGGCGCAGCAGGCGAAGTTCGCGCTCGGTGACGGTGCGGGGCTTTGTGTCCATGACGCAAAGCGAGCCGATGGACTGCCCGTTTGGAGCGCGCAGGGGCACACCGGCGTAGAAGCGAAATCCGTGGGCCTTGAGGAAGGGATTGCCGGCGAAGCGGCGGTCGCGGGCCAGATCTTCCACGACGAGCGCTTCGCTGCCCGCGACCACGTGGCCGCCGATCGACGTGGCGCGCGGCGCTTCGCGGGCGGTGGCGAGATCCGCGGGAAGACCGGTCTGGCCGTGGAAGCGTTCACGGTCCGCATCCACGAAGGTGGCGAGCGCGATGGGTGTGTCGAAGATGCGGGCAATCCTGGCGGTCACGCGGTCAAGGGCCGTGTCGATCGGAGAGTCCGCCAGATGGAGAGCGGAAAGCGCGGCCAGGCGTTCCTCGTCGTTGGCGGGAATCGGCGCCGGCATCATTTCCCATCCGGTGACCGGCGCGAGCTTGGCGAGCTGGACGACGGCGTCCGCCAAAGTGGTGACGATCTCGTTCGCGCCGGATTCCCGCAGGCGCCGGGCAGCCTCGGAGATGTTTTCCGTGGCGCCCCAAAGGCCGACAACGATTTTCAAGGCGGGAAATTGCCCTCGCAGTTTTGTGGTGAGGTAACGGGCGTGAATGACGGTGGAAGGCGGGAGGACCGAAATGCACACGGCATCCGCTTCGGAATCGGCGACCGCTTTGACCAACTCCCCGGTGACCAGCTTCGCTGGGGCATTGATCGCGTGGAAGCCTTGCTCCCGAAGGATGTGGGCGAGCATCGCCCCGGCGAGTTCATCGCGATCGGCGCGGGCGGGCAGACAGTGAATGCGCCATGCGGGCGGCGGCGGTGGCGGCGGAGTGGCCTCCGCCACGACGACATCGGCGGCGACTTTCGACGCCGGCGCCGGGCGTGTGGAGAGGTCCTCGACGATGTCCCGGATGTTTTGCTCCACATCCACGCGCCGCTCGTTGTCGAGCGCTTCGTTTTGGCAGTCCATCTCCGCGGCGGTGATGACGGGAATCAGGACGTCATCATAGAGGGCCGTGAGAGACTTTTCCTTCACGTAGGAGTCCACGAATTCGCCGGTTTCATTGAGTCCGCCAGCGAGCAGCCGGTGGTAACACTCTTCACTGGGGGCCAGCGCCTCGTCGTCGCTCAAGACGATGCTGAGGAACTGCAAGCGCGGCACGTGCCGCCCCATGACGACGAGACAGACGGTGAGCGGCGTGGCCAGAACGAGGCCGATGGGCCCCCAGAGCCATGTCCAAAATACCGCGGCGACGATGAGGGCGATGGTCGAGACTCCGGTGCTCGCGCCGTAGAGCCACGGTTCGAGCACATTGCTGATGAGCAGTTCGAGGACGCCGAAAAGCGCGATCGTGAGAAGGGGCATCGTCCAGCTCGTGGAGACCGCGAGCGAAAGAATGATGGGGAAAACGGCGGCGATCCACGCGCCGACGTAGGGGATGAAGCGGAGGATGGCGGCAAAGGCGCCCCAGAGCGGCGCATTCGGCACGCCGAGGAAGTATAACCCGATGCCGATGGGCAAACCGTAGGACACATTCACCACCAGTTGCATGAGGAGGTAACGGGAAACCCGTTTGCCGGCGTCGTCCATGGCGCTCGTTGTCGCGCTGATATGCCCCTGGCCGACGAGCCGGATGAGGCGGCTGCGCAGGTCTTCGCGCTGGAGCAGCATGCAGATCGCGAGGACGGCGACGAGCGCGGTGGTGCCAAGCGGACCCTCGAGCGGCGCCGCGATGGCGAGCAGCAATTGCACCGGCCCTGAATTGCCGGCGCTGACGATTTCCACCGGCAGCGGGCGTTTCGCGCTTTTGGAAGTGTCCAGCGTTGGCTGCCCGGATTCGTCCACAATCGGCGGCGGGTTGGCCCCGGGAATCTGCTTCTTCAAGTCCTCGAAGGTATCCGAAAGACGCGAGAATGCGGGGCTGCTCGGAACCTTCAACGCCTGGAGCTTTTGCGCCATGTTCGCTTTGTAGTCGGGCAGCTTCTTGGCGAGATCGACGAGTTGCCTGGTGAAGATCCAGCCGGCCATGCCGATGAACCCAAAGATCATGACGGTGACGACGAGCACCGCGGCGATTCTGCCGATCCAGCGTTCGATGCGCGTAACCAGCGGAGACAGCAGAAAGGTGAGCAACGCGGAAAGCGCGAGCGGGATGAGGATGTCCCGGGTAAAATAAAGAGTGGCGACGACAAATGCCGCGAGGGCAATCGTCCAAAGGCCGGTGAGCGCCTCGGTGGCAGTGATTGTGCGTTTTGGACCGGCCAGCGAGTTTTGCATCTGCGGAGGATTCGCGCGTGAGCATCGCCTCGCGTTGCCGGAAAGGAAAGGTTTCCGACTAGCTTTTGAGGAGGCGCCGAATCCGCTTCCAATCCGATGATTGCGCCGCTTCCTCGGCGGCCATGCGCATCGCCTGGTAAATCGAGAGGACGAGCCGTCCGGTTTCGGTGACCTGGGCGCCGCCGCCCTTGGGCCCTCCGCGGGTGAGCGCCACCAAGGGCTCGGTGAAGTGCGCGTTCATGGCCCGGACCAGGGAGAGGGCTTTCACATACGACATCTTGAGCGCGCCCGCGGTGCGATTCAGGCTGGCGGTCTCGAGCAGGGATTCCAGCAACTGGGCCTTGCCAGGCCCAAACGCGTCCTCGCCTTCATGCGTGATCCGAAGGCGAAGCTTGATCTCTGGCGAGGCGGCGGATTTGGAGCCCATGGCGGGTTCAGGCTATCCCCTGCGGGAGCGGGTGTCCCGCTCGGAATGGGAGCGAAATCGAAAGCTGCCGTTACCCGGCGGAGAGCCGGGAGGTCACTTCCTCGGCGGGGATGAGGATTTCCTCGCGCGAGGCGAGGGTCTTTACTTTCACTTGCGGCCATTCGTCGCCGACGAGGATGGCGCGGGTGGCGCCGAGTTGTTCGGCGGTCTGGAATTGTTTGCCCACCTTGGCGGCGGTGAGCGGATACTCGGTGCGGTGGCCCGCGTCGCGCAGGCGCTGGACGAGGGCCATAGCGTCCGCGCGGCGGTCTTCCTTGGCGATGACGACATAGAGATCCGCGGCGCGCTCGCGAGCCAGCCACGCCTCCAGCAGGGCTTTGGCGGCGGGCGTTTCGTCGATGAGAATGCCGAGGACGACATCTCCCATGCCGAAGCCCAGGGCGGGGAGGTTCACTTTGCCGTCGCTCATGAGCCCGAGGAGTTTGTCGTAGCGCCCCCCGCCGGCCAGCGCGCGTTCGCTTTTGCTGCGGTCGAACACTTCGAAGACCACGCCGGTATAATAGGCGAGGCCGCGCACGATCGCGTAATCGACATCCACGCACCCTTCGAGGCCGCGCGTGGCGAGGTCGGAGAGAATGGGCGTCAGCTCCGCGGTAGGCGTCTTGCTGCGCATGAACTCCATGACCTGCGCGGCGGAGATGCCGAATTTTGAGAGGGCCTCGTCTGTCTTTTCCGGCGCCTGGCGCTCGGCTTTATCCACGATTTGAAAGAACTCGTATTCGTCCTCCGTCCGGCCTCCGGCGCCGAGGAAGAATTGCTGCCAGGCCGTGCGGCTGCTCAGGCGGACGACGAAATCCTTTTGCTCCAGGCCGAAGGCGCGGAGGACATCGATCAGGACGGCGATCAACTCGGCGTCGGCCGCGGGGGAAGCCTCGCCGATGATGTCCGCGTTGAACTGGTAAAACTCGCGTCCGCGTCCGCGCTGCTGCTTTTCGTGCCGGAAAAACTGCGGCACGCAGAACCACTTGAGCGGCTTTTTGAAATCGCGTTCCCGGGCGGCGACCATGCGGGCGAGCGTGGGCGTCATCTCCGGGCGCATGGCGACGTGGCGCTCGCCCTTGTCGGTGAAATCGAAGAGCTGGCCGACCAGTTCGCCGCCGGACTTCTTTTTGTAGAGTTCGATGGATTCGAGGACGGGGCCATCGTATTCGACGAAGCCGTAACGGCGCGCGATGGCGCGCCACGTGTCGAGGATGTAGTTTCGTCGGGCGCAGTCGTCGGGATAAAAGTCGCGGAAACCTGGCAAAGTTTGCATGGCGGGGGAGGGAGGGTAGCGGGGACGGGGCGGATTGGAAATAAAACCCTTTGGCTTTTGATGGGAGAGGGAATGACGAAATCAGAATGACGAATGACGAGAAATACCCGTTTGCCGCGCGCCTGAGTTTTTGGGGCGGAATGACGAATGACGATGGTGGGTTTTCAAATGGCTCGAAATCGGATTCAGTCTCCGCGTGCTCTCCCGACTGAAAGTCCGACATTTCCGCTGCTTCGAATCGCGCGAGGTGGAGTTTGCGGGGGGATTGAATGTCATCGTGGGACCCAATGCGCGGGGGAAGACTTCGCTGCTCGAAGCTGCGTGCATCCTGCTGCGGCTGCAATCGCCGCGGATTTCGCGGCTGGCGCATGCCATCCAGCACCAGCGCCGGGGATTTGTGGTGGACGGCTATTTCGGCGGGCGGCATCTGCAATTCTATTTCGGGCGGGAGCGGAAGAAGCTGGCGCTGGACGAGGTGGAGCAAAAATCGGCGCGGGAATACCTGGAGATCACGCGGCTGGTCTATTTCTCCAATGGCGATATCGAGATCGTCCGGGGAGGGGCGGAAGCGCGCCGGCGGTTTCTGGATTTCGTGGCGGCGCAGCGCGAGATGGGATATCGCCAGGCGTTGCGGGACTATGAAAGGGCGCTGCGTTCGCGGAATCTCCTGCTGAAGGCGCCGTCGCCGCGCTGGCGTGAAATCGCGGCTTTCGATGAGCCGCTGCTGGCGTCGGGAAACCGGGTCGCGGAGGCGCGGGCGCGCCTGGTGGCCGAGCTGCAGCCGGACGCGAACGCGAAGCACGAGGCGATCAGCGGAGCGCGCGAGGAATTGCGGCTCGAATATCTGCCGGGCGGCGGAGCGGATTTTGCGGCGGCGCTCGAGGCGGCGCGGCATGAGGATGCGCGGCTGCGGCAGACGAGCGTGGGGCCGCATCGCGACGACGTGGCATTTTTCCTGAACGGGCACGCGTCCGGATTTGCCAGCGAAGGGCAGCAGCGGACGCTGGTGCTTTCTCTCAAGCTGGGCGCGGCCCAACTCCTGGAGCGGCATTTCCACGCGCCTCCCGTGCTGCTGCTCGACGATGTGTTTGGAGAACTGGACATGGCGCGCCGCGCGGCGTTGCTGGCGGCCCTGCCGGGCGGCTCGCAAAAGCTCGTGACCACGACGCACGTGGGTTGGATGCCGCCGGAAATGGAGGCGCGGCGGCTGGATCTGGAATAGAGGGTGTCTGGACCCCGCCTGACATGCGAGCCAGCCCGATCCGCGACCTGTGGCCAAAAGTGGTCAATGAAATCAAGAGCGGGACGGGCTTGCGATTCATCCTCATCCCTCGTGTTCGTCCTCGGAGCGGAGCGAATCCGAATCGAAGCACGAGGGACGAGGACGAAACAGAGGACGAGATTTCCCGATCTTTGCGGCGTCACTTTTTCGTGAAAATGGGGCTCCCGAGATAGAAGGGATTGGCGATTCCCTCCCGGTAGGCGGCGAGGGATTCCGGGGTGGAATTGACGCGAAGATTGCTGTAGCGGCCGTCCTCGTTTTGCCAGCGTTCGTGCCAATAGACGCACGCCTTCACGTTGGGAAAGCGCGGATCTCGCATCAAGCGGAGGCCATCGCGGATAAAGTCCGCCTTGCTGCCCTTGCCGGGGAAATCGCCCACGCCCCATTCGCAGACCATGATGGGCTTGGTCGGATCGAGCAGTTGCAACTCGGTGTAAGGCCAGTCGAACAAGGGAAAGAAGTGCGCCCACCGGTCGTTGGCGAATTGGGCGCCGTAGAGGCTGAAACCGAGCCAGTCGCAATATTCCGGGCCAGGATAATATTGGGACGCCATGTTCCACTCATCCTGGGGGAGCGAATAGTTCATCAAGTGGAGCACCCACTGGACATTGGTGGCGCCTTTGGCCCGGACGCGGTCCACGACGTGGCGATAGGCTTTCTTGAAGGTCTCGGGCCCGGCGTAACGCCTGAACTTTGGGCTGGCCGCGGGGAGCATCCGGCTGCCGCCATAGTGCAGCCCGCTCCACGGGAACCAGGAGCCATTCATCTCATTGGCAAAAGACACGATGATCGGCCCTCCGTAGGCGCGGGCTTTTTCGGCCCACATATCGATGTAGGCGTCATGCGCGCCATCGATGATGCTGGTGATCGAATATTTGTCGGGGCCGCGGCCTTCCGCGTAGGGCTTGTCCCAGGGCGACCAGTAGATGAGCGGCACGGAACCGTGGTTGGCAATGAGGCGGACATTTTCCTCGGGAAACGTATTTTCGCCCCAATAGCTCGAGCTGGCGATGATCGCCTGCCGCTTGCCGACGGTCTGTTCGAAGGCATCGATGGCCTCGAGGGTGACGGAATCCTCCTTCTCGCCCCAGTCGATATAGGCGCCGAGGTAGGCGCCATTCCTGGGGATCGCGAGCTTTCGATTCGTGAGATCCGGCGGCTGCGGCTGGGGCGGCCTGGAGTCGCAACCCGCGAGGAGGCAGGCGAAGACCAGCGCCAATCGAAAGCGGAGACCGGAAAGGCTCGCCCCTATCCTGGCCCCCACCAGCACCTCCCCTTGGAGGCTCGGCGGAGACCGGAAAGAAAAGAAGCGGCGATTCATGCCCGGCTCGGCACGCTGGCGGTGCGCTCGATCTTTCCCCAGGTGACGAATGCGCCCTTGAGCGCGTGGAAGATGGATTTCCAAATGACCCAGGCGAGCAGGGGGCGATAGAGAAAGCGCATGGGGATGATCCAAAACGCGCGGCGCAGCGGTTCGCCCTCCAGCCAGCAGGCCAGGCCGGCGAGGAAAAGATCCATGCCGAGCACGGCGGCGAACCAGTACCAGATGCCTGTGAAGGTGCCCAGGAACAGCGAGTAGAGCAGGATGAAATCGACGATGGGGGTGACGGCCACGAGGCCGATTTGCATGAACCAGATGTTCGGAAGACTGAACCAGCCGAGCGCGCCGAAGCGCGGATTGAAGACGAGATCGCGGTGTTTCCAAAGGCATTGCATGGTGCCAAATGCCCAACGGAAGCGCTGTTTCGCGAGGGTCGGAAATGTCTCCGGCGCCTCGGTGTGAGCGATGGCGTCCGACGCATAGGTGATCCGGTAGCCGAGCCGGTGGAGCGTGAGCGTGAGGTCCGTATCCTCCGCCAGCGTGTCTTGCGAGAATCCACCCGCGGCGGTGATGGCGCTGCGCCGGAGCGCGCTGACGGCTCCGGGGACCACGGTGATGCAGTTCAGCTCGGTGTAGGCGCGCCGGTCCAGATTGAAGCCGCAGATGTACTCGAGACTCTGAAATTTGGCGACGAGCTTCCGCAGATTGCCCACGCGGGCGTTTCCGCTGACCGCCCCGACGAGCGGGTCCGCGAACGGCCGCACGATGGCGCGCAGCGTCGCGCGCTCGAAAAGGGTGTCGGCGTCCAGAAAGACCACGATGCAATGCCGGGCTTCATCCAGGGCATTGCGGAGAGCCGCGGCCTTGCCTCGATTCGGCTGGCGCATGAGCCGGATCCGCGATTCCACGGCGGCGACCCGCGCAATCTCCGCGGCCGTCTCATCCTTCGATCCGTCGTCCACGACGATGATTTCGAATTCCCCCTTGTAGTCGGTTTCCACGACGGAGCGCAGGGTCTTGGCGATGACTTTTTCCTCGTTGTAGGCGGCGATGATGATGGAGAGCGGGGGCGCTTCGCTGGTATCCTCCGCGGTCTGGACGAGGGGCGATGCGCAGGCCTTGCGGTGATGGCGGCGGGCGAGCCAGGCCACGAGCAGCGTGCGCAGGAAAATGAGCGCCGTGGCGAAAATCATGAACGCCCAGAAAAACTTGACCACCATGTGCCAGACGCGGAAGCCCGCACCCGAGACCATGCGCTCGAGCGGCTGATGGCTGGAATCGACCGGGGGCATGATGTCATCGCGGGGAATTCCAAGGAGTTCGCCGAGGGAGACGATGCGATCGCCCCGCTCCTGAAGGTAATCGATGATTTTCGGGAGCGCTTCCACGGTTTGCGAGCGGTCGCCGCCGGCGTCGTGAAGGAGGATGAGATTGCCGTCGCCGCGCTGGTCCTTGATGCGCTGGAGGATTTGCGCAGCGCCGGGGCGGGCCCAATCCTGGGGATCGATTTTTTCCAGGACGATGGTGTAGCCGAGCTTGTCTTCGGCGACCTTGAGCGGCGCGAGTTCGGCGTAATTCGTCGGGGTGGAGTCGGCGTTGTAAGGCGGGCGAAAGAGCGTGGTGGAGTGTCCGGTGATGCTTTCGATGAGCCGTTGCGTGGCGGTCAGTTCGAGTTCCATCTGCCACTCGGACATGATGGCGAGATTCCGGTGGGAGTAAGTGTGGTTGCCGATTTCGTGGCCTTCCTTGAGCAGTTGCTGCACGAGTTCGGGGTGGTCCTCGCAGTTCTTGCCGATGAGGAAAAAGGCGGCTTTGACGCCGCGCTGGCGCAGGATATCGAGGATCTTCGGCGTCCATCTCGGATCGGGGCCGTCGTCGAAGGTGAGGGCCACCTGATGCTCGTCGATGGCGCCCTGGTGGTAGAGGATGGGATAGGTGGGAAAATCGGAGTAGGTGGCGCTCAACAGGCCATTGGCTTCCAGCGTGACCGCGCGCTTGCCGTCTTCCAGGGCCGTATCCACATTGACGATATCCCCCCGGCCCACATTGGTGACGGTGAGGCTGGCTTTCAGTTCGCCCAAGGAGCGGAGCACGGTGTTTCCCGGCGGATCGCGCAGTTCGAGAACGCTCCAGATGTAGGGATCTTCCGATCCGAGACGGCTCACGCCCACGCCGCCGAGGCCCGATGCCCGCACGGACCGGAGGTCGTTGTAAAAGGAGATCGCGTCGAGAAAGGTGACGCTGTGCTCTCCATTGGGCTCGGAGTATTGGTAAGTGCCGTTGTAGCTGGGAGCCATGACCCGGACCGCCGGATGATGAAGGAGCCATTCCGGGCGATCCAACCCGGCGTAACTCGCGCGGCTCATCGCGTCCTTGAAACTGATGGTCTCGGTCTTGTTCGTGGTGGTGTTCCAGTCGTAGGCATAAGCGCCGATCAAGCCGATCCATTGCGCCGGTTCGCCATAGATCCAGCCGCCGCGCGGATCGCGCTCGGTGATGACCTGGAGCCAGCCCTCGACCCAAGCGCGTGAAGCGATGGGACCCGGCGCGTCGCTATCGGAGTTTTCGTCGTGCAGCACGGCCACGAAGCGGTCCACGGTAAGCTGGAGCGCTTCAATATCGAAGGTTTGGAAATCCTCGTCCAGCGAGACCATGAACCACAGTTCCATGCCGTTGGTTTGCAGGGCGTCGCTGATTTGGGCAATGAGGTCGGTGTAGTTTTGCTGGTAAGCGGGGTCGAGCTGCTCCCAGTCGAGGATCAGGCCGCCGGCCTTCGCTTTCTGGAGGCT
>Ga0302319_10016425_pt1 | contig 13647 bp, 10 predicted proteins | sample Bog_T0_2_FD_203319 | JGI IMG/M metagenome (GOLD analysis project Ga0302319, IMG submission 203319) | Peat permafrost microbial communities from Stordalen Mire near Abisko, Sweden - Bog_T0_2 | ecosystem: Environmental > Terrestrial > Soil > Wetlands > Peat | place: Sweden: Abisko, Stordalen Mire...
GGATGGGGTTAGATCGTGGTCGAATAGCACGAGGCTGGCGCCGGTGGATGCGACTGTGGCGATGATTTCGTCGAGCTTGCCGCCGCCCACGAGGGTGGCAGGATCGGGCCGTCCGCGACGCTGGATGAGAACGGCGGCGATGGTCGCGCCGGCGGATCGGGCGAGCTCTTGGAACTCGGCTAGCGATGCGTCGAAGTCAATATCGACGGGAGGCTCAATGGTTGGTGGGATTTCGGGGAGATCTTCGCCGGAATCTCCTATGGAGGCTTCGCGATCCGAGATGGCCGCGGCAGAACGTGCCTGCTGCGCTACGCTGGACGGGCGAAAGCGGTCCGAGGTGAACTCCACCGCAACCAGGACAGCGCTCTCGCGCGATGTTCCTTGCCTTGAACGTAGGAGATCGCGCTCAACCGCTTCGCGATTTGCTCTTGCCTTCGATACAGGTTTGATGGACACCTTGCCTTGTGGGTCTAGCGAACACAGACCGCCGGAGATAGGCGGATCGACTAGCTAGTGGCGGGCCCGGTCGATGGCTGCGGGGTGGTCTCTGTGTGTGGTGTTACTGCAGGGCGACTCTCAGTGCGCGTTTCGCCAAAACTCGAGGGGCGACCGCTTACTACCGTGGAGATCGCATGCTTGAAGATCAGCTGTTCCTGCGCGTTGTTTTCGAGCAGAACCGAGTATTTATCAAAGGAACGAATCTTGCCTGTCAGCTTGACGCCGCTAACAAGGTAGATGGTGATGGGGCTTTTGTCCTTGCGGACCGTATTCAGGAACGTATCCTGAATATTCTGTGCCGGCTTGGAATCCATGGGCCGATCTCCTCGTATCATCGCACTCAACCATTTCTTGACATTCCGCGCCAGGAACTCGCGGTCGAACTATGCAGCAACGCAGACTTGCATCCTTCACCCTATCGCCTTTCGTTGCTTCTCTACAAGGGCTTTGCACACTGACTGCACGAAGAAGGCGGCAGACGATTACGATAATGATGATGATTGAGATTGATACTCGCCCGAAGCTGCTTGCCGTCCCGATGCTTGATTTTAGCCGCGAATTCGCAGAAATTCGCGAAGAAGTGCTGGCTGCGATTACTGCTGTTTGCGATTCGCAGCGGTTCATTCTGGGGCCGGAAGTTGTTCGATTTGAGGCCGCTGCCGCTGCTGCTTGTGGGGTTCCGTACGCGATTGGGTGTGCCAGTGGGACGGATGCACTGTGGTTGGCGTTGGCATCATTGAAGTTAGGGGAGGGTGACGCGGTTGTTACTACTCCGTTTACGTTTTTTGCTACCGTTAGTTCGATTTTGCGGGTGGGGGCCAAGCCGGTTTTGGCGGATATTGACGAGGGGACTTTCAACCTTTCGGCGGGTGCGGTTGAGGAGGTTTTGGGGCGGGGCGGAGAGAAGTTCGCTGGGATTATGCCGGTGCATTTGTATGGGCAATGTGCTGATATGAAGGGACTTACTGAGGTAGCGCAGGAGCGCGGGTTAAGGGTGGTGGAGGATGCGGCGCAGGCGTTTGGCGCTTCGTTTGAGGGGGTCAAGGCTGGGGGTTTGGGGGATGCTGCGGCGTTCAGCTTTTATCCGACGAAAAACCTGGCGGCGTTTGGGGATGCTGGGATGGTTACGACCCGCGATGAGGTGACTGCAGAACGGGCTAAGATGTTGAGACAACACGGGATGCGGCGACGGTACTTCCATGATGAGGTGGGATGGAACTCTCGTTTGGATACGATTCAGGCGGCGGTTTTGGAAGTAAAACTGCGCCGGGTGGAGGCTGGGAATCGGAAGCGTAGAGAGCTTGCAGCTCTTTACAATCAGCGGTTTACGGCTGCCAGGTTGGTGGGGAAGACTACGGCGGAGGGGGTGGTGCTTCCCTTCTGCGATCCTCGGGCGGAGCATGTGTTCCACCAGTATGTAATTCGGGCGCCTCGGCGGGATGCTCTGCGGGAGTACCTGCAGGCCCACTCGATTGGGTCGGAAGTCTATTATCCTCTGGTACTTAGCTTGCAGGAGAGCTTGAAGTTTCTGGGCTATAAGAAGGGGGATTTTCCGGTTAGTGAGAAGGCTGCGGAAGAGGTTTTGGCGTTGCCGATTTATCCGGAATTGCGAGTGGAAGAGCTGGAAAGCGTGGTGGAAGCGATCCGGCGTTTCTACGCTTGAATGCGTCGTTTTCAGCACGCAAATCGTAGGTCTTAGCCCTGTTTTGCGCTACAAATAGCGGGCTTCGGCGCTATATCAAACAGCTCGCCGATATATCTTAAAGATATATCATTGGCTTCACCTCTCATGTATCTCCTAGATACATGAGAGGCTTACTCCTCGCGCTACTTTGGAACGTGCTTCGCCGTCTTCTTTGCTTTGCGGGGTGCTGGCTTCTTGGTTTTTGCAGTGACGTGTCTCACTGCTTTTGCGGGAGCGGATTTCGACTCCGGTTTGCGGGAAGACTTTGCTGGAGGTTTCACGGCAGGTGTCGCGACTGGCTTGGCGGGAGGTTTGGCGGCGGCCCTGGCGGCTTCGAGGGCGGCTTTCTTGAAGGCCTTGGAGCCAGGCTTGAGGACCACGGCTTCGGGGTGGGCTTCGGCTTCGGGCTGGACGTTGGGCGGGAGGATGCGGCGGACGATGTTGCCTTCGAGGCGATAGGTCTTGGAGATGGTGCGGCCGGGCTTGATGAGGCCGGTGGTGGGGTCGGGTGTGGGGATGGCCTGGTCGCCGGCGAGGACGTGGTAGGTGAAGGTCGGGAGGACCTGGGCGGCGTCTGCTCCCTTGCCGTAGGGGTCTTTGCTGGAGCCTAGCTTGATGGGGAGGTAGCCTACGATGTTGCGCTCGGAGAAGCCGGTCTCGTAGCGATGCTTTTTGACGTTCCAGATGAAGAGGCGGACCTGGTTGAAGTCGTAGGGGAGGCCGGCCTTGTAGGGGGACATCACGGTGATGTATTCGGGGATGGTGGTGACGGGGTTGCCGTTGTTGAGGATTCCGGATTCGGGGTCCTCTACGTTGGCGAGGATGTAGGCTCCGACGATGCGCTGGCCTTCGGCGTAGCGGAGGAGTGTGTCGGGTGCGGAGACTTCAAGGAGGCGACCGTAGACCCAGCCTGTCTGGCCTTTGGCGTCGCGGACAAGCCACCAGTCTTCCATGACGGGGCCGAGAGGTGGCGCGTTGGGATCGGCGCCTGGTAGGGGCTGTGCAGGGGCTGCGCCGGCGGTGACGGGCTTGGGGACGGAGGCTCGCTCGAGGAGGCTGAGGGTTCCTCCTTCGGAGAGCATGTAGAGCTTGTCGGTGAGGCGACCGGGGGTGACGTGGAGGTAGGCTTCGTCACTGGTGGTGGCGGTGGAGATGACGGGGTCGTTCTCGTGGTCTTTGCGGAGGGTGTCGAACTTGTCGGCGACGTCCTCGGGGACGGTGAGGCGTTCTTCGATCCAGCCGATTTCGCCGCGGGGTGTGCGGACCTTGACCCAGCGGCGGGTGTGGTCGAGGATGACTAGCTTTTCGCCGTTGGTTGTGGTGCCGACTCGATTGGAGACGGCGGCGACACGGTCGCGGAGGAAGGCCTGCTTCGCGGTGACGTAGACGTAGTGCTCGAAGGGGTGGGGATGGAAGCGGGAACAGCCAGTGGCGCAGGCGAGAAGGATGCCGAACACGAGGGGCGCGAGGTGCCGGTTCATCATCCGCTTCGAGGGTTGTTGCATGGTTTGGAGATGGCCTTTGGGTGCGTTTGCGATGGACGCGTGTGGCAATGCGCCTGAATTCAGGGTACCGCGAAGTGAGTGGAGGCGTAGTGTATGCGCGGATACGGTGGGTGGGTGGGTTTTGGGAGGGCGGGGTGCGGGCGGGGCATCGCCCTCAAATTACGATGTTCAGGAAGAACTCCGCGCCTTCCTAAGAAATGCAGAGTCGAACACGACGAACGCTGCCTGTGGGCCTAAAATTCTTTCCAATCCAATCCTCGAGGATCTCATGCCGCTAACGACCACCAACCCCATCGCCTTCATCCCGACCACGGACGGCGCTGCCGCGCGCAACTTCTACGAAACCGCGCTTGGCCTGAACTTCGTTTCCGACGATAACTTCGCACTGGTCTTTCGAGTTGGTCCTACGCAAACCATGCTGCGCATCGCTCGCATGCCTCAACCATTTACTCCCGCCGAATTCACGATCTTTGGGTGGGAGGTCGACGACATCCACGCCACCATCGCCGAACTCAAGACCCATGGCGTCGAGTTTCTTCGCATCGGCTACTTCGAGCAGGATGCTGACGGCGTTTGGACCGCTCCCGGTGGAGCACAGGTGGCCTGGTTCAAAGATCCCGACGGTAACACGCTCTCGCTCTCCAACCACCCCGCGTAAGTCGGTCGGGCCGGAAGTGTGGGAGGCAGCCTAGTCCCCGGTGACGGTCATAACGACGGGCAGCGACTTTGGCGGGTAGCAGACCGCGTTATCGCAGGCCTGGTACTTCAGGACTCCCACTAACGTTGATGCACCTTTCGGCACCACTACCTGCACGTTCACGCGAAATTCGCCCTGATAGACATCCACCGTCTCGCCCGCTCCCACCGGCAGCCGAAACGCCGAACCCTTCGGATACACCTCGTCCACGATCTTGACTACGCTGCCCGTGTTGAAACGAATCGCCGTGGGAATCAGAAGCTCGTCCTTCGGTGTATGCGAGTTGATGTGGAAGCCGTCTTCGACGCGAAACCGCAGCACAACCGTCTGCGGCTCACCGGCCTTCACCTCGGCGGCATTCGAGAGCAGTTCCACATGCGCTCGATGCGCAACCGGCGCATCGCCCAACCGAATCTCCTGCGCTCCGGCGCTCAAGCCGAGCACAGCCACGCACACGCTGATCAGAGCAGCGTTCACAGGCCACCCGATGCGATGGCCTTCTGCACGTCGGCCTCGAGCTCGTCTTTGGAGTGCGCGCCGATTGTTTGCTCCACGATCTTGCCGCTCTTGTCCACGTAGAAGGTCTCGGGAATGTAATCGCTCAACTGGTAGTTCTTGGCAACAGCATCATCCGGCATCAGGATCGGATAGGTCACGCCTACGCGCTTCGAGGCAGTTGCGACTTCCTTCACCGCCATGCCATCGTCTTCGTCGAGTCCGAGGACAACGAGCCCTTGGCCCTTGTACTTGTTCTGAAGGTCCTGGAACCACGGCATTTCCAGCTTGCAGGGACCGCAATACGTAGCCCAAAAGTTCAACACCACCGCGTGTCCCTTGTAGTCCGCGAGCGAGACCTTCTTGCCGTTCAGATCGACCAGGGTAAACGACGGCGCGGTCTTGCCAAGCAGCAACTTCGCCGCTGGATCTGCATTCGGATCGGCCGCTGAGCTGGTCTGGGTGAGTTGCACGTCCTGCTGCTTCTGCATCACCATTTGACGATGGCGCAGGTTATGCGTTCCTGCCATCACCACGAGCGTTACACCCACAATGAGCAACACCACAACCGCTAATCGACGAACCAAGAGATCACCTTCGGCGCAGGCCCTATCCGCTCCCGCACGCCCTCTCTAGTCTATCGCTGTTGGGCGTTCTTCTGTGCCCGTCTGCTAGCATTCTCCGTAACCGCACTCCGCGCCAACCGCAATGAGCCAGACTTCCCAGACTTCCGCCGTTAGCCGCCCCGCAGCCCTCGTCCGCATCGAAGCCGAAGCGCTGGAGCAGCTTGCGCAGCGGCTGGAAGGTCCACAGGGTGAGGTGTTTGAGCGGGTCGCCAGCCTGCTCGCGGCGACCGCCCAAAGCGGCCATCGCGTGGTTCTCAGCGGGATCGGCAAGAGCGGCCTGATTGCCCGGAAGATCGCCGCTACGCTGCTATCTACGGGAACCGCGGCGCAATTCCTGCATCCGACCGAAGCTCTCCACGGGGACCTTGGGCTGCTGTGCAGCGGAGACGTTTTGCTCGCGCTTTCGTACTCCGGCGAGAGCGAGGAGCTGCTTCGGCTGCTGCCGGTTCTGCCGCACGTCGGCGTCACGCTGGTCACGCTTACGGGCTGCATGGATTCTGCGCTCGCCAAGGCCAGCGCACACGTGCTGGACGTAAGCGTGGACCGCGAAGCGTGCAACCTGCGACTCGCGCCTACCACTTCGACGACCGTGATGCTTGCGCTCGGCGATGCGCTGGCTATCGACGTTAGCCGTCGACTGGGCTTCCAGCCGGAGAACTTCGCCGAACTGCATCCAGGGGGTCAGCTGGGCAAACGCTTTATCCCGGTCGGCCAACTCATGCACGTCGGCGATGAGATTCCGGTGGTGGCTCCCAGCACGACCCTGCCGGAGATTATCCACGAGATGTCCGCCAAGCGCCTTGGGCTGACGACCGTGCAGGATGAGGGCAAGCTGCTCGGGATCCTGTCTGACGGCGATCTGCGAAGGCTTTTCGCCAGCCGCGGACCGGAGGCATTCCACCTGACCGCCGCGGAGATCCTCAACCCGAACCCTCGCACCATCGCGCCAACCCCGTTCGCCGCCGACGCTCTTGCACTGATGGAGCGGCACAAGATCACCGCGCTGGTCGTCACCGAAGACGGCACCGCTGCCGGGCCCTTGCGCGGCATTCTGCACCTCCACGATCTGCTGGCTTGAGTGCTTTCGATTCGAACTCGAGCGATATCACCGACCTTGATAACGCGCTCCGATACAATCGTACGGATATGCAACGTTGGTCGAAGCTCTTCATTCCTACCCTTCGCGAAGCCCCTACGGACGCGGAGGTCGCAAGCCATAAACTCCTTTTGCGTGCTGGATACATTCGCCAGCTTGGCGCTGGCATTTACAGCTACCTGCCGCTGGGGCAGCGCTCGCTCAATAAGATCGTCGCGATCGTTCGCGAAGAGATGGACAAGATTGGGCAGGAGTTTTTTCTTCCTGCGCTGAATCCCGCGGAGATCTGGCAGGAGTCTGGCCGGTGGACGGGCATGGGCGACAACATGTTCCGGCTGAAGGATCGCAAAGGCGCTGAGCTTTGTCTGGCGATGACGCACGAAGAGGTGATGACCTCGATCGCGCGTAACGAGCTGCGCAGCTACAAGCAGCTTCCGCAGATCTGGTACCAGATTCAAACGAAGTTCCGCGACGAACCTCGGCCGAAGGCTGGGCTGATGCGCGTTCGGCAGTTCCTGATGAAGGATTCCTACTCCTTCGACATTGACGCTGCGGGGCTCGACGAAAGCTATAACAAGCACGACGCTGCGTATCGCGCGATCTTTACTCGCTGCGGGCTGAATTTCGTTGCTGTTGACGCTGATTCGGGCGCGATGGGCGGTTCGCAGTCGCAGGAGTTCATGGTCTATACCGAGGCGGGCGAAGACTTGATTGCCAGCTCGGCCTCGGGGTACGCGGCGAACCTGGAGAAGGCGACGAGCACGCTGGCTCCGGTGGATGACCTTGCACCGACAGGCGATGGGTTGCCGGAGCTTGTCTATACACCGGGCAAAGGTGCCATTGCGGATGTCACGGAGTTCTTTGGCATTCAGGCGTCGCAGGACATTAAGTGCGTTGCGTTTATGGGGCTGACGGCTAAGGCCGATGCTCCGCTGCGGCCGGTTGTCGCTTTCCTTCGCGGTGATCACCAGGTGAATGAAACCAAGCTGGCTGCCATGACTGGGGTATCTGAACTGCGCCCCATGGTGCCGCTGGAACTCGAGGTTCACATTGGCGGGCCTGCTGGATTTCTGGGGCCTGTGGGGATCGCTGAAGTGATGACGCAAGGTTCGCTCAATGGGCTGAATTCCGGGAAAGAACTTGCGAAGCTCAAGGGCGTTCAACGGGAAATTCCTAGCGAGGGCTTGAAGACAATCGTCGTGATGGACCGAGGGCTTGAAGGTCGCTCCAATCTGGTTGCCGGGGCGAACAAGCTGGACTATCACTATCGCAATGTGACGCCGGGACGCGACTTTACGCCGACCATGATCGCCGACATTCGCAACATCAACGAAGGGGAGCTCGATCCCATCGAAGGGCAGCCGTTGCGGCTTGGTAAAGCGATGGAGATCGGCCACATTTTCAAGCTGGGTACCAAGTACAGCGAGAGCATGAACGCGCGGGTTTTGGACTCGAACGGCAAAGAAGTGATGCCGATCATGGGCTGTTACGGCATCGGCGTGGAGCGCATTCTTACGGCCGCGATTGAATCGAGTGCGGCGAAGTTTGCTGCGGAGTCTGGCACCGAGCAGTACGTGCTACCGGCTGCGATTTCGCCGTACCAGGTGGTCGTGACCATCACCAATGTTCGTGAGGCCGACCTGCTTAAGGCCGGGGAAGATATCGCCGGCAAGCTGACGGACGCCGGGATCGATGTATTGCTGGATGACCGCGACGAACGCGCTGGAGTGAAGTTCAAAGATGCGGAACTTATCGGCGTTCCGTATCGCATTAATATCGGTAAGAAACTTGTAGACGGACAAGTCGAGCTCGTTGACCGCCTATCTCGGAAGACTGAGGACCTTGAAATTGGTTCCGTCACGCAACACCTCTTGTCGCTGCTTGCCGCGTCAAAGAAGTAAGGGTTCGCTTTCGATCGCATGCCTGTAAAACTCAAACTCGATAACAGATCTCATCCGCTTCTTTCGCAGTTGGTGCGCGCGGTTCTCTTGCTCTCGCTGATCGTTGTGTTCCTTGGCGGGGCCGTCTTCACCTATTTCTACTTTCAGTATCGTGGGCTCGTAGCGGACCGCCTGGCGAAGGGGCCGCTGTTTGCTCCGGTCGCCCAGGTCTATGCGGCTCCGCAAGAGGTTCGGCCGGGGCAGCAACTGTCCGCGTCCGCCATTGGAGCCGCGCTGCGCAGCGCTGGGTATAACACGAATCCTGAGCTGGGCAGCTACGAGCTTCATAGCAATTCCATCCTGATCAAGCCAGGCCCGCAGAGCTACCTCGCGATGGATGGCGCGACCATTACCTCTGAAGATGGCCAGGTGCAGAGCATCACTGCGGAAAACGGCGCTGCGTTGTCCGCTTACAAACTTGAGCCGCAACTCATCACGGCGCTGTCTGAGGACAAGAATCGCACCAAGCGTCGGCTGGTCACCTACAGCCAGATTCCTCCCGCCATGGTGCAGGCGGTGCTGGCGATTGAAGACCGCCGCTTCTTCGAGCATGGCGGCATCAACTACGGCCGCACGATCAAATGCGCGGTCCAGGATGTGATCTCTCACCGGATGAATTGCGGCGGCTCGACTCTGACGCAGCAACTCGCCAAGAATTTCTTCCTCACACCGGACAAGAAACTTTCACGAAAGATCGCTGAAGCGTTGATCACGTTCCAGTTGGAAGGGCGATTCAACAAGCAGCAGATTTTCGAGATGTATGCCAACGAAATTCCGCTGGGGCAGCGCGGGTCGTTCGCAATCAACGGATTTGGAGAAGCCGCTCAGGCGTATTTCGGGAAGGATTTGCGCCAGCTTGATGTCGCACAATGCGCGTTGCTTGCGGGAATCATTCAGCGCCCAAGTTACTTTGCTCCTTACCGGCATCCTGACCGCGCGATGGAGCGACGCAATATCGTGCTTGATTCGATGGTGGAGACAGGCGCGATCACGCAGGAGCAGGCCGATACGGCAAAGGCTGAACCGATCCGCTTGGCTCCTCCCGACGCGGACGCGAGTGAAGCGCCGTATTTCGTCGACCTGGTGCATGACCAGATTGTTCAGCGACTGGGTGACTCGGATGTGACTCGTTCCGCGCTGCGTATCTATACGTCGCTCGATCCGGAATTGCAGCGTGCCGCAGCCAGTGCGGTTGAGGCTGGCATGAAGAATGTCGACGCGCTGGTGCTTCATCGCTACTTCAACCTCCACCACAAGAAGGGCGAGAAGTTCAGCAAGGATTATGTTCCCGACGGCAAGGTCACCTATCCCCAGGTCGCGCTCGTCGCCCTCAATCCTCACACCGGTCAGATTCTTGCGCTCGTGGGCGGGCGAAATTATGGCGACTCGCAACTGGACCACGCTCTCTCCGAACGGCCTACCGGATCCATCTTCAAGCCGTTCGTCTTCGCGGCTGCCTACAATACCTCGCTTGACGGCACTGCCCTTGGATCCAGTGGCGTCTTTACTGCCCTGACGAAGATCAACGACGATCCGCAGGATTTCGGCATCAATGGCCAGTCCTATATGCCCGGCAACTTTGTGAAGGGGGAGTATCCGGGGATGGTCACCGCCTCGGATGCGCTTGCGCACTCGCTCAACATCGCGACGATTTCGCTCGCACAGATGGTTGGCTATGACAACGTGGCAGCGCTCGCGCGTTCGGCCGGTATCGTGAACGCGCGCGGTACACCATCCGTTGCGATTGGTACGTATAACGCTACGCCGCTGGAGATGGCGGGAGCGTACACGATCTTCGCGAACAACGGGGTTCATCTGAAGCCGTGGGTGCTGGCGAGTGTTCGTAATCCGCAGGGAGACATCGTTGCGGACTTCGCGCCCGAAGCGAAACAGATTCTGGACCCGCGGGCTGCGTTTCTGACGCAATCGCTGCTCGAGAACGTGATGTCGTACGGAACGGGTGCGAGCGTCCGCTCGCACGGATTTACCGCGCCGGCAGCCGGGAAGACTGGAACGGAGCACGACTCGTGGTTTGCGGGTTATTCGTCGAATCTTTTGTGCGTTATCTGGATCGGCAACGACGATTACACCGACATCAAGCTGCAGGGCGCAGATGCTGCCGCACCGGTTTGGGCGGAGTTTATGAACCGGGCGATTCGTATCCCGCAGTACTCGGATATGAAGCCGCTGGGGCCAACGCCTAACGGCGTTGAGGTGCTGCGTATCGACCGGTCGACTGACCTGATCGCTGACGATTCCTGCCCGAATGATACGTTCTCGGCAGCTTTCCTGGTGGGAGCCGCGCCGCAGGGAACCTGCTCTCATATGGGTGAAGATTCGCAGTCGCTGGGCAGTCGGATCTTTGGGCTGTTCACTGGGAAAACTGCCACTCCGGCGGATCCCAATAGCGACCCGCAACAGACCGACGCGGCAAAGCATAAGAATTTGCTGCAGAAGATTTTTGGGTCTGGCAAGGACAAACCGAAAGACGACCAGCCGCAGTAGGCGGAGTCGAACGATCGGTCTTATGAGGGTTGGGCTTTCTTCTCAGAAAGACGCGCGGGCTTCCTGACGACTGACGCTCGGTGATTCGATCGCCTGTTCCTCGTCGGCAAGCCAATAACGAAGCAATAGGTAACCGACTCCCCAGAAGAGGAGGTTCAATCCCATTTGCGTTACCCAGGGCAAACGGTAGGCCCAATAGAAGACCAGCAGGTGTACGCAAAAAAAGCCAAGGGCGGCGGCCTGGCGGCTGGGCTTCGATAGCGTCTGCGGGAAGCGGTCGAAGAGCAGTGGCAGCGCTATGAAGAAGATGGGCCACGCGTAGCCGATCAGGCGGGCGAACCAGGTGCCGAGCACGGGCGCCAGCAGAACGGATACGCCGCCGTAGATCAAAGCGAAGCGCAGCAGGACATTCGTTTCACTGATCTTTCTGGTTCGCCACCAGAGAAAGCCGACCAGGAGCGGCAGTAACCCGAACTCACTTAGGACTGCTTCGGATATCAGGATCCAGCCCGTGACCGAAAAACCGCAGATGCCAATGGAATGGACTCGTCCCAGATGAAGCGGCAGCGACCATTGAGGGACCGCGCAGAACTGCGTGTTGACGTTGCTCCATGGAGCGAGCCCGAGGACGTTGTTGAGGAAGTTCCACGGCACCTTCGCGAGCATGTAGACGAGGCCGGGAAGCTGCTCCGCATTGGGTTGCGCGCTTGCCGCAAGATGGCTCACCACAACGCTTCCGGCGGCAGCGGAGATTACTGCGATGGCTCTATTCGTCCAACTCAAACGCTTCCAGGCTGCAATGAGGAAGCAGACCAGCGTGAGGGATGTCGACTCTCTCGACAGCATGAGAGGAAACATCATGATGGAGGCTGCGAGCAGATGTTCTCCGTCGAGCATGAGGAGCAGGACGGCCAGCAAGGCGGAGTACCAGAGGTCGGGTAAGACGAGGTCCTGCAGGAGGAAACTCCAGAACGGCACGAACGCGATGGCGAAGAGGATCCATCGCGGTGCGGCCGTCTTCAGCATAAGGTAGTAGATCGCTACCAGCAGGACGATGATGGACGCAGTTCCTTCGAAGACAAAGCCCCGCTCAACGGTGCAGTGCAGGAGATGCATCAATCCGGCGACGAGCAGAGCGCCGAGTTGTCGCGAGGCGAACGGCTGCATTACCTGGCTATAGTCGCCGGTCGCTATGCCTAGATAGAATCTGGCGTCCCCTGCGACATATACCGACTCCTGCAACGAGACGCTGCGCATGGCGTACAGGAGGCAGCAGAGGAGGGCGGTGAGACCGGCAGCGATGCGGGCCGCTGCGGGGAGTTGTCGGATGGGTGCGTTGAGGGCGCTGAGCCACGCGCGAGTCTTACCAGACAAAAACAATTTGCTCCTTGGGTGCTTCAGCCATTCTTATACATTGGTCCCCTCCGCAGCAGGGCGGGGATATTTATCTTTGCGGCGAGGGTGAGGGCTGGGGATCGTCGTGCCAGAGGTACTCGAGAGCTTCGGGAAGCGTTTGGGCTTTGACTGCGTGGTCCACGTGGCCAGCGTTGCGGGCGAAGACGAATTGATACGGGTACTTTTTGGCGGCGAGGACGCGGGCCATGTCTTCGTTGGCGACGACCCAGTCGTGCATGCCGTCGCGCATCGTGTTGGGGTTGTAGAGATCGCGGTCGCCGACTTCCAGCCAGAGGCGGAGAGGCTTGCGGGGCGATGCGGGGATGAGGGTCTGTTGGAAGCCCCATGCGCCCTGCGGGGTGTGGGGATTCCAGGGCCACTGCTGGTTGATGAAGGTTCCCGAATAGCTGAGGACGCGGTGGTAGAGGTCCGGGCGGTACCAGGCCATGATGAGGGCGCAGGAGGCTCCAGAGCTTCCTCCCATGGTGGCGCGGGCGTCGGGATCGTGGGAGAGCTTGACGTGGGCGCGGGCTTCGACGAGCGGAAGGACTTCGTTCTCGACGAACTCGGCGTAGTGCGGGGACATCGTGTCGTATTCGAGGCCGCGCTCGGAGCCCTGCGCATCGCCGCCGCCGTTCTGGATGGAGATGGCGATCATGACGGGGACTTTGTGGGCGGCGATGAGGTTGTCGAGGACCGTGAAGAGGAGGGGGTCAGGGCCGTCGGCTCCGACGATGAAGGGCGCGACGGTGCCGGGGACGTACTGCGCGGGCACGTAGACGGTGACGTGGCGGGTGTAGGGCGCGGGGTGGCTGGTGGTGACGACGAGGCTGGCGGGGTTCGCGGGGTCGGGCGTGCCGAAGGTGCCGGGGTCTCGGGCGATGCCGGGATAGTAGTGGCTGTCGGCGGAGAGCATCGTGATGTCGACGAGGGTGCCCTGCGGGACGCCGGGATGCACGATGGATTCTGGCGCAGGAGTGTGCGTGGGGCCGAGGATGAAGTTGCCGCTGGCCGTGGGCGCGGGGATCGTGCCGTCGGGGAGCTCGGTTGCGGAGACGTAGCCGGGAGTGTGGGGGTCGGGTGTTGGGGGTGGTGTGTGCGCGGGCGGGGCGGGTGTTTGGGCGAGGGTTGTGGCGGCGAGAAGGACGAGGAGCGCGGGAGTACGGAGAAGGTGGGACACGATGACTCCATTAGTGCGACTGGCTT
>Ga0302319_10016428_pt1 | contig 13645 bp, 14 predicted proteins | sample Bog_T0_2_FD_203319 | JGI IMG/M metagenome (GOLD analysis project Ga0302319, IMG submission 203319) | Peat permafrost microbial communities from Stordalen Mire near Abisko, Sweden - Bog_T0_2 | ecosystem: Environmental > Terrestrial > Soil > Wetlands > Peat | place: Sweden: Abisko, Stordalen Mire...
AATCCGGAGAAGGCGGATTTTCTTCCCGGAAGCGCGCGTTTCATCTGCGCCGAGCCGGCCTACACGTCGCTGGTGATGCGCGGCGACGCGGCGGCCGACACGCGCGGCCGCATGAACCTCGACAACCTGCGCCGCATGCTGCGGATTCGGGCGTCGCTCGATTGCATCGCCTTCGCCGACGGCCGCTTCGACGGACCCGACACGCAGGGCGCCTTCGACCGCTTCGCGCGGGACCGAGTGATCGAAACGGAGCTGGTCGACCGCGTGGCCAACCTGCCGGTGGAAGGGGCGGAAGCTGCGCTCTACGAAGCCGTGCAGGACCCCGACGAGCGCGCGCGCCGCTCCGCGGCACGGAAACTGCTGCAGGGCATCACAGCCGGAGGTCACGAAGAAATGCTGAATCGGGCCCGTGCCTACCGCTACCGCATCCCGCTGTATCGGGCTTAGAGGTACACGCGGCTTCAGCCGCGTTAATCCGGCAGGGAAATTTCCTACTCCACATTCTCCAGGCTCCGCCACAAATACCAGCACGCAATCGACGAATACGGTTTCCACCGTGCCGCGATCTGCTCCATCTCGGCCGGTTTCGGCAGATCCTCCAGCTCGTACGCCCGCTTCATCGCCGAGCGAATCCCCAGATCCCCCGTCGGCAGCACGTCCTCGCGCCGCAGCGCGAACATCAGGAACATGTGCGCGGTCCAGACGCCGATCCCCTTCACCTTCGTCAGGTGCTCGATCACTGCCGCGTCTTCGAGTTCCGGCAGGCTCTCAAATACCACCGAACCCTTCTTCGTGTGCTTCGCCAGCTCGCGGATATACAGGGTCTTCTGGCCCGACAGCCCCAGCTTCCGCATGCGTTCGGGCCGCAGCTTCAGGATGCCCGCCGGGGTCAGCGGGTCCTCGCCCACCGCCGCGTGCAGCCGCCCGAAGATCACGCTCGCCACCCGGCCGCTCAATTGTTGATAGACAATAGATCTGACCAGCGTTTCGAAGGTCGGCTCGCTGTATTGCATCCGGAACGGGCCGGTGCGTTTGAGGATCTTCGCCATGACGGGGTCTTTTCTGAGATGCTGGAGAGCGGTACGCATTGTGAAACAGAGTTAATCCGGGAAGCGTCTCCCGATTGTATTCGGAAAAGCACCTATGAAGAAAGTCCTTTATCTCGCCGCAGCCCTTTCGGTCGCCCCGCTGTTGTTTGTGTTTGCCCAGCAACCCCCGCCGGGCGCGGCCAACGCCGATGCCGACGCGGGCGAGCCCATCAAAGTCGATGTCGACGTGGTCAGCCTTTACTGTGCGGTTCGCAACAAACAAAACGGTCTGGTCAACACGCTCGAAAAGGGCGACTTCGATCTGGCCGAAGACGGCAAACCGCAGACCATTAAATACTTCAGCAAGGAAACCGACATCCCGCTCACCATCGGACTGCTGGTCGACGTTTCCAACAGCCAGGCCAACCTCATCGAGATCGAGCGCCGCGCCGCGTCGTCGTTCTTTTCGAGCGTGCTGAAGAAAAAGGACGAAGCCTTTCTGATTAGCTTCGGCGCCGATTCCAACCTCGAGCAGGACGTCACCGGATCGCCCCGCCTGCTGCAGAACGCGCTGCGCGGCATGAAGCTCAACGGCGGTTTCGCCGGCATCAATTCCGGCCCCGTGCCCACCATGTCGCACCCGCGCGGCACCGTTCTTTACGATGCCGTCTACGTCGCCTCGAACGAGATCCTCTCGAAGGAAGTCGGGCGCAAGGCGATCATCCTGATCACCGACGGCGAAGACGAGGGCAGCAAGCTCAGTATGAAGGCGGCCATTGAAGGCGCCCAGAAGGCCGACGCCATCATCTACGGGATCCTCTATGTCGACCGCCAGTTTTACGGCGGCTTTGGTATGGGATACAGCGGCTCGAGCGTCCTGAAGCAGATGGCGGACGAAACCGGTGGCCGCCTCTTCCAGGTGGACCGCAAGAATACTCTCGAATCGATCTTCGACCAGATCCAGCAGGAGATGCGCACCCAGTACCTGATCGGCTACACGCCAACCAACGGCGTCAAGGACGGCTCCTACCGCAAAGTAGACCTGCGCGCCCACGACAAGGACCTGAAGGTCCAGGTGCGCAAAGGCTACTACGCGATGCCGAACAGCAATCAGTAGGAATCCGTTCGGTATGATGTCGCTGCGACTGCTGCTTCCGCTGCTGCTGGCAGTTTCCGCATACGGGGACGTAAAGATCGTTCTCGTCGGCGATTCGACGGTGAACGATCAGGGCGGATGGGGACCCGGTTTCCGCCACTCTTTCGGACCCGGAGTCGAGGTCGTCAACCTTGCGCTCAACGGGCGCAGTTCGAAAAGCTTTCGCAACGAAGGGGCGTGGGCGCCCGCGCTGGCCGCCAAACCGGATTACATCCTCATCCAGTTCGGCCACAACGACGGGCCAGGCAAAGGCCCGGATCGCGAAACGGACCCCGGGACTACTTACCGCGAAAACCTGGGCCGCTATATCGACGAAGCCCGCGCCATCGGCGCGAAGCCGATTCTCGTAACGTCCATCGTCCGGAGGAACTTTACGGCGGACGGAAAATTCGCGCCCGGCCCGCTCGAAGCCTATGCCGATGCCGCGCGCGCCGTGGCCAAAGAGAAACGCGTTGTGCTGATGGATCTTTACTCGCTGACGCGAACTCAGGCGGAAAAGCTCGGGCCCGAGGGTTGCCTCACGATCAACGCGGTGGGCGCGGACGGCAAGCCCGATTCGACGCACCTCGGCCCCGTGGGGCGTCACGACATCGGGGTGCTCGCGGCCCGCGAGTTTGCGCGCGTAGTGCCTGCGGTCAAGCCGCTGCTGTTCAACGGAAACGCGGCGATGCAGGTCACGGTCGCCACCGATGGCAGCGGCGATTTCAAGACCATCCAGATGGCCGTCGACCATGCACCGGCCGTAAGCGGGACGCAAAGGCTCATCGTCGAAATTGCGCCCGGCACCTACCGCGAACGAGTCGTCGTGCCGCAGGATCGCGCCCGCACCACGTTTCTCGGCAAGGACGCCTTGTCCACGGTAATCACCGCCGCCATGAGCGCGAAGGAAGCGGGCGGAACTTTTCTCAGCAGCACGGTGGACGTCCAGGGCACGGAGTTCGAGGCCGAAAACGTCACTTTCGAGAATACCTTCGGGACGGGTTCGCAGGCGGTGGCGCTGATGATCCATTCCGACCGCGCCGTCTTCCGCAAGTGCCGCTTCCTCGGATGGCAGGATACGTTGTACGCCGCCACGGGCCGGCAGTATTACAAAGACTGCTTCATAGAAGGCCACGTGGATTTCATCTTCGGCAACGCCGCCGCCGTGTTCGAGAATTGCGAGATACACAGCCGCGGCGAGGGCTACATCACGGCCCACAGCCGCACCGCGCCCGACATGCCCACCGGCTTCGTGTTTTACCGATGCCGTCTCACAGGCGAAAACACGGGAAAAGGCGTGTATCTGGGACGCCCGTGGCGCCCGTATTCGCGAGTGGTTTTTATCGAGACCCGAATGGATTCGCACATCAGGCCCGAAGGCTGGGAAAACTGGCGCGATCCGAAGAACGAAAAAACCGCGTGGTACGGGGAATTCAATTCGTCCGGCCCCGGGGCGACTGCCGGGCAGCGCGTCCCGTGGTCACGGCAGTTGAGCGCCGAACAAGCCGCCGCGTTCCGGCCGTCCGCGTTCGTCAAGAGCTCCGACAACTGGAACCCCTGACACGCTACTCCAGCGCGGCGCAAACCGCCGCGGTTACCTGAGCGGTTTTTGCCTTGCCGCCCAGATCCGGGGTGTGCAGCGACTGATCCGCCGTCGCCAACTCAATGGCCCGCATCAGCCGCGCGGCCGCCGCTTTCTCGCCCAGATGCTCCAGCATCATCTGCGCCGACCAGAACGTCCCGATGGGATTGGCGACGCCTTTCCCCGTAATGTCGAACGCCGAGCCGTGAATCGGCTCGAACATCGACGGAAACGTGCGCTCCGGATTGTAGTTCGCGGTAGGCGCGATCCCCAGCGATCCCGCCAGCGCCGCCGCCAGGTCCGAGAGTATGTCGGCGTGCAGATTGGTCGCCACCACGGTATCGATCGACCCCGGCTGCAGCGTCATCCGCACCGTCATCGCGTCCACCAGCATCTTGTCGCAGGTCACATCCGGAAACTCCCGCGCCACTTCCGCCGCGATCTCGTCCCACATCACCATGCCATGCCGCTGCGCGTTCGATTTCGTCACCACGGTAAGGAGCTTGCGCGGACGCGAGCGCGCCAGTTCGAACGCGAACCGCATGATGCGCGTCACGCCGGCGCGCGTGAAAACCGAAACCTCCGTCGCCACCTCCTCCGGCAGCCCGCGGTGCGAGCGCCCGCCATGCCCCGCGTACTCGCCCTCGGAGTTCTCGCGCACGATCACCCAGTCGAGATCCTCCGGCTGCGCGTTGCGCAGCGGTGTCTGGATCCCTGGCAGCAGGCGCGTCGGGCGCACATTGGCGTATTGATCGAAGGGCTGGCAGATGGCGAGGCGCAGGCCCCACAGCGTGACGTGGTCGGGAACGTCGGGCGCACCCACCGCGCCGAAGTAAATGGCGTCGAACTTCCGCAGCGTGACCAGTCCGTCGAGCGGCATCATGCTGCCGTGCTTTTTGTAATAGTCCGAGCCCCAGTCGAACCCCTCCACGCCCAGCTCGAAACCGCCGTCGGTGCGCGCGCAGACATCCAGCACTTCGAGTCCGGCCGCGATCACTTCCTTGCCGATGCCATCGCCGGGGATGGCCGCAATCCTGTACTTTCGCATTGGTTCAATCATATCGGCACGCTTGATAGGCTGGACGTGACGAGGAACGGACGGCGTTGCAATTCTCACCCGAAGTACAGGAAGCGCTCGATCGGCTGGCGGCCATGGACGATCGCAACGGCACCATCGAATCGGCGCGCGCGTATCTGCTGAAGATGAGCACGCTGGCCGGGCCCGCCGAACTCGTCCGTCACGTGGAGGATCGCAGTATCTCCGGGCCGCGCGGGCCGATTCCGATCCGCATTTATCGCCCCGCCGAAGGCCTGCTGCCCGCGCTGGTGTACTTCCACGGCGGCTGGTTTTCGGTGGGGGATCTCGAAACGCACGACGCGGCGCTGCGCACGCTCGCCAACGGCGCCCGATGCGCGATCGTCGCGGTCGATTACCGGCTGGCGCCCGAGCGTCCCTTCCCGGCCGGCCCCGACGATTGCATCGCGGCGACGGAGTGGGTGGCTGCGAACGCCGCGGAAATCGGCGTCGACGCAGCCCGCCTCGCCGTTGCGGGCGACAGCGCGGGGGGCGCGCTGGCCGCCGTCACCGCGCGCCGCTGCCGCGATAAAGACGGACCGCCGCTCGTCCTGCAGGTGCTCCTCTACCCGGTCACCGATGCGCGTCTCGACACCGATTCCTGGCGCGAACTAGCCGACGGCCCCATCGTCACGCGCAAGCGCGCCACGGAAGCCTGGGCCCAGTATGTGCCGGAGGCGGCGGATCGCCTGCACCCCGACGCTTCGCCGCTCCTCGCGAAAGATCTCCGGGGCCTGCCGCCCGCGCTCGTGATTACCGCCGAGTTCGACGCCCTGCGCGATGAAGGCGAAGCCTATGCCCGCGCGCTGGCCGTGGCCGGAGTTGCGGTCGCGGTGTCGCGCTACCCGGGGATGATCCACGGTTTTCTGCTGATGGGCGAAGTGATCCCGCAGGGCCGCAGCCTCATCGAGCACGTAGCGAAGTCCCTGCGCCGCGCCTTCGGCACGGAGTCGCTCGCGGTCTAGCGTCCTGTTGGATCGGGTCGAGTGCCGGGATTGCGCCCCGGCACCCTCCCACGTCACCGGACGTGCGGTTTTCCGCATCCGGCAGTTGAACTCAGCAGCCTTGTTGTGTGGCCGCAAGTTCTGATGGCATAAGGAAACCCGTTGCCCGAAGGACCGCCGAAGCGGTCGTAACCAGTTTCACAGAGGCCCTTTGCGCAACGCTTACAACTTCGTCCGGATCCACCAGACGCTCAGGGTCACCCTGGCCATGGCGAGCGGCGTGATCCGTGTGTGGGAGATCGCCGACATCGTGAAGTCACTGGAAGAACGGGAAGTGCGTCTTGAACGTGAGGCGAAGGAAGAGCGGGATCGGCGGGCGTTTCAGCGGTTCGGGCCATCATGGGGCGGCAGCCTATGGGAAAACTACTGACAGAGCGAAACCTGTGACCATGCGATGTTAAGTTGCGTCAATACAACACTACCTATATTACTGATTATAAACAGAATATGGTTTGTACGAGACCACCGCTCGGGACGCCCGAGCGGGGTGCGAGACGTAAAAGTGATAGGGGCGGTGGTCATGCAGCGCGAGCCTGCTCCCAGTAGTCCTCAAACCTTCCGTTGTGGCGGCAGCAGCGGAGCGTGACGATGGCGTTGGCGCGCCTCGGACGGTCCAGAACATGCCAGATCGTTTGAGGCGGGCTCCGGTGATGGACTTGCAGCCAGCTTCGATGACCCCTAAGCCGACGAAGAATCCTTGCTCGCGAAAGGCCGGATAGCGCATGCGATCGATGTTGGTTGCGAAGTACTCGGCTTCGATGAGGATTTCCTTTGTCAGACCTGGCATTCCGCAACCTCGCGCCGTGCCTTGGCCAAACCGGCCGGCGAAGAAAAGTTTTCTGTGACCGTTTTCCCTTTCACTTTCCGTGTCAGCCGGCAGTAGGGACCGTGGCCGGGATCACCGGCCTGACGACAATGACAGTTCGGATTGCCACAACGGCCACCTGTGCCCGTAATGGAGCCAGCGCGCATGTCACCCAACTTGGCGATCTGCATCTGAACTGTGGCGCGGCGATTTTCAAGGTCAACCAAAGGGCCAGGCATTGCACCTCCATAACCCAGCGTATTGCTACGCCAGGTTTTACGCCGCAAATAAAAGAAACTATCGAGTCGCCATTTTCAAGTCACGCACCCTAACCGTTCTAACCGTTCTAACCGTTGAAACCGTTGACCTAACTATTTTTAGCCGCTGGATCTGTGATAAACTCTTACGCCATCTGGGTTCGCGGCGCGTGCCGGTTTTTCCACCCGAACAAAAGTACGGGTGTGAGTGGAGCGCTGCCGGGGAGCGGTTCGAATGTCGAACCAAAACGAAAGTTGTAAACGGAGGATACACCTATGGATCAGGCGACCGGAATAGCAACCGACAGGGCGTCCAGCATACCCGGCGAGGGCCTGCCGGAGATCGGCGCGCGGCTGGACCGTCTGTCGTCGAGCAAGGTCGTCTGGAAGATCATGGTGCTGCTGGCGTGCGGCGGATTTTTCGATGCCTACATGATCAGTTCGGGCAGCAATATCGCCCCGGGGCTGTTCAAGAGCAAGATCCTCGCCGCCACCACCGCCAGCTTTTTCAGCTTCAAGGGCTATGCCGGTTTCACGGCGGCGACTTTCATCGGTCTTCTGGTCGCCTGCACGATAGGCGGCATCATCGCCGACCGGTTCGGGCGGCGCACCATCTTCACCTTCGGCCTGCTGTGGTTCAGCGCCTGCGGCGTGATGATGGGATTTCAGGACACGGCGAACGGGCTGATCTTCTGGCGCTTCATGCTCGCCATCGGCACCGGGCTCGAGGTGATCACCATCGACGCTTACCTCAGCGAACTCATTCCCAAACGGTCGCGGGGCAGGGCCTTTGCAGTGAGTAATTCGATCCACTCCTGCGGACAGCCTGTCGCCGCGCTGGCGGCGTTCTCGCTGGTCCCCTACCACCTGCTGGGGGTGGATGGCTGGCGCTGGGTCGTGATGCTGGGCGCGGCTGGTGCGGTCGCGGTCTGGCCGCTGCGAATGTTGATTCCGGAGAGCCCGCGATGGCTGGCCGCGCACGGCCGCCTCGACGAAGCGGACAAGATCGTGACCAATCTGGAGACGCGTGTCGAGCGCGAAGTGGGCCATCCGCTGCCCGCGCCGGAGCCCGTGACTCACAGGTCGCCGCACAAACTGGGGCGTTACCGCCAGATCTTCAGCCCCGAATATCTGCCGAGGACCCTGATGCTGAGCCTGTTCCATCTGCTGCAGGCGTTCGGCCTGTACGGGTACATTAACTGGATGCCCACCTTCCTGGTCAAACAAGGCGTCAGCATCCCGGAGAGCCTGGGCTATACGTTCGGCATGGCCATGGTGGCGCCCTTCGGGGGGCTGTTGTGCCTGTCGTTCGCCGACAAGTACGAACGGAAGTGGCAAATCGTCGGCGCGGCCCTTGCCATCGCCGCCGCCGGTGTAGTGTTCGCCCTGTCGCGGAACCCTTTATATATCGTCCCCGCCGGCGGCTTCGAATTGTTGAGCGCGGCTGTGCTCAGCTTCAATTTCCACGCTTATCAATCGGAACTGTTCCCGACGCGGATTCGCGTGCAGGCGATCGGGTTCGTCTATTCCTGGAGCCGGATCAGCGCGGCGTTCAACGCGTTCGTGGTCGCCTTTATTTTGGGGAAATACGGCGCACCGGCGGTCTTCGTGATGTTTACCATCAGCATGCTGCTGGTGGCGCTGGCCATCGGCACACTGGGTCCATCGACGAAGCAGCGCTCGCTCGAGACGCTTTCGCCGTAGAGCGCGGGAACGCGGCTGAAGCTGCGTGTATCCCGGAGAGCCGCCTGAAGGCGGCTGCAAGCTAAAGCTTGCCCCACATTACATGGGCGGCCCGCGCGGCCATGGGGACCTCGATTGTTCAACGTGAGAAACAGATCAGAGATCGCCTGCCTCTTCCTGCTGGCGGCGGGGCTTGGCCGCGCGCAGGATGCGCAGGCGGGCGCCGACAGTTACGCGAAGCACTGTGCCGTCTGCCACGGACGCGAGGCGCGGGGCGGCCAGGGCCCCTCGCTGCTTACCCCGGCCTATGCGCATGGAGTGGACGATGCGAGAGTGACCCGGACCATCCGCGACGGGTTTCCGGAAGGAGGCATGCCGGCTTTCGGGTCGGTCCTCGCGGAGCCGCAGATCGCCGGTATCGTCGCCTTCCTGCGCCAGAAGCGCGCGGAGGCGCCCCCCTCCACCCGGCAACCGCTGGTGCAGGCCTACCAGCCGTTGGGCGTTCCGAAGGGCGTCGTGAAAACCGAGCTGCACGACTTCCGCGTGGAGACCGTGGCTAAGGTGGGCGAGCCCTATGCCTTCGCCTTTCTGCCGGACGGCCGCATTCTGATCACCGAGTCGGCCGGGAATCTGCGGATCGTCGACAAAGGGCGCCTGCAACTGGAGCCCGTGCCCGACGCGCCGAGCGGTAACGGGTTGGGTCTGCGCGGGGCCGGCGGACGCAGTCTGCTCGATGTGGCGATCGATCCCGATTACAAGACCAATGGCTGGATCTATCTGGTGACGTGCCACGGCGCGAAAAACGGCAAGGGCAAACTTGCCGGTACGGCCAGGATCAACCGAGGGCGGATACGTGACGGCCGCTGGGTCGACAATGAGATCCTCACCGAATTTTCGATCGATGTGACCACCGGGCTGCGCATGGCGATCGATGCCAGGCGTTTCCTCTATATCGGCACGTCGTTTCCGGATCCGGACTATATCGCGCCCGCCGATCTGGGTAAGACGCCGCCGCAGCAGCTGTCCAGCCCCTGGGGAAAGATTCTGCGTATGACCGCCGACGGCAAAGTGCCCCCGGACAATCCGTTCGTCAACACGCCGGGAGCTTTCCCCTGGGTCTATGCCTACGGTATCCGTGCGCCCCTGGGCCTCGCCTTCGACGGCAAGGGCGAGCTTTGGGAAGCCGAGGACGGACCGCGCGGGGGCGATGAGCTGAACCGCATCAAGGCGGGAAAAAACTACGGATGGCCGTTAGTCACGTGGGGCCACCGCTACGATGCCATCCCGATGCCGGCTCACCCCGAGCCGGAGGGTCCCGAGCAGGAAGCCATGGAGCGGCCCGTCGCCAGTTGGTCGCCTTCGCCGGCGTTTTCGGGCCTGGCCGTGTACGACGGCAAGGCGTTCCCGCGATGGAAGGGCAATTTGCTGATGGGCTCGATGATGCAGATGGACCTTTTCCGCATCGCTCTGGACGGTGATCGGGCCGTTACGCAGGAAGTCATCCTGCATGGCGTGGACCGCATTCGCGATGTGCGTGTCGGCCCGGATGGCTACGTTTACGTTCTCACCGACGGCGGGCAGCTTCTGCGGCTGGTTCCGGTGCGGTGATGCAACCGTCAACGCGGTAAGAACATGGGCGCGGTGCGCCGCGATTCCGCGACCGCCAGCGTGGCCCAGAGGAGGGCCGCCGCGAGCAGGGCGGAGAGCGAGGCGTCGAAGAGCGATTCGCAGGTGAGCAGGATGGCGGTGGGGAAGACGGCCCAGAGGGAGGCGTCGACGGTTGGGCGGTTGTTCCCGCAATGCGGCGATGATCCTGTCATCCTGAAATTGCGCCTTGAAGTGTTCTCGCAGCCTTAAGCCGCGCACGATGTCCGGATGGATGTCGACGTCCGCGTGGGAACGAAAGCTCAACTGCGTTTATCAAGTGCTTGGCGATGTCCGCGTTCGAATCGCTCCGTCAGTTCGGGTGGCAGAGGATGCTGGCGGGTGAACTCTTCGTAACGCGTTCCCTGTTCTTCGAGGTATGCCTGAACTTCGTTCGGGTGCGCCTGAATGAACGCGATAGCCCCGCGAACCCTGGCAAGCGATCCGATCAGCGGGAATGCTTCGAAGGTCGCTTCAGCCGACCGGCCTCTCTGGAGCGAGTGGTACACCACATCCAGCCCAATGCGGGTCCCGACTACACAGTATCCGCCGTTGCGAACTTCCACATATTCGTTGGTCGGCATGATTTCCACCGCGAACACCCTGTAGATAGCCTACTCCGACAGCGGTGGCGCCTGCGCGGCGATGCTGCCGTAAAATAACCCTAAATGGTCGATATTCAGACTGCGGTCCGGAAAGCGACAGAATTCGCCGCTGCCTCGCTCGGTCCCGAGTGGGCAATCACGGCCAGGCTGGAAGAGATCGACTCCTCGTTTGCGGACGGTAAACCGGCGTGGCTGATCACCCTGAGCGCCGACATCCATGCCCAACGGATTCTGCCTCTCGCGGGAGCCGCCCTGGCTTTGGGCGGATATTTCGCGCGATTACAAGGAATTCACTGTGTCGAAGGACGACGGCGAAGTCCTCGCCATGAAGATTCGGCTGTTCGCCACGTCGTTGCAGTAATGCCCGATGCGGACACTCTCATAGCAAAGCATCGGGGAAAAGGCGTCTTTATCGACACCAACCTCGTCGTCCTGCTGCTCGTCGGCCTGGTCAATCCCCGGCGCATCGAGACGTTCAAACGTACCCAGGCCTTCACTCCGGAAGATTTTCGCACGCTGACGCGTCTGGTTGAATGGTTTGGAGCGCCGCTCATGTCGACCCCGCATGTACTGAGCCAGGTCAGCGACCTCACGGACCTTACCGGCTGGGAGAGCATCGCGATTCGCGAGTTGCTGAAGGCCACGGTGGAAACCGTCGAAGAGACGTACGACACCGCCAGGCACTTGGTGAAGCATCCCTTATTTGCGCGCTTCGGGCTGGGCGACGCATCGATTGGAGCGGTTTGCGAGCGGAACGTTGTTGTGCTGACGTCGGACGTCAGGCTGCAGCTTGCGCTCGGCGGCCTCGGGCTCGACGCGATCAACTTCAACCACGTGCGGGCGCGGGGCTGGACGTAGTGGGGCTCACTGCCAGAGTTTTTGGTCGATCTCGCCGAAGCCTTTGGTGCCGGTCAGAAATTCCGTGTGTTCAGCCTCGGTCCATGTGCCGGCCAACCGGCTGAGGCCGTTACGGCGGGCGACGCCCGCACCGAGACTCACCCGCAACAGCTCGATTACGGTCTGATTGAGAGACGCACCTCGGCACAGCTTCTCCCGTTCAAGAGCCGCCGCTACATCCTCCGGCAAATTGCGAATCGTCAGGTTTTTCCTCATCGCCGCTTCCACCGATCCACCAGCGCGTTGATCTTCTCACTCATCGGCTGCGGCTGCGGAGCCGCCTGCGCCGGACGTGCCTGCTTCGCCGCCGGCCCCATCAGCGCCTTCATCGACAACGCGATCCGCTTCGTCTTCGTGTCCGCGCTCAGCACCTGCACCTTCACGATCTGCCCCACTTTCACGGCCTCGTTCGGGTCCTGAATATACCGGTTCGACAGCTCGCTGATATGCACCAGCCCGTCGTGATGCACCCCCACATCCACGAACGCGCCGAATCGCGTCACGTTCGTCACCACGCCCTCGATCGCCATGCCCGGCTTCAGATCGGCAATCTCCTTCACCGCATCGTCGAACTTCGGCGCCACGAATTGATCGCGCGGGTCGCGCCCCGGCTTCTTCAACTCCTCCACGATGTCGTTCAGCGTATAAGTGCCCGCGGCCAGTTCCTCGCGCCGGATCCGGCTCAGCAGCGCCGGCTGCCGGATCAACTCCGTCACCGAAACTCCCAGCGACGCGGCCATCCGCTCCACCAGCGGGTACGATTCCGGATGCACGGCCGTCAGGTCCAGCGGATTCTCGCCACCGCGAATGCGCAGAAACCCCGCCGCCTGCTCGAAAGTCTTCGGCCCGATTCCCGGCACCGCATTTAGCTGCACGCGCGACCGGAACGTCCCGTGCTCGTTGCGGAATTCGACAATCTTCTGCGCCGTGCGCTCCGTGATGCCCGCCACATACCGCAGCAGCGCCCACGACGCGGTATTCAGATCCACCCCCACGCGATTCACGCAACTCTCAATCGTGGTCTCAAGCGATTTGTGCAGCTGGTGCTGATCCACATCGTGCTGATACTGCCCGACGCCGATCGACTTCGGATCGATTTTGACCAGTTCGGCGAGCGGGTCCTGCAAACGCCGCGCGATCGAGATCGCCCCGCGCACCGTCAGATCCAGATCCGGAAACTCCTGCCGCGCAATGTCGGAAGCGGAGTAGATCGACGCGCCCGATTCGTTCACCGTCACGCTGAAGATCCCGCTGAGCGACTCCCGCGCCAGAAATTCGCGCACAAACGCATCCGTCTCGCGCGATGCCGTGCCGTTGCCGATCGCGATAGCGCGCACGCCGTACTTTGCGATCAGCTCTTTCAAGATGCGCGCGGAGCCGGCGAAATCGTTCTTCGGCTGGTGCGGGTAGATGACGCTTTGGTCGAGAAACTTCCCGGTCTCATCCACCACCGCGATCTTGCAGCCTGTGCGGATACCCGGATCGATGGCCAGCACGCCGATTTGACCGGCCGGCGGTGACAGCAGCAGGTTTTCCAGATTCTCGCGAAACACGCGAATGGCTTCAGCGTCGGCGCGCTGCTTCAGTTCCAGCCGCACTTCCGACTGAATCGAGAGATTCAGCAGCCGCTTATAGCAATCCTGAATCGCCAGTTCCAGATGCGGCGTCCAGTCGCCGGGCCGCTGCAGGATTTTGCTCTTCAGGTAGGCGAGCGACCGCTCGGGATCGAACTCGATGCTGAAGTAGAGCACGCCTTCGCTCTCGCCGCGCCGGATCGCGAGCATGCGATGCGAGGGAATCTTCGCCACCGGCTCGCGGTAATCGTAATACATCTTGAAGCGTTCCTGCTCGTCGGCCACGCTGTCGTTGCGGCCGCTCACGACCACGCCTTCGGTGAACATCGTCTGCCGCAACGCCTTGCGGAAGTCGG
>Ga0302319_10016434_pt1 | contig 13642 bp, 11 predicted proteins | sample Bog_T0_2_FD_203319 | JGI IMG/M metagenome (GOLD analysis project Ga0302319, IMG submission 203319) | Peat permafrost microbial communities from Stordalen Mire near Abisko, Sweden - Bog_T0_2 | ecosystem: Environmental > Terrestrial > Soil > Wetlands > Peat | place: Sweden: Abisko, Stordalen Mire...
GACCCGGAAGCCACTCCGGGAGCCAAGCTGCTGCAGGAAGGGATTCCCACGCTGCTGGCGCCGGAGCCGGCCGAGCCTCGCCCAGAGTTGGCTGAAGGCCGGGCTCATCCACCGGCAGCGAATCTCGATGTGGTGTTCCCGGTCCTGCACGGTACCTTCGGCGAGGATGGAACCATCCAGGGGTTGTTCGAACTGGCCGGAATCGCCTACGTGGGTTCGGGCGTGCTCGGGTCCGCCGCCGGCATGGACAAGGATGTGATGAAGCGCTTGTTCGCCCAGGCGCGCCTGCCCATCGTCAAGCACGTCGCACTGCTGAGGGCGGAGTGGGAAAAGCAGCCGCGCAAGGCCATCCAGCAGATAGAGGCGGCGCTCCGGTATCCGGTGTTTGTGAAACCGGCGAACCTGGGCTCGTCGGTTGGAATCAGCAAGGCGCATGACCGCAAGGAGCTCGGACCGGCGCTCACGCTGGCGGCGAAATACGACCGCAAGCTGATTGTGGAGCAGGGGGTAGGCGGCAAAAAGGCCAAGGCGCGCGAACTGGAGGTTGCCGTTCTGGGCAACGACTCGCCGCAGGCCAGCGTGGTGGGCGAGATTATTCCGGGCAAGGAGTTCTACGACTACGAGGCCAAGTATCTCTCCGAAGGGTCTGTGCCGGTGATTCCGGCCCGCCTGACCCGCGCCGAGGCGAAGCAGATCAGGGAGATGGCGGTGGCGGCGTTCAAGGCCTGCGACCTTTCCGGATTGGCGCGCGTGGATTTTCTGATGGAGCCGGACGGCAGGAAGCGCATCTACCTGAACGAAGTAAACACCATGCCGGGGTTTACCCGGATCAGCATGTTTCCCAAGCTGTGGGAGGCAACCGGGGTGCCCTACACGGAACTTATTTCGCGGCTTATTGAGCTGGCTCTGGAGCGCCACGGTGAAAAGAGCCAGACGACGTACAGCAGGGACTAGGGGACAGGGAATAGGGAACAGAAAACATAAAGCCGCGGTCTTACTGATCCCTGTTCCCTGATCCCTGTCTTTCACCCCTTGGCCACGGCGAACCGCTTGTTCACCTCGTGCCAGTTGACCACGTTCCACCACGCCTCAAGGTACTTGGGGCGCAGGTTCTGGTACTTCAGATAGTAGGCGTGCTCCCACACGTCGTTGCCCAGGATTGGGTAAAGGCCCTGGCTCAGGGGCGAGTCCTGGTTGGCGGTGGTGATGACTTTCAGCTTGCCGTCGGTGAATACGAGCCAGCCCCAGCCGGAGCCGAACTGCTTGGCGGTGGTCTCGTTGAAGGTCTTCTTGAAGGCCTCAAAGTCGCCGAAGTCGGCGGTAATCTGGTGGGCAATTGCGCCCTTGGGCGCGCCGCCGACGCCGTCGGAACCGACCGGCCCCATCAGGTGCCAGAAGGCGGTGTGGTTCGAATGTCCACCCCCGTTGTTGCGTACGGCCCCGCGGATGTCTTCGGGGATCGCGGCCAGGTCGCCGATCAGGTCGTCAACGGACTTGGCGGCTAGATCGGGGTGGCTGGCCAAAGCGGCGTTCACGTTGTTGACGTAGGCCTGGTGGTGCTTGTCGTGATGCAAATGCATGGTCTCGGCGTCAATGAAGGGTTCGAGAGCGGCGTAGTCGTAGGGAAGCGGTGCGAGTTCGTAAGCCATAGGGGAAATCTCCTCCGTTCGGATTGTACTGTGAGTGTCTGGCCCTCGGTTGATCATTAGAGGACCAAGCGGGTGCGCGGGCAGCAGTGAGACGAAAGATTCTCATCCCCGCAATTCTCTGACGTTGGATGAGCCGCAGCGCCATACGGTTGGATGGATGCGGCGGCAGGCGTCGAGGGTTCGGGAAAGTTATCGAATTCAAGCTGCCGCGGAATTCAAGCTGCCCCAGAACTCGCCGCCAGCGCCGCCGCACACTCCCTCAGGTCGCGGCTCAGTGCATCCACGCGAGCCAGATCGGTGTCCCATGCAAACATGAACCGGGCCGCGCCGCCGATAAAGGTGTAAAAGTGCCAGCCGCGTTCCTCAAGCTCATGCAACACGCCCTCGGGCACCGAGAGGAAGACTGCATTGGCTTCAACCGGCTGCACCAACTGGACGCCGGGGATGCCGGAGACCAGCGCGGCGAAATGTCTGGCGCAGTTGTTGGCGTGCGTGGCATTCCTCAGCCACGCTCCGCTCTGCATCATGCCCACCCATGGCGCCGCCAGGAATCGCATTTTCGAAGCCAGTTGCCCCGCCTGCTTGCAGCGGTAATCGAAGTCCGCGGCCAGTCCCCGATTGAAAAACAGCACCGCCTCCCCAACCGCCATGCCGTTCTTGGTGCCGCCGAAGCACAAAACATCGACGCCGCACTTCCACGAAAGGGCCGCCGGCCGGCAGCCGAGACTTGCGCAGGCATTGGCAAAGCGCGCTCCATCCATGTGCAGATAAAGGCTGTGAACCTTGCATTCCTCTGAAATTGCGTCCAACTCCGCCACAGTATAAACGCGCCCCGTCTCGGTGGACTGGGTAATGGTGGCGACGCGCGGCTTGGGGTAATGGATGTCCTGGCGCTTGGTGGCTAGCTCGCGGATAGACTCCGGGGTGAGTTTCCCCTCGGGATGTTGAGCCACCAGCAGCTTTGAGCCGTTGGAGAAAAACTCCGGAGCACCGCATTCATCGGTCTCAACATGCGCCTGGTCGCAACAAATCACTCCATGGTACGACTGGCAGAGAGATGCCAGCGCCAGCGAGTTAGCCGCAGTGCCATTGAAAACCAGGAATACGTCGCAATCCGTCTCGAACAATTCGCGAAATGCGTCCGACGCCATCTGGGTCCAGGGATCGTTTCCGTATGCGGATGCGTGTCCGCGATTCGCGGCCTCGGTGGCAGCCCAAGCCTCCGGGCAGATGCCCGCGTAATTGTCACTTGCAAACTGCTGCAGAAGAAGTTCAGGGTCGATCCCGGTCATTTTCGTTTCCTTTCCCACCTGGCGACGACACCGGATTGGATGCGCCGCTTTTCTCCCGTGCTTCCTGCCTTTATGATTACCATCATGCCAAAGAAACTCCGCTGGGGAGTTCTCAGCACCGCCGCCATCGGCCTAAAAAAAGTCATCCCCGCCATGCAGCACGGTGAATATAGCACCATCGCCGCCATCGCATCCCGCATTGGGGCAAAAGCCCGCGAGGCGGCAATGGCGCTGGGCATTCCCACGGCCTACGGCTCGTATGAGGAACTGCTCGCCGACCCCAACATCGATGCCATCTATAATCCTCTACCCAATCAGCTCCATGTGGAATGGACCGCCAAGGCCGCCGAAGCCGGAAAGCACGTTTTGTGCGAGAAGCCGCTGAGCCTCACGGTTGCCGAGGCCAAATCTCTGCTCGCCGTTCGCTCCGTTACGGGAGTCAAAATCGGCGAAGCCTTCATGATCGACAGCCATCCTCAATGGCTGCGCCTGCGCCAATTGCTGGACGAGGGGCGCATTGGGGACATTCGATCCGTCATTGGTTTCTTCAGCTATTTCAATGTCGACCCGGCCAACATCCGCAATCAGCCGGAGTGCGGCGGCGGCGCGCTGTTCGACATTGGCTGCTATCTCATCCATGCCTCGCGATACGCCTTCCGCCGCGAACCCAGCCGAGTTGTGGCGCTCATTGAGCGCGATCCTGCCTTGCACACCGACCGGCTTACATCGGTCATGCTCGACTTTCCCGGCGGCCACGCCGTCTTCACCTGCAGCACGCAACTGGTCCCCTACCAGCGAATCCACTTCCTCGGCACGCGTGGACGCATCGAGATTGAGATCCCATTCAACGCGCCCACCGCCAGTCCCACGCGCCTCTTCATCTACTCGACCGGCGGCCTCTCCGGCAGCGGAATCACGACCGAGACTTTTCCAGTGTGCGATCAATACACGGCACAGGGCGATGCTTTCTCCAAGGCTGTTCTGGAGGATACTGAAATTCCGGTGCCGCTCGAAGAAGGAATCGGGAACATGAAAGTCATAGAGGCAGTCTTCAACTCCGCCAGGTCAGGACAATGGGAATCGCTCTGAGAGCCTGACTGGCGAACAGCTGCGACGAGATCGATGCTGGAACTTTTCTTGTCAGTTCTCGTATTATGCTTGAAAGCTCAACCTTGCGCTGTCGCGTCGAATGCGCATTTCTCGCCACCGCAGTCTCAAATATCGGGAGGTTTCCCTGCAATGGAACTTCGAATCCAGGGCCTGACCAAGGTCTACAAGGGGGGCGTCCGCGCTCTCGACAACGTCAGCTTGACAATTCCCTGCGGCCTCTACGGTTTGCTGGGACCCAATGGCGCGGGCAAATCCACCTTGATGCGCACCATTGCAACCTTGCAGGATCCAGATGCCGGGTCGATTTATCTTGGCGATCTGGACGTTCTTCACCGGAAAGAAGAAGTTCGCAAGACCCTGGGATATCTTCCCCAGGATTTCGGTGTCTATCCTCGCGTAAATGCCGAGGACATGCTCAACCACATTGCTCTGCTCAAGGGCATCGTGAATCGCAAACAGCGCAAGGAGGCGGTCCATGCGCTGATGCATCGCGTCAATCTTTGGGATCACCGCCGCAAGCTGCTGACAGGCTTTTCCGGCGGCATGAGGCAGCGCTTCGGGATAGCCCAGGCTCTCATCGGCAGCCCGCAACTGCTGATTGTGGATGAACCCACCGCCGGCCTCGACCCCGGAGAGCGCAACCGCTTCTATAACCTGCTGGCAGAGATAGGCGAGAATGTCATCGTCATTCTCTCCACCCACATTGTGCAGGATGTTATGGAGTTATGCAGCAACATGGCCATCATCCACATGGGCCGCGTGCTGTTTTCCGGAGCGCCGGACAAGGCGCTGGTGGGACTGGAAGGAAAAATTTGGCGCAAATCCATCGAGCGGGATGCGGTGAAGGATTACACCAGCCGCTTCCCGGTCATCTCCACCAAGCTCTCAGCCGGACGGCCCCAGATACATGTATTCGCCGAAGGTATTCCGGAAGAAGGCTTTGTGCCGGTTGCCCCCGATCTTGAGGATGTCTTCTTCGCCAGCATCGCTGGCCTGCAATAAAGGAGCCGGCCATGCTGCATTTTTTCTTCTTCGAAATTCGTTACTGGCTGCGCTCGGTGATGCTATGGGTATTCACCGGCATCGTAACTCTGCTCATCCTGCTTGCCTTGAGTACCGACCAGGTACAGGTAGGCGGAGCCATCGGCAACACGTTTCGCAATGCATCCTTTGTCGTGCAGCAGTTTTACTCCATGATGTGGTTCATTACGCTATTGATGGTGACGGCGTTTGTGAACTCCGCGGCCTCGCGCGAGTTTGCCTATAACATGCACCAGATCGTGTTCAGCACGCCGATTCGCAAGACAGACTTCCTGATTGGCCGATTCCTGGGCTCGGTTGTCATCTCCACAATTCCGATGCTCGGCATTTCGATTGGGGCGCTGCTGGCGCCCCTGATGCCATGGGCGGACGCCGACCGCTTTGGGCCAGTTGTCTGGTCCGCGCACTTTCAGAGCATCCTCATCTTCGCATTGCCAAATACGTTCTTCATAGCAGCCATCATCTTCACCATAGCCGTACTTACACGCAGCACAGTCGTATCGTTTCTGGGCGGCCTATTGCTGCTGGTGGCCGATGCCGTATCCAGCGCGCTCAAGACGGACATGAAGAACGAAAAGCTTTCCGCCATGCTCGACCCTTTCGGCAACGATGCTTTCTCGCTCTTGACCAAGTATTGGACAGTTGCGGATAGAAACACGCATGTTATCGGCTTCGGCGGCCTGCTGCTTTGGAACCGTATAGTCTGGGTCGCGATTGGCGCACTTATCTTCGCATTCGCCTGCTGGCGTTTCAGCTTTTCTGAGCGGGCCGTCCGCGCATCCAAACGGAAGAGGCCGAAGGACGTCGACTTGGCTTTGCCTGAGTTCCAGCCTCTCTCCGGCGCTCGCATCTCGCTGAGCTTTGGAGCACTTGCGCGCTGGAAACAGTTTTTGGCATCCATCCGCATCGAGTATGGACGGTTGCTGAAGACCATTACCTTCATCGTAGTTACCTGCGCCGCGCTGCTAAATTGCGTCGGCGCATTGATTTTCAATTCCACGGGATTCTATGGACTTACCTCGCGCCCGGTCACTTATACAATGATCGAACTCATTTCCGGGACGCTCTATGGTTTCCTGATCGCGATGATCACCTTCTTTGCGGGGGTCCTGATATGGGAAGAGCGGGACGCGCGCATCGATGAGGTGAACGATGCTTTGCCTATCCCGGAATGGCCTGGCTATCTTGCGAAATTCATTGCGCTGATGACGGCAATCGGCTCCATTCAGGCGCTGGTAATTGTGGTCGCTGTCTGCGTTCAGGCGGCTCACCACTATACGCGCTTTCAATTAGGACTTTACGCCGAGAATCTGCTGGGCCAGGACCTACTGTTGTTTGGCTTTTTCGCCGCCCTGGCCTTCTTTATTCATGTACTTTCGCCTAACAAGTATGTGGGTTACTTCGGATTCATAGGTTTTCTGGTTGCCAATGCATTCATCTGGCGACCATTGCATGTGGGCACGCGGATGGTCCACTTCGCCAGCCTGCCGCGCATGACTTATTCCGACTTTTTTGGATACCAACCCTGGATCAAGAGCTGGTATTGGTTCGCCCTGTATTGGACGCTGTTCTGCGTTGTCTTGACGGTTACCGGTATTCTTCTTCTTCAGCGCGGACGCGATACTCGCTGGAAAGCTCGCGTGGCCGATGCGCGGCTTCGTTTTCATGGCTCGCTCAAATGGGTTGGCGTACTCGCGGCGGTTGGATTTATTGTTGCCGGCGGTTGGATTTATTACAACACCGAGATCTTGAATACGGTGGAAAGCGAGAACGACGGGCTGAGGCGGCAGGCCGACTATGAAAAGTTTTATAAGAAATACGAGCACTTGCCTGAGCCCAGAATTCTGGATGTGAAATATAACATCGCCATTTATCCATCGACGCGCGAGATGGTTATGAAGGGCGAGGTGCAGGTGAAGAATCTGACCTCGCAGCCGCTGACCGCCGTTCATTTTACGGTCGATCGGACCTTTACTACCGGCATCGAGTTACCTGGTGCGGAACTGGTGCAGGACGATAAAGAGCGCGGTTACCGCATATACAAGTTCACCACGCCGCTTGCGCCCGGCGAGGTGCGCACGTTGAAGTTCGATGTCGAGTCTCATCCCCGCGGGTTTGAGAACCAAACCACGATGACGGGCATCGGTCAGAATGGGACCTTTTTCAATTCCTCCATCGTGCCGCAGATTGGATACCAGTCGGGCAACGAGATCAATGACCCGAACGACCGCAAGCGATTCAAGCTGAAAGACAAGGATCTTATGCCGGCCCTGGAGATGAACTGCACGGCCGATTGCATGGACACTTACATCAGCAATAACTCCGATTGGGTGAATGTGGACACGGTGATCAGCACCAGCGGCGATCAAATGGCCATAGCTCCCGGCTCCCTGCTGCGCCAGTGGCAACAGGGTGGCCGCAACTATTACGAGTACAAGCTCGATCACTTCGCTTTGAACTTCTATTCCTTTCTTTCCGCAAGCTATATGGTTGAACGCCAGAAGTGGAATGGGATCGATGTGGAGGTTTACTACCTGAAAGAGCACCCGTGGAACGTGCCGAAGATGGTGAACTCGGTGGAGAAATCGTTCTCCTACTACACCACCAATTTCGGACCGTACTATAACAAGCAGGCGCGCATCATCGAGTTTCCCCGCGTGGCTTCGTTTGCGCAGGCGTTTCCAGGAACCATGCCTTATTCCGAATCCATTGGATTTATCGCGAGCATTGAAAAGCCCGACGATATCGATATGGTTTATTACGTTGTTGCACACGAGATGGCGCACCAATGGTGGGCGCACCAGGTGGTGGGCGCAAACATGGAAGGAGCGACTTCCCTGTCAGAAACGCTTGCGCAGTATTCGGCGCTGATGGTGATGGAGAAGGAGTATGGACGCGATGCCATGCGCAAGTTTATGGAATACGAAATGGACTCGTATCTGCGCAGCCGTGGCACCGAGCGCTTGAAAGAACGGCCATTGATGCGCGTTGAGGCGAACCAGGGGTATATACACTATCGCAAGGGAAGCGTGGTGATGTATTACCTGCGCGAGATGATCGGGGAAGATGCCGTCAATCGCGCTCTTCGCAAGCTGCTTACCCAATACGGTTATGCGCCGCCGCCCTATCCCACTTCGTGGATGCTGGTGAACGATCTGCGCGAGCAAACTCCGCCACAGTATCAATACCTGCTGAAGGACTTATTCGAAGACATAACTCTGTTTTCAAACCGCGCGACAAAAGCTACCGCAAAGAAGCGCGCCGACGGCAAGTTCGATGTAACGGTTGAATTGGAGACGCATAAGTACAAGGCAAACGAAAAGGGCGCGGAAACAGAAGTTCCGGTGGACGACTGGATTGAGGTGGGAGCGCTTGCGGCCCCTGCAAAGGGAAAGCATTATGGACAGGTGCTTGCCCGGCAGCTTGTGCACATGACAGGCACCCATGGAACTTACACCTTCCAGACAGATGTAATGCCGGACAAGGCCGGCATCGACCCTCTGCTGCTGCTAATCGACAAAATCCCGGACGACAACCTGAAGCCGGTGGATAAGGCCTCGAAATAAGGGATGTCTCGCGGACTGCTCAGGGGGTGACTCGCTCGCGCGATCCGCCTCCTATTTCAGCTTCAGCTCGCAATCGAAATCTTTGCGCGAGTCCCACGAGCTGACTGTTTTGGTCGCGCTCTTCTTCCCGTCTTTCTCCGCCCATAGCTCATGGTCTATGGACATGTTTACCTGGGTGAAGCGAAACCTGCCTTCGGAATCGGAGGTATAGCTGCGAATCGATTTGGCCTTCAAGTCCTTCAGGAATACTGTAGCGCCGGCGAGTGGAGCGGAATTCGCGTCGAATACACTCCCTGAAACCGTTCGCTGGCCAAGATTCTGGGCCAGCGCCAGGGGCGGTCCCGCCAGAGGTGACCGCCCGCCGCCCACGCCAATGGGAACCACCCCCGCCGCCAAGGCAGCCCATACCACCCCGGTCAGCAAAATCGTGCGGTTAACCCTCACTCTTCCTCCTCTTCCTCCGCGAACGGTTCTTCGTCGTCCTCATCCAGATCGCCGTCGGTCCGGGCCAGCTCCAACGGCTCTACGCCAACCACTTCGTACTCCGTCCCGCACTCATCGCAGGCGACAATATCGCCTTCTTCCACTTCGTCCAATTCAATTTCAAGTCCATTCTCGCACTCAGGGCAGTTGGGCATAACGGTCTCCTCTCTTTCCAAGACAGTACGTATTGTTGGATGATGGATCCTTGTGGTGCAACATCGCTAGTTTTAGGGAGAACCCGGCCTCAGGTCAAGAGGCAGAAAGTGGAACCTTTCGCCCCAAACGCCAACACTGGAGAATACGCCATGAATCTTCCTCGAACGGTCCTGTTTTATACCCTTGCGCTTCTCGTGCTTACGGTGGCAGTTCCATTTTGTGAGGCCCAACCGGATTTCGAATACCACGCCGAAGCGGCCAATCCGGCAACTCCGGACCCGGCTATCGAGCGGGCGCTTCAGACCATCCAACCGCAGCGTATCCAGCAAATCATTGACACGCTGGTAAAGTTCGGCACGCGAAATACGCTCTCCAGCATGGAGGCCGGCTTGCCTCCGGGTGAGGGGATCAGCGCCGCTGCGGACTGGATCGCCGGCCAGTTCGAGCAAATCTCGCGGGAGTGCGGCGGTTGCCTTGAGGTCCATCGCGACACGTTTACCGAGCCGGTCGGAGATCGTATCCCGCAGCCTACTACGATCACCAACCTTTACGCCGTTCTGCGCGGTTCCGATCCCGTCGAGGCAAAGCGAATGGTTCTGGTCACGGGCCACTACGACTCACGCATTTCCAATGTTTTGGATGCGGGCAACCCCGCGCCGGGCGCAAACGACGATGCTTCCGGCGTGGCCGTCTCGCTGGAGTGCGCCCGCGCATTGAGCAAGCTGCATTTTCCTGCAACGCTTGTGTTTGTGGCTGTGGCCGGCGAGGAGCAGGGCCTCAATGGCTCCGCTCACCTGGCTAAACTGGCCAAAAGCGAAGGCTGGCAACTGGAAGCTGTGCTCAACAACGACATAGTTGGCGGCAACACCACGCCGGGCGACACGCTTCAATTGAAGGACCGCGTCCGCGTCTTTTCAGAGGGCATGCCCGCCGCCGCCACGCCCGACCAGGAGCGCCGCATTCGCGCCCTCGGCAAGGAAAGCGACTCGCCCAGCCGGGAACTGGCCCGGGCGGTCGCAGACGCAGCCCGAACTTATTTTTCGCCGCCCACTGTTCAACCTTTTTCGGCTTTCCTGGTCTTCCGCCCCGATCGCTACCTGCGCGGCGGCGATCACACCTCCTTCAATCGAGAGGGCTTTGCGGCTGTTCGTTTTACTGAGTGGCGCGAGGACTACAACCACCAGCACCAGGACATTGTGCTGCCGCCTGCGGGCTCCAGCAACCCGATTCTCGGCGACCTGATCCAGTTTGTCGACTTCAATTACGTGGCCAGCGTAGCCCGCCTCAATGCCGCCACGCTTGCCACGCTGGCTTCTTCGCCGGGTGAGCCGGCCAACGTGGCCATTGTTACCACCAAGCTGGAGAACGGTACGACGTTGCATTGGGATGCGCCGGCCGGCGCCCAAGGAAATACCCACTACGAAGTGCTTTGGCGGGAGACCACCGCGCCTGACTGGCAGTTCGCAAACACTGTTGCCCAGCAAGCTGTTGACGCGCCAGTGACCATCACAGTGCCCGTCTCCAAGGACAACGTCATCTTTGGTGTCCGGGCCGTTGACGCTGCCGGCCATCGCAGCCTGGTGGTGGTCCCGTAAGGAGCTTTTCGTTGCTGGAATGAGTGCGCCGAAATGGGATAAATGCATCCTCCGCAGCCTTTCCTGGAATACGCACGGGGACGCGAGCGGTTCCGCCCCATGACACCCTCCCGCCCCACCGTATACCCTGACACTACGATGCCCAGGTCTGGCGCCAGTCCGTTTTCGTTCCCCGCTTTCCACGGCGCCACCCGCCGCCTGGTCTTCCTGAATCTCTTTGCCTACTTTGCCTTGCTAGTCGCCGGCCTGGTCCTTCCCACTGCGGGAAAGTTGGCCGCCTATCTGGGGTTTATCCCCCAGGCATTCGTGCACGGCGCATTCTGGCAGCCCTTTACATACAGCTTCATTCATCCCAACCTGCTCGGCACAGCATTCGAGTTGCTCTCGCTGTGGTTTCTCTGCGGCTTTCTTGAGAGCCTGCACAGCAGCACCTGGGTCACCGGCCTTTATTCGGTTTCCGTCCTCGGAACCGCCATTGCCGCCACCGCCATCTATGCCGCCAGCGGAACGCTCGGATATTCGCTCAACGAAATTGCGCTCTACGGTTGCTTCGGCGGCATTTTCGGCATGCTCGTCGCCATCGGCATACTTTATGGCGATATGGAATTTCTGCTCTTCTTCACCATTGGCATCAAGGCCCGCTACATGGCGGCCATCTACGCCCTCATCTCCATCGCCATGCTGTTTGGCGAGCAGCGCATGTATGCTTTTGCGCAGTTGGGCGGCGCGCTGGCTGGCCTGTTCTACATTCGCCTCGCGCCTCGTCGCGGATTTTATTTTGCCTTCAGCGAACAGTGGTACGGGCTGCGCAATCGCTATTACCGCTGGAAGCGGCGCCGCGCGGCGCGCAAGTTCGAGGTCTATATGAAATCCCAGGGCCGCACCGTCCGCTTCGACGGCAACGGCAATAAGCTGGACGACCCCGACGACAAGTCGCGCTGGAACTAGACCCTCTTCTTGGCCGTGCTGACAGCCTGCATCCGGGGTCTCTAACCAGGCTTGTTCGTCTTGATGGGAAATCCGGGTTGGTTTGCTCCGGCGGCGGGGGTGTGCTAACCTTGATTTCTGTGCCGTTGAGTGTGCGGAGCGGGAGTGTGTCCGTGCGCGGCTTCGGGACGGTTTTCGGGTCTCCTGGCTGATTTTTGGACCGGGTTCCCTGGTGGTTTCCGGATGGAAAGGGCTGGCGTAGCTCAGCTGGTAGAGCATCTGATTTGTAATCAGAGGGTCGGGGGTTCAAATCCCTTCGCCAGCTCCACTTAAAGGAATGCCGGGAAGCAGGGCCTGAGACGGGAAGAATGGCAAGAATTGACCGGCGAGCAATGCTTTTTTGAGCGCCGGACCTGTCCTCCGCGGTGATCCCACAGAGGTGACATGCTCCGAAATGCCGGAGGATTCCGGACGGGGCCTGATGCGTCAAGAAGTGGGCTGGAAAGCGGTTGCGGGACGGATTTGAGCAGGGCCTTCGGCGACTGGTTTTGGTCGCTGGGGTAATTGGGCACAGGTGGCCGAGTGGTTAATGGCAGCAGACTGTAAATCTGCCACTCAACGAGTTACGGAGGTTCGAATCCTCCCCTGTGCACCAGGATTTTGAGGGGCTGGAATGGATGTTGAGCCGCAGCCGGGCGGGCGCAAGGAATTGAGGGGCGCGAACTCGGATTTGGAACGGCGGTTTCGGACAGCCCTGGTACTTTACGCGGTTTTGGCAGCGTTGGTTTGGTTCACAATGGACGAAGGCAAGATAAGCGTCTTCGGCCGGCCGGTGGAGATGCGGTTGGTTCCGCTGGTGGTGATTGGCGGGATGGTTTTGCGGACGGTTTTGGCGCGTCATGCGGAGAAGATTCGCCGCAGTCAGGATGGGGACGGCGATTCGCATTCCAACGTTTTGTAACAGGGCACGACTTTAGCCGTGCCGCACGATGCACCAAAGAATACGGGGCTTTAGCTCCAGAGGTTTAAGAGGGCTGATGTAGCTCAGTTGGTAGAGCACTCCCTTGGTAAGGGAGAGGTCACCAGTTCAATCCTGGTCATCAGCTCCAGAAATTAGAGTGTGCAGTGGACAGTGCACAGTGAACAGTCGTCCGGCGGAAAAGGAACTATTCACTTACCACTGTTCACTGTCCACTGCTTTTGCGGGAGTAACTCAGTGGTAGAGTCACAGCCTTCCAAGCTGTTGGTCGCGAGTTCGATCCTCGTCTCCCGCTCCATTGTTGGAAAGACGCGAAACGGCTGAACAGGCCTGAGGTCAGGAAACAGATGTTCGAGCAGGCAGGGATTGCGGTCACGGACGAGCAGGGATATGCGCAGCTTCACGCGCTGATCGATGCGGCCTTCGACGTGCGGGATGTGGAGACATTTCTCGACCGGGTGACCAAGTCGAAGCTGCGCATTCGCGACTACGAGGGCGTATTAAAGCGCGGGTTGCTGGGCAACGGGGCGGTTCCACTGTACGAAGCTCTGCCGGTATCGGATCAAGGATTGACGCGGGAGCGGTTTCTCCGGCTTGTGGAGGCGGTTCCGCTGGAGTTGAGGCAGCGGTATTTCAGGGTTTACGCGTACTACTGAGAAAGGCAGTTCATAGTTCGTAGTTCACAGTTGAAACGCGGCAACGGTGCTTCACTGGGGAACTGAGAGCTAAGAACTGCGAACTACGAACTGGATTTTGGGGCTGGAGCCGGATAGCCGGCGCCCCTGGTTTTGAACGGGCAGTACAAGCTATGAAAGGGAGTCGGGACTTTTATGGGCAAGGAAAA